>TARA_B110000305_G_scaffold215995_1_pt1 | contig 36498 bp, 31 predicted proteins | sample TARA_B110000305 | Tara Oceans TARA_B110000305 (sample SAMEA4397930) | marine metagenome | biome: Polar Biome; feature: [SRF] surface water layer (ENVO:00010504); material: water (ENVO:00002006), including particulate matter (ENVO:01000060) such as... | depth 5 m | reverse complement strand
AGAAAAGAGAAGCGTTTCTGAAACGCCTCTCTTTAAGCATTAAATAACTACCTTGTTTTCATCATGGCTGTTAAGCAATCTATTTCATCTCTTCGCTCTATGTTTGGATTAAAATGTCCAAGATGTCGCAAGGGAAATTTGTTCACGCGTAAAGGTCTGTTCGCCTATCGAGACATTCTTAAAATGCCTGAAAAATGGGAGGTATGCGATCAGAAATGAGTGGAGGTAGGATAAATGCAGATCTGAAATTATGGGTATTCTCGATTCCACTTGTCGCTGGATTTACGAATGGTAAATTATTCCAGAACATTGTGGAAGAATAAAACTGATGAGAATCCACACTTAAAACAGGAGTCGCTGTTAAAATTAGTAGTAAAACCTTCATTGGGTTGTATGTACTATTTAAAACAGCCGAGAAGCCATAAAAGTTACAGTTTGGGAATCACTAAAGGTGATATCGAAGACCAATATTAGCACCATATGATGAAGTATACGTTTTCAAAAAGCGGGATGGAATGTCGTCAGTTCCCTTGAAAATATTAATGACTCCATTGTTGTAATAAACGCCAACGTTTAGATCAAGTAATTGATTTATTGAATAAACTCCATCGAGGCCAAAACGAAGGCCTACGTTTGCTTTTTTAAAGCCGTTCGCAAGAATATTTCGGTCTTCTTCTTCCCATTTTTCTTCCAAACTCGTTCGGTAACTTCCAAATATTCCGGCACTCGCTTCCAGCCTACTTCTTCCTAAAGTAACTAATGGCTTTGCATACGAAAGTTGCAGGGTTTGATAATTTAAAATGAGTGATTTTTCAATATAATTTACTCCGGAAAAACCCTCATAACATTGAGATTCTTGGTTGTTGATCAACAACTTCGCTTCTAAATTAGCACCGCTTCTAAGTTGTCGGATTACTGAAAGATTGAGTCCTATCTTGGTGCGGGAAATATTTGTTATTGGGCTATCATTGACCATTCCTCGGCGGCTTATAGCGTTAAGCATGCTTGAGCGTTGCATATTTACAGAAGCTCCAACAAACCATGGGCCTCGAGTTGGTTTTCTATTCAAGCGTTCGAAGTTTAAATCTCTTTTAAAACTAGAGGACGTATTCAATGGAATTGTGGTCAGGCGAAGCGATTGATCAGTTGCCTTTTGAGACGGATTAACTTTAGTAGAAATCAACTCTGGAATAGGCTCACTAGCGGCGATTTGAAGGGAAGGAATGACAAGTAGAGGTTCTAAAATATTTTGAGAAACAGTGCCAGCTGTATTGGGTTTTGACTCAAACGATTGAAACAAGCTAGGAATTGCTAAACTAGAATTAGACGTGTTAATTGAAGTAGATTGACCTTGAGAAGAAGCGGCAAGATCGCGATCTATAATTTGCAAATCACTTAATAAGTAAGGAATAAGGATAAACACGGCAGCAATTGAAGCAACTCTCATCCAGAATAGGCGAGAAGTATTATTTATCGGCGCAGGAACGGCCAAGCCAGCACTGATGTTTTCCCAAACTTCAGCTTTTGGTTTCAAGTCTATACTCTCTGAATTAGACTTGTACCAGAATTCCGACCAATTCCCAATTCTAGAATTAATATTCTCCCAAACATCGCCTTTTAGCCCTTCGGCAGACGATTGAGAGAAACGGCTTTTATACCACCTCTTTAACCAATCTTCCGACATAAAATTCAATTTCTTCTAGGGTTAATGACTTTAATAAAACTTCTTTTAAATATCTTTTAGCTTTAAACAATTGCGATTTCGACGTTCCGTCTGAAATGCACAATAATTCACCGATTTCCTTGTGTGTGTATTCTTCTAAAAAGTACAAGTTCAAGATTGTTCTGTATCCAACGGGTAATTCATTCGTGATTTCAAAAAATGTTCTCGAATTTAATTCATTCTCAAAATCTGAATCGTTATAAATTTCTGTAATATCAATTTCTTGTTCTTCGAAAGAGGTCATTATTTTTGACCAGTGATCGCGTCTTATGTTGTCAATGCAAGAATTGACTATTACTCTTCTAATCCATCCACCAAGACTTCCTGAGGGCTGATATTTATGAAGGTTTTGGAATACTTTTATAAATCCATCTTGCAGAAAATCATTGGCAGTATCAGTATCTGGTGCATACATGCAACAGACCTTGAACATATCTTGAGAGAAAATGTCGTACATTTCCTTAAAAGCTTCATTATTACCCGATAAACAGGCTTTTAATAATTTTCTATGTTCTAACTTTCCCAAATTTATTCAAAATTAACGGATAGTGAAGTGCCAATTTCTGAGTAAATCTCATTGTACATGTTCGAATTGGAATTGTTTGAAATGTTAATTCCATTTTGTCCATTTATAGTTGAATTGCTAGCAGCGTTCCAAAGACTTGGATTCAACTTATCGAATAAAATTGAAGGGTCAATTGCAATAGTGATTTCTCCCGGTATGTCCTTATCAATTGAGATTGGGTTTGAGCTGTTCTCAACCATTTGATTCAATAAGAACTCGTTGTAATCCAATTCCAGGACAACTTTTTTCACTGTATTGTTTGCTAAGGTATACGTTCCTTTCAATTCAATTGAGTTAATTCCACCTCCAATTTTAGAAGTCAGCAGAAAACTTTCATAAGTTCCTTGAGGAATTGAAAATGTACTGATATCCTTGCTTTCATTTTCGGTGAGCAGATACTGATCATTTAAGGTTTCCGATAAGTTAATGTTTTCCGCTTGAATTCTGTTTCCGCTCAAAAAAAGAGATTCTATGTTCACAATGACGGTATCTATATGCAATACATTCACTCCGAAATAAACCGAAGTATTAACGGATTTAATTTGAATTTTGGTTGTAACAGTTTCTTTCCACTGATTCCTATCGCAAGACGACATCGTAAGGATGGTGAATGATAAAATGGCGAGAAACAGAAATTTATTTTTCATGTTGGTAAGTTGTATAAGCTACAACGCCTTTAGAGCTAGTTATGGTTGCCTGTGACAATTAATTAGCAAGTTAGTGAATTTGAAATTGTTAGAGAAATTAATAGGAATAAAAAAGCCCAATTCTATTGGGCCTTTTTTTATGCTCTCGTTTAAATAGTCAATGCTCACGTTCAAATGGCGCCACCTAACCTAAACTATACTAATAGAACTAACTAGAGGTGAGCAGTATTTTGATATTGTTTTTTACTTGTTTCATCAGAGCAAATTGTAATTACGATAATTCTAAAAATCAGTAAAGAGGATCGAATTACAGAAATATCTAGATTTTCAGGATTCAATTTTACTATATATGACCCAACTTTCCCAGCTAGCTCTTCGCCGCATGGTGCATTTGCTGAAAGAAGATTTCCGAGCGCAAAGACAAAGGAAATTACGGGTTTCATAATTTGGGTTGTTTATAGCTAACACAGGTAGTAGGATATGTGAAAAATGCAACGACCTTACATAGGCACTAACGTCGATTGAAAAAAATAGGATTGTCTCAGAAAAAACAAAAAAGCGATTCCTTCTGTTCAGCGAATACAAATAAAAATAAACCTTACAGGAGAGATCCAATAGAAGAAAGTACTATTGCTTTTTCCGAAGAGTTAATTGCTCGATTTGTCTGAAACATTTACGTGAAACAAATATCAATTAACTTGTACATATTAAATGTAAGTCGAAGAGTTATGGTCTTACTTACTTAACGGGGGGTTGTTTAAAAAGGGTTGCCTGAAAAATAAAAAAGCTCTTATTGACAATGTCAGTGCGGGCTAGAGTGGAATCGTTTTTTTTTAAGAGACGGGCTTGTCCTTGTCATGTTCGATTGAGTATGAGAACCGAACTGTTTGGCCTGCCCCTGGCTTTACAGTCAATTCCCACGTTATTTTTCCCGTTGTTTTATTGAATGTAGCTCCTCCATCATCCACAAGTAAAATCATGATCTCCTCATTTTTTGTAACCGGAATTTGATCCTCCAAGGTTAAGTTGATTTCGCCTTTCGTACTGTTTTTTATTTTGATTTCGAAGGTGTATGTCTTCCTAATATTCTTCCCAAGGTTTCTTTTGTCTTGTTCTTCACCGATCTTTTTTCGAGAGGAAACAATTCCTTGATCGGTGCCCATTGTAACCTCCATAGTATCAGTTAAAATAGACGGATCAATCTGAGTGCTTCCCACAATTGTTTGATTGAAGTAAATATTCGCTTTTCCTGGCAACAAACTTAGATTTTCCCAATCTCCAATTCGAGCAAGTAAAAATGCGTTCTTGTTGGCTCTTGGCAGCATGTAATGTGAGAAGATCGCATCTACTTTCTCTGTAGTAACAACCATCAATTTTTGACTTCCATCTGCTTTTATCGAGTATGGAAGTTTTACTTCGAACTCAACGTTTGAAAAATTTTGACTGATACTGGCCATGCTCTGAAGTGAAATAAATTGCTGGTTAAAATTTATAGTTTTATTGTTTTTTAGGGCTTCATTTTGATAGCCAGATTGAGCTCGTATTAAGTCGGCCTCTGAAGTGAAAACCTCAGACATCTGATTTTGTGCTTGAAAATTCACATTTACATCTCCGGGAGTTGCCTGAACTTTATTGCTTTTGTAGGTTGTATAATCCAATCTCCAAACACCCGTTGTAGGTTTCGTCGAAAAGCAATTTTGATTGTATGTTGAAAGAGTAAGGCGTACGTTTTTCCAATCTTCACCTGAACTTTGGTAAACGCTCGCTTTGTATGTTATAGACATGGGGTCGACTGTATTATCTGCTCTTAAATCGTAAGCGGGAATCCAACCTGCCTTCGGCACTAAATAATTTACATTGATCTTTCCACTCGTCGCAACATCTGAATATGTTGTCACCAAAATATGATGTCTAGTCCTTGCTGGCCTCACAGGTTGCTTTATGTTTCTTGAGTAATTATTCAATTCGTTCAATCGGTTTTGGAACTTGCCTTCTCTGGCTTTTGAATAATGTTGTTTCTTTTTCCAAGTATGAATCAGCTCGTTAATTTCATCGAGTTTTACGCGGTAAAAGTCAACGATGTTTCTAAACTCAGGCAAAGTGTCACTAATTCCACCTGATTTAATTAATTGATTTTCAGTAACCATTCTCTTTTCTTCGTTCAAATTGTTTAGCTTGGACTGAATGCGTTCTCTCTCGAAACTGATAAAAAGCAAAGTGTCGTTTAGCCAATTGATTTCCTTTTGAATTTTTTCGGGAACAATCACTGGAGGATTCGCTATAGGCGCAACGTATTCTGTTTGGTACTGAACATCTAGAATTAAAAAATTCCCATCTGCCGTGGCTTGTAAATGACTTTGATTGAGAAAAGGTGAAACATCTTTAATGATGACTTCATTGACTCCTTTTTTAATTGAAGTGGTTTGCGATTCTCGAAAGACTTGCGCTCCACTTAAAAAAACAGTTGCCTTCTTTATGTCGGTGCTTAATGTATCTGCTGCGAAAGTTAGATTGCTGACAAATAGCGTTGCGATAATAATTAGAGTTGATTTCATTTGAATTTATTTTGAACCAAGTACACCTCATCCGAAGTTGGGTTCAAAAATGATTCGCGATTTATTCCCCATACGTAGTATGTTTTTTTTTGATTGAGTTTTTATCTGGAAATCTACTTGTGGTTTGGGGGGGATTACCCGCATGAAAACGGATCTTTTGAAAAAGGTTCACAAATAAATCATTTTCACATTCATAACCATTTCATGTTGTCATACTTTATAGGCTGTTATTGCCTAAGTTTTGTGGATGAATTCCCAATGAAATAAGAATATGTTTACGATCAAACAGATACGGGATTCATTAAAATAAAGAGCAAAAAAACGCCTCCAAAGTTGAATTGAGGAGGCGTTTAAACATATAAAGTACTTTATATTTTAATGTGCGTGTCCTTCTCCACCGTGGTGATCTCCGTGACCTTCGCAAGATGCTTTGTCTTTACAACATTTTTTATCATCGTGTCCAACAAACTCACCAGCCTCATTGTACATAGACATGCACATTTCAATTGCTTCAGCTGAACATCCTTCTTTTTCACAGTTTGCACGACATTCTTCCTTCGTCATTTCTGAACACTTTGAAAGATCACATTTCATGCCTTCCATATGACACTTCTTAGGATCCCAATCACCTTTACATGCCTTAGCACCACTATCGCAAGATTTTTTCTTTGCACAACATTCTTTATTTTCTCCAGAACATACAGTTTCACCACCATCCTCATTTGAATCACCAACAGCCAACATTGGAGCGATTACTAATCCAATAAGACATGTTAATTTAATCAAGATGTTCATTGAAGGACCAGAAGTATCTTTGAAAGGATCACCAACTGTATCTCCAGTTACTGCAGCTTTGTGAGCTTCAGAACCTTTGTAAGACATTTCACCGTCAATCATGACACCAGCTTCAAAAGATTTCTTAGCGTTATCCCATGCACCACCAGCATTGTTCTGGAAGATTGCCCAAAGAACTCCCGAAACAGTTACACCAGCCATATAAGCTCCAAGTGCCTCTGCTCCCATTGCAAACCCAATAATGATTGGAGAAACAATTGTGATTAATCCGGGAAGCATCATTTCTTTCAATGCCGCCTTAGTCGAAATATCAACACACTTATCGTATTCTGGTTCAGCTTTGTATTCCATGATGCCAGGAATGTCTTTAAACTGACGACGAACTTCTTTTACCATGGCCATTGCAGCTTTACCTACAGCACTCATTGCTAATGCAGAGAATACAACAGGAATCATTGCTCCAACAAATAAGGCAGCCAAAACATCCGCTTTAAAGATGTTAATTCCATCAATTCCAGTGAATGTTACGAATGCAGCAAACAATGCTAATGCAGTTAACGCAGCAGAAGCAATTGCAAACCCTTTACCAACAGCTGCAGTTGTGTTACCAACAGCATCTAAAATATCAGTTCTTTCTCTAACCTCTGGGTCCAATTCAGACATTTCAGCAATACCACCAGCGTTATCTGCTATAGGTCCGAAAGCATCGATGGCTAATTGAAGAGCAGTTGTTGCCATCATTGCTGATGCTCCAATTGCTACTCCGTAGAATCCAGCACAAGCATAAGCTCCCCAAATCGCACCGGCGAAAAGAATAATTGGAGCAGCAGTCGACATCATACCTAATGATAAACCAGAGATAATGTTTGTTGCAGCACCTGTGGAAGAGTTCTTAATGATTCCCATTACTGGTTTCTTACCCATTGCAGTGTAATACTCAGTCAACATAGAAATCAATCCACCAACAGCTAAACCAATCAATACGGCATAAAATACTCTGTTGTATCCGACCATTTGATCATCAGCACCGAAGAATTCCATGTTCATTTTTGCAGGAAGCATCCATTTAATAATGAAGAAAGATGCAACAGCAGTCAAAGCTAAAGACCCCCAGTTTCCTAAGTTGAAAGCTCCTTGAACTTGCTTTTCTTTTGCGTCGTTGTTTTTAATTTTAATAACCCAAGACCCAAAGATTGAGAATAAGATTCCAACACCAGCAATTAAGACAGGCATCAAGATTGGTCCCATTCCATCAAACTTAGTGAATACGTCTTCGGCATTTTGACCGATCAAGTAGTTACCCAAGACCATTGCAGCCAACATTGTCGCTACATACGAACCGAATAAATCAGCCCCCATTCCTGCAACATCACCAACGTTGTCACCAACGTTATCAGCAATTGTTGCTGGGTTTCTAATATCATCTTCTGGAATTCCAGCTTCTACTTTACCAACTAAATCAGCTCCAACATCTGCAGCTTTCGTGTAGATTCCTCCACCAACTCTTGCGAAAAGTGCAATGCACTCAGCTCCTAAAGAAAAACCAGCTAGTGTTTCAAGAATAATAAGCATGTTTTCACCCTTAAGTGCTTCGCCTGTTCCTCCAACATTCATGACCAAAAAGATGAAGATTGTTGAAAGTCCAAACACTGCTAATCCAGCAACACCAAGCCCCATAACAGTACCACCTCTAAACGCAACCTTCATTGCTTGTGGTAAACTCGTTTTTGCTGCTTCTGCCGTTCTAACGTTTGCTTTCGTTGCAATACGCATTCCGATATTTCCAGCTACTGCGGAGAAAACTGCACCGATAACAAATGCAACTACAATAAAGAGTCCCGCGTGTATCATTTCTGTAGCAGCAAGAACACCAAGTGCAGCACCAGCAATTATTACAAACACAGCGAGCATTTTGTATTCTGCTTTCAAGAATGCCAATGCACCGTCTGCAATGTATCCTGATAATTTTTTCATTTTGTCACTTCCCTCTGGCTGTTTCTTTACCCAAGAAGAAAGGAAAAACATATATACCAATCCGAGAATACCGAATGCTGGCAGTATGTATATTAAGTTTTGTTCCATAATTATTAGTTATAGTAATTTAAGGGGGCAAAAGTAGATTTTTATCGGTTTAACTGCAAGTTTACGGGATAAATAATGAGTAAGCAGCAAAAAATCTCTTTAAAGCCTAAGTTTAAACCGATTTAGTAATGAGAGTAAAATTTAATTTTTAATCAAGTTTTTGTCCAGAAGTGACTCGATTAGCGCTGATTTTAACTGGGGGCGAGCAGAATAGAGGTTAAGTAATTATGAATGGAATGGTGTTCAATCGGCCAGCTTAAGTAGAAAGCGATTTTATTCTAAGAGCCAAAGAATTCCGGCCGACTCCTCCGCTTTGTCGCCACTTCATTTCTCCTTATTTGCACAAAACAAAGGTTGGGACACTGCGAACATTATATGCTGATGTGGCTTGTGGGTTTTTATCGACGTCAATTTTTAAAATGCGCATGCCTTCTCCTAAATCATTTTTCACTTGACCTAAAACGTGAACCATAGCCTTGCATGGTCCACACCAGGTTGCGTGAAAATCGATCAATGTTACTGTATCCGACTGAATAATCTCTTTAAATGAAGCCATTCCGCAAAATTAATTGAATATTTCTTATTGCAGCGCGACATTGGATTCATTGAAATTGTCGATCAATTAATTTTAACTTTGTTTCGTGAAAATTCTAATCATTCGTTTTAGCTCCATTGGAGATATTGTTCTTACATCGCCAGTAATTCGTGGTTTAAAAGAACAATTGGGCGAACCTGTCGAGCTGCATTACCTCACTAAAAATGCATTTGAGTCAATTGTTGCATCCAATCCTAAAGTCGATAAAGTCTTTACCATCCAGAAATCTGTGGACGAAGTTATCGGAGATTTAAAGAAGGAGCAGTATGACTGGGTGATTGATCTTCACAATAACATTCGAACAAAGTCAATCAAAAGTAAACTTCAAAAACCTTCAAAAACCGTTCGGAAACTGAATTGGAAGAAATGGGTATTGGTGAAATTAAAAATCAATCGTATGCCTTCCTTGCACATTGTTGATCGGTACTTTGAAACAGTCAATCATCTAGATGTTAGAAATGACGGAAAGGAGTGTGAATTTTACATCAATCCGGAAAATCAAATTCTGGTTCAACAAGAATTTGGATTTGATTCGTATCTATCTGTTGCGATTGGTGCGCAGTTTGCTACCAAACGCTTACCGACAGCCAAATTAATAGAGGTCCTAGCAAAAGTGAAGACACCGGTCGTTTTAATCGGTGGGAATGATGACTCTGATGTTGCCAATGAAATCTGCGAAGCTTTGAAGGAGAATACAATTATCAACGCCTGCGGTAAATTCAACCTTCAGCAAAGCGCCAGTATAGTAAAGCAAAGTTTGCATCTATTAACCCATGATACTGGGATGATGCATATTGCGAGTTGTTTTAATATGTCAATGACAACTGTTTGGGGGAATACAGTTCCCGATTTAGGAATGTACGCCTATTTACCATCAGGAAAGGCGAAAGCTACAATCCACGAAGTAAAAGATCTTTCTTGCCGACCTTGTTCAAAAATTGGATTTCAGAAATGTCCAAAAGGGCATTTTAAGTGTATGGAAGAGCAAGATGTGGATGGGATTGTTGGATCGTTCGATTTTTAGAATCAGTTGCAAACCCCATCTATGTAATGTACAATAGAATTTAGATGTTAGACGGTTTTAGTCTTCGGTTGAATATCGATTTCAAAGAATCAATTAAAACGTTTAAATTTTAACGTCTAACGACCCAACAAGCTAAACCAACTTCTCCGTATCAATCTACTACCCCAAAAACAATTTCTTTAACTCTGTCGCATCCTTAGGATTCATTTTACCTGCCAAGATCAATCCAAGTTGTTTTCTTCTTAATGCGCCTTCAAAACGTTGTTTTTCCTCTTTAGATTCTGGAATTAATTCAGGAACTTGAATCGGTCCACCATTCTGATCGACAGCTACAAACGTATAAATCGCCTCATTTGATTTTTCTCTTACTCCAGTTAGATGATCTTCTACAAAGACATCTACAAAGACCTCCATTGAAGACGAAAACGCACGAGAGACTTTCGCTTCCAAAGTTACAATTGAGCCCTGTTGAATGGGTTGTTTAAATGAAACATTATTGACAGCCGCAGTAACAACAACGCGCTTGCAGTGTCTATGCGCTGCAACACTCGAAATGAGATCCATCCAAGCCAATAATTCACCACCGAACAAATTGCCCAATGTATTTGTGTCATTCGGTAAAACAACCTTTGTAGTAATAGATAAAGTTTCTTTTGCTGTTTTTGCTTTCATAACCTTCTTTTTTACAAAATTACGATTCCAAACCCCCTTTACTGAAAATATTCTTCTTTTTTTGAAACAATTTGATTCTTTTTTCGAAGAATATAGAATCAACGTACATTAGTGTTCGTTGTTATTTTAACTTTACGTCTTATGAGCGAAATGAACCAATTAATTAGTGAATTCCCGAACAACTTTTTAGAAGCAAAAGAAATTGCTTTAAAAGCAAATTTTCAACAACCTAAAAACGAAATTCACAACATTGTGATTTGTGGAATGGGCGGTTCTGGTATTGGAGGAAGTTTGGTTGCCAAATGGTTGGAAAATGAATTGTCAGTTTCAGTCACAGTTGTTAAAGATTATAGTCTTCCTGCCTTTATTTCTAAGAACTCTTTAGTGATTGGATCGTCTTATTCGGGAAACACAGAAGAAACAATAAGCGCAGTTAAAGAAGCTGTTGCGAAAGGAGCACATATTATCGGAATCACTTCTGGTGGTAAAATGTTAGAGTTGTGTAAATCAAAAGCATTTGATGTAGTTGTTGTGCCTGGTGGAAATCCTCCGAGAACAGCACTTGCGTTTTCAATCGTTCAATTGGTTAACATTTTCATTCAATTGGGAATGGCCAATGGAAAACGAATGGACGAAATGATGGCCGGTCAGCAATTGATAGTGAAAGAAGAAGTTGGAATCAAAGCAGAAGCAAGAAAATTAGCTGAATACTTGACAGGAAAAGTTGGTATTTGGTACGGAACATCTGATTATGAGCCAGTATTGGTTCGGGCTCGTCAGCAGTTTAATGAGAATGGAAAGGCCTTAGGTTGGAGCCATTCGATTCCTGAAATGAACCACAACGAATTAGTTGGATGGGGAGGTGGAGACGAACGTTTTGCTGCTGTATTCATTGATACGAAGGGGAACCATACAAGAAATGACAAGAGAATCGAGATTACAAAAAGTAAAATTGAAGCATATTCAACTGTTCATTCTATTCAAGCAAAGGGAGAAAGTCAAATTGAACAATCGATTTACATTATCAACATTGTAGATTGGGCCTCACTTTACCTTGCTGAAATGGAAAACACAGATCCAATTGATATTACTGTTATCGATTTCTTGAAATCTGAATTGTCTAAATTCTAATGCCTGTTGTAAAGTACAAGAACCTTGGGTTAATAGATTATAAGGAGGCATGGGAATATCAAGAAAATCTTTTTAAAGGAACAGTTGATCAAAAGATTCGCATTCGAAAAGAAGAATCGACTGAACCTACTCAAAATTACATTTTGTTCTGTGAGCATCCGCATGTTTATACACTCGGAAAAAGTGGAAAAAAGGAACATCTTTTATTGGATGAAAACACGCTCGCTGAGAAGGAAGCGCGCTATTATGAAATCAATCGGGGTGGTGATATTACGTATCACGGACCTGGACAATTGGTTGTCTATCCAATTTTTGATTTGGACCATTTCTTTTCAGACATTCATAAATACCTCCGCTATTTGGAAGAAGCGGTGATTCAAACCTTGCTTGAGTTCGGTATTGAATCCGGAAGAGTAGAAGGTTTAACAGGTGTTTGGATTGAGGGAGATAAGCCCACAGCTCGAAAAATTTCTGCTTTTGGCGTTAAAAGTTCAAGATGGGTGACCATGCACGGAATTGGATTTAACGTCAACTCAGACTTGTCTTATTTTTCGCACATTGTTCCTTGCGGAATCCAAGATAAAGCCGTAACTTCAATGGAGCACGAACTGGGTAGAACTGTCAATTTTAAGGAAGTGTCCTCGGTCTTAAAAGAAAAATTGGCACGACAATTCGAGTATTCTTACGAGGATATGTAACTCGTAAAAGAAACACAGAACATTTCATGATCGTATTTTTAATCATTCTTGTATTGATAAATGCATTTATCATCCTTTCAGGTCGATTGTATCTCTACAAGGGGATTGCCAATACATACCTCAAAGGTCGTTCAGGGCCTTCAATCTATGATTTGGATGTCTTTCACTCTTCTCACATTAAAAAAGGCGGTCAGGTTTCGGACTTAAAGAAATGCGTTCAACCCGAACCTTTGAAAATTCCCGAAAACTATCGTAGTTATATAGAAGAGCTCGATACCAAGGCGATTTTAGTAATGAAGAACAACGAACTCATTTACGAAGAATATTGGGGTGAACACGACGAAAATTCCTATTCCAATTCGTTTTCCATGTCCAAAACGATTGTGTCCCTTCTCATCGGAATCGCAGTTGATGAAGGTAAAATCGGAAGCCTTGACGATAATGTTTACACCTATCTTCCTGAATACCAAGATCATGCTAGAAAAATAATCACGATTCGTCATTTACTGCAAATGGCTTCTGGATTAAATTGGATTGAAAGTAGCGCGAATCCTTTGTCTGATAATGCCGAATCCTATTACGGAACAAATTTAAGAGGACATTTAGGAAGGCAAAAAAGAATAAGCGAGCCGGGGGAAATCTTCAATTATCAAAGTGGAAATTCTCAACTGCTTGGAATGATCATTGAAAAGGTGACTGGAATGACCTTGAGTGCTTATACTGAATTGAAAATTTGGTCAAAAATTGGAATGCAGGGCGACGCGTATTGGAGTTTGGATAAAAAATACGGAATTGAAAAAGCATTCTGTTGTTTGTATGCTAATGCACGCGATTATGCTCGATTGGGTCAGCTTATATTAAACAAAGGCGTTCATGACGGTGAACAAATTCTTCCACGTTGGTATTACGAAGAAATGGTCGCTGAAAATTCTCTGTCCACAATGGAAGGATTACCAAATTCAAGATATGGACTGCACATGTGGTCCTATCGAGGAGGAGAATATCCTGTTTATTATTGTCGGGGGATTCGTGGTCAATACTTGATTTGTATACCCGAAGAAAATTTGCTAATTGTCCGCTTAGGAACAAAAAGAAAACCTGATTTCGAGATTCCAGAAAACCGTAAAAACGCCCCTATTTTCGTAGAGCAAAACAAGCATAAAATCGGACATTGTCTGGGTATATTTGAATATATTGCGCTCGGTAAAAATTTAGCATCCCAAATAAAAGATTAAATGCGTGACGAACTTCTAGGGCCCAAAGTCGAAAATGTCGGAGTGGCAGTTGTTCAAAGTTTGAACGAGTTAAATGAAAAACTTTACAACGTTTACATTCTGAATTTAAGAGACGAAATCATTGATGAGATTCTCATAACGAGCAAAGGTTACGGCATGAATATAAATTCGGGAGAAAAAATAGAAACTTCAACCTTGCGTCATAAAATAGATTTATTGATGCCCAATGAATTCGCATTAATTGAACCCATTATGGAAGATGTATTTGGTCTTTCAAATGAATATTGGGTGAGTTTTTGGAGTCATGATAAAATGTATGACAAGAAATTCATTTTTGTTCCCGAGACTATTTCCGAAGAAAACATGAAGTCCATCCCGATTATTGGTGAGAAAGGTGTTTTGATCATGTGAGATTAATCGTTCATTCAAAGCATTTTGTATATTTGCGTATAGCATTTTATTATTTTTGAAATAGAAGATTATGTTAAAGTCAGCTCTGTCTAAAAGTTTAATTGTTGTAGGGATCGTCGGATCAATCCTCATGTTTAATTCTTGCTCTTATACCAAACCGGAAAAACAGGACGCAGATAGTATTGACATTAACGAAGATTATTACGAGTTTCAAGCATTTGACATGACAGATCATGGTGTTAAAGCGTATATCTTTTTGCCAGACGAAACGGCAAATATTGGAGCTTCAACAAAACCTGATGTTCGACACATTCAAGATGATATTTATTGGGAAATAAATGTAGGGCCAAACTTCTCGATGCAAATTGAGGATTATGCTTCTATCAGTAACTTGGTGAAGGTTGAGAAGAAGGAATTGGACACAAAGAAATTTTTTAAAGTAAGGTATTTGGTGGATGATAAAGATTTGATCGTTTACGAAAGAATACTTTTAGTCAAAGGAACAGACAAAGCCTCCCCTTTAGTAGGAGTTGAGCACAAAACATATCATGTCTACGGACAAAAAACAATTGATGGTGTGACATACGCACTTGAATCAAGAGAAGAAGGTTTCGAAAAGAAAATCATTGAGTTGATGGCCAAATCGATTCGCTCATTTAAGTCGAAAACGGCAAGTTAATTCGAAGAATCCCTTAGGAAAATAATGGAATTGGTAAAAGAGAACGTCCTAGACGTATTGGCTGTTGTAATGGAGCCAGATCTAAAAAAAGATATAGTTTCAGCTAATTTAGTTGAAGATTTAAAAATTGAAAACAACTCGGTTTCTCTAAAGGTTTTGGTGTCCAATCCAGCATTGCACGCCAGACGTAGAATGCAGGAGGCGGTGGAATTCAACTTGAAGAATAAGTTTGGTAAAAACCTTGAAATTGTTTGCGAAGTAGCAGCAATGCCAGCAAAAGAAATCGAAAGTGCCAACCAACGAAAAATTTTACCTGAAGTAAAGCACATTGTTGCAATTGCATCGGGTAAAGGTGGGGTTGGAAAATCTACCATTACTGCAAATTTGGCAGGTGGATTGGCGAAGGCAGGTTTCAAAGTAGGAATTGTTGATGCAGATATTTATGGACCTTCGATGCCAACAATGTTTGATGTTGTAGAAGACCGTCCAACAATGCTAGATATTGATGGAGTTCCAAAGATTAACCCTGTTATGAGCCACGGAATTAAAATTCTATCCATCGGGTTTTTCACGGATCAAGACAATGCTGTGGTGTGGAGAGGGCCAATGGCTTCGAAAGCGTTAACCCAAATGTTCACTGATGCGCATTGGGGAGAATTGGACTACCTTTTAATTGATTTGCCTCCTGGGACAGGTGATATTCATTTATCGTTAGTGCAAACCGTTCCATTGGATGGAGCGATAATTGTTAGCACACCTCAAGAAGTAGCGTTGGCAGATGCAAGAAGAGGAGTGAACATGTTCAAATTGGACACGATCAAAGTTCCTGTTTTGGGAATTATTGAAAACATGGCCTGGTTTACGCCGGCGGAACTGCCTGATAACAAATACTATATATTTGGACGCGACGGGGCTAAGAACTTAGCTGCTGGAATGGATGTGCCATTTTTAGGTCAAATTCCATTGGTACAGGGTGTACGTGAAGCAGGTGATGTTGGAAGACCAGCTGTTTTCCAAGAAAACACACCAATTTCTGAGGCTTTTGATGAATTAGTTCGTAAATTCGTAGAGCGCGTAAAAACGGCTAAAGACGAATAAAATGTCAATCAACAAAGAAGTAATCGAAGTTAAGGTTCTGGCAGCATTGGATCAATTGCGTCCATTTTTGGAAGCAGATGGTGGCAACATGGAACTTGTTGAAATTAAAGACGACGCAACGGTTGTTGTTCGCTTACTTGGCGCTTGTAGTGATTGCTCAATGTCCATGATGACACTCAAAGCAGGACTTGAAGAACAAGTCAAAAAAATGGCTCCTGAAGTGAAGCAAGTGGTCGCTATTAATATGCCTGAGCTAGCGTAAATTACTCGTTTGAGATCTATATATAGTTTACTTCTTATTGCGTTCCTAGGAACTATTCTAGCCGTAATCTGGCAAGAATACAACTTGACTTATGTCGAAAAAGTAAATCCGAATAAAACAGAGCACGGTATCATTCGTACCGCCGATGATGCCAGTTATGTTCAGCCTCCCATGAATTTGAAGAACCGCGGAACATGGAAGGACAACTCGGCTGGAAACAGTTCCTACTATCAGCGGCCTCCGGGTTACGGGATGCTTTATTTAGCAAGTTCACACCTCTATCCTTCGAATCCATATGTAGTTATAAAAACCATTCAAATTCTTGGTTTTTTCGTATCAATTCTCCTGGTATTTAAGCTTCTCATTCAATATGGTTTAAATCAGAAGTGGGCCTTGGTTGCAACAGGGCTGTATGCCTTTTTGCCCAATTTCAGCGGGTTCATTTACCATTCAATAACTGAAGGAATTACTCCGGTATTGCTTTTATGGTCGATTTATGAATGGACAAAACTCCTTCAAGTAAATCAAGGGAGTTCTCAAGTGATAAGCTTCCGTTGCTTTCTATCAAATGGATTCTTGTTGCTTGTACGCCCTCAATTGATTGTGTTTGTAATCGTTTTCATAGTTTATTTATTACTCAAGCGAAGAACCAAATTGGCCGCTTTAAGTCTACTTATATTTTTGCCGTTCACAATGTGGCAAGTCCGTGTGATGAGCATTTCAGGATCAATGGGAATGCATCCAATCTATTCGTATACGAACCATTCATTTTACAGGCCACCGCACGAAGCGCTTGGGAATTTGTTTAAGGTATGGGAGTATAAGAGCGATCGGTTTCATGAAACAATAGGTCCGTTGCTTACAGATACTTCAGAGGTAACTCGAGAAAGAGCATTATTGAATATTCCAGAGAAATACCGAGCGGAATTGGAGCTAATTTTGTGCGAATACCAAGAAGTAAGTGCGCTTGAGCTGTCGGGGATCTTAAATCAGAATTTAAACGAGGAATTGGATGAAGAAACGGCTTTCGTCAAACACGCGAATGCTTTAACAAAGAAGTTGGCGAAAGAGAATATATTGGATGCTTTTGTAAAAACGCCAATAAGCAGTGCGACAGAACTGTTCGTGAATTCTCACCTCCATCTAACTATTTTTCAAGTGAAATTTCGAGGAGCAATTGGGATGGAAGCGCTTCGTTGGATTTCCTTATTGGCCGTTTTATTTGGAATCTTAGCCCTATTTATTCTTTCACTATTTGGACGGAATGTTCCCATTTTATTGTGGCTTATTTGTCTTTCGTCTGTAATAACGATTTTGTATTTGGTGTTTGTTCAACGTTTGAATGAAGAGCGTTATTTAACGCCGCTTTTGCCATTGGCATTTATAGCTTCAACATGGCTAATTCAGTCACTAGTTCGGCGCGTTCACAAATAAAATTCCTGCTTCAGAACCTGATTCAACGCTCCCTTTTTTCTCAATAACTGCCGCCCCATCCGCATATACAAATGCAAAGATCAAGAACAGTAAAAGAAGTATAGAAAATACAAAGAGAAACTTATTGGAGAATGTTGTTCGCATAACTGGAGAAATTTAAAGTTATAACTTAATAACGCCAAAAGAGTTACAACAATTTATTTCGATTACTCGATTTTTAGAATCGCATTACTTTTTGATCGTTCGATTCGATTATTCTTCGAATTATCGAACGAATTCAATAGCAGGATTTATTTCCACAAAAAAACCGACCTGAAATTAATCAAGCCGGTATTTATTAAGGTTTTTGCAATCGCGTAGTCTATCGATCATTCGATTTGATTACGCTTCGAACTAAGCTCCTGCAAAATTTGCGCTTACTTTCTCCCAGTTAACAACATTGAAAAATGCGTTAATGTAATCTGGACGTCTGTTTTGGTAGTTCAAATAATAAGCATGTTCCCAAACATCCAATCCTAAAATTGGCGTTCCACCACATCCATGTCCCATGATCGGGTTGTCTTGGTTTGGCGTAGAACAAACTTCTAATGCTCCATTTTTTAAGCAAAGCCATGCCCAACCAGAACCAAATCGAGTTGCTGCTGCTTTCGCAAAACTATCTTTAAAAGTATCGAATGATCCAAAAGCGCTATCAATTGCAGCAGCAAGATCTCCAGTTGGAGCTCCACCGCCATTTGGTGACATTACTTCCCAGAACAAGCCGTGGTTCCAATATCCACCACCATTGTTTCTAACAGCAGGTGAATCTGAACATGTTTTTAAAATATCCTCGATAGACTTTCCTTCAAACTCAGTTCCCGCGATCGCATTGTTTAAGTTGTTCGTGTATCCGTTATGGTGCTTAGAATGGTGGATCTCCATCGTTCTAGCATCAATATGTGGCTCCAATGCATCGTATGCATATGGTAATTCAGGTAATTCAAATGACATATGTTTGTATTTAATTAGATTCTTCCCAAATGTAGTAATTCAGAATAGAAATTAGTATTGCCTTTACTTATATTTTCATCGAGTCTTTCTATGTCACCCTTCTTTCTCAACGTTAAATAGGTTCTTCTTCGGAGTATTCTGGAATGATTAATCCTCAATAATCATTGAGTTCGTTGCATTTATGATGGCATAATCTATAGTTTTCATATGCTCGTCTGCTTTTTACTTTTTGTCTTGTAAAAAGACGGTATAATTTCCATCTTTAATGTATGAATATACCCCGAATAGATTTACCCTGAATTGTTGTTTTAGGATGTGGATTTGTGGGAATAAAATTTATCCAGAAAATGGATTCGGTGAAGGAGAAGATTTAATGATTTGAGATGAACTGATTTTAATTCAAATTATACAGTGATGTTGTAATGGAAGGTTTGTGATAAGCATAAAATCTTACCATCCTACTTCTCGTATTTCTCTGTATACTTCTTGTACAAATCACTCTGCATATTTTCCAATGACATAAAAACCCCATCAATCATTCCCAAGGCAAGATTGTTCGTTCGCATGTCTAAAGCATTTCCGTCAGAAACAAACAGCGTTGCTGACTTTCCAACTTCAAGGCTTCCATACATTTTATCGATGCCTAAAATCTCACAGCTAGAAAGGCTTACAGATCGAATGGCTTGTTCTTCGGTTAAACCGTAAGCCATTGCCGTTCCCGCAAGGAAAGGGATGTTACGCGCGTTCATTGCTTCCATTCCACCTGCATTTTGAATACAGAATTGAACATTTCCAGCCTGTAACAAAGCCGGAAGTTTATACGGAAGATCAATATCGTCGGATTCATTGCTCGGCAAGGTATGCGGCCTTTTTAACATTACTGGAATCTTTGCATCGGATAGTTTCCGAGTAATTAAGTGCGAATCATAGCCGCCTACAATCACCGGGAATTTGATGTCGTATGCCGCGCTGAATTCAATGATATCCTGCAATTGCTGTAACTCATTGGCATGGAAGAAAACACGTTTGCTTCCTTTAAAACAAGCACGCATTGCCTCAAGTCGGCCGTCTACTTCTTCAACGTTTCCATCGCTTGAATACGCTTTTGCCATATCAAAGAATGTTTTGATTTCTTGAACCTGTTCTGCGTATTTTTCATTTGATTTTTTTGGAGCAGGTTCTGCCCACCAACCACCACCCTGGATACTTGATGGCCAATTTAAGTGGATGCCGTCGTCTTTTAAGATCGTTGCGTCTTCCCAATTCCATCCGTCCATTTTCATAATAGATGACGTTCCAGAAATTTTTCCACCTCGTGGCGTTGCTTGCGTAATTAAAACGCCATTTGTTCTTACAGTACTGATCACTTTAGATTCGACATTGAACGCAATTTGACTTCGGATATGAGGATTGTATGACCCCAATTCTCGGTAATCACGTGTTGCCTTAACGGCGTCTATTTCTGTAATTCCAAGTGTTGAATTTGGAGCTACAAACCCTGGGTAAACCTCTTTTCCATTCAGATGAATGATCGTATCCCATTCCGCTGGCTCATAAGAAAAAGCAAGCGAATTTTTGACCAAAATGATTTCACCATCTTCAATACCAATTAAGGCACTTTCGATCGTTTCACCGTTTCCAACATGCAGAAAACCGTTGATCAATAAAACCTTTGATGACTCTTGTCCAAAGGCTTTAGAGCAAAGAAGAACAAGTGCAAATGCGATTAAATTTCTTTTCATATTAATGGTGGTTTTCTTCTGTTGATTCTTCTTCTCCAATTGTATCACAGTGGAAGTGTCCTGTTTTCTTTTTAAAGAAGGTTCGCTTCTTTCTTCCGCTGTTATTATCGTCTAACATCATTGAAATGATTCGAGCTTTCTCCGCTTGATTCGTTTTTCGCATTTCAGCATCGCGCTCTATGTCGTAAAGCACCATTCCATCAATAATTGTCTGTTCAACTTTCGCTAGAATTGACAACGGATGATCCGACCAAACAACAACATCCCCGTCTTTTCCAATTTTTAAACTTCCCATTCGATCATCAAGGTGAAGTAATTTCGCAGGATTTAAAGTAACCATCTTCAAAGCGTCCTCTTCCGACATACCACCGTATTTAACTGCCTTAGCTGCTTCTTGGTTCAGTCTTCGTCCCATTTCAGCATCATCGGAGTTAATGGCCACCACAACGCCTTGTTCGTTCATTAGAGCCGCGTTGTATGGGATTGCATCGTTGACTTCGTACTTATACGCCCACCAATCTGAGAACGTTGATCCACCTGCGCCATGTTCAACCATTTTGTCGGCAAGTTTATAGCCTTCCAAAATATGCGTAAACGTGTTGATTTTAAATCCCATTGAATCGGCGACGTGCATTAACATGTTTATTTCTGATTGCACATAAGAGTGACACGTAACGAATCGTTTGCTCGTCACTATTTCATACAATGTTTCGAGTTCCAAATCTTTTCTTGGCTCAACTTTCGTTGAACCATTTTTGAAATCTTCCCATTCTTTAGCGTATTCTTTTGCTCGAGAAAAGGCATCGTAATACATTTGTTCAACACCCATTCTTGTTTGTGGGAACCGACCTCCGTTGCCCCAATTTGAGCGTTTTACATTTTCTCCTAGGGCAAACTTTATAAAAGGATCCGCATTTTCAATGAGCATCTCTTCAGCGGTAAATCCCCATTTCAATTTGATCAATGCAGACTGTCCACCCACTGGGTTTGCGGAACCATGCAGTAATTGAGAAGCAGTTACTCCACCTGATAATTGGCGGTAAATATTAATATCTTTAGGATTGACCACGTGTCCAATGCTTACTTCTGCCGAAATAGCTTGGCCTCCTTCATTAACACCTTTTGAAATTGCAATGTGAGAGTGCTCATCAATAATTCCAGCAGTTACGTGCTTGCCTTTTGCATCAATTACGTGAGCGCCGAGCGGTGTTGGATAATTTCCTCGTCCAATAAAAATGATCTTTCCTTCTTTAATTACAATGTGTGCATCTTCAATTACTCCCGACTCCTCGTTGGTCCAAAGAGTTGCATTTTTAATAATTACTGATTCTTGTTCAGGAAACGTTTTGAAACCATAAGCTAAATTTGGAAACCATGTTTGAGACGTTGTGTCACCAACAGATAATTGGTTTACTTTTTTCTTCGTTGCTTTTCCTTTTTTACTTCGAATCCCTGCCCACTGAATCCACTCACCATTTGGCAAAAAACCTTCTCCTTCAAAAACTCCCAGTCGAGACGTAACTTTTCCTCTCAATGAAACGCTTCCATGGAGATCATCGTTTTTAATGTTGAATTGAAGCGTAATATCGTTGTTTTTGTAATCGACAAAAAGGTTCACCGTTGTATCAACTAAAACACCTTTTTTAGTCTTTCTGTACGTGATTTTTCCGCTGTATTTCGTTCCTTTTTCCTTTATTTCGATGGGGTACTTCGTTCCAGAAAAAGAAAGATTGTATTTACCAATTAGTGTCTCATTGATTGGAGTTGTATTATGAACTTTCCGTTTTCCAAGAAGCCAAGATTCTAAAATTTGTGCTTCGGTATCGAAAGGATTGGCATCATAAATGATGAAGCTCGCTAGTTTCCCTTTTGCCAAAGAGCCGAGCCTATCATCAACACCGAGGAGTTGTGCAGGAGACATTGTGAGTGCATTCAATGCTTGCTCAGGAGATAGTCCATTTTCAATAGCCCTTCTAAGGTTTTCCCAGAAGTCCTTAGATTTTAAATCATTTCCAGACAAACAAATTGGAACACCATGGTTCGCCAATATCGAAGGATTCATCGGAGCCATTTCCCAATGTTTTAGTTCGCTAAGTGGAATTTGTCTTGCCACATAAGGGTTTTGAACGTCGTAAGCCTCAGGAAAATTAAGGGGTAAAACAACCATCGGTTTTGTTTCTGCAAGTTGATTAATGATTTCATATTCATTTCCAGATCCTAAAAAGTTGAATTTTATTTCGAATTCATCACCTATTGTTTGTGCTCTTAAAACTTCTAATTTGTCCCTTGTTTCTAAAAACATCGGGGCTTTCAACTGTTCATTGATCGCCGCAAGTGAAAGATTTAAATTGTCGTTGTTTGATTTGTACCAGTGCGCATCGTAAAATGTTTGACGAAGCAAAGCAATCGATCCCATTTGAGAGGAAGGATAACTCTGTTTCGAAATACCTTTTTGAAAGGAGAAGAAGCTAGAAGTTGTTGCCAATAAATACGACTCACTTCCTGAAACCAGCGAAACAAATGCCCCCTCACCTCTGGCGATTCCGTCATTTTGGTGCGTTAGTGCAAAACCAAATCCTTTTTCAATTAATGCAGCCGAAGCCTTTTCGTCGTGTAAATATGTTTCAGAAGCTTCGTATTCAGGATGTATCGCCTGATTCCAGTAAAATGCGCCGTCTCTAGTCGTTGTTTTCGGAGCTACTGCTTTTGAAATTCCCACATTTGAATTTAATTCTATAAACGCAGGTAAAATTACTTTCCCTTTGCAGTCAATTTCAACAGCTTCTTTGGGAATAGCAATTAATCCTGACATTCCTATGCTTTGAATCTTGTCGTTTTTTATGAGGACAGTTCCATTTGATATTTTCTCAGTTGGCGAAACATAGATTGTAGCATTTTTCAATGCATAATAGGTCGGGTTCGACTCTTTAAGTCCATTTGAAGGTTCAGATTGGGCGATTACTGATAAAGTAATCAAAAGAATACTTACTGTTAAAATCAATTTCATGCGGGCTCTTGTTTGTTCTGACGTGAAATTAATCAATGTAAGGACAACTGTTAGCATTGTGAATGATGCATTTTAGTATTTTTGTAAAAAAAAAGATATGTACAACGGATTGGTTCACGCACACTCAGGTTTAAGATGGATAGTCTTAATTCTACTTCTTGCAGCTATTTTCAATGCAGCAAAATCATTGTCTTCTGGCAGGTACGAGAAGAAAGATAAAATGCTTAATCTTTTCGCAATGATTTCCTTGCATACTCAACTTTTAATTGGACTCGTTTTGTATTTCATAAGTGATCGTGTTCAGTTTGACAAAGGATGGATGAGTGATCGTGGGCTTCGATTTTACGGAATGGAACACATTTTAGTAATGGTCATAGCAATTGCAATTATTACGATTGGTAGATCTAAAGCAGAAAAGAAATTAATCGGATCGCGAGATAAGCACAGAAGGATCTTAATCAACTATACAGTTGGATTGATTCTAATTTTAGCTTCTATTCCATGGCCATTTTCATTCTGGGCTATATTAGGCGGCGGATGGTCATAAAATCAATAACAATACTATTGTTTTTAGGCTTAACGCTTGTTGGGTGTGAAGAACCACCGAATCCATCCGAAAATCCTGATTATAAATCGAGATCTGGAGAAAAGATATACAAAGAAAGATGTACCACTTGTCACGGAGCAGATGGTAAACTAGGCGATTCAGGAGCAAAAGATTTATCTGTATCAAAGATGGATTCAGGAGCTATTGCTAGGATCATTAAGAACGGGAAGAACGGAATGCCGAGACAGGGAAAATACATTTACAATGACGAAGAAATGAGCAATACTGTTCAATACGTCAAATCCTTGAGAAAATAACATGGGAGAAGGTCATATAATGGTAGATGCGGTTAACGAACCGTGTGTTTTGGTTAGTGTTATCAGCCAAGGAACTACTGAAGCGCAGGCTGAAGAATATTTAGACGAATTGGAATTTCTTGCTTTAACGGCGGGTTCAATTGCGCAGAAACGGTTTACGCAAAAGGTTGAAAAGCCAAACCCAAAAACCTATATTGGTAAAGGGAAACTAGAAGAAATCCGGGCGTATATTTCATCGAATTCTATTGATGTCGTAATTTTTGATGATGAATTAAGTCCATCACAGGCTCGAAATATTGAGTTTGTTTTGGAAGTTAAAATACTTGATCGAAACCATCTTATTCTGGATATATTCGCCAGTCGTGCTAGAACGGCAAACGCAAAAACTCAGGTAGAACTTGCGCAATTGCAATACTTATTGCCGCGTTTGACCAACCTGTGGACACATCTTGACCGTCAAAAAGGGGGGATTGGAATGAGAGGACCGGGTGAAACTGAAATCGAAACGGACCGTCGAATTATTCAAGACAAAATAGCACTTTTAAAGGAAAGACTTAAGAAAATAGACAAGCAGAAAACGGTTCAACGTGGTAACCGTGGACAATTAGTTAGAACGTCTCTTGTTGGGTACACCAACGTTGGGAAAAGTACAATCATGAACATGTTGAGTAAGTCAGACGTTTTCGCTGAAAACAAATTATTCGCAACGCTTGACACGACTGTGAGAAAAGTTGTAATCGGAAACCTTCCTTTCTTGATGGCTGATACGGTTGGTTTTATTCGAAAATTGCCGCATTTATTAATTGATTCATTTAAGTCGACTTTAGATGAGGTTCGTGAATCTGATTTATTAATCCATGTACTGGATATTTCACACCCAAGTTTTGAAGATCATTTTAACGTGGTGAAAGACACACTGGTGGAAATTGACGATTCTTCGAAGCCAACGATCGTGATCTTCAATAAAATTGATGCTTACGTTCATGAAAAGAAGGATGACGACGATTTAACACCTATGGAACCTAAGAATTATTCTTTGGAAGATTTGAAGAAAACTTGGATGGCTAAATTGGAAAATTCAAAATGCGTTTTCATCTCAGCTATAAATAAAGAGAACATCGAAGAATTAAAGGAAGTTATTTATTCTGATGTCAAAACGATCTTTCAAGAACGGTACCCTTACCACAACTTCTTGTACTAAAAAAAGGCTAAATTACTGCCATATAGCGACTTGAGCGGTAATTATTGCTCCGATTCCATAAAGGTAGCACTGTAAAATAAACAACAGAACAAATAAGAGTGGAGTGTATAATGCGTTCGGTCTATTGATTCTCTTTTAAACTAATGAGAAGTAACAATGACAATTGATTGAACGTTTTTGCTGTACAAAGACACTACTGCTTTTAACTAAGGACTTATCTAACAAAAAAAACCTCTCTCGATTGAACCAAGAGAGGGATTTTTTGTTCTTAAGATTTTATTTTCCAATAACGACTTGAACGAAACCATGACCGATAACAGGTTCAGGGGACTCACCAGGACCTGTTGCAGAATACTTGTAGAAATAAGTTCCTTCACCAGCAGGTGTTCCGCCAGGTGTTTTTCCGTCCCAAGTTGGATTCACTCCATTGCTTTCGTGCATTACGTTACCCCATCTGTTAATGATTACCAATTCAACGTTAACCGCGTTGGTAATATCCATTTCAAAGATATCGTTTGCACCATCACCGTTTGGTGTAATGATGTTTGGAGCTTCAACCGTTGGTGTAGGATAAAAACAAGATCCATCATCAATAGTCGCTGTAGAATTGTAATTCGTTGCTGCTGGGTCTGTACAACCACAAGGTTCAACTGTAATGCTTTGTTGAGTCACAGATGGACATCCTGCAGCATCATAAGCCGTTAATATTACAATAGCGTCTGTTAAGAATGTCTCTGTTTGATTGGCCATTCCGTTTACGTTTTGAACATTTCCATTGCCAAAGTCCCACTCAAAAGTGACCGAGTTTTGACTCGTATTTGTGAATTCAATAATTAGCGGTGAACAGCCAATAGAAACACTAGTTGTGAAGTTGGCCAATGGTGGATTCAATACATCAACAAACATACTATCTTCAACATTACACACGTCATCTTGAACAGTGAAGTAATACCAACCTGTTGGCAGTATTTGTGGCGTGGCTGTGCCATCGACACTAATCGTACCTCCTTGACCTGGACCTGACCAATTGTAAAATGGCTGACCCAATGCATCTGTTACTCCAATGACAGATGCAGATACGAATCCATCCGAGAGACAGGAACTAGCTGGACCAGCGAACATGGTGTCAATCTGCAAAGTTTGATTTAAAGTTATTGTTACTGTATCAGAATCCGTGTATCCACAAGCATCAGTTACTGTCACGTAATAATCTATAGATCCAGTAAGACCCGAATTGGTCGATGCCAAATAAACGGTGTCTCCAACTTGATTTAATGGGTCAGACCAAGTAAAAGTGTAAGGTCCTAAACCACCTTGAGCCGTTACAACAACTTGAACTGAATCATTAGCACATGGAATTATTGGGTCTGGCTCATTAATAGGAATTGGCACTGAATCTAAGAAATACAAGGTTCCACTCGAAATTATTGTATCACCACAAACAGTAATAGTTTCAGTAGTAATTGTTACGTATTCCAAATTATCAGGAAACCCATCTGCCAATGGGTCTATTGTTAATATTATTGTGTCTTGACCAGGAAGGAAAGTAACTGGGTTCGGAAGGTTTGGATAATCAGCACCCATAGTTGCAGTTCCTGTAACAACATAATTGATGACTAATGTATCGCCAATTTGAGACTGTGGACGGATAAACATTAAGTCAGCTGTCGAACATCCCTCAATAACAGTTGTGTCGCCAGACACAGTAGCTACTGCAACTTGAACTGCCTCAGATGCGAATGAGTTCGCTTGAAGAAAAACTCCAGAATCATAAGATTGATCGCCTACGTTTGAAATTGCTAATTTAATATGATATGTTTGACCACATTGTACGGTTGCATTTGCAGAAAGCAAAGTAGTCGTTCCATCATATTCAATCGCGGTTCCATAAGCAGCACCAGCTAAATTGTTTTGGTAATACGCAGGGTATTGACCTGCCCCAGGACCTAGGTTGTTAATTGTTACTGGAATATTTGTTCCAGGGATAATTGCCAAATTTGCTCCACCACCAGGATAGCCGCCCAATGCATACGGACCAGTAACTCCAGGTCCCCAAAGAAAGAATCCAAAGGCATCGTTAAAAGTAGAAGGTGAGAATTCTGGATACTCATCGGACCCAAAAATATAGTTAAATGAAATTGTATCTCCAGATGGAATGAAGTCAAACTCCAAGACAATTCCATTTGTAGGAGCAGCGTTTGCAATTGCATTTAAATGAGGATCACCTGAAACGTTTGGCGTAGCAGGGTTATTGTCCGTATAGCTTCCTATTGAATTTGGCCCAATTGCCCCGATTCCATTTCCCGTTGAAAGCAATACTCCACTATTTATAGGGAAAGTTGTTCCAGACGCGTCAAAATAAGTGCAGTTACCTTGAATATTATTAGAGTTAAGTGGCGAGCCGTTCACAGTAATATTCGATGCTGTTACTCCAAAACCAAGAATAATATTCTCAACAAGCCACAAGGGGGTCTCAGTAGTTGTTACTGTAATTTGAGAATTAGCACTGAACGAATAGGCCGTTAATGCTAGAAGCGATGCTATGAATTTTATCTTCATAATAAGTTGGAATGTAGTTATTCTAAGGGGTAGACTACTTAGATTATAAAATGGTTGCACTAAAAATCCAATAAAGTCAGAAGAATACCTAATCTTTTTAAGAAAATAACGACTTTTAGATGATCAAAAGAGAAATCAATATGAACAACACACAGGTATTTATATCCGAGAACAAAGAAAGATTTTTGGAAGAATTATTAAATTTACTTCGAATCCCTTCGGTATCAGCGGACCCGTCTTTTTCGAAAGACGTGAATAAAACAGCAGATGAAGTGGCAAAACGATTGACGGAGGCAGGTGCCGAGAATGTTGAGATTTGTCAAACAGAGGGATATCCAATTGTTTACGGAGATAAAATATTTGATGCAAGTTTGCCAACGATTTTGGTTTATGGACATTACGATGTTCAACCTGCAGATCCTATTGAATTATGGGACAGTCCGGCCTTTGAACCGGTAGTTAAAACTACTGAAATTCATCCAGAAGGAGCCATTTTCGCACGTGGAGCTTGTGACGATAAAGGTCAGATGTTTATGCATGTGAAAGCATTTGAATCGATGATGAAAACGGACGAACTTCCGTGTAACGTAAAGTTTATGATTGAAGGTGAAGAAGAGGTTGGAAGTATGAACCTTGGAATCTTCGTTAAAAACAACCACGAAAAATTAAAAGCAGATGTAATTCTTATTTCTGATACAGGAATGTTAGCGAACGATGTTCCCTCAGTAACAACGGGTTTAAGAGGATTGAGCTACGTTGAAGTTGAGGTGACAGGTCCAAACAGGGATTTACATTCAGGTTTGTATGGTGGATGTGTGGCCAATCCAATTAACGCTTTGGCTAAAATGATAGCTTCGTTGCACGATGAGAACAATCATATTACAATCCCAGGATTTTACGATAAAGTAGTTGACCTTTCAGACGAAGAACGAGTAGAAATGGCAAAAGCGCCTTTTAGTAAAGAAGCATATTGCACAGCACTTGACATCGCTGATGTTATGGGAGAAGCGGGATACACTACTCCAGAAAGAGGTTCGATTCGCCCAACATTAGATGTGAATGGAATTTGGGGAGGATATATTGGTGAGGGAGCTAAAACCGTAATTGCTTCCAAAGCGTATGCTAAAATCTCAATGCGATTGGTTCCAGATCAAGACCCAGAAGAGATCACGAATTTGTTTCTAACGCATTTTAATTCAATTGCTCCAGCGGGAACTAAGGTTAAGGTAACGCCGCATCACGGAGGTGAACCGGCTGTAACCCCCATTGATTCAATAGGTTACAAGGCTGCAAGTATGGCCTACGAAAAAACGTTTGGAAAGAAACCAATTCCTGTAAGAAGCGGTGGGTCAATTCCAATTGTTGCAATGTTCGAAAAAGAACTCGGTTTGAAGTCAATTTTGATGGGATTTGGATTGGATAGTGATGCAATTCATTCACCAAATGAGCACTACGGATTGTTTAATTATTTCAGAGGAATTGAAACAATTCCTTATTTCTACAGTTATTTTACGAAACTCCATAAATAAATTGTATGCGTAATCTCTCCATTATATTCGCTTTAGTTCTTCTTTTTACTTCGTGTAAAATATTCTCGTTCGACAATCCTGAAATGCGAGGAAACGAAGAATTTAAGATTTCAAAAATCAATGGTAGAACAATTGAATTCACTGCAGCAGCAACTGTTTATAATCCGAATTGGTACAGGATTAAAGTGAAGCCGTCTGAGTTGGAACTTTATGTTGAAGGCGCTTATATGGGGACGGTTCAACTCGATCAAAAAGTGAAGTTGAAGCGCAAAAAAGAGAATGATCTTCAAGCAGCTTTCACTGCGACATTGGAAGATGGAGTTTTGATAAAAGCAATGAAATTTGCGACAATGAAGGAGATTGAGGTCCGCCTGAAAGGAAAAATTAAAGGAGGTGTTTTCATCTTTTCCAAGAAATTCGATTTCGATGAAACAAAGACGATTCCTGGTGCTAGTTTTAAGATTTGAATGTAGTTCGGATCGTTTGTAAAAGCCGAAGGCGATCTAAGATCCAATATCTAATCCTCCAAATATACCCGATGCACGCGTTTAGAAATGCCCGTTAAAACTTCATAAGGAATGGTCTCCATTTTATTGGCAAGGTCAAGGACGCTTTGGTTACTTCCAATAATTTCAACAGATTCTCCTTCTGAAACGGACAGGCGCCCAATGTTAACCATTATCATGTCCATGCATACGTTTCCAACAACGGGACAATATTGGTTTTGAATAAAAACGCCTCCTTTTCCATTGCTCAATGACCGCTTAAAACCATCGGCGTACCCAACGGGAATAATAGCAATGTTCATGTCTAAATTAGAGATTCCTTTCCTGTCGTATCCGATTGATGTTCCTGCCCTTACGTTCTTGACTTGAGAAACTGCGCTGTACCAATTTACGGCAGGGGTCAATTGAGAAGAATAGAGCTCTGACGCACTATAACCGTACATTCCAATTCCCAATCGAACCATGTCGAAATGGTATTTCGGATTGTTCAAAATACCTTCAGAGTTCAAAATATGGCATTCGAATGAGTAGTTAATACGGCTTTTCAAGAATTCAATTGCAGTTTTGAAAACTTGAACTTGTTCATGAATAAAGGTTGAGTCAATGTCATGTGAATTGGCCAAATGTGAGTAAACTGTTTCGATTCGAACTTCAGGTTGAGAGTTGATCATCTCAATCAATGATTCCAATTCCACTGTTTTAAACCCGAGACGGTTCATTCCTGTTTCAATTTTTATATGAATTGGATAGTATGATTTTCCTTCATAAATCAATTGCTTTACAAACTTGTCGAGTTGTGTTGTACTGTAAATACACGGTGCGAGGTTGTGCTGAATGCATTCTTCAAATCCGTATTCTTCAGAATTCATAACCAGAATTGGAGATTTTACACCGATTCGTCGCAACTCAACGCCTTCATCTGCATACGCAACACCTAAATAATTAACACCGATTCGTTCTAGATATTGACCCATTTGTTCAATCCCAGAACCGTAAGATGAAGCCTTGACCATTGCCAAAATCTTTGTTGTGTCAGGCAGTTTTTGCTTAAAGAAACTGATATTACTTTTAATTGCGTTTAAGTCAATCTCAACATACGTTTGGTGCTTTTTTGCACGCAATCGAAGTGCATAGTGTTCCATTTGCATGGAACGTTTTCCTTTAACTAATACAATAGCATTTTTGAAGGATTCAATTCCATTTTCAGCCGAATCTAAAAAGTGAACTTGAATAGGTTCAAATTCAGAAAGGAGCGTTTCAAACTTTGAAGTGTCGCCATCGGTTCCAACAATTACCACACGGTCTTTTCCTTTCGCAATACTTAGTTGGTATTCTAACGAAGAGCGAAATGCATCTAAATCGAGGTTGTAAGTGTCGTTAATTATAGTAGAGTTATGAATTCCGTCAAATGTTTCCATCCGAAGTGCAACACGATCTAAGTCTGCTAAATGTTCTTTTATTTCAGCATCTCCTAAATCGAACTCTTTAGCACAAGCAACGGCTAATGAGGCATTAATTCTGCTGATTTCGTCATCAAATTTTAAGTGTTCAAGGTAATTTGAATATAATTTAATATTTACATATTGGAAAATGGATGTATCTTCCTCTAGATTAATGGAATTGTGATAGAAAACCATACTTGCATTTCTAAACAGGGTTAACTTTTCACTAAGTTGATGCTCGGGCGAATCGAAATTTTCAGAATGAGCCGAACCAATCGAAGTAAGGATCCCAATAGTTGGTTGAATCATCTTTTCCAACGAATCCATTTCTCCCGGTTGAGAAATACCCGCCTCTATGATGGCAAGATCTGCCGAATCGTTCAGTTCCAATAACGATAAAGGCACGCCCAGTTGTGAGTTGTAACTTTTCGGACTACGAATGACTTTGTATTTAACGCCCAAAAGCTGACCCAACCATTCTTTCGTTATTGTTTTTCCAGCACTTCCAGTTATCGCAACAATGGGATATGAAAATTGATGACGATGGTGTTTTGCCAAAGTCTGAAGTGCAATTAAAGTCGAATCCACTTTAATGAATGTCGCACCTCTTAGACCTTCATTGATTGATTTTGAAATCACAAAAGTACGGACTCCCTTTGCATAAGCTTCATTGATGAATTCGTGTCCATTTCTGAACTCTCCTCTCAAAGCAAAAAACAGCGTGTTGCTTCCGTTAATAATCTTTCGAGTATCAAAGGCGACAGATTCAATCTTTAACGTTGCTTTCGGTAAAGAAGCATTGAATATTGAGGATAAATCCTGATATGAAAGGTCTAATTTCAATGTGCAATTTTATTGTAACACATTCTACAAAGCGGTTTGTATTGCTCCACTGCGCCTACCAACACTTGTTCTTTGTCTTTTACTGTTCTGTGCGAAAATTGCGCGAGATCACCGCAAGAAACACAGATTGCGTGAACTTTGGTTACATACTCCGCAATTGCTAGCAAACGGGGCATAGGTCCAAAGGGTTCGCCCTTGAAATCCATGTCTAACCCGGCAACGATTACGCGTACTCCTTTTTTAGCCAATTCATTGCAAACATTTACAATCGCCTCATCAAAAAACTGCGCCTCATCGATAGCAACAACTCTTTCTTTTTTCCAAAGGTCAAGAATTTCAGTCGCATTTGAAACGCAAACGGCTTCAAAACTTGTTCCTTGATGGCTAACTACATTTTCTTTGTGGTATCGATCATCAATTGTGGGCTTTACCAACAAGATTTTTTGATTGGCAAATTCGGCACGTTTTATCCTGCGAATAAGCTCTTCAGTTTTACCAGAAAACATCGATCCACAGACAATTTCAATCCATCCGTGTCTCGTTCCTTCTGTTGGGAAATGCTCTAAAAACATTGCGTAATCTTCTTATTTAGGGTTATCAACAAGTTGACGAAGAGAAAATTTGAAGTCTATGACCATTCTCGCTTTTTTCTTCGTTAAATTTGAGTACTAAATGTCGTCATTTTGTCGCATAATAGTTGTATTTCGTTAGCAACTTAACTAAAATGTTGAAAAGTCGAATTTGAATTCAAGTATGAAAAAATTGGAAGGATATAGTTCAAGAATAAAGAGGTTAAGCGAATTTGTTGCTGAACTTGAGAGTGGAAATTTAACCGTGGAAGAGCTTTCTGAAATGGAATTGATTACCCGAGAATTGCACGAAAGAAGTATAATTCTAAGGTACATCGCTTTTAAGAATCAGGTAATGCCTGAGGCAGATGAGGAAGAAGATGACGGACCAGTTCTTGATGAAAATGGAGGCGTTGAAGTTGAAGTGATCATTGAAGAGATTGAGGAAATTGAAACGGAAGATTCAGAAGCAGAAAACGTTAGTGAAGAAGAACCGATGATCGACTTTTCAATTTTTGACGACGAACCCGAAGTCGCTCCTGAGCCAATTTTAGAAATAGAACCAGAGCCAGAAGTTCCAACACCAGAAACTGTTGCAGTCGTTGAACCAGAAGCTGTGCCTGAACCTTTAAAAGAGGGGCCCATTGAAGTAAAAGCGGAACCGGTAGCTGTCGAATCTTCGTCAAATTCTGCGCAATCATTTTTAGATAGATTAAAAAATGATGACAATTCTGTTGCTTCTCGTTTTACAAACAGCAAACTTGATTCTTTGATTGGAGCATTTGGTTTGAACCAGCGCTTGAGGTATATCAACGATCTTTTTAACGGCTCAAGTGAATTGTTTTCGGATGCGATTAAAGCATTGGATTCTCAACCGTCTTTGGACCAAGCGAATTTAAAAGCCGCAACTCTAGCCGCAGAAAACGAGTGGGATCCAGAAGAAGAAATAGTTATCGAATTTATGTCCTATTTGAATAGAAGGTATGCGTAATTTACTCGCCGTCGCAATTGTTTTTAGTGGATTCAATTCGTTTGGTCAAATTGAAGAAGTAAGAAGAATTACAAAACAATTGTGCTCGCCAGAATTTCACGGCCGTGGTTATTACAAAAAGGGCGATTCCTTAGCTGCTGATTACATCGTCAAAGAATTTCAAAAGCTGAATATCGAAGGGTATAACAGAGAGTTCCTCCAGCATTTCGATATTAAATCTGTGAATTCATTTCCTGGCGTAATGAACGTTAAACAGGAAGGTGTTGTTTTGAAAACGGGTGTTCATTATGTTCTCGATCCTTCATCAAATGGGGGGCAGACTATCTTAAATCCAAAACAAATCGATGTTACGATCTTGTTGGATAAGGACAAATTAACGGATGCGATTAACACTGTTGCTGATCCAAATAACAAGTTTAACGCCATGGCAATTCACCTGGAAGGGCTAAGCGCTGACACTTTGAAAAAATTGGCTGGTATTTCTAAAGCACTTGTTCGATTTTTCCCGATTATTGAAGTAACGGATGCGAAATTTACATGGTCAGTAGGCTCAGAACAATTTCCTTTTCCATTAATTCAAATTCAAGATTCAATTTATAACAACGGGAGCTTAACCATCGATATTGATGCAGAATTGCTTAGGAACTACCATACACAAAATGTAATGGCCTATCTTCCTGCAAAGAAAAAGTGCGCTAAAACAGTCGTTTTCACTGCTCATTATGATCATTTAGGGAGAATGGGCGATGACACCTATTTCCCTGGGGCAAATGACAACGCGAGTGGAACAGCTATGCTGTTGACAATGGCAAAGTATTTTAAGGAAAACCCTTCTGATTATAATATACTGTTTATTGCTTTTGCAGGAGAAGAAGCTGGTTTACTCGGCTCGAAGTACTTCGTAGAAAACCCTGTCTTAAAGCTGAAGAAGATCAAATTCTTGGTCAACCTTGATATTATGGGATCTGGTGAAGATGGTGTTACGGTTGTGAATGCAACTCTTTTTGAAAAAGAATTCGCACTTCTTCAACAAATAAATACGGAGAAATCATTGCTCAAAGTTGTTAAAAAACGAGGGCCTGCAGCAAATTCTGATCATTACTGGTTTACACTTCAAGGAGTTCCGGCATTTTTTGTTTACACCATGGGTCCGAACAAAAATTACCACGATGTCTTTGATATTTATGGCAATTTGAGTTTTAAGGAATATGAGGACATTACAACCTTATTGATTGAGTTTGTAAAGGAACTTAAATAACATAGACGTGTATAACTGCCTATAAATGGGCGTTCTTACTAATTTACATATTGTTAAATTTCCGTATTTTTGAAGTATAACACTCTATTTATGAAATCATTCCTACTCGTATTATTCATATCAATTTCTTTTTTGGGATTTTCTCAGCCGTATGCTGGAAAACAATACAAAGCATCAGGACTTGATGTGTCTAAGGCTGCAAATTGCACTCCACCGACAACAACAACGATGCTGGAGTTGAACAACGTGAGGGCAATGATTCATACTGCAGGAAATTTATGGCAAGTGCCAGGGCAAAATTTAGCGCAGTACGAAGTTCCAAAGAACTCGGGAATTATGGCTTTGTTTACTTCAGCACTTTGGCTGGGAGGAACAGATGTTAATGGTCAATTGAAATTGGCTGCTTTGCGATATAGAAATGGACAAGATTATTGGACAGGGCCTTTGTCACAAGGAGCGGCTGAAACAACCTTTGACAACTGTACGAAATATGACAAGCATTTTGTTACAACTCAAGACGATATCCGATTGTTCGATGCATGGTTCACAGCAGGCGAGCAAGATGTATTGAATGGAACATCAACACAATCAGACTTGTTTCCGGATTATGAAATCCCATTAATAATAAAGGATTGGCCTGCACACGGAGATATTGGTCAAGGACAAGATTATTATTTGGCTCCATTCTACGATAGAGATCAGGATGGTCAATACAATTACGAACAAGGTGATTACCCATGGCACGATATTGCTAAATCTAAAGAATGCGGCGTGGATAGGAGGGTTTCGCTTTATGGTGACATCAACTATTGGTTTGTAATGAACGACAAAGGAAATATTCATACCGAAACGGGAGGAGATCCAATTGGAATGGAAATTCGTGCTCAAGCCTTTGCTTTTACCTCAAACGATGAGATCAATAACATGACATTTTACAATTATGAGTTAATCAATAGAGGAACTCAAACCTTATACGATACGTATTTTGGATACTTCACTGATGGTGCATTGGGGGATCCGCTTGATGATTACGTGGGCTGTGATGTCAATAGAGGTTTGGCATATTATTACAACGGCGATAATTACGATGGTGACAATGCGGGATGGTTAGGGTATGGCGACAATCCTCCAGCGGTTGGAGTTGATTTCTTTGAAGGACCGTTTCAAGATAATGATGGAATTGCGAATGATTATGGAATTGGACTAGGTGAGGCGTTGAATGGAATTGGATACGGCGATACGATCGTTGACAATGAACGCTTCGGTATGAGACAATTCTTGTATTATAGCAATACGACATTGGGAGCGAATCCAAATCAAACAGATCCTACAACGGCAGCGGATTATTATAGCTATTTGCAAGGTTTTTGGAAAGATGGGACATCGTTTTA
>TARA_B110000305_G_scaffold81270_1_pt1 | contig 36775 bp, 32 predicted proteins | sample TARA_B110000305 | Tara Oceans TARA_B110000305 (sample SAMEA4397930) | marine metagenome | biome: Polar Biome; feature: [SRF] surface water layer (ENVO:00010504); material: water (ENVO:00002006), including particulate matter (ENVO:01000060) such as... | depth 5 m | reverse complement strand
GGGATTGATGATGGTGTTGAGGTGAACGGAGGTTCAGATCCTTGTGATCCTTGTGATCCTGACACAAATTCACCAATGTGTGATTCTGATTTAGATGGAATATTTAACCTGGACGAAATCGCCAACGGATGCACGGATCCGTTTAATACTGATACAGATGGAGACGGATTAACAGACGGAGAGGAAATTACGGGAGTTGATGATCCACTGACACCTTTGGTTCCTACTGGAGCTTCTAATCCATGTAACTCATGTGATCCAGATGATTCAGATCCTTCATGTTATATTGATACTGATGGGGATGGTGTTTCTGATGCAAACGAGAACGCAAACGGAACAAGCCCCACTGATCCTTGTTCTTATTCAATAGCAATAATTACAATGCCAATTACTTCTGGAGCTGATTGCGACGGAGATGGACTTACGGATGCGATTGAAGTCTCAGGAATGTCTGATCCTTTTAACCCATGTGATCCAGACTCTTCAGGAGTTGAGTGTGCTTATGGAATTCACATCCCAACAGGTTTCACGCCAAACGGAGACAACAACAATGATGTTTTCAGTGTTGTTATTGGACAAGATGTAACTTCATTTGTACTTCACATCTATGATCGCTGGGGGAATGAAATTATTAAAACAGATGACAAGCTTATGCAGTGGGACGGAACACACAATTCGGAAGAATGCAATTCAGGTGTTTACGCTTACCTACTTGAGGCTGTAATGAATGATGGGTCTGGTCAACTACTTTCGGGAAACATTACGTTATTTAGATAGAATTTATGAAGAAGATATATTTGACATTGGTCGGGTTAGCGCTACTTCATAGTGCGGGAGCTCAAGATTTACATTTTTCACAAACCACCCAAACGCCGCTGTTAATTAATCCGGCGGCGGTGGGGGTTTTTGATGGATGGGAAAGATTGACTATAAACCATAGAAATCAATGGCTAGGATCTTCAACTCAATTTATGTCGACTGCAGTAGCTGCTGATGTAAACTTGGGAAAAACACGGATGAATGACAAAGCCTATTTGGGCCTTGGTCTGATGTTTTTTAACGACATCGGAGGAGATTCTAAATTTGGAAACACACAAGGTTCTGTTACAGTAAGTGGTATTCTTCCAATGGGAGGCTCTGGACATACTTTGTCCGCAGGAATTCAAGGCGGGTTTGGACAACGCAAAGGAGACATCAATGCAGTAACATTTTCAAGCCAATGGGACGGGTCAAGTTTTAACCCTTTATACCTTAGTGGTGAGCAGAATTCAATTACATCATTCTCTTATGTTGACGCTTCTGCGGGCCTCTTTTACATGTTTGATGGAGGACAAAGTACATTCTCTCGTAACAATGATTTCAAATTTCAAATAGGAGTTTCAGGGTTTCATTTAAACGCACCTCAATTAAAATATACGAATGGTGTTATAGGCGAAAGGCTGCACAGAAAATATGTTGCTCACTTAAGGGTTATAGCTGAAGTAGCAGGTTCTAAATGGTCTATTGACGGTTCTGCCGCGCAGTTTATTCAAGGAGGACACTTCGAAACTATTTTAGGAATGATGATGCGCTACCGATTCCAAAACGGAACGAAACAAACGGGGCTGAACCATAACGCATACCTAGGGTTTGGAACTTACTTCAGATGGGGAGATGCAATTGTTCCATCCGCAAATATTGAATGGAAAGGGTTCCAGTTCGGAGTTTCTTATGATGTTACCGTATCTTATTTAAGAAAAGCAAACGTTGGTTCTTTGGAGTTCTCGCTTTCTTATAGAAACATGCACGACTCTTTATTCAAGATGAGAAAAAGAAGGTTTTAGGACTGCTTTTTTGAAGTCAAAGCTTTAAACAAACGACCAATACGTTTTCTAAAGAAGAAAAGTAGTAAGATGTATGGAATTGCCATAAGGTAAAGAATTCCATAATTCAAGTTGTTTCCAAATGAAGCCTCTCCTAATTCATCTCCGTTTTGCCCTTGCTCGGCAAGCAATTTACATTGTGAACAACCCTGTGCAAAAACCTGATCTACGATCAAAAGTAAGACAAGTAATAAGACGATTTTCTTCCATTGAAACATGATACAAAAGTACGCAATTTGTTACAAACGCCCTTATTTTTTAACAAAACGTAACTATCAGCGAGTGCTTGGTGATGTTATATTGGCAAAATCATATAAATTTGCGTCTATGAAGTTGATTTCTATATGTGTTATTGTTGGTGGGCTATTGGTAAGTGTTTCTTGTGGAACGGAGGTTGCCGAAGTTAAACCTGACCCAAATCCCGACTTGGATAGTTTGATTACTGCTAATCCAGAAAGCATACCACTCTTGGTGAAAAGAGGCGAAAAGCTATTCGCAGCGTATGAATACGATTTAGCGCTTGTAGATGCAGCGAAAGCATTTCGTTTGGATACAAATGACTTGAGCGCACGTTTACTTTATGCCGAAGTAATTAATAGTCGAGCTACCAGAACGCCCCAAGAAGTTACAACTGCGCAGCGCATGTATGCGGAATATTTAAAAAAGAAACCAGAGAGTAAGCGTGCACTTGTCGGTTACGCATCTACATTTAGCTATCAATTTGATTTTAATAATTCGTTCAAGTACATTAATATGGCCTTGAAACTCGACAAGCACTACCGAGATGGATATGTTCTAAAAGGGTCGAATTATATGCAAATAGGAGATGTTGACAAAGCAAAATCATCGTATGAAACGGCTGTTCAGCAAGATCCTGAGTTTTACGAAGCGTATTTCAAATTGGGTCAGATATATCAAGCGGAGAATGATCCGAGATGTATCGAGTATTTTACGTCTGCATACAAATTGAAGCCTGAATACTTAGAATTTAAATACCAAACAGCTTATTCAATGCAGACTCACGATAGAGTGGATGAAGCAAAGGAATTGTATCGTGAAATGGCAAAGGACACTGTAGAATTCTATGTCGTACGAGGACTATTCCACCAGGGACACATTCATCAATTCATGGAAAAAAATATTGATAGTGCAATGTATTATTATGAAAGTGCATTGAAAACAGAACCGAGATATGTTGAAGCATGGCATAATTTAGGCATGTGTTATGATATAAAAGGAAACAAAACACAAGCATTAAAATCTTTTTCGAAAGCACTTAAATATAATCCCAATTTTGAATTGTCACGGGTTTACGCCGACAGCATTCGACTTTTCTAAATGAGATTGAATCGTAAACACTTCCTTTTGTTTTCAGAGGCACTCATTCCTGTTTTGGGGTTCTTTTTTTGGAATTGGGGCTTGTACTTCATCCTTTTGTTCTATTTCATTGATGTTTTGGCGCAGGAAGTCATAATGCACCTCAAGTCGAAAAAGATCACGAAAACACATAACATAAAAGACAATAAAGAATGGTTTTTTTCGGGTGCGTTAAGCCTGTTTACTGTTTTCGCTATGATTACGCTTATTCATGTCGCAATGTATTCCATTGAGCCATCGATTGATTTCATTAAGCAAATAAAGCTTTTCTGGACCTATGAAGAAATGGGAATGCAGCAAGGGTATTTATTGATTCCACTAGTTGTGTTTGCCGCTTATTCACAATATAGGATGGACTTTTTAATGATGCGAAAAGACAGAGTTGCAGAACTTAATATCGAATGGAAAAAGCACCTTCGTGCACTTCTCGTCATAATTGGCTTTACAGGCATAGTGATTGGTCTATCACAATTTATTGTTTTAGCAGAAATCGTTTATGTTCTAGGAATTGTTGGATTGATTGCCGCATATAACTTACTCGTTGGAGAGAAGTGATTCACAACAATTAGTGACTATCAATTTATTCGTGTCGACGCGTTCTTTTAATCCAAGCTGGCAAAAGAATTGATCCAAGAAATAGGTAAGGGAAGTAGGAAATAAGCCTCCAAATCAAAGCCAATACTCCAATTAACAGCGCAGAAGACGCAAAGCTTGAAAGCAGCTCTCCAAAAGCAAATTCAGCAACGCCACTTCCGCCAGGCGTTGGACTCACCAACATGAACAACCAAAGAACGAGTTGCTGCCCGAGAATTTTTATATTATCAATAAAACCAAGATGGATGAATGCGTTTAATACGGCATTAATAACCAAATATCGCGAGACCCAACTTCCAACCGTTGTCAAGAAAACTTTGATCCAGAAAGATCGTTTTTCGGCTTTGAATTCCTTTGATGCTGCTTCGATGTCTTTTCCCCATTCTCTTGCAATGAACTTCCATCGTTTTAAGAAAGGCAAACTAAAAATTAGGAGGAGGAATTTCGTTGCGAGTTTAGGATACCAAAACAATGTCAAATACAAGAGTGCAGAGATTCCGAAAATGACGGAACAGCCGATCCAAAACCACCACATTAAAGGCAAGGAAGAGTCCAACCCTTCGGGAAATAAATCGCTGTGATGAATAAACAAAAAGACGAATGGAATCATAACAACAAAGAACAAATTGTCCATGAAGGCGGTTATGATCACAATGGCAGTGGCTTTTCCAAAAGGAATGGTTTCACGGTTTAAAATAAACATAGCAACAGCTGCTCCTCCTACAACTCCAGGGGAAAGGGCAGAGGCAAATTCCCAAATCATAATGACATAGAAACTCGCTTTCCAAGTCAACTTTTTATGGGTTAAGATTCGAATCCTCAGCATATAGAAAAAGTCGCGGCCAGCAGCAAAGAGAATTGCTGCGAGAAGCCACATAACCGACCCATCCGCCCAGTTGATGTTCCTTAGTGCAGACGATAAGGTTTGGAGTTCGTAAGTGCCGTCAGCGTCTTTTTTGAAGTCTGAAGGGTTGTGAAGATCGATTTTACCGTTCTTGTTTCCATCAATCCAAGCGTGTGTTCCTGTTCCGTCTTTAATTTCCGAAAATTGTGTTTGTGAAACGCTCCGGTAAAGCATCCAGCCAGAAATAAGCAAACCAATAGCAACTGCGGTGAAAATTTTCCACCCGCTAAATGCCTTTTTCATAGGGCTCTTCATCGATTAGTACTTTGGAGTCAATGGAACATCAATTGTCCATCCAGCGCGGACCTTTATTTTTTTGGAGTAGATATCAACCTCTTCAGGGTGTGTCAATGTTACGTATTCACCAACATCCCATTTTCCGTTTCCGTTTGAGTCTCGGACGATCTTAAATGTATAGTCGCCTGGATTCAATTCTGTAAATTCAATGGTATTAGAAACATCTTTAACGCTTATGGTTTTTACAGCTTTATTTCTCTGAAGAAGAATAACAATTATTGAACCTTTGTATTCCGAGACCGTTACATTTAAGGCCCCATAATTATCTACAGACTTTAGTTTTATTGGCGCTTTTGCCTCTTCTGAATTTCCACATTTTGTTTTTACAGCACCTTTTTCAAAGGAAACGAGCACACTCTCTGCGATTTCCCTGTCAAAAACAAGCTGAAAAGTGGAATTATAGAACTTCGTTTCAAACTCGATTGTTTGAGTTGAGTCAAGCGGGTTGACAATACTAATCTTTGCATTGTCAATCCCTTCAATTGGACCATTTATGGAAAAAGAAACATTTTTAGAAGGAGAGAATGTTCCAGAATTTGTTGGCTTAATTACAATCGGCGCCTCTCGTTCTTTAAGCTTAAATCGATAGTTAACAGTATCAGAAAAGGTCTCATAATTATAAACCACTTCTACCGAATTTTGTTTGGGCTTATCAAAATAAAACATTAGACTATCATCTGAAAACCAATCATGTTCAAAGGGTTGTCGCAATTCACCGTCAATATAAAGGGAAACATTTTGTCTGGGTGAGCCTAAAGGTTTGTTTATCTCACCCTGAGCAACAATTGGGTTGTTTGTAGCTACAATAAATGAACATGGTGGAATAAAATTAAGCGTCGTTATTTCTGGGTTTTTTTTCGGTTCAAAGACGCGAAACGGAATCGAATCAAAGGTGTTTTCTTCAACAGTAATCGTTCCTCCGTCAGGGAATCCGAGCTTTTCATAATCCTGTAAATTCAAATCGTTGTTTTCATCTTGAAATGCAACTGCGCGGTATTCGCCTTTATGCAAGTAATTCAACTTCGCAATTCCATTAGACGGCTGAGCTAAGCTCACAAGTTTATCAGAGTTAAGTTCATAAAGCGCAACAATGCACTCGTCGTTTGGCAAATTTGACCAAGCATCCAGAACAGCCACTGAGTAGGAAAGAGTATCCAAAAAAGGGCCAGTTGAAAACACATATTGAATTATTGTATCATTGCCTTCGTTTAAATCTTTGATCGCATTGTTGAGGTAAATGGCATACGTTGTGTTGCTTTCCAAAATGTCTTTCCAAGTAAGCGTGAGCGTTTTGTTTTTTACTGAAGCCTCTATGGTAGCGTGAGGAGGAACGATTCTAATGTTTTGAATCGGGTTGACTAATTTAAAATATTCATCAAAAGGAATTTCAACCCCATTAGCAGTAAAGTTGGTTGTTTCATTTAAGGGAACAACGGCTGGGGCAATAGGTTTTGGCGCAAATTGATCTCTATCCCCACCGGTAATAGTTCCCACCTGAGCACAGGACGCGGCAAGCAATCCAACCAGAAATACTATAAAGTACTTACGAACCATTCGCAGATTTCATTTAAGTAAAGAACGTCATTTTGATCGAATGCGGCCAATTCATCGCTGTCGACATCCAAAACACCAATGACTTGGCATTCTCGAATTAACGGAATAACGACTTCACTTTTAGATAAAGTACTGCAAGCGATGTGCCCATCAAACTCGTCAACATTGTCAACGACAATGGGTTTTTTAGTTTTCCAGACAGTTCCACAAACACCTTTTCCTTTTTGAATTCGCGTGCAAGCAATCGGCCCTTGAAAGGGACCTAAAATCATCATATCTTCACGCACATTATAAAACCCAACCCATAAAAACCCGAAAGCTTCTTTTAAGGCTGCGGCGATGTTTGCTTGGTTTGCAACAAGGTCTTTTTCATCACCAACAAGAGCTTTGATTTGAGGTATTAAGGACGAATAAATTTCGCTTTTATTACCCTCTACTTTCACTAATTCCTCGGCCATTTCTAGGTTTTGTACAAATTTGCCTTTTTTATTTTTAATCTGCAATATTTCGCTATCTTCAATACAATAACCGAATGCTTAGGCTGAAACAAAACTAAAAAATGGGATAATATTGTTTCAGCGTATGTAAGAATAATTTAATGTTTATGTTGGAAAAAGTGCAATTGGAAAAGGTCTTGTTTTTGGATATTGAAACAGTACCGCAAGTTTATGAGTTTGACAAATTAGAGGAGAAGTCGCAAGAATTATTTGAATCTAAAACGCGATTTATGCAAAATGCAGAGAAATCATACGAGCAACTTTATGCTGATCGTGGAGGCATTTACGCTGAGTTTGGCAAAATTGTATGTATTTCGGTTGGTTACGTTAAGCAAACCAGTACGGGCAAGCAAATTCGAATGATGTCATATTACCACGACGATGAGGAAATACTTTTAAAACAATTTAAAGGGCTACTAGACGAACATTACAATTCCCCTTACAGCATTTTGTGTGGTCACAATGCAAAGGAGTTTGATTTTCCATACATCTGCAGACGGATGCTAATCAATGGGATTGGTTTACCGAATGTTTTAAATATTGCGGGAAAGAAACCGTGGGAGATTGCGCACCTAGATACAATGGAACTTTGGAAATTCGGAGATTTTAAAGCATATACTTCGTTGGCCTTGCTGTGTCACGTGTTTAACATTCCTACACCAAAGGATGATATTTCTGGAGCAGATGTTGCCCGAGTTTATTTTGAGGACAAAGACCTTGATAGAATAAAGGTGTATTGCGAAAAGGATGTTGTGGCTTTGATCCAATTATTTGTAAAAATGCGTGGAGACGAATTGATCGATGAAAGTGAGGTTCACTATTCGTGAATTGCAAAGAAGGTCGGCTTAAAGAAGAGACATCTTTCTTGTTTTTTCAAAACGAACAAAAATTTGCTGGAGAAAATATTGGACATAAAAAAGTACTTTTATAGCACCTTTTTTTATTGTTCCAACAATCTTATTGTATAAATACCGTCTCTTCAGAAGTGACCTCTTGTTCAACCTTAATAATTCCTTGTCCAACCATTCCGTTTCCTTGAACATCAATGTTAAGAACCGCTACACCAGCCTGTCCCAATTGATAAACATCGTCGAAATTGAAAATTGCTTCACCGGCAGCGTTCGTTGATGTTGTATCGTAAAGAACAACACTAGACGGCTGGTTTGTCGTTGACTGACCATAAATAACCACTATTGCTCCTGCAACGGGGCTGTTTCCAGCGTCTCTAACATAAATTTTTGCAATTGTTGATTCTTTCTTACGACAAGCAACAAGCGTTGTCATTCCCAAAAGGAATAACAATGCTAAAAATGCGTATTTATTGATTTTCATAATTTTCTGTTTTAATTACGGCAAGAATATTGTTTCAACAGCAGTCGTATGAACACGACTTCTGATATAACCATTCTCTTGTAAAAGGTCTGTTTTTGCGATAATGTCAAAATAAGCTACTGGGTTATCTTCTTCACCTGCAGCATCATAATACGGCTGAACGTTGAAGTATGCAAAACCAGAACCATTTGTAATAACCGTATCTATATACGCTTGAGTTGCAGGATCCGATGAAGGATCCCCAATAATTATAACCTTCGCACCGCTAACTAACTCGTTAGAAGAAGACCGAACAAATATTTTTACAACTGATGGGTTTTTGTTTTCACATGAATGTAAAACACCCAATGATAAAAGAATCATTGCCAAAACCCCTACTTTTCCTATTAATTTCCCCATGTTTTCCTATAAACAACGACATCCAAAGATAATCTATTTTAGATTATATAAAAGAACTTTAGTCCTTAATTCTTAACTTCGTACGTCTTATTAAACCGTTTGGTTACAATATATAACAAATAAGGCACGTAAAAAGTTACAAATTACCATTTCACCTCTAAGAACGAACGAAAGAGGGATTGGTTAGTATTAATAATTCAGATGGAGAATAAAGTCAAGAAAATTAGAGAAGAGGTAGAGAGTTTTATCGTAAGCTCTAGTGAAGAGTTGGAAAAATTTAGAATTTCCTTCTTGGGTTCTAAGGGCTCGGTAAAAGGATTATTTTCAGAGTTAAAAAATGTTGCAATCGAACAAAAACGTGAAGCGGGGCAACTCGTTAACGGCCTAAGAGAATTCGTTCAAAACAAATTTGACGTGCTCAAAGAGGAGCTAGAAAGCTCAAGCGATGACAACCAAAAAATTGACACTTCTCTACCTGGAGACTCCATTGAACTAGGTGCGCGTCATCCGCTTTCGTTGGTGCGATCAGAAATAATAGAAATATTTAGCCGGATTGGATTTACAGTTTCAGAAGGACCCGAAATAGAAGATGATTGGCATAATTTCTCTGCGTTGAACTTTCCAGATGAACATCCAGCCAGAGATATGCAGGATACTTTTTTCATAGCAAAGGGAGACACACCGCAAGAGGAAATAGCTCTTAGAACGCACACTTCTTCAGTTCAAGTTAGAGTAATGGAGAATGAGAAACCACCAATTCGTACAATTTCACCAGGAAGAGTTTACCGCAATGAGGCAATCTCAGCGCGGGCACATTGTTTCTTCCATCAGGTTGAAGGGCTTTATATAGATAAAAATGTTTCTTTCGCTGATTTGAAGCAAACACTTTTGTATTTCGCCAAAGAAATGTTTGGTGATAAAGCGGAGATTCGTCTTCGTCCATCGTACTTCCCTTTTACAGAGCCAAGTGCTGAGGTAGATGTTTCATGCACAATTTGTAACTCAAAGGGTTGCAACGTTTGTAAATATACAGGCTGGTTGGAAATTTTAGGATGTGGAATGGTTGACCCTAATGTTTTGGAGGCAAGCAACATAGACAGTAAAGAGTTTTCCGGATTCGCATTTGGAATGGGAGTAGAGCGTATTGCTCAATTGAAATATAAGGTGAATGACTTACGGTTGTATTCTGAAAACGATGTAAGATTCTTAAGCCAATTTACGTCAGGAATGTAATGGGACTATTTTCAAGAAACAAAAGCAAGCCTGAAGCTAAACCTATTAAGGTTTGGAATGAATTGAGTTCGATTGAACAATTGAACGAATTAGTTGTAGCGGCACAAGACAAACCTGTAGTTATATTTAAACATAGTACGAGGTGTGGAATTTCATCAATGGCGTGGAATTCATTTAGAAACAATTGGACATCGGAAGATACTCTTGCAGACGTTTATGTCTTGGACCTGTTGAACCACCGTGATGTTTCAAACGAAATTACAGAAGTGACAGGCGTTTATCACCAATCACCGCAAGCAATTGTTTTGAAAGGAGCGGAAGTCATTTATGAAGCTACGCATTCAGGGATTGATGCGCGACAAATAGAATCGATACTAAGAAAAAGATGAGAAAAAATGTAAAAGGTTTTATTGTTATAGCGCTTATAGTTTTGGCGGGAGGCGCGGTTCTATTTGGGCCTCTATTAAATAAGGATGAAACACCCGCTGAGGCAAGGTTTGACTTTCTTGGTGACGTAGCAACTGTTGCGGATTTAGAGTCTACAATTAAAATTAAACTTGTTGGGGAGGAAGGGCTTGCTAAAGTTGAACTTCTTTTGGATTCCAGGGTTATTAAATCATGGAGCAAACCGACTTCGAACTTGGAATTTAAGTTTGCTCCTAAAAATATTGGAACATTTACATTTCAAGTCGTTTCTACTGATTCTGATGGGTTAATGAAGGTTGATGAGCGACGTTTAAAGGTTGTTTCAAATATAACACCAGAAGCGCTAACTGCAAAAATCGTACAAACGCACGCTCACGATATCACCAGTTTTACGCAAGGGTTGGAGTTTTATGAGGGGCGCTTGTTTGAAGGGACAGGCCAGAGGGGGCAATCAAAAATTTCCGAGATTAACTTGGAAGGAGAGCCGGTAGGGAATACAATTAAAATGGACGGAACGTATTTCGGCGAAGGAATAACCATGATGGATGGAATATTATTTCAATTGACATGGCAAAAAGGGGTCTGCTTTACCTATTCTATCGAGGATACCTTAAAAATTTTACCAGGCAACTTCAACTATGTTGGTCAAGATGGTTGGGGCTTGTGCAATGACGGCAAGTCTCTTATTATGTCGGATGGAACAGAGCGAATTACATTTAGAAGCCCAAAAACTTTCCAAGCAGAAAGAACAATTGACGTGTACAACAATCGAGGAGCTTTAACTCAATTGAATGAACTGGAATACATCAACGGTAAAATCTATGCGAATGTTTACCAAACAAATTTGATTGTCGTGATTGATCCTGAAACGGGGAAAACTCTAGAACAAATTAACTGTGACAACCTTGTAGTTCAAGGCCGTGGAAATGGAGACGTACTTAATGGAATTGCTTACAACCCTGAAACAGGGAAAACGTATTTAACGGGAAAGCTTTGGCCGAAAATGTTCGAGGTTGAGTTTACAAAGAATGAAACCATAGCGCAGTAAGGGATACATTTGTTGTCTTTAAGCACAATTAAAAGAAACGCTAGTTATTTCAAACGCCTCGTACTAATGTTCTTTGCCTTGTCTTTGTGCTTCCTGATCTTCAAGGCTAGACTCTTGTTTCATCATAGCCGTCTAAGGTCGCAGATTGCGCGGCACTAAAGATCACGGCACAGCATGAACACTTGGGCTTTTCGTAAGCGCTTTAGTCTGTTGTAAAAGGCGTAAATGGATCAAATTGATTGATCGTATTTACTTCGTTTATAGTTTGATTTTCCACTCTCAAAATACGACCAGGATACTTTTCCACCATTGACATGTCGTGCGTCGCCATTAATATTGAAGTGTTTTCTTCTTTACTGATTGCCAGTAATAAGCGCATGATTTCTTCAGAAGTTTCAGGATCTAAATTTCCAGTGGGCTCATCAGCGAGAATCAATTTTGGACTGTTTAACAAAGCCCGAGCTATTGCCACACGTTGTTGTTCTCCACCTGAAAGAGCAAACGGCATAGAATTGATCTTTTGTTCTATTCCAACCAATTGCAGCACCTCTTTCGCGCGTTTTTGCATCTTCTTTTTGTCTTTCCATCCAGAAGCGCCCATTACAAACAATAAATTCGCTAAAACGGTGCGATCTGTCAATAATTGAAAGTCCTGAAACACAATTCCTAGCACTCTTCTTAGTTTGGGAATGTCCTTTTTTCGAAGCGCATTTAAGTCAAATGAGTCGATACTTCCTGTTCCATTTGACAACATGAGTTCACCGTAAAGCACCTTGAGTAAACTACTCTTTCCACTTCCCGTTTTCCCAATGAGGTAAACGAATTCCTTCGGTTTAATCTCGACGTTTATATCGTTTAAAACAACAACATTATTTTGTTGAATTTCACCTGATTTGATTTCAATTACGTTGCTCACGATTCGGAATATTTAATGTAAAGATGAGGATTACGGTATGGAATTTGTCATACCTGTAAGAAATAATCTTAACAGATTCGCGTTTACAACTTTTAAAGCGCTTCTACAAACCATCTATCAAGTCCATTACTTTTACTTGGTTATAAAGTAGTTAAAATGAAAAGAATTCTGTCAATTCTTATTGCGATCTTGGCTCTTCAAGTTTCAGCGCAAACTTCGGAGAAGTACAATAGTGATTACGAGAATTTTTATCGTGGTGAAGAGTTGTTTGAAAAAGAGCAGTTCGGGGCAGCCCGGAGAGAATTCAGACTTTTCCTAGATGGTTTTGATCAACCAAATGATCCAATGTTTGTGAAGGCAGCATACCTTGAGGCAATATCTGCCTTAGAGCTGTACAACAATGATGCTGTAACGCTCCTCGAGGATTTCAACAAAGTCTATCCAGAAAGCATTTACAAGAAGAACATTTATTACCGTCTTGGTAAATACTATTATTACAAGAAAAAATGGGATGATGCCTTGGAATGGTTTGACATGTTGAGCATTCAAGACGTTCCAATGGAGGACCGAGAGGAATTCTACTTCAAGGTCGGTTATGCCAACTTTAAAGAAGAAAATTTCGAAGCGGCGCGAATTGCTTTCCTTGAAATTAAAGAGGGTGTTTCTCAATATGCCGCACCTGCGTTGTATTATTATTCGCATATCGCCTATCAATATAAATCATATCAAGTTGCTTTAGAAGGGTTTTTAAAGCTTGAGGATCATGAAAAGTTTGGTGAAATAGCACCTTTCTATATTGCACAAATATATTACCTGCAAGGAAAGTACGAGGAAGTTACAAAGTATGCAAGTAAGCTTTACGGCAAAGATGGCAAGCTGAAAGAAAAGGAAATCAATCTTCTTATTGGAGATGCTTTTTATAGAATTGGAAAGTACGACGAAGCGGTTCCGTATCTCGAGAATTACAACAAGTCGAGCAAAACAACCAGAGACGAGGACTACAGGCTCGGTTATGCCTATTACAAAAGTGGCCTTTATGAAAAAGCCGTTCGAATGTTCGATAGGGTTAAAAAGGAAGAAGACAGTTTAGGGCAGATATCATTTTACCACATTGGTGAATGTATGCTCAAGTTGGACAACATTGTTTCTGCGAGATCTGCATTCGAAAGAGCCGCCTTTATTAACAAAGACCCTGTTGTTCAAGAAGATGCACTGTACAATTACGCAACACTTTCTTACAAGTTGGATATTAATCCATATGATGAAGCTGTTGAGGCCTTTGAACTTTACTTAGAGCGTTACCCGAATTCGGAACGAAAAGAAGATGTTTACCAATACTTGGTTAATGTGTATGTAAACACAAACAATTACACGAAAGCCTTGGCGTCGTTGGAAAAGCTACCAAACAAGAACATTCGGTTGAAGCAAGCGTACCAATTAATTGCATACAATCAAGGTGTTGAGCGGCACCAGAAGAAAAGTTACACAAGTGCTATTTCGTCTTTCGAATTGGTAAAGAAACATCCAATTGACCAATCTCTTTCAGGAATGGCCGTTTATTGGACAGCAGATTCATATTTTAGACAAAACGAATACAACCTGGCGATTGAAAACTACAAGAAATTCGGGCTTCTTCCTTCGACAACTGCTCCAGGGTTAAAGTCTGAAGCACTTTATAGTTTAGGCTATTGTTATTTAGAGCGTGCTGACGTTTACCGTGCAAAAGGGAATAAACCACAACGCGAAAATGAGTTAAAAAAATCGGGAACAGCATTTAGAAGTTTCGTTGATGCTGGTCCTGGAAGCGAGGAAAAAAGAGCAGATGCCTTAATGCGAATTGGAGACTCTTACTTTGTTTTAAAGCAGAATATTGAGGCAATTTCATATTATAAAAAAGCACTTGCTTTGAGAGCAGGGCAAGAAGACCGCGCCTTGTTCTATACGGCAAAAACGTATGGATACATGTCAGGGGGGTTGACAGAAAAAATTTCACACCTCTTAGACATTGTAAACAACTATCCTCAATCACGGTATTTACTAGAGTCTATTGCAGAAGTAGCAAGAACGTACTATGCAAACGGAGATTATGATAAAGCGCTGAGTTATTACAATAAAATTGTTTTCGATTATCCAAATTCTGCTTTAGTAATTGATGCAAGAATTAATGTTGCAGACATTCACTTTAAACAAGGGGGCTATGATAAAGCAGAAGAAGAGTATTTGTCAATTCTTTCTGAGTTTGGCGCGAGTGACCCAAAGGTTTGTGATCCAGTGTCGGAAGGCTTAAAGAATTTATATACTGTAACAGGAGAAATAGACAAAATAGACCTTTTAGCAAGCCAATATTCATGTGTTCAATTTACAACTGACGAAAAAGAATTCTTGTATTACAAACCTGCAATTCAAGCGTATTACGACAGCACGCTTTCGGACAATCAGCTTTACAGTCAGGCAATTCCAAAACTCGAGAAGTATTTGGAGAAATTCCCGAACGGTCGATACAAGGTTGAGATCTCTGATTATTTGGCAAATAGTCATTATGAACTTGGTGATATTTCAACTGCGGTTGCGATTTACAGAGAAGAGCTAAAAGGACCCAAAACACAATACACGGAATTTGCAGCAGCAAGAGTTTCGAGTTATTTATACAATGATGGTCAATTTGAAGAGGCTATTCCTTATTACAAACGTGTAGAGGAGGTTGGTTCAAACCCAGAGTATAAGTACAACGCGAAATTAGGATTGATGCGGTGTCATTTCCAAATTGAGAATTGGCAGAATGCCGCTCTTTATGCAAGCAAAGTTTTGGTCAGTTCTGAAACAAGTGGAGAAATAGAATTGCATTCGCATTACGTGAGAGCAATTGCAAATTACAATGTTGGGTACTATAACGACGCTAGAATTTCATTGGATTGGTTGGTTAAAAACACAACAACGAATATGGGGGCGGAAGCGAGACATGCTTTAGCAGAAATTGCATTCAAACAAGGCAAGCTAAGTTTAGCTCATCAAGAGATAAAGGATTTACTTAAAATGAAACCAAAGTACAATTATTGGATTGGAAAAGGAATGATTTTAAGAGCTCGTATTTATATGGTTGAAGACAACTTGTTTCAAGCAGAGCAGGATTTAAGAGGTATTCGTGAACACTATACGAATTTCGAAGATGGAATCATGGACGAGGCCAACGAGCTTTGGGATGAACTGATGCAATTGAAAGACGCGCCTAAAGATATAGAAGAGGGAAATGAACGAACAATTGAAATAGATGAAAACTAGAATGAGATATATACTAGCTATATGGTCGGTGTTCAGTGTTTCTTCACTGTTCGCACAATCGGGACTTGAAATTATTGTCGATGGTAGTCGCTTTGTTGAGCCCGCCGATAGAATTGATTTAAACCCATTTATTGTAGACACGGTAATCCCGACACCAATCGTTGAATATCCGCTGCTTCAATTGAAGCATGAAACGGACACTGAAGTTTCTATGATTACTCCAGCATCGATTAACACGAAGGAAACGTTGACGCAGTTGTACAATTCGTATTTGAAATTAGGAGTTGGGACAGAATTCATGCCGCTTGGAGAGTATTACTTTGACTCGAAAAGATCGAAGAAGTTTATTTATGGAGTTCATGTTAAACACCTAAGTTCATTTGGAGACATCTCAGGATATGCACCTGCACAATTTGACAGAACAGGAGTTAATTTGTACGGAGGAATTAATCAAAGAAGGCATTCTCTTCGCGGAGACATGCACTATAAGAGCCAAGGCTTGCATTATTATGGAATGCCTTTAACGCAAGATACTTTAATCGCTGACAGCATTGCACAACGCTACGGCGACTTTGGATTTGGGGCAGGATTCTCTTCCCACAAGAAGGACAGTGCGAATTTGAATTATAAAGTGGGGTTTGATTACAACAATTATACTTCTCGACGTCCAAAGGAAGAAGCGCTGAGGGACTGGAGAACAAACGAGAATAATTTCGGAATTAAAACAAGTGCTTGGTACAAATACGGGGACGAAATTTTCGGGGCGGACTTTAATGTTCGATACAACGTATACAAATACGGGATTGCCGACTCTAGTCTAACAGCATTGGACACGGGTCTTGTTGCCAATAACGGAATAGTGAACTTGCACCCAACGGCGATCATGAGAAGGTTTGACGACAAGTTTTTATTTAGATTCGGAGCGGACATTGTATTCAACGGAGAAAACGGTAAAACGAAAGCACACATTTATCCAGACATTGAAGTGAAGTACAGCATGTTTAATGATATTTTTATTCCTTACGCAGGTCTTGGAGGTGGAATGAAGCAAATTACGTTCAAGAGCTTAACGAACGAAAATGAATTTTTGATTCCAAACATCGAATTGCGCAACGAAGGAGAGATTAACGTTTATGCCGGAATAAAAGGAACGCTTAGTAAACGCCTAGGGTTTAACATCGGCGGAAAATTTGGAAGAATCACAAACAAAGCCCTTTTTGTAACGGATACAACGTTTTCTGCAGGCAACAAGTTCAAGCCGATTTACGACACGATGAACATTGCGATGCTTGAAGGATCAATGTCGTATCAATTGTCGAACAAAATAAAAATTGACGGTATAGCACGCTTCAATTCGTACAACGTATTCACAAACAGTTATGCGTGGAACCTGCCTCAATTAGAGTTTGTATTGAGAGGATCGTATAATCTGTATGATAAGTTTTTATTCAATTTAGATGTTAATTTGGAGCACGGAAGAAAAGCATTGGTTTACGCTCCTGGAGCGGGCATTACAGAAGAGAACCAACAATTTGTTCTGGACTTAGGTTTTATAGTTGATGCGAACGTAGGAGTTGAGTACAGATACAACAAAAGAATTTCAGCGTTTGTTCAGTTGAACAACTTTGCTTCACAGCAATATATGAGATGGTACAACGCACCGGTTCAGCAGTTCCAAGCCTTGGGCGGGGTGACGTTTAGGTTCTAAATATTCTTTTTGAGTAAACACAGAGTGGCATAAGAAAGTGTAATAGAATTAAAAAGGGTATCGTTTTAAACGAGACCCTTATTCTTAATAATATATTTTGTTGCAGCCTTACAGAGCCGAATCATTAGTTTCTCGTTCTTCTCCATTAATCGAATCATCGCCCTTTTCAAGTGTGGATTCAACCTCAGGTTCTTTAACAGGAACATCACTTTTCTTACTCCAGGGCATACTAAAGGCAAGCTTCTTTTTCTTCTTCGCCTCCTCCTTTGGGAAATACTTACGCTGCCTACAGAAGACCATTATAACGCCCAATGAAATTGAAGCGTCTGCAACGTTCCAGATAGCAGGAAAAACCTGCCCTCCTCCCAGCCACGGAACCCACGTTGGCCATGTAGCGTGGAATTGGAACATATCTACCACGTTTCCAAACAAGAACCCTGTATGGCGAATTTCAATCTGACCTTCATACCCGCAATCTGACCAGTTCCCTGAACCATCAAGTCGATTGTATTCCAGTCCACAATTTAAATATTCTTCGACCGGGAAAATGAAATCATAGAACATTGAATCGATCAAGTTTCCTGTTGCACCGGCCATTATAAGGCTAATGGCAATAAGAAACTCACGACGAACGCCCTTCTTAAGCTGTAAGATTAAATAATAGATGATTCCAGATATCGCAATGATTCTGAAAACACTTAATGCCAATTTTGCCCAAATGGAGGAACCGAATTTCGTTCCAAAGGCCATTCCTTGATTTTCTATATAAGTCATTACAAACCAATCCCCAGCAATTGCTTGGTCACCAGGATTATCAGAATCATATGTAGACTTTAAGTAAATCTTAAGAAATTGATCACACAGGAGGATAATCGTTACAATGACTGCAACGATGATGATGTTTTTTTTCAAGAGAGCCTAGCTTTGTGCGTTCTTAGCCTCAATACTTAATGTAGCATGTGGAACTAATTTTAATCTGTCTTTGTTGATTAACTTCCCCGTTGCACGACAAATCCCATACGTTTTATTTTCGATACGCGTAAGCGCATTTCTCAAGTTTGAAATAAACTTTTCTTGACGGGAGGCCAACTGAGCAACTTCTTCACGAGATAAGGTGTCAGAACCATCCTCCATCATGTTAAATGAGCGGCCGGTATCATTTGTTCCGTGATCATCACTGTGCGAAAGAGTTCCTTTTAAAAGGTCTAAATCAATTTGTGCCTCGCTTAGTTTGCCAAGAATTAATGTTTTAAACTCTTGAAGTTCGCTATCTGAAAATTTTGCTGTTGCCATAAATATATTTGTTTTGGTTCTTAAACCAGAATGTATCTTTCTTTTGAAAAGCCTAAAATATAAAATTATCAACATTACTACGCAATGAATAGGACGATAAAAAATGTATCTTCGTTTTGTGGTAAGAATATTCTTCGGAAACAGGTCCTATGCTTTGCTAATGCTTCCCTTATTAATTGCGGGATATGCGGCTTTAAACTTGTGGAAAGGACACCACGAACCACACGTCGGTGTCAGCTTTGGTTTTTGGGGACATTTGCTCAGTCAATCAACGTATTTATCTCAATTCTTGGCTGGAAGTCTAATTTTGGCCAACGGAATTGTGCTAAACATCCTTTTCAACAGAAACGGTTTTATGGAGAGCAATAATTTTTTACCCGCCCTTTTGTACGTTTCCTTTTTGAGCATTTTTCATTCGTTTTATTATCTCGATGGTTTTTCAATAGCTCAATCTCTTTTGATTATAGGGCTGCACCAACTTTTAAAGTTAAACCAAAATGAAGATGCCAGAAGAATTGTTTTCAATGCGGCATTTATTATTGGAGTAGCTTGCACGTTCTTTCCTGTTTTGCTCGTAATTATCCCCTTCTTGTTTTGGATGATTTGGGTGATTCGACCCTTCATTTTTCGGGAGTCAACTTTGACCGTTGTTGGATTTGTAATTCCACTCATTTTTGCTGGGGTTTATGACACCGTTTACAACATTCATTTATCCGGTCCTGAATTAAGCGGCACATCATCAGAACTCTGGCTTGAAGACGTTGCTGTTTTGGGTGGAATTGTGCTCTTTATGATTGTTCTCGGAATCGGGCGACTTCTTCTTAAATTGAAGCAAAGTTCCATTCGATTGAAAAAATTATTCAGAGTAATAATCATCCTCGCTAATTTTTCTCTCCTTTTATCCATTTTTGAGTATTTTGTTTTCCACAAAAAGGAGGCATTGAGCCTTGTTTTTATCCCCTTGATGTTCTTTTTACCCTACTCTTTTGGGTATAAAAAGCAGCGGGGAGTGACTACTGCTGTTTTTTACCTCTTGTTTTTCTTTTCTGTGGGTAAGTTTTTCTACCCTTTAGCATTCTAAAACATCGAATAATCGTAATTTTGCTTCAATATTATTAAGACATTAAAATGAAGTTTGGAGTAGTAACATTCCCGGGATCAAATTGCGATGAAGACATGGTTTATGTTCTTGGAACATTAATGGGCCAGGAAGTAGAGCGTTTGTGGCACAAAGACACGGACTTAAAAGGAGTTGATTTTATTGTTTTGCCTGGAGGGTTCTCTTACGGAGACTACCTTAGGTCGGGTGCAATTGCAAAACTATCCCCAATTATGAGCGAAGTTATTAAGCATGCCAGCAATGGAGGCTATGTGCTTGGGGTTTGTAATGGGTTCCAAATTCTTACTGAAACGGGATTACTGGAAGGCGCTTTGCTGCACAACGACAACCAACGGTTTATTTGCAAAAACATTTACTTGAAGCCAGAAGGAAATTATACAGCAATGACGAAAGATTTAAACTCTCAAAAAGCCTATAAAATCCCTATCGCTCACGGTGAAGGGAGGTATTATGCTTCGGCGGAGACAATTGATAAATTATCAAGTAACAATCAGATTCTTTTCAAGTATTGCAATGAAGAAGCAGAGGTTTTAAAAAGCGCTAATCCGAACGGATCAATTGACAACATTGCAGGAATTTGCAACGAAGGAAGAAACGTTTTTGGGATGATGCCACACCCAGAGAGAGCTGCTGATGCAGAACTTTCGAATCTAGACGGAAAAGCAATGTTTGAGTCGATTTTAGCACACTGTTAATCAGTTATTATGCGCGTTTTACTATTAGGGTCAGGAGGAAGAGAGCATGCTTTAGCATGGAAAATGGCTCAAAGCTCAATCCTTGAGGAGTTATTTATTGCACCGGGAAATGCCGGGACGAAGATGCACGGGAAAAACGTGGACATGTCGGTAAACGATTTCAAAGCGATTAAAACATTCGTTATTGAAAACACAATTGACATTGTTGTTGTTGGACCTGAAGACCCATTAGTGAATGGCATTGCTGATTTTTTCAAACTGGACGATGAATTGTCTAAAGTTTCAGTAATTGGACCAAACAAAGAAGCGGCGCAACTGGAAGGAAGTAAGGATTTTGCGAAGCAATTCATGAAACGCCACAACATCCCAACAGCGAAATATGCCACCTTTACAAAAGACACACTTAGCGACGGATATAAGTTTTTAGAGTCAATGAATCCACCGTATGTTTTAAAAGCAGATGGGTTGGCAGCAGGAAAAGGTGTTCTAATCCTTGACAACATAAAAGAAGCAAAGCTAGAGTTGAGAAACATGCTGGCGGATGCTAAATTTGGCGAAGCGAGTGCCCGTGTTGTAATTGAGCAGTTTTTAGACGGAATAGAATTGTCTTGCTTTGTAATTACAGATGGAGATGCATACAAGATTCTTCCCGAAGCAAAAGATTATAAGAGAATCGGGGAGGGTGATGCAGGATTAAACACAGGCGGAATGGGAGCAGTATCTCCAGTACCATTTGCAAATCCAACGTTCCTAGACAAGATTAAGAACCAAGTTATTATCCCAACACATAAAGGATTGAAGAAGGATGGAATCGAATACAAAGGATTCATCTTTTTCGGAATCATCAATGTAAAGAATGAGCCTTACGTTATTGAGTACAATTGCCGAATGGGAGACCCTGAAACAGAGGTCGTTATCCCTAGGTTGAAGTCAGACATTCTTGATTTGTTCGAAGGGGTTGCAACAAATACGCTTTCGGAAAGAGATGTTCAATTTGATGAAAGAAGCGCGGCCGCAGTAATGATGGTTTCAGGAGGATATCCGGAGAAATATGCTAAAGGCAAACAAATTTTTGGTTTGAACGCTGTTACAGATAGTATTGTTTTTCATGCAGGAACAGTGTCTGATGGCCCTGCAGTAACGACTTCTGGAGGACGCGTTTTAGCTGTGACATCATACGGAAAGGATCCTGCTACAGCATTGAAAAAATCATATGAATCCGTTGGAAAAATTGAGTTCGACAAATCATATTTCCGTTCTGACATCGGATTTGATGTGCTTTAATTCAGGAGATTTCGTATCTTTCAAGTGTAACCACAGTTAATGGAACTCCCCTTTATTGGCATTGCTATTACCCTAATTTTCTCGGCCTTTTTCTCAGGCCTTGAAATCGCGTACATTTCATCCAATCGTTTAAAAGTAGAATTGGATAAGTCCAAAGGAAACGTAAGCGGTAAAATTATTGGAACTTTTTATAGAAATGAAGCGCACTTCATCGCGATGCTTTTGCTAGGAAACAATGTGGCCTTGGTTTTCTTTGGATTATTTTCAGCCGAAATTTTAGAGCCGATTATTACGGTAAATTGGGGGATCACAAATGGAGGAGTTGTATTGCTACTTCAATCGATTATTTCTACATCATTGGTATTGATCGTTGCTGAGTTTCTGCCAAAAGCCCTGGTTCAAATGAATCCCAATGGATACTTAAAGTACACGAGCTATCCGATGGTTGTTATCTACGGGATTCTTTATTCCCCAACGTATGTTATATTAGCTTTTAGCACGGTTTTTTTGAAGCTTTTGAACGTTGATAGCGACACCAAGGTGAAAGTCTTCTCAAAGGTCGATTTAGAGCACTATGTGCAAGACATAAATGAAAGAATCCAAGACGAAGAGGCTTTCGGAAACGAAATGCAAATTCTTCAAAATGCATTGGGCTTCGACTCTGTAAGAGCGCGTGATTGCATGGTGCCAAGAACTGAAATCATATTTATTGAACATAATGACAACATTGAAGAACTTCGAACAAAATTTATAGAAACGGGAAAGACCAAAATCATTGTTTATAAAGATGATATAGACAACATTATTGGGTATGTACATTCGTTCGAAATGTTTAAAAACCCAACATCAATCAAGCAGATTCTACTTCCAATAATTTTCGTTCCTGAATCAATCCCGGGAAAAGAACTTTTGCAATTGTTTTCTGAAAACAGCGGAAATATTGCTGTCGTTGTCGATGAATATGGCGGAACATCTGGCCTCGTCACTATAGAGGATGTGATCGAGGAAATCTTTGGAGAAATTGAAGATGAACACGATACCGAAGGTTTACTTGAGGAGCAGATTAGCGATGACGAGTATCGGTTTTCAGCAAGGCTCGAAGTGGATTACATAAACGATGAATACGAATTCAACCTCACAGAAGAGGAAGACTTTGAAACGTTAGGAGGCCTAATTATTCATCATCTTGCAACATTACCTGAGGCTGGAGCAGAAGTTCGTTTAGAAAACATCATCCTTGAAGTTGAAGAGGTAAGCGATAACCGAATTGAAATTGTTCGGGTAACGAAACTGTAACCAGTAAACGGCCATTAAACGCAATGAGCATTGGTAAAACATCTGTTTACAGGGCAACAATTAACTCGTTATCAAAAGGATAGGTCGTTGATTCATATGTTAAGGTCTATTAATTATTCGTAAATTACTTTTGATAATTGAAGGGTGTTTTTGACAAACGAACTGTTACATTTTAACTATCTGTAGAATTTCTTCGTCTCATTAGTATAGAAGCCCAATAGACTATCACCAACCTAGACACAATGAAAAACACTTTTTTACTCCTACTTGTTTCTCTCCCTTAATTTTTAAATTGCCTAAAACCAAGAAGTTGAAAACTGGAAAAAAGCGATCCCAACGTATTGTGTATTGAGGAAACGGAATTCGATTTTAATTGAGGTATGACGACTTCTAATGCAATAAGAATTTTCCTAGCACAAACCAAGCATGGACTAATGTTTCAGGCTGAAATGATGGAATTTACGATTTCAATGTTGTAACGAAAAAAACGCAACGGACGAAAGAGTAATTGTTGCAAATAAATAAAAGTGTTAAACTATAAGGAGCTCGTCAAGAGAAAACTTGCCGGCCTTATTTGTTTCCAATATTCAATTCAACAACGATTGTTAAAAACGGTCAATAAACGTGCTCTTATAGTTGTTAGCTGAGAAAGATTTGAATAGATTTGAGACGCAGCATTTATGGCAAAATTATTGACAGGGTAGAAGCAATGAATAAATTATTAATCGTATTGGCGTTTATGGGCAGTGCATACGCTGCTTCATCGCAACTGATAGAACACCACGAACTGTCAGAATCATTGGCAGAAATTTCAGGGCTCGAATTACTTAACGATTCAACATTAATAACCTTTAATGACGGCGGAAACAAACCCCAACTGTATTTGATGAACCTGAAGGGTAAAATCACAAAAACAATCACTGTTCTTGATGCTAAGAATAAGGATTGGGAGGATATTGCCATGGACGAGGAGTTTATTTATATTGGCGACATTGGAAACAACTCGAATAAAAGATCGGCCCTAAAAATTTACAAGATTAAAATTGAAGACGTTCTAAAAAAGAAGGAAGTTAAAGCCAAAGAGATTAAGTTCTCCTATGGGGAGCAAACAAAACTTCCTCCCTCATCAGACTCCTTGTTTTTCGATGCAGAAGGAATGACCATTTACAAGGATTCAATATGGGTGTTTACGAAAGACAGATCGACATCACCAAATGGATATAGTAGGATATATAAAATCCCAACAACACCAGGGTCGTATACCGTTTATAAGTCAGAACAGGCGTATATAGGAAAAAATGGATGGTTAACGGATGGAGTTACAGCTGTTGATGTCTATGAAGATCATTTTTATATCCTTACCTACAATCGCTATATCATTAAGAAATATACCGATGGTAAGTTCACAAACGTGTCCTCGTTTAAATTTAATTTCATGGGACAGCGTGAATCGATTGTAGTTCTAAACAAACAGTCTATTTTTGTAGCAGATGAACAGAACCCATTAACGGGCTCGATGAAACTCTATAAGATAAAGCCATAGGTGATAAAAATTAACCAGTACGAAGCAGTAATTTTTGATATGGACGGTGTTCTGATTGATTCAGAGCCGTTATGGAAGATAGCAATGGAGGAGGCATTTAATTCCGTGGGGTGCATGATCACCAAAAAGGACTTTCAAAAAACCGTCGGATTAAGAATTGATGAGGTTGTCGAGTTTTGGTATAAAAAAATGCAATGGAAAGACCTTTCGGCTAAGGATGTTGAAGGATTAATTATACAAAAAATGGTGCGCTTGATTCAAGAAAATGGAGGTCCATTGGTTGGAGTAATCGATACGATTGCCTTTTTGAAATCACAGGGAATTAAAATTGGCTTGGCAACATCATCGTACAATGTTTTGATTAGCGCTGTTCTGGAGTCACTTGGAATCACAGACGCATTTGATGTTATAAATTCCGCCGAAGATGAAGACCATGGCAAGCCTCATCCTGCTGTTTACCTAACTGTTGCCAATAAACTGAAGGTTGACCCAATCAAATGTTTGGTGATTGAAGACTCGTTGAATGGAGTAATTGCAGGTATGGCTGCTAAGATGAATGTGGTGTGTATTCCAGAAAAAACGCACAACCCGGAACGAAAACTGCAGCTTGCTCATTATCTTTTCGAGGACATGGCCCTGTTTTTAGAACACATAAAAAGCAACTCATAGAATGATAAAATACAACCCTAAGAACTGGTTTAAGCTAATTTTTGCCTTGCACAAGAGCGACACGATGCGGATGCTTTGGAAAGAGATTTTGTATATAGGTGCGTTTTCGGCCTTATTGTCTTTCTTAATAATTGAATATGCTACAAACACGAAGCCGTTGCACGATTTGGTTTCTGTGTATTCGCTTGTTGGTTTTGTGATTTCCCTTTTGCTTGTTTTTAGAACCAACACGGCGTATGATCGTTGGTGGGAAGGAAGAAAAAAATGGGGGTGTTTAGTAAATGACACACGAAACTTAGCAATCAAAATTTCGGCGATTGTGCCCAAGGGAGAATCAAGAGATTTTTTCTGTAAGTCAATTCCCAACTTCGTTTTCGCGTCAAAGGAACACTTGCGCAAAGGTGTTCATCTTACTGAATTGGAGCTTACAGCGGAAGAATTTAAAGTATTTGAAAAGAAGGTACATGTACCAAACGTAATCAGTCTTCAAATGTATCAGAAACTGCAAGAGCTGAAATCTGACGGTAAAGTCTCGGAGGTCGAGTACTTGGCGATTGATAATAATTTAAACGCTCTATTGGACAGTCTTGGCGCATGTGAGCGAATTAGAAACACACCAATTCCATTCTCGTACAGTCTCTTTTTAAAGAAGTTTATCTTTATTTTCGTCACAACGATTCCACTGGCGTTTATCCCTTCGTTTGGGTATTATTCAATTATAATCGCAATGTTCTTGTTCTACGTTTTGGTTTCAATGGAAGTTTTGGCAGAGGAAATCGAAGAGCCTTTCGGAGATGATGACAACGATTTACCAACAGATCAGCTTTGCGTAAAAATTAGAGAAAACGTTAGGGAAATTTTCCAAGTTCACTAGGTCAGCACCTTTTCGTAACAGTCAAATTGAGAAGGAGTAATTAAGGCCAAGGCTTTTTTTGCTTTGGTCGGTTTGCGTTCTTCAAAGCTCATTGAGTTCAAGAAAATATAACCTTGTCTTCTGTACCATTCATCCAATTGTATTTTCTGCGGTAAGTCAACATTTGAAGGGCGCAAAATCTCAATTTTCATAAATTTTGCGTTTTTAGAAACTGCGTGTTTTTCAACTTTTTCTATTAGTTTTCGTCCAATTCCGAGTCCTTTTCGTTCAAAATCGGCACTTAATAGCCCAAAACCGAAAGATTCGTCGTCCAGCCTAGAAACGTGAATACTTCCAACGATTTCTTTTTCAAGCCGTGCTAGATAAACTTCATTTGCAGCAATTAGCACCTTGAACTCTTCCAAGGAAAGACGGCTGTAATTGTCTCCCCACATTTCTTTTTCCGTGATCGCATAAGCATGAACTAGAAGCGCGTGCGTTCTGTTCAAATCGTCTGTGCTCAATAAATGCGTGTTGGCTAATTCAATTGTAATCATTAGTTGCAAAGGTTTAAAATGATTTCGAATACCAAAACAAAAAGCTCGTTTTTTATTGACTAGCGTTCAATGTATTCAACAGAAATAGCTAAGCATTGTAGTTCAATATTATCGATGTGGTAGCTTCCTTTCTCTTGGTTCCAAATATAATATTTTAGGGTTTCATAGTTAAGCCCTTTTGGAAGCTTGGCCAATAAATGGAGTTTCTTCCAGCCACCTTGACTTTTTTCTATTTGATCAGAGGCCTTATAAAACGCGACTGTTCCCTCCCCAGTTAAAACGATTCTCAACTCGCTATCGGTTTTCACCCAAGCAGAAATATAGACACTATTTGCGCCCTTAGGAACGTTGAATGTTTTCTGCATTGCAAAGGGTTGACCGCCAAAAAACAAGGCTTTATTTCCTTTGAAGAATTCCTTCTTTTGAACAAATGGAAAGTACGAGGACTCCGGGTTTAATTTTTCAAACCCATTTATGCAAGAATACAATGTATCGATGGCACTAACACTGACAACATCACGTCCTAGAAGGGCTTTTTCCAAATGAGGCGGCTCAAAATAGAGACCTGCGAGCTGTGAATGTTCTGTTCGTCCAAAGGAATGCCAATAGGAATCTTTGGACATCCAGCCCCAGTGGATAATTCCTTTTTCGTATTGATACGTTTGAAAAACATTGAATACAATGAGGGTGAGAACCAAAACATTTAACCCTACTCTGACAGCAATTTTTTTACTTAATACAAAAGAAATGAATGCACACAAGGGAACCGCTAAAATGGGGTACAAATTGATAAACGCTCGATTTCCAAACCCAACATACCACCAACACCACCAAGATGAAATCACATAGAAATACATTAAAAAGGCAAAAGGAGAAAACCATGTAAATTGCTTTGAATAGCGCTTTATAAAGAAGAAGCCAACAAGAGATAGAAGCATGATCGGGCTGTACACCAACCAGCCATTTCGATAGCTAAACACAGAGTCAAATAAATGCGGATGCAGAAAGAAAAAGCCTTCTTTGGTGTAAGAATAATAGATAAAACTTCCGAAGATGTGTTTGAAATAGAGCAGTTGAGGCGAGATCATTAACAGGAAAAGGCCCAGAAAAACAAAAGCCTGCTTTTTATAGTTCCAAATCAATTTTAATCGACCAATCAAACCCTTGAGTGAATTGACGTTGAACAATAAAATAAATGAAAGAAACAGGATGTCGATTGGGCGAATAAGAAACATCAGGCCGCCAGTAATTCCAATCCAAATTACCCATTTAAATCGAGGAGTATCAAGCCATTTTACCGAGTTGTACATGAAAACTGAAAGCAACGCAAAACTATAGGCGTGCGATTGGGTTAATAGTCCCGTTTCGAATTCAAAGAGGTTTGTTCCAAGGAATAAAATTAAGAGGCAAATGGAAACGGCTCTGTCCTCAAAGTACAGGAGTAAAAATTTACTTAGGAATAGGATCGAAATAAAAAGATAGAAAATGGAACTAACGATCAATCCGATTTTATATGGGGAACTGAAGCCGTCTGCTTTTTTGCCTAAAGGCTCGGCAAGCGCATGAGAAACGAGAAAGAAAGGAGTGTACATAATTGACATCCCGCAGGTGAACTTGATGTATTTTTTCCCGTTTTTGTCTTTCATTACCCAAACCTCATGCCCCCGTTCAACTTTGTAAACTTCGTGGTTTTCAAACTTGAGGTCGTTGTGAATAAAAAGTGCGGGTAAATAGGCATAATAACCCCTAACATCAGAACTAATAACGGCGTTGTCCTTGTTCCATTTTTCTTGAGAAACAATGGTAAATACTATCGCCAACAGGATAAAGGCACCTGTAATTTTCGTTAATGAATTTGTCTTTAGAAAGCCCATGATTGATCGCTAATTTAGAGATAATCAAGGGGAAAAGAAAGGGGGTTTGCGAAAGGTCTACTCTACTGCGTATGGGGAGGTGAAAGCTTCTTTGAATTGCTCCCACGTTAAAGAAGGGCTTTCTTCGAATTCATTGATAAATTCGAGAACCGGCAACAAATCTTCTTTACTAATTGCACCTTAGAATTAATGCCCTCCAATATTATGTTGTTGATTTTGCTTTCGTTGTAATTGTTAATTCCTGTCCAATGGCTTTTTATCATTTTCACCGTTTTTAAGAATGGCTTAAGATTAGTGGTTTCCGCATAGTCACACCAAAAAGCACAGGAATATTGTGGCTCAACTTCCCATTGTTCGTCCAGAACAAGCCTGGGTGTCTGACATCACCTGTATTGGCAGCCTTACCAACTCAACGTGCCTGGCCTTGGTTATGGATGCGTATTCAAAAAAATCAGTGGACATGACGTCTCAAACAGGCTCTGTATAACGGGTTATAACATCATGATAGGAACACTATGGAGTACTATCAAACGCGCTCGACCCTAAGGAGGAGTATTTCTTTCACCCATCTATCATTTCTACAAGAATTGCATTGTCTTTAGTTTGTCACGTTAGAAAACCAATAAGTCACGTTGGGAAAATTGGGGGTTTTATTCGTTTGAAGTCACCGTAACTTTATGGCATAAACTTAAACGATATGAAAAATACACTAATTATTTTTGCGCTACTGGTTATAGGTTCACCTTCTTTGTTTGCTGGATCCAATTCAATATCTTCTAATGATCCTGTTGATCTTCAGTCTTCATCCAAGAGAGACAGTATTGTTGATTTGTCTTGCCGTATGTTGGACAAGAACATCTATTTTAAGCTTAAAATGATGAACGAATCTAGGGACGGCTACTATTCAATGGTAAGAGAGTTCAAAAATGGAACATTCGAATCCGTTGATATTCGTCAAATGGTTGCAAATGAAATCAATCAACCAATCTTGTATTGCTTTGTAGATAAAGAAGTGCCCGGCGTTGATTTTACGTATGTATTGATCCGTATTTCAGACAGCACGCAAGAAGTTAAGCGATGGAACTATTGTGCCGAAACAGGTGTGATTTGTCCAGAGCACAGGAGTACTTTATTCGCTGTACATCGCTAGAGACCCTCAAACTTCATTGGGATGGGGGTGAAAACAATTGTATAATCCCTACCTTTGACCATTCAATATTTAATCTATTTTGTTCTACTAACCTAAAAACAAGTTCCCACATTGGTAATTTTTGTCCCATTATAGGAAAAAGGGTGGTGGTGGTTGCATAATATAGTCACTAGCAATAAGACGTTTACAGCCTTGGCGTTATTCTTGTGAGTTTCTGACCGGCAAAGACTGCACTAGATACAAATAATGCGTACTGCATGGTGAATTATTTAAATTTAAAAACGGATTACAAAAAAATAATCACCCTAACTGATAATCCAAACTAAAAGACAGGACAGATTTAGGAAGGTTCAACGATAAATATTTAGAATTACTATGAATGTCGGAGAAGTATTCCTCAAAGTGATTCGGATTTAGAGCAAAAGATAAAAGGTGTCGTTTTTACAAAATTTATAGAAATGGTAGATTCTTATATTCATGTGGAAGTTTTGAACTTACACCCTGGCGCTGAACTCCAGCATTTTAAACACAATAGAATTCTTGGTAATCAAATGATAATGAGTTATATGTATGAACGATGGATGTCAGGTTTTGGGCATGAGCTTATCTTAGGTTGTTCTAAGAGCTTTGGTAGAACTCCTGAAATTATTACTGAGAAAATGAGTGAAGATGAAGTTAACCTTAAAATCAAACGCTTTGACTGATAGAGAGGCATTTGAGCGGATAATGGAAGAAAAAAGTCAAGAATTGTTTGGTTTAAACAAAAGATTTCTCTCCCTGAACTCTGAATTGGAAGAGTATCAACTTAAACATGAGCGTTTAGTTGATGAATGGAATGGAAAAAAAGTCCAAATTAGTAATCAATTAGATGCATTTAATAAATCGAATATCACCATTGAGATAGATTTTGACAGAATTATTTTAGACGTAAATGGCAATTTCTCTAAAATTTTCGGGTATTCAAAAAGTGAAATCATTGGAAAAAGGTATGATACTTTAATTAACCATTCTTCAAATCAAAGAGAAGCGCAGGATTTGTTATGGGATAGTTTACGAAATGGGCTTAGTCAAGAAGGGGAATTTTTACGGTTAAGTAAAACAGGAGAGGACATTTGGCTTTCTGGAAGTTATTCAGTCATTCTAGATTCTGAGGGGACTCCTTCTAGAGTTATGAAAATTGCAACGGACATTACTAAAGCTAAAAACCAGCAATTTGAATTAAAGCAACAAATTGATGCCGTTAACGAATCGGCGGTCGTTTATGAAACGGATTCCATGGGTAATGTTACTTTTTCCAATGATCTTTTTTGTGAAATTTCAGGATACTCGAGTGAAGAACTGATAGGGCAGAATTATTCCGATATTATGTGGCAGGCGATTAGATTAGGAGAGGTATGGTCGGGATCAATAATAAATAAGAGTAAAACCAATTCGGATTATTGGTTGGACATCACGATTGTTCCATTTAAAAACACAAAAGGCGAAATCTACAAATACGTAACGATTGGAAGTGAAACAACTCGTCAGAGAAAGCTTGAGATAGAATTAAGTATTCAAACTGACAAGCTCCAATTTCAAGAAGAGAAATTGCAAAAAGCCAATCTAGAGCTACATGGAAACGCCCTAAAACTGAAACAATCTGAAAATAGACTAAAGGATCAGCAGCAGGAACTTATTAAAACCAATATAGATTTATTCAATAGCAGTAAATTATTGAAAGAAAGGGATCAAAGCCTTAAGGATAAAAACCAAGAATTAATGCGGATTTCACAAGAACTCTTCGGTAAAGCCGAAGAACTTGAATTGACTAATAAATACAAGTCAGAATTTCTAGCCAATATCAGTCACGAATTTCGCACACCGTTAAATTCAATGATTTTATTAAGTCAATTATTAGCAGAAAACACAAATGATAAATTAGACAACGACCAACGTGATTATGCTGCAGTAATAAACAGCTCAGGCCATGCTCTATTGAAACTAATGGAAGAGATCTTGGATTTTTCAAAAATTGAGTCGGGTAAATTTCATGTTGTATTGGATACGATTGATCTTGAATCATGGTTAAATTCCATGGCAAATATGTTTCAACCACTAGCACAGAAACAAGGTGTAGGTTTTTCGATAGAGAAAATTGGAAATATTCCAAAGAACATTATTTCTGATGAGGGGCGTTTGGAACAAGCGATAAGAAACCTAATGTCCAACGCGTATAAATTCACAGAAAATGGACACATCAAAATTATTGTAAGATTGCCAAATAAAAAAGAGATAAATGACTCAAATATTATCGAGTCTAATTTTATTATTTTTGAAATTATCGACAGTGGTATAGGGATCGAGAAGGAGAAGCAGGCATTGATTTTTGAAGCGTTTCATCAAGCTGACGGCTCAATACAAAGAAAACATGGAGGCATAGGATTAGGGCTTTCAATAAGCCAGGAAATTGCTCAATTACTTGGCGGGGAACTTACTCTGGAGAGTACATTTGGTGAGGGAAGTATCTTCAAACTAGCCATTCCAAATAATCCCCAAGGCGTTATTCCGAAAGTCTCAGGCCAGGATACATCGTTGGATTCTTTTGAACAAAACAATAATACTACTGACGATTCCAACGGAGCTGTGCTTGACCATGAAAAAGGAGAATCGTCGAACACCTACTTTCAAAGTTTACTGGAACAAATTAAAATAGACTCAGGGATAAAACCCTCAAAATAATGTGTAAAAATCAAACGCCTTGACTGATAAGAAAATATTGAATAAAATAATTGATCAGGAACGATCTACAATAAATGACACTGAGACTCTTATTCAGAGCAAAAGACAGGAATTATTTGCCTTAAACAAAACGTTTGACACAGTTAAATCTGATTTGGAAAACAGTCAACTTCAAAAGGAGGCATTACAAATAGCCTATGTTGAGCTTCAAGAAAAAGTGTTAAAACTGAAAACCTCAGAAGAGACATTAAAAAATCAACATGAGGAACTTATTCAAAGTCATCAAGAGTCAGTGAAAAGCAGTCAATTATTGTTAGAAAAAAATAGATCTATCGGTGATAAGAAGGAAGAATTAGAAGCCACATTGGAAGAACTCCAGCGTAAAGCTGAAGAGTTGGCCTTGACGAGTAGATACAAGTCAGAATTCCTAGCTAATATGAGCCATGAATTGCGAACACCTTTAAACGCAATTCTTTTATTAAGCAACTTATTATCAGAGGATCATTATGGTAACTTAAATGAAGAGCAAATCGAGTTTGCGTCCGTAATAAAAGGTTCAGGCAACAGTCTTTTGACCCTTATCGATGAGATCTTGGATCTCGCTACAATTGAGTCGGGTAAAATGCCAATCGAATTGGTTACTGTTGATTTTGAATCGTGTTGTAATTCCATTAAAAGTATGTTTGAACCTTTAGCAAAGGAAAAAAGCTTGAGTTTTTCAATACTAAAAAATGTAAATGTTACAATGAATATTGTTTCTGATCAGGGGCGTCTCGAACAAGTCCTTAAAAACTTCATATCCAATTCATTTAAATTCACAGAAAAAGGAAGCGTAAACATTTCGATAAGGTTACCAAATGAAAAAGAAATAAAGGATTTAAAAATTGACGGGTCAGATTTTATCGTTTTTGAAGTTATTGATACAGGCATAGGAATCGCTAAGGATAAACAGGCATTGATTTTTGAAGCGTTTAATCAAGCCGAAGGCTCCATACAAAGAAAATATGGAGGCACAGGACTAGGGCTTTCAATAAGTCGGGAAATTGCTCAATTACTAGGTGGAGAAATAGTATTAGAGAGCAAATTGGGTAAGGGAAGCACATTCAAATTGATCATTCCTCAGGATTCCTCTAAGGTTATTCCTAAAGTCTCAAATCAGGATGAATTGTTGGATGCTTCAGGAAAAAACACCAAGATAAATACTCCTGTCGATATACATTTAGTCGCTTATACGCCTGATGAGGTGGGAGATGATCGACTGACGATAAGAGAGAACGATAAAGTAATTTTAATTGTAGATGACGACCCAATATTTGCAAAGTCCTTGATGAAATATATGCGATTACGAGGGTATAAAGTTGTTATTGCTGTTAGTGGCCGTACCGCATGTAAATATGCAATTGAATATCAACCGACTGGAATTCTTCTCGACATAATGTTACCCGTCAAAAGTGGATGGACGGTAATGGATGAGCTCAAAAAGAACAAGAAAACCAAAAACATTCCAGTTCACGTCATGTCATCTTTAAAAATTAAAGAGAAGACAGCTAGAGAATCTGGCGCGATAAGCTTTATGGAAAAACCGTTAGCTCAAAAGGAGCTTGGAACTATGCTTAGCAGAATTAAAAAAATCAATTCAGAAAAGAAGAAGAATGTTCTTTTAATCAATGATAATAAGGCAAGCCTAGAGGTGACGAAGAGTTTTCTTGATAGTGATTTGATACAGTTTTCTTTCGCAGGAACGGTCAAAGAGGCAATTGCGATCTTATTGAAAGAGGAAATAGATTGCATAGTACTTGATATGCTTTCCTTAGGTTCGATAGCTTTTCAAGTGTTGGAAAGCATAAAGAATGAACGAATGTCAATACCGATAATTATTTACACTGGAAAGTCGATATCCGAAGTCGAAGAGGAAAACATCAAAAAGTCTACAAGCACCTTTGTCATGAAAACGGCCAAAAATTTCAAGCAATTATCAAGCGCAGTATCACTATTTTTACATATAGATAATGAAAAAAACAGCAACAGACAACAGAATCAACTTTACATGGAGGACCCAACTCTTACCGATAAAAAAGTGTTGATAATAGGTGATGATGCAAGAACTATTTTTTCGACAATCAACTTACTCGAGTCTTACAAGATGAAAGTAGATTCTGCGAGTGGTGGAGTTGAGTGTATAGAGATTCATAAGAAATCTTCGAATTTCGATTTGATTATTGTCGATATGATGTTGCCGAACAAAGACGGATATCAAGCGATCGTAGAAATTAGAACAGATCTTAATATGAAATCACTTCCGATTATTGGAATTACGGATTTTGAAATGCCTGCTGAACTTGCTGAATCTATGACGGACGGCGCAAATGCCTACATAGGCAAACCTCTAGATGAAGACAAGCTGATTTCATTAGTAAGAATCTGGTTAAATAAAATCTGAATAAATGTTGAACAGAAAAACTGTAGTTATTGTTGATGATAATTTAGCTAATATTTTCGCATTAAAGGCGGTGCTAAAGCCCTTTGGTTGTAATATTTTGACGGCAGTTAACGGAAGAGAATGTCTTGATGTACTAAAGAAATCATCACAAGTTGACATCATTTTACTCGATATGATGATGCCTGTAATGGATGGTTATGAGACAATTAAAGAGATTCGAAATAACCCAGTAACATGCCACATCCCAATTGTTTCGTTAACTGCGCAAGCGATGGAAACTGACGTAAAAAGATGTTTAAATGCCGGGGCGAATGGTTACTGCTCTAAACCAATTAATATCGACAACCTTATGAAGATTATGTCTTCTGTTCTCTTATAATCAATTAAAACACGAAACACTACACGACGAATATAAAGGAAAAAGAAGCTGGCAATGCTCAAACTGAAACACTCTACTCCATAGATATACTTAATTATTTAATACGGTATTTTGTTTCTCATTCCTATAAGTTTAGTTTTTAATGAAGTTTAACAATCATAAATTAAAGGTAATGAACGAAATATATAATCATAAAATTCTCATTGTCGATGACTTAAAAGCGAATTTATTCGCTCTTTCAGCTCTTTTAAAGAATGCCAAATTTGACTGCGACTCTGCTCTCTCAGGAAATGAAGCGCTCAAACTTCTCTTAAAAAATGATTATGGACTAATTATCCTTGATGTTCAAATGCCTGATATGAGCGGGTTTGATTTAGCGGAACTGATCAAAGGCAATAGTAAAACCGAAGACACGCCGATTATATTTCTGTCGGCAATAGCTATCCAAAGAGGATTTTTTACTCAAGGATATAAATTGGGCGCCTTGGATTATTTAACGAAACCAGTAAATGAGGGCCATTTTATGCTGAAGGTTACTAATTTTATGGAGCTGTATTGCTCAAGGTTAAAGCTTAAAGAAAGTTTGGAGAAAGAGAAAATGATGAGCGAATTTAAATCGCGATTTGTTTCGGATGTATCACATCAATTCCGAACTCCAATGACAGTCATAAAGTCATCAATGGCTATAGTTTCTATGATTTCTGAAACTTTTGATGAGGCTGCAAAAAAGAAAATGTCAATATCAAAAACTAGAGTAGATAACGCAATAAATCAGATGACTAACTTAATGGATGATTTATTAACCTATAGTAAGACAGAATCAGGGAATATACAACTGAAACCAGAAGAGATTGATTTGTCACATTTTTGCAAAGAAATTTGTAAAACTTTTAATGAAGTAGAGGTTGCAAAAGAAATAATTTTTCTCGAACATGGAGAACAAAAAATAGTCGTAACAGATGTTCAGTTGCTCTTAAACTGTATCAGTAATTTGGTGTCAAACGCATTGAAATACTCTCCCAAGAATGAAAACCCAAAGTTGGTCGTCCATTATTACCCGGATACGTGTACAGTATCCGTAATTGATAGGGGAATTGGTATTCCAGAAAAAGAGTTAAAGGAACTTTTTCAACCATTCTTTAGATCAAGTAATGTGAATGATATTGAAGGTACCGGATTAGGACTCTCAATTGCAAAGAGTTATATAAATGATTTGGGGGGAGACATAAAGGTTGAAAGTAAACTTGATGAAGGGAGTTCATTTATTATTACATTGAATTACACACTGAATTCGTGAGATAAAAGTTCGAAACTATTACTAACCAGCTCAAAAAAAAGACTCTAAATAGAATACTCTGGGTAATAACGTTTGAGTTTTCCAACAATTAAGTAAATAATGTTATTGATATTTCGATAACCTCTAGCTCTTTTTTTGCTAATTGTACCTTAGAATTTATACCTTCCATTGTTCCATTGTT
>TARA_B110000305_G_scaffold172798_1_pt1 | contig 37806 bp, 37 predicted proteins | sample TARA_B110000305 | Tara Oceans TARA_B110000305 (sample SAMEA4397930) | marine metagenome | biome: Polar Biome; feature: [SRF] surface water layer (ENVO:00010504); material: water (ENVO:00002006), including particulate matter (ENVO:01000060) such as... | depth 5 m | reverse complement strand
TTTGTATTCTCATTCGTGGATCCATGGATCCGAAAAAAAGCCAATGACCGAGCCTTTGTTCTCCAGGTAGAGTGCCGTGAAAACAACAAAAATGCCGGAATTTATCTTGCAATAGAACGCACTTGATAACCACGCCAATAACAGAACTCATGCTCCCCAATCTAGGCGTTATACGAGTACAAATTCCCTAGATCTGAGCCGGCAAGTAATTACATTAACCTGGAAATGCCAGAAAATTATAATAACCCGATAAATCAATGCCTCGCTCGACTAATGATTTACGAATGACTTTATAAAATCATTCGCTTCTGCAGTTCGTTAAAACGACGAACTCCGACTTCATGACCGCGGGTCAAACAAATAGGAAAATGATCATTTTGAGATAGATTTCGGTACAAGCGACCTGCAAGTAAAGACAAAACACCCTGATGAAACTGCAAACGTCTTTTTGGCTCAAGAGCCAAAACCTGACCAAATCGCCCAGCATCTAAAGAAAATAGTGTCATTCCTTGATCTGCGATCCATTCCCGATCTGTCATCCACCCCGTTAGGAATTCATCCAATCCAATAATTCCTGGTGAACGCTGCTGGTTCTTCATAACAAAACGACCTTCAATCACAACATATAGATCTGGAAAGTCATCAGCCTCGACAATCGTTTCACCTGGAGCGAGCCGTTTGAACTTGCCTTGTAACGACCAATATCGATATTCTTGCTCCGTTAACGCCCCAAAAAAAAGTTGTTGTTCAATCATGACTGATTTCCCAATGAACAGACGCACGGCCCTTTAGGAAACTGTCTCTATCCACTACAAACCGTATTCCGGATCGCGCCAACAAACTATTGATCACATGTTCTCGACACGAAATATCGAGACCGAGAAGCCAGTGATCAAGCCATAAAATTCTTCCCTGCCTCGACAAAGCTCTGGCCAGTTTGAGACGGTTCATACCATGCGGTCCGGCTAGCATTTGAAGCGCGCCCATTGGGGAATTCAGCCTGTTATTTAGACCCTCAATCCAATGATGACAAGACAAGGCTCGAAGATGCCTATCTAAAGTGGATGCCTGAATTTCCGGTTCAATGAATAGCCAATCTCCCACCGTCATGGCTGAGCCATCAGCTGGATGGTCCAACATAATAATCGACAATGCCAAAATGCCTGGGTCAAGCCGAGCCACATCCATTCCCCCAATACTGACCATGCCACGTTCAGGGGATATCTGTCTTATCAGCAAGTATTTTAGAGTGGACAGCCCAGCACCTTCTGCCGCACTAATTCGAACAAGTGAATCATCAGAACAATGAAATGAGAGTTGGTTAAACAGAGGCTTGTCTCCGGCATGCCGACGATACACAATTTGTTCGTATTGGACGCTACCACCCACCCGAAGTGGTTGCCCTTGTTTCAAAGCTGGAATGACAGGTCGATCATCAAAGCCTACAGGCATCATCACACGTAGCCTCTCAATTAAAATCAAAGCAGCCAAAGACAATCCACTAAGCACAATGGGCCGCTCCAAATGAGTAATTGCCTCAGCAGGGATGACTAAGCTACCTGCCATAATGGCGCGACTGAACCGACTACATTCAGCCACCAGTTCAATCTGGGCAATTACCCAATGCGTAGCTTCTCTCCAAGCATTCAAAGTACGCTCACGGACAGACGGCACACCATCACGATTTATCCGCATTTTAAGCCATCGCATAGGCTCGTCAATTGAAGGAAGATCAGGCAACAATCGATAGATATAAATCCAATAAGTGACGCTAATCAATAAAAAGATCATGATGACACTGAGTGCATGAATCCATGACTGAATCATCAATAAAAGTATCAACGTCAAAAATCCAGCACTCAAACCAACCGGCAAAACATTTTTAAAATGAGAAGATAATCTTTGAATACAGCCAAGTAAAAGTGCAATCCAAAGGAGAAATCCTCCAACAACAAAAGGATATTCGAGGCTGAGTAAAAACGCCTCTGATTCAAGTGCAACTAGAGCTCCAAACCAACTCATTACTCCAGCGATTGACAGAAGGCCTACCATCAACAAGACCGCAAGTACTCGCTCTTCCGGAACGATTGTTTCGTGTTCCAAAATCGTACGGGGTGTTTGATCAACTATCAGGGGTGTGGCGATGTCTGGCGACATAGGCTGGCGTGCCGATATTGCTCGATCAAGAGATTCACCAAACCATGCTTTGAAGGTCGGCTGTGCTAGCTTTACCGCCCAATCAATTAGATCATCGTTAACCTCGCTCACTTTGAGCAACTGACGTATCGGTTTAATCAATTCCTGCCGACCCAAATCACCTAAACGAGGAACTAATGCCAATGGCAAACGACTCTCGAATGCAAGCTTAGTAATTGCGGCCAACTGGACTGTTAGGTGTTTAGATTCGGGGACCACAAACCAACCATTTTCGGGGACTGGCATCTCACCTTGAACAACACCATCTATCAGTATTCTGATGAGGCCTTTCCCCCGCTTAACCTGCCAGAGCCGATCACGCGCTAGATTTGTCGACGCCTGCCCAACGTTTAGATGGAAAACCCGATTTTCAGTCGAGGGAAATGACATCATCACCCCAAAGATCAGAGACACTTGAGTAAACAAATACTCGACAACCAGATCCAACAACACGGTCAAGAATCTCACGCTGCCGCACCGCAGCCAAAGGTGCGAGAGCATCCACCAAAATCAAGGTCTCCGCGCCTTGTGCTAAAGCCCTGGCTATCTGCAAACAGGCCGCCTCAGAAGATGAAAGCCCTCTATTATTGGGGCCGATTCGGTATTCAAGACTACCCCCGAAACGAATGTCCCATCGAGCAATACCGACTATTTCCATCAGATTACTAAAGTGGTATTCACCAACTTCACTAGAATCCCAAGCAAAATTAGTGCGTAGGGTGCCCGGTAAAAATTCGGCTTCCGGGCCCAGAACAGTAATTGGCGAACCATTTCTGACCAACTCTTCCGCGGCTAACAGCATCACCTCAGGAGCCACGGTAGTCAGCACATGAACTCCATCACCTCTGGTTCGAATGATTTTCCCTAATTGCTTAACGAGCCCATCAGGGGTGCCCTGAACGCTAATCTTAGGGCTTCTAATCAAGGCTCTTGCTTGCTGAAAGTGTCTGGTTGGCATGAGATCAAGAAACAAAAAGCCCAGCAATATCACCCAGACCACATCCGACAATCCGAGAGCCGCATGCAACATTAAAGCACCCAAAACAGTGCCGAAAGCGTGCATTTTCCCCCCAACATCCCTCGACAACCTTGGGATCCAATCGGGGGCCATAGCATCCAAAGCCAATGCCAAACCAGACCACTGCGCTCGATGAATCAACGTAATCGACGTATAAGTCGCCGAAACTATAATCAATGAAGTCAAGATCCAAAGTGGGATAAGAGCCACCGATTCAAGATCAGTTGACATACTTACAAGGACCAGTAAAAAAAGCCGCGACACCACCACCAATATCAATGCAAACCAATGCACGGAAAAGCTTCTATGTTTTTGCTGGGGCTCAAGTATCAAACTGCCAACAACAATAGATTGCCAGTGGAAAAAACGTACCTTAGAGCTGCCATCAACACAGAGAATACAACCTAGAAAACATGCCCGGACACGATTGAGATTACCGTATTGGTCAACAAAGATTGTGCCGGATTTGGGGGGTGATTGAGATCCTTCAGTCAAACGATAGCCCAGAGCACAAGCCTCATTTGCAACCGCCTCAAAGGTGGCTCCCGTGGCTATCAAACCATCTAACAAGGCGGTCATAGTTGAACGCCACGCCCCAGAAGCCTCACTAGCCTAATCTGCTGACTAATAATAGTCAGCTTACAGTGCTCGCCAAGCGCTGGAATATAGTCGCCTAATTCGGTAACCACCTGCTGCAAGCGCACTGCCTGGCTAAACAAACGATCAGCCATTAAACGTGAACCAACGAGGTCCCTAATATCCTGCACGGATATAGTTTCACCGGCCTCTGAAAATACCTGGCCCGCTAAAACAGAGCCATCACAATTAACTCTAACGGACTCACCCAAAGGCCTCGCGTCAACAGATGAGGGGATTAAAACTGCCAGTCGTGCTCGGGCGGTGCTCCCAAGACCTCTATGCGACGTCACTACACCCATTACAGAAGTAGTGTCAGCTACCCGAACCGCCCATAAGCTGATACACCAAATAAACATCAACCCAATCAGTAGTGGCCACAACCACCACATTCGAACCGGTAACCCAAGACCATCTGTCTCTGATTGATTCCTTCCTTGCGCCAAGTAACATCCTCTATAAAGTGGTCTCAAGCCGGCTCAAAACGTACCGGAATTTCCAAGTTGCTGCCTCAACGTCCGCCAGATCACGAGCCAGCGGTTCAATCAGCCGGATTTCAGCTGACATAGCCACCGCCAGTGCAATAGACCAGCTTTCTCTATGACGCCTTGAAAGCGGCAGTTCTAAGGCCCAAACAGGTGTATCTACTATCCAACTAACCCGTGTCTTAACCTCAAGATACCACTCGGATATTCCCAGCAAAGCGCCGACACCACGCACTCGATCACGACAACTTAGCTTGCCATCAAGAATCAAACAGGGCTTGGGAAATTCGATTTCAATTTCAGAATCCAGATACAAACCACGACTGTGGTCAACGATCCATTGCAAATCTTGATTCTCGAGATGAGCTATCCATGGATTCACTCGCAAGCTCCCAGCAAAGTATCACTATTCAACTCAAACCAATTATCGCCGAAAAACTGTAACTTGGTAACTTGCCTAATTGCTAGCTGCCACAAGCAGTTTACAAGGAATCAGGTCTTAGGCCGCATCGTTGGAAACAGAATAACATCCCGAATTGAGGACTGCTCAGCAAAAAACATCACGAGCCGATCAATGCCTATACCTTCACCCGCCGTTGGTGGCAATCCGTACTCCAGTGCTCGCACATAGTCTTCATCATAGTGCATCGCCTCACCATCACCACTGGCCTTTTGTAGAACCTGTTCACGAAAACGTGCCGCTTGATCTTCTGCATCATTGAGTTCACTGAAACCATTCGCTAACTCACGTCCACCAATGAAAAATTCAAAACGATCCGTAACGAACGGATTGTCGTCATTACGTCTAGCGAGTGGACTAACTTCTGCTGGATATTCAGTAACAAAGGTCGGATGCATGAGCTTTTCTTCCGCCACCGCCTCAAAAATTTCGATCTGAATCTTGCCGAGACCCCAATTATCCTTAACTTTTATATCAAGATTGTGAGCCAATGAGCGAGCCATCTCTAGATCATCTAGAATTACATCAGATGCTATTTCACAGTATTTCAATATCGCTTCTTTGACGGTTAACTCGTGAAATGGCTGCTTCAGATTTACCTCCGAACCATCTTCTAAGCGAAATTCGGATCGGCTACAAACCTTTTCCGCCACCTCACGAATCAATGATTCAGTTAGTACGATAAGGTCCCGGTAGTCGGCATAGGCCCAGTAGAACTCCAGCATTGTGAATTCTGGATTGTGTCGGCTAGACAACCCCTCATTTCTAAAGTTTCGATTAACTTCAAACACTCGCTCAAACCCACCCACAACCAAGCGCTTCAGATATAGCTCAGGGGCAATGCGAAGATACATATCGATATCCAAAGCGTTGTGGTGCGTTACGAAAGGCTTCGCTGTCGCCCCACCCGGTATTACCTGAAGCATCGGCGTCTCAACTTCCAAAAACTGACGCAATTCAAAAAATTGACGAATAGCAGCGATCACCTGCGACCGCATGGTAAAGACCTTGCGCGTGCCCTCATTAGTCATAAGATCAACATAGCGCTCGCGATAACGCAATTCAGTATCCGCAAGGCCTTTATGTTTGTCAGGCAGAGGTCTCAGGGATTTAGTTAGCATCCTGATATCTTCAAGGTGTACCGAAAGCTCACCAGTATTGGTTCTAAACAGAATACCGGATCCGCCCACAATATCGCCTAAGTCCCAGCTCTTGAAATCATCATAAACACCATCCTGAAGATCTGCGCTTCGGGCATACAGCTGAATCCTTCCACTCACATCTTGAATTGTAAGAAAGCTTGCCTTTCCCATGATCCGCCGGAGCATGATCCGACCACAAACGAAAACTTCAATACCCGCCTCGGCCAATGCCTCTTTCTCAGATTCACCATAGGCAATAATTAGTTCAGCAGACAAATGTGTACGGCGAAAATCATTTGGAAATGCGGGTTGGGCCTTGTCACGAATCAATGCCAGTTTTTTGTAACGTTCAGCCACTAATTTGTTTTCATCTAGTTCTACAGATGGTGTATTCGTCTCAGTAGTCATTACAGTCCCTGCTTTAAACTGGCTTCGATAAAGGGATCTAGCGCACCATCAAGTACTGCTTGAGTATTTGATGTTTCTACCCCGGTGCGCAAATCTTTGATACGACTTGAATCCAATACATACGATCTAATCTGACTACCCCAGCCAATGTCAGCCTTAGAATCCTCAAGCTCTTGAGCATCTGCCCTACGGAATTCCATTTCTCGTTCATAAAGCTTGGCCCGCAACTGTTTCATTGCGGAATCTTTATTCTGATGTTGTGATCGTTGACTCTGACATTGCACCACAACTCCTGTTGGTTCGTGCGTGATGCGGACAGCTGAATCCGTCCGATTAACATGCTGACCACCCGCACCAGAAGCCCGATAGGTATCTATCCGCAAATCCGATGGGTCGATCTCAATTTCAACATTGTCATCAATTTCCGGAGCTACGAATACTGAAGAAAACGACGTATGGCGTCTAGCACCAGAATCAAAGGGGCTTTTGCGGACCAGCCGGTGCACACCTGTCTCTGTCCGCAGCCAGCCAAATGCATAAGCCCCTTTAATATGTAAGGTCGCGCTTTTGATTCCTGCCACTTCTCCGTCAGACACCTCGACTACCTCTACTTTGAAACCTTTCCTCTCGATCCACCGAAGATACATACGAAGTAACATACTTGCCCAGTCTTGGGCTTCTGTTCCACCCGAACCCGCCTGAATATCGAGGTAGCAATTATTTTCATCAGTTTCACCAGAAAACATGCGGCGAAATTCTAATTCAGAAACCAAAGCCTTTAATCGCTCCAGTTCTGCATCCACCTCAATTAGACCTTCTTCATCACTTTCTGATAACAACATCTCTGTCAGTTCACGCTGATCGGAAACGCTGAGATCTAATTCATCAATAGTATGAACCACAGCCTCAAGGCTAGCACGCTCGCGACCCATATCCTGGGCTCTCGCTGGCTCACTCCAAATATTAGGATCTTCAAGTTCTAGATTGACTTCGTCTAGGCGTTCGCATTTAGCAGTGTAGTCAAAGATACCCCCGTAGCACGTTAGTACGCGCTTTCAGGTCTTCAATTAGTGTATTTCGCGCATTCGTTTCCATCAAAATACTCAGTTCATCTCGAAAAACCGAAGATTCTACAGAATCTCGCACTCTTCGTCTTCAACCAGTTCTTGGTAGAGGCTCTTCCATATCATCTGCATCGCCGATCGGAGCCGGTGGAACATGTCGCTTAAGCAGCGCGCCCAGCAACGGTGGAACAAAAAACAGTGTTAAAAGTGTCGACAACAGCAATCCTCCAAACACAACCACTCCGATTCCTCGGTATAATTCGGAACCCGCCCCCGGAAAAATAATGAGCGGCAAAAGCCCGAACAAGCTCGTCAAAGTCGACATGAAAATAGGACGGATTCTATTCCTTGTAGCCTCAAGAATGGCTGCCGACGGATTCATTCGATCATGCTGAATATGCCAAAGGGTTTGCTCAACCATTAAAATGGCATTATTGACCACCACCCCTGTAAGGATGATAAAACCGAGCATTGTAAGCATATCAAGCGACTGCTCAACGAACATATTCAGAAAAGAGAGCCCCAAAATACCACCCGTCGCCGCAACTGGGACGGTGACCATTATCACTACTGGCAAAGAAAAACTTCTTAGCAAGATAGACAATAATAAGTAAATAACCGCCACTGCGAGCACCACATTCTCTTGCATAGCAGACCAAGCTTTTGATAGCTCATCGGCTGCACCTGACAAACCGAGCCGAACCCCGTTTTTCGACGCTATGTTAAATGGATCAATAATGTTCTCTTTAATCTGCTCAATGGCGACCTCCAGAGGAATAGACTCATGCAACCGCAATTCGATGGTAACAACCCGTTGAGCAGCCTTACGAAGCAATTGATCGGCTGTGGACTCAATCGAAATAGTAGCGACTTGACCAATTTTCACTGAAGATCCATCTTTAGCAACAATCGGAATATCAGAAATATCCTCGATTTTCGACATTTCTCGAGTTTCAGAAGTCAGAACCAGTTCAATCAGATCGCCAGCGTAAGCAATCTCCCTCACCTTTATCCCGTCGTTGTATACATCCAATGCCTGAGCAAAATCTCGGGCGGAAACGCCGGCTCTTGCTAACGCGTCTGCATTCGGCCTTACTACTACCTCAGGGCGAGTCGCATTTTCAGAGGGTCTCACACGGATTTGATGCCCTTTTTCTCTGGGGAATAACTCGGCCACTTGGCGACGAATATCTTTGGAAGCGGGGGCAACGGAATCGAAGTCCGGACCCAAAACATCAATTAAAATGCCTCGAGATCCGCCTACAGATCTCCCGAACAACGAAGCTTGGGTGACGAATGCTCGCGCTCCCGGAGCCTTTGATACAGGATCTGAAAGAACTGGGATTAACTCTCTAATTCGACCTGACTCAAGTGTTGAAGCACCAGCAAATGCGCCCCCATTGTAAGCAACGAAAAAAAATCGATCCACTGCGGGTCCGTTCTCGGGTTTTGGCTCTTCCCATAAAGGCCGTGCCGCATCTTCCATGGTTTGTGCAAACTCAAGTGTTGCGTCCCTTGTGTACCCCGGTGGAACGGAAATTCGTCCAAATACAAAGTTACGATTACCATCCGGCAAGTAGTCCAATGGAGGCATGAGAACAACTAACGTAGCAACAGACAAAGAGACCAAACCCGCAACAACTGCCAAACCAAGAATCCTTGAGCTAACAACAATTCGGCCATAACTGAGAACCAACTGGGTGAACCAGGACGCGACATGGTCAATCACGGGAATAAATCGCGACTGTCCCGGCTGATTCACGTTCTTCAAAAAGCGCGAGGCTAGCGCAGGGATTACTGTAATCGATACCACCACCGAAACAATTACGGATGCACTAATCGCTACCGCTATGTCTCTAAAAAGCTGCCCCACAGGAAGGTCCAGAGCCAGGATTGGGAGAAACACCACAACTGTAGTCAAGGCTGAACCCAAAATTGGCGCCCAGACTTGACGAGCACCCCAATACGCAGCCCTATGGATCGCGACGCCGCTCTGCCTCAACCTGTAAATATTTTCAAGACTAACAATCGATGCATCAACAACCATGCCGACGGCGAATGCAAGACCGGCAAGCGATATCACATTGATTGAAAGTCCGAGCACGGCGATTGCTACAAATGTACTGATTATAGAAACTGGAATAGCGATCATGATAATTAGAGTGGGCAAAAAAGCCCTAAGAAATGTCAATAAAATCGTTACTGCGAGCGCTCCGCCGATCAGAATATTGTTCTGAACAAGGTCTAATGCCGACCCAATATACAACGTTTCATCATAAACAATTTTAAGTTCTAGGCCCCGCTCAGCTAAGACACCTTCATTCAAGTCATTAACCTGCTCTTTAAGCGAAGTTAGCGTAGTCACAACATTTGAAGCTGGCTCACGAAGGACCCCAAAAGTGATCGCGGGCTTACCATTTAACCGACGGAAGCTGCTCGGCTTTTTATAAATAAGCCGAACATCAGCAATATCACCGAGCTTGATATTGGATACCCGATTATTTCGAAAATCAGTTCTAATGACTAGGTTTTTTGCAGTATCAGGTGTGTAACTGATTGCCTCAGTTCGCAGAGTAAAATTACGATTCCCTTCAGTGAGTTCACCTGCATTTACCTCAGCTGAAGACCCTCGAATAGCATCAGCTATCTCCTGTATGGACAAGCCAAACTCAGAAACCTTCTTCATATCCAGGGAAATTCGAATTTCTTGCTTGGCGCCACCACGAGAGGTCACCTCAGAGACGCCTCTGATGCGAGTCAATGGCTCAACAATCACACTCTCAACAAAATCAGACAACGTATCAACATCAACGTCCGATCCGTCACTAGCCACCATAGCCATTCGAGCGATTGGTGAGTCATCTGAGTTAGAAGTACGAACCTGTGGTTGTTTCGCGTCCGAAGGTAACCCAGAAACTCGGGCCAACTGACCGAGCAGCTTCACCATCGCCGCATCCATATCCTGACCGACTGCGTAGGTCAAAGTGACCCGACCAGAGCCAACCCGACTATCACTTTGAATACTCTGCACACCCGAAAGCCCGGCAAGTTCTCTTTCGAGTCTTAATATAATTTCCTGCTCAACATCTTTTGCAGAAGCTCCTGACCACGACACCCTCACCTGCAAGACCGGCTTATCAATGTCAGGAGTTAGTTGGATTGGTATTGTTTGAAGTGATGCGACCCCGAATAGGACCATCGAAAGAACGATCGCCAAAACTGCAATGGGTTGCGAGATTGCCGCACGAATCAATCCATTCATGAATCATCTCTCACAACACGAACGTCTTGGCCTTTCCTTAAACCTTCCTGGCCCTGAGTCACAACCAAGTCAGACTCATTGAGCCCTTTCATTACTGAGATTCGATCACCAAAGCCAACACCAAGCTCAATTCTCCGTGGCTCTGCCTTGCCATCCACAACTAAAACAACTCGATGGCCCTTTTTTCCTGGGATCACCGCATTTTTGGAAATCGTCACTCGCTTCTCAAGAGGACCAGTCGGCAACCTAACCTCAACACTCTCACCGATTACCAGGCCATTCGTAGGCAATTTAGTAATACTTAACCGCACCACGCGAGAGCCAGTACGCTGATTTTGCTCTGGCAATAATGCACGTACTTTGAGATCGGTTTGCTGGCCACGCAGTTGAGTAGAAACGATTTGTCCAACTTGCAATGCATCGTACGCTTCGGCTCTAACTTCAACTTCCAGTTCGATTCCGCGGTCTGGCAAAATCTCAAAGAGTTGGTCCCCTAGTTTTGTGTATCGGCCTTCGGATGCGGCTACGCTGACTACCCGCCCAGAGTATTTCGCCAAAACAGACGTTCGATCTTTCCGTCTTTGGGCATTCTCTATGCTCAATCGCACGTCCATATGTTCAAATTCCGCCTTGACCAAATCACTCTGGGTTTGAATTAAATTGATTTGCGCCTGATCCATTGCGTCCCTAGTCAATAAATCACGCGTATTTAGAGTTTTCGCTCGAGACAATTGATCTTCTCGCAACTTCTGACGCGCAATCAATAAATCACGTATCGATTGCAGATAAACCTCTCGAGCCTTCAAGCTATCCAGTTCAGACTGGATATCATCTGTTGAGAACCTTGCAAGCAAGTCGCCTTTGTTTACCCTATCACCGACGCGAACTTTAACTTCCTCAACGGTTTCAGACACTTCCGCAGAGGCTACCAAGTTTTGAGCAATCACCACTCGACCAGTGACTACAGTAATACTATTAACAGCCGCGATAATGGCGCGGTCGACATAGACTGGAACCGTCTTGGCCATCGTCCATGACGAGACGGTCAAAAAAAAGAAGGCAAAAACTAGACGCATTTTAACTCCATTTTTTTAGATTAAATCAAAGATGCTTTATGCTCCCGTTTTACGATTTTTTAAAGCAATTTTTTAACTCATTTAGGAAATATGATGCAATATCTTCATACAATGATTCGGATTACCGATGTCGACGCTTCGATTCGATTTTTTTGTGACGGATTAGGACTGCAAGAAGTTAGACGCCACTCCAATGAGCAAGGACGGTTCACACTTATATTCCTAGCTGCGCCAGACGACCTTGACCGGGCACGAGAAGGCAAAACACCGATGATAGAGCTCACCTACAACTGGGACCCAGAGGAATATAAAAGTGGTCGGAACTTTGGACATTTAGCGTTTTGCGTTGACGATATCTATGCCCTTTGCACCCACTTGCAAGCCATGAATATTGTAATTAACCGCCCACCTCGCGATGGGCACATGGCATTTGTAAAAAGCCCTGATGGTATCTCGGTGGAACTCCTTCAAAAAAGTAACTCTTTAATTCCCTCAGAACCATGGGTATCAATGACTAATACAGGTTCATGGTGAACTCAATAAATTTGATACACTACATTGTGAGACATTTTAAAACCAAGAATAGAGAGACAGCATGAGAAAAATGAACATAATTATTCCTTTAGCAATTGCCGGTATTGTAATCGGCTTTTTTCTAAAGCCGGAACAGAACGTTCAAGTGGCCAAGTCCGAAGTTCCTAATCCGCTGAGAATTGCTACCGAAGGTGCATACCCGCCATTCAACGGGGTCGACTCAAATGGCAAGCTTGTTGGTTTCGATGTCGACATTGCAAACGCGCTGTGTGAAGAAATGCAGGCAAATTGTGTTTTGGTTGCACAAGATTGGGATGGAATTATCCCGGCATTGGTAGCTGACAAATACGACGCGATCATCGCTTCGATGTCGATCACTGATGAACGTAAACTAACAATCGACTTTACAAATAAATATTATTCGAATTATCTCGCTGTAATTGCACCCAAAGGCGGTGTATCTGGGGCAGATAATCTTAATGGGAAAACCGTAGGCGCACAGCGCTCAACAGTGGCCGCTCAGTGGGCAGAGGATAATCTGATGGGCAAAGCTGATGTTAAACTCTATGACACACAAACAGCTGCGTATTCTGATCTCGAGACGGGAAGATTAGACGCCATGGTTTCTGATATTTATCCGGCTATGGATTGGTTGAAAACCAACTCAGAATTTGTGCTCGCTGGTGAGAAAGTTGACATCAATGATCAGATTGGCATTGGTATCCGTCAAAATGAAGAAGCACTTAAAACTGCGTTCAATAAAGCCTTAGAGTCCATACGAACTAACGGGAAGTATGCTGCAATTAATGCTAAATATTTCTCAGCAGATATCTATTAATTAGTTTACGGGAGCCCTTGCTCCCGCTTTTAAATGGAATCGTTTAACAAACTGGCTTTGGGAGCAACTGGGTGGGGTGATGAACTCCTGTTCGGTGCCCTGATGACGGTTACCCTTGCGATCAGCTCTTTGGTAGTCGGATTTTTTATTGGCGCCCAACTCGCTTTCCTAAAACTTCAACCCATTAAATCAGTCCGCGGATTTGCTCACCTCATCACACTATTATTTCGAGGAACGCCGGAATTCTTGATTATCTTGGTGGTTTTCTTTGGACTAGATGCTCTAATCAACGCTACTTTAAGCGCATTTTTGTTCGACACCTCTGTTAGCATTCCTAAATTCTGGGCCGGCACCATAGGACTCGGTCTTATCTTTGGCGTTTACGCGTCCGAGGTATTAAAAGCCGCCTACCAAGCGGTTCCCCAACTTACACTGGAGGCAGCCAGAGCCCTCGGATTAAATTTTCATCAGGTTTTAATCCAAATTCACATCCCTTTAATGTGGCGTCATGCGCTACCTGGCCTTATGAACTTATGGCTCGTCCTCTTGAAAGACACCTCCCTAGTTGCAGTAATTGCATTCGACGAACTACTCCGTACGGCCAAAGTGGCTGGGGAGACCGAGCGAGAGCCTTTTATTTTTTTTTGCGCGGCCGCATTACTTTATTTGTTGATGACCTGGTTGAGTGATTTGATACGAAAAGCGATCGCAAAACGCGTCTCAATTGTGGGCGCACATGGATGCTAGATTCCTGGCTTAAATCAATCTACGTCTTGATCAAGAACTGGCACTTTTCAATAGCTGAGGCCTTGTGCACTCCTATCATGGCCTGGCTCCCTCAATCGATCACCCCACATTGCAACCGTTTCATCGATGGCTTTTTGACGACATTCGAATTAGTAATCCTGGTACTGCTAGGAGCCTTCCTATGCGCACGCCTTCTCTCCGGTATATTGATATTAGGACCACACTGGGCGAAGCGGTTGCTGAATGCATACGTATATTGCTTCAGAGGCACACCAGTTCTGATTCAATTATGGCTAGTTTATTATGGACTTGCTCAATTTGTTTGGGTCCGGGAGTCTGAACTTTGGCTTTTTTTAAGTAGCGGTTGGTGGGTTGGCTTAATCGTGCTGACCTTAAATTCAGCTGCATACCAAACTAATATACTATTCAGCGCTATCGAAAATCTTGAGCCAGGACAATCCGAGGGTGCCAGTTCACTCGGACTCTCTCCATACCTAACCTATCACAAGATTTTGTTACCGCAGGCATTACGAGTATCTTGGCCAGCATTAGCTAATGAAGCGATTTTAATTCTAAAGGCTAGCGCATTGGTCAGCACAATCACGGTTCTTGATTTAATGGGGCACGCTCGAACTATATTCTCACGCAGCTACGATTTATGGGTCTATGGTGGAGCCGCTGTTTTATATATCGCACTGACCGCGATAATAACTCTACTTGCTTATTCCATTCGGCGAATTGTGTTTAAGGCCTTGCCCGCTGATGAATGGTTCAAAAATCTGACCAAAAAAAACTAGTTTCGATAAGCCGCTTGCGCTTCTTCTTCATTAACTTCAATCAGTCCACCAGAGGCCGCGTCTTTTTCATGTTGAATAATGTCCCGAGCATCCCAGGGATAATCAACCCAAACGTCCTCAATATCCTTACCCACAAACACATATTTCACAAAGTCCGGATAATCGGCTTTTTTTTCTTTAAGCTTATTATGCATCACGAAAACACCAATTTCAGTCGGGCCCTCCGTTAATAACTCACCAATAGCAAAGGCCAAAGTCGTACGTTCATCATCAACTTCATCCACCAAAAGAACCCGCTTTCCAGTAATCATATTGTTCACCCCGTCTACCCATTGCAGTTTGTGAGGAACATCTGAGGGAGGTTCATCCGGATGATAGCGCGCCAGAGAAATTGCGATTAAAGGCTTCTCAACATAGGTTCTCAAAATTCGTGCAGGGATAAATCCCCCACCCCCAATCGCAAGAATCACATCAAACTGGAAATCACTAGCAACGATCTGGGCCGCACCATCGGCGATGGTCTGGTGTAGATCGGAATATGAGAAACGAAGTCGCGCACTCATTGGACATTCTCCAAGAAAAAAAGGAGGATATCATCGGGTGAGCCTGGGATTCGAGCCTAACTAAAAAATCTTTTCCTATCAGCTCTCAGACCCGCATCATGACTACAGCATAAGTGCGAGCCAATGCTCAATAAGCCAATCTTGAGAAGATTTCAGCATAGTTGCATCGAGGTCACTTCGGGATATTTTCCAAGGTAAGCTTCTAAAAAAGTATGACTTACTTTCTTAGAAGCTTACCAAAACGATGAAAAGGATCTAAGCGCATGAATTAAGTGATCATCAATCCCAATATAAATCCAGACTATTCAAATACGTTGCCCTCTTTCGCACACACAGAAGTGCGCTACACTATCGTTTTACAACTTTACTAAAATGGAAATCGTTTCTATGTCAAATGACCTCCGTGAAGCAGCCCTTCGCTATCATCGCGCAGAGCCTGCCGGGAAACTTGAAATTACAGCCACTAAGCCACTCGCAAGCCAACGTGATCTTTCACTTGCATACAGTCCAGGCGTCGCTTATGCCTGCACTGAAATCGCGAATGATCCAAGTAAAGCTGCCGAACTGACGGCCCGTGGGAACATGGTTGCGGTCATTACCAATGGGACAGCCGTCTTGGGCTTAGGCGCCATCGGACCACTCGCCTCAAAACCTGTTATGGAAGGGAAAGCAGTTCTATTTAAAAAGTTTGCCAACATTAACTCCATCGATATAGAGGTAGACACAACAGACGTAGATCGTTTCTGCGATGTCGTCAGCGCTCTTGAACCCTCATTTGGCGGCATCAATCTTGAAGATATCAAAGCGCCTGAATGTTTCGAAATTGAATCTCGGCTTAGGCAACAGATGAAAATACCAGTATTTCATGATGACCAGCATGGAACAGCTATCGTCGTTGGAGCAGGCATGCTGAATGCCATGCGCTTCCTTGGCAAAGAAATGAGTAATATCAAATTAGTCTGTTCTGGTGCTGGCGCTGCGGCTCTTGCCTGCTTGAATATGCTCCAAACATTAGGCGTTAAAAAAGAAAATATTACGGTTTGTGACCAGCATGGTGTGTTGAGAAATAATCGTGAAGCACCGATGGATAAATACAAAATCCAATATGCGAAACAAACAGAACTTACGACGCTGAAACAGGCGCTAGTTGGAGCGGATGCCTTCCTTGGCCTATCAGTTCCCGGCGTAATTGATCAAGAAGACATTAAGGCTATGGCCGAAAGACCGGTCATTTTCGCACTCTCGAACCCAACCCCCGAAATAATGCCTGAGCTCATTAAAGAAGTACGCCCGGATGCGTTGATTGCAACTGGCAGATCAGATTATCCAAATCAGATCAATAATGTACTGTGTTTTCCTTTTCTATTCCGTGGCGCTCTTGATTGTGGTGCAACCGTAATTAATGAAGAAATGAAAGCAGCTTGCGCAGAAGCCATTGCTTCAATGGTTCACTCGCCACCATCTGATGAAGTGCTATCCACTTATCAAGGAGAGCAACTAACCTTTGGTGCTGAGTACCTAATTCCAAAGCCCTTTGATCCTCGCTTAATTATGGAGATCCCGCCATGTGTAGCTCAAGCCGCTAAAGAATCAGGCGTAGCGCTTCGACCAATCGAGGATATGGATGAATACCGTGAAAAACTGAGTAGATTTGTATTCCGCTCGGGAATGTTGATGAAACCAGTATTTGAAGCAGCCAAAGCAAAAAAGCGCCGCTTGGTCCTGGCTGAAGGTGAAGGTGGCAAAATGCTACAAGCTTGCCAATTGATCGTTTCTGAAGGCATCGCAGATGTCACTCTAGTCGGTCGACCTCACGTGATTGATGAGAAAATTCAATCTATGGGACTCTCTATAAAAGCTGGAGTCGACTTCGAAGTTGTCGACAACCTTGATGACTCAGTCATTACAAATATCGGCAATGAGTACCATGCAATTATGTCACGTCGAGGGATGACGCCAAAAGGTGCTCAAACCAATGTCCGTGCCAACACAACAGTGGTTGCATCAATGATCCTCAAACGTGGTGACGCCGATGCAATGATTTGCGGAACGTTTGGGACCTACAGTGACCATTTAGAAATTGCAGACGAGATCATTGGTCGTAAACCGGGCTCATCGGTTGTAGGTGCACTTACAGTGCTAATTCTACCGCACGGCACCCTGTTCCTAACGGATACCCACGTCAATGTCGATCCCACCTCAGAGCAGCTATGTGAACTAGCTAAATTAGCTGCCGATGAAATTCGCCGGTTCGGGATTGAGCCAAAAGCAGCCTTTCTGTCACATTCTAATTTTGGTTCAACTCAAACTGCGAGTGCCAACAAGGTTCGAGAAGCCACAGCCATGTTTATCGAGCGATATCCTGATATTGAAGCTGATGGTGAGATGCATGCAGACGCCGCTCTCGATGAGAAGGTAAGAATGGACTTATTACCAGATACCCGTCTGACTGGAACCGCAAATCTTTTGATTTGCCCCAATCTGGATTCTGCTAACATTTCCAGAAATCTTCTAAAGATCTTGGGCAGCGGTGTAACAGTAGGGCCTGTTCTTCTCGGGCTCAACCAGGAAGCACACGTAGCAACGGCCTCCAACTCCCCACGTGGCATCTCCGAATTGGCCGCAGTCGCCATGGCTAACGTCAATCGAAGCGAAAGATAGATGTCTTCAGGCAGTCAGGCACCGATTACCTGATTGCCTGAAGTTTTAGCACCGCTCATTTGTTCAGAAACCTCTTCCCTAATTGGCAGATGAATAAGCGAAGCGCCCACGCCAAGTCCTATTGAAATCCACCAAACAAGATCGTAGTTTCCATTGGCTTCATACATCAAGCCCGAAAGCCATGCTCCCATGAATGCACCCAACTGATGACTTAAGAAAACGACACCAAAAAGCGTACTCACAAATTTCGGACCGAATAGAATAGCCACGATCGAGTTGGTACTCGGGACGGTTGACAACCATAACAACCCAAACGTTGCTGTAAAGATATAGAGGCTTAGTTCCGTCACCGGAAACATCATGAATATTGCGATCACCAACGCCCGTAATCCATATATTGCGCTCAATATCAATCGATGAGGAAAATGTCCACCCACCCAACCAGCAACGAGAGAGCCAATCATATTGAAAAGACCAATCAGTGCTAATCCCATGGCACCAACCTCCGCAGTTAAACCACAGCCAAGTGCAAAATTAGGCAAGTGAGTAGCAATAAACGCCACATGAAATCCACAAACAAAAAAACCTAGATTCAATAAAATAAATCCTCGCTCTCGGCCAGCGCATTGCAGTACTTCGGACAGGCTAAGATCGGCGTAATCTGTTTCCGAACTAGGCAACTTTGCAAGAGTTGGCGTTCTCAATCCAAAAGCCATAAGGGCTATGCTTGACACAACGGCCATAGCCATCCACACGGCGAAATGCCAGCCACCAAACTCTACCAAGTCCTGCGCTATTAGAACCATGGCGAACATACCGAAAGAGCCAACTGAACTGCCAATTCCCTGAAACATCGACCTACGCTCGAGCGGTGTTCGCTTAAGAATCGCCCCTAAAATAACCGGAAATCCGCAACCAGCTATCGATGCACCTACCAAAATTCCAAGCCCGAAGTTAAACCACAAAAGAGTGTCTGCAAGGTTCATGAGCAAAAGTCCCGAACAAGCGATCAGGACTGCTCCAATCATGACAGGAATTGGGCCATAACGATCTGATAATGCTCCCGCCATTGGTTGGGCAACACCCCAAGTAAGATTCATCAGAGCAAATCCAAAACCAAGGCCAGCGATACTCCAGCCCGTATCCTGTGCTACTGGGGAAAGTAAGATCGCCATTGCCTGGCGCAGGCCAAGCATAATTGACAAGGCAAGACCACCAAAAATGAGCGCCATAATAGCTGGTCGCAATGAAATTTTCGTATCCACTAGAGCCCCCTAGCCCCTTGCCCGAAGAAAAAATCCTTAATGTCCCAATTCCTCGATCAGAAAGTCAATCAAAACCCGAGTTTTTAGAGGCAAGTGCCTGCCATGCGGGAAAACGGCATAAAGCTTGCGTTCAGGAAAGGGCCGGAAATCCGGAAGAACTTCCCGAAGTCGCCCCTGATCCAATTCTGATTCCACCATAAACCGTGGCAAAACAATAAGACCTTCACCAGCGCACGCAAAAGACACCATTATTTGATCATTATTTGTTGATAAACGGGCTTCAGTAGAAATCTGAATAGGATCCTGCCCTTCCTTATAAAACTGTAATTTTTGGCTGCCTCGCTCAGAACCATAATGAATGAATGGGATTGACGACAAAGTATTCGGGCTCGTCGGCACACCATATTCCGCGAGTAAGATCGGTGCTCCGACTAAAACCATCGGCACGTCAGACAATCGTCTCGCGACGAGGGATGAATCCTCTAAATGGCCAATTCGAACCGCCAAATCAAAACCTTCACCAACCAGATCTACAAGCCGATCTGATAATTCAACGTGGAGACTAACCAGCGGGTACTTTCCAGCAAAAGCAGTTAGTGGCTCTTTTAAAATCCTTTGCGCCAAAGCGATTGGTGCCGAGAGACGGAGCGAGCCCTCAGGCCGAACCTTACGGCCAGCTAACATCTCACCTACCTCTTCAATACCATCAATCAGCGGAGCTGAGCGCTCAAATAAAAAAGAACCTTCATCTGTAAGACTGAGTTGACGTGTAGTTCGATGGAACAATCTTGTTCCCAGATCAGTCTCAAGCCTCTGGATTTGCTTACTAATAGCAGAACCAGTCATCCCCAACCGGCGCGCAGCTTCAGCAAAACTACCATGCCGAGCAACAGCAACAAAAATCGGTACTCTCGATAATCGATCCACTTATTTCTCCAACACATAAAAGCAATCTATCGGAACATAGCCGGTCAATCCAGTCCAAATAAGAGTTAATGGTTAGTAAAATCAGAGATTTTGATTCCGGAAGAGAAATAATTATTCATCGATAAGGAAAAAGAATTCTTTACTACCCACGCTACCCTAAACGTGTATTTGATGGCGACCACACCGGACATTGAGGCACCATGACAGGATTTTAAAATTCAGCGACTTATTATCTGTCCGTCCCAGGCAATCAATTCACCCGTTTGATTTGCTTCCAAATCCTCGATCACAGACCATAAATAAGTCGCAGATTGTTCCGGAGAAAACAACTTATCAGTCGGAATAGCTGCCTGAAACGGTTTTGAAAGTTGTGTATCGACCGTCCCAGGATGTAAGCCAACAACCACAGCATTCGGATTGCTACGTCCGAGTTCCAAGCTCAAGTTTTTTGTTAACATATTTTGCGCGGCCTTACTTGCTCGATAGCTATGCCAGCCTCCCAGTGAATTATCACCAATTGAACCCACCCGAGCTGATAACGTAGCAATAACTATCCTCTCTCGGTGCTTAAAGAGTTTATGTATTGCGGCATACCAAAGAAAAGGGCCAAAACAATTGATACTAAAAACAGTTTCTAGTGCCTCTCGGTTTAGTTCTGCAAGCTTTTTCTCGGGGATAATTTGCAGGTGTTCATTTTTCAAGATGCCTGCGGTCGATATAACTAAATGCAATGCATCTGTTAAATCAGCCACGAAGCGTGCAGCAGAAGCAATCGAAAGATCGGATGCAAGATCAAGGGGAATAGTTCGGACCCTTGGATCAGAAATGACAATACGAGAAGGATCGCGCGCAGTCACAATGACAATGTCGTAAGCATTTGACGCTAATACCTTGTGGATTAACGCCTGTCCCAAACCACCTGTCGCCCCCTGAATAAGCGCCGTTTTTTGCATCATTTCACCACTTAAATAGACGGGTACTCAACAGCATTCCGACCACAGAAAAACCAACCAGAACGGCCAAATTTAAACTAATATCAAGAAGACCCGCATTATCAAGCATTACAGCGCGTGCGGCCTGCAAAATATGCGTGAGCGGTAAAATCTGGGCCACTCCCTGCACCCAGGCAGGGCTGCCATCGAGAGAAAACCAAACGCCTGATAATAAAAGCATCGGAAACGTGATCGAGTTCAAGAGACCATCTGCAAACTCTTTGCTCTCAGTTCGACAAGCAATCGCAAGTCCGACAGTAATCATCGACAAGCCACCAAGCAACGCAATTAGTAACAAAAGCCCTGGACTTCCAACCATTTTATAATCCAATAGCAGATGAGTTCCAGCAAACACGATACAACTTGCTACCACGGTCACTAAGAGCCGAGATATCACCTGAGCGATCAGGAATTCGAATTTTGTCAACGGCGTGGCTTTAAGTCGTCTAAGATAGCCCGACTGACGGTAACGGACAACAACATAGCCCACGCCCCAAAGTGCGCTGTACATTACATTCATGCCAAGAATGCCCGGAATTACCCAGTCAATATATCGGATAGCTGCGCCGTCGGTTTGACCACGACTCAAAGTTCTTGTTTCTGTAGATCGCAGGAGCTTCTCTAAAATAGCTCCCGCAGCTGAATTCTGGTTAATCCAATAATTTATCTCTTTCTCTGATGCCTCGATAACCAAATCCGTCTGCTGACGAGACAAACGCTCGAGTGCCTTTTCTCGTTCCGCTATCTGGATATCAATTCCTGGAAACTGAGCTAGTTCGAGCTGATTAGCATGGGTTGTTACAGTCACTGTAAAGATTGACTTTTGGGGGCCTGAAAAAACTAAAGCTAACGCGAACACTATTAAAACTGGAAATACCAGATTCCATCCAAAGCTAGCTCGATCACGTAAATACTCTAAATTCCTCGCATGAAAAATAGCCATCGTGCGTTTTAGTGATCTTGCAACACGACTCATGTAATCACTTCTTGCGTCTTTACAAGATCCTCACCGGTCAGGCTCAAAAAAAGGGCATCTAGATTGTCGACATTAGCGTTCTTAACAAGTTGGTCAGGTGTTCCTTCTAGTAAAGTTCGACCAACGGAAAGAATTAGTAATTCATCGCAAAGAATCTCCGCCTCTTCCATATAATGAGTGGTTAAAATTAAGGTTCGACCTTCAGCCTTCAATTCTTTCACGATATCCCAAAGATCTCTGCGTGAACGCGGATCTAGTCCGGTTGTTGGTTCGTCTAAAAAGACAATTTCGGGGTTATGAACCAATGCCAATGCCAGTAAGAGACGCTGCCTCTGCCCACCAGAAAGTCGTCGGGTGTCTCGATGTAAAAAATCATCCAAACGAAATTTAAGAATTAGTTCGCCCATCGGACTCGGATGATCATAAAAATTAGAGAAGAGCTTCAGGTTATCAAATGGTGTCAAAAAGTCTTGCAGTGCTGTCGCCTGAAATTGGATCCCAATTAACTCTTGGTAATTTCTCGGTAAGAAATTGCCTTTGTATCTAATTTCGCCTTCACTCGGGATTTCGATTCCCTCAAGCATTGCAAGAGTAGTAGTTTTACCTGCCCCATTGGGCCCAAGCAAACCAAAGCACTGGCCTTTTTTTATTTTAAAATCGAGGCCAGCAACGGCGACCACATTATCATATGATTTCTTCAAATTACTTACTTCTAGAATCACTTCAGGCATAAGCAATCCAATGCCTGGGGGGCTGGCCCCCAATCAATTCTGTAGCCCGCTGCCCCATCGCCCTTACTGCTTCACCATGTTTCCTCAAGACTTGTTCAGAAATCCGAACCAGAGGACCACTAACACTCAAGGTGCAAATTGGATGCCCAACTTCATTGAAAACGGGAGCCGCTACGCACTGCATTCCTGCCACATGTTCTTCTCGATCAAAAGCACAACCAAGCATCAAGACTTCAGCAATCTCTCTTTTCAGAGTTCGCAGACCCCGATGAGTTTTGGTAGTGAATTTTAGGTAATCTAAAGAATCAATCAGCAGATTACGCTCCTCATCTGATAAGCCGGCGAGCAATGCCTTTCCTGCTCCCGATGCATGAAGGGGGGTCACGCTGCCCAGCGGTGCAACCATGCGCATCATATTCCGACTTTCAATTTGAGATACGAACAGAGCGCGGGCACCCGATAAAATTGCCAAATTTACTGTTTCACCAGTCTCCTCCGACAATTCAATCATTAGTGGTCGGATTTGGGTCGTATAATCACGGGACTGAACAAACGCATTGCCCATCCGGAACCCCGCAACGCCAATCGTCCAACGCCCAGTTTCTGGATCGACTGACAAAAAATCAAGAGCCTGAAGGGTTGTTAGTAGGCGATGCACTGTTGATGGCGCCAATTGGGTTAATTCAGCAATTTCAACTAGATTTAGAGCTCTTCCGCTACTCGCACAAACAGTCAATATAGACAAACCTCGGAATAACGTTTTTGACTGCCCATTATTTTCTTTAAGCATGCAGTAACTCTTTCGTTATCAACTGACCATGGCGGATGATGACGGACAGCTCAGTTCCCTGGTAGGTATTGACCGAAAGACTAAATACACAATCAATCCAATCCCCCGCCATCACGACGGGAGGATGCCCGGTGGCCTGCGCACCAAACCAGACTGCTCGAATTTGCTTTGCTTCGACACGCAGATCCAGACTTAGATGAGATCCATCTCGTCCGATAATCTGCGAGGAAATCACTTCAAACACTCCCTCAAATAGGGGGCTTTCGAAACCTCTGCCAAATGGGCCTAACTGGCTAATTTGCTCCACTCGATCAAGTTCAAAATCATCCGATAAAAGCTCCCCATCCGTTTGATGCCGGACAGCTACCGGGTAATCCGGATAGATCATCTGAAAAATTGCCTGCAGCGACTCACCAAATGACTCAAGGCCAGCCCTGTCGAGGGTCATCCCACAGGCTCCAGCATGCCCACCATAACGAATAAAAACGCTTGGAACGCTGTCTGCAACGTGATCTAAAAGTCCTTTGGCGTCCACTCCAGGAACTGACCTCATCGAACCAGTCAGCGTTCCATCCACAGTCCCCGGCGTTAGCACAATTGAAGGCACCCCCTCTGTTTCAACTAGCCGACTCGCAACAATTCCTTGCACCCCAGAGTGTCCATTTTCTAGAACAACACAAAGCACTAACCCTCCATGCATTCTTTGACGTCGAGCCAATGGCTTTGCATGCTCGACCATTTGCTTCTCAATTACTCGGCGCTTTTGATTATCCTGATCCAGATCGCTATAGGCCTCCGCTGCGCTTGTTAAATTCTCTGCAAACAAAAACTCAAATCCCCGCATTGAATGATCAATTCGTCCCCTCGCATTTAAGCGTGGAGCCAACTGAAATGCCAACCACTCTGAATCAACATCAGAAGGTAATTTCGTTAACTTATCGACGGCCACCTGCCAGCAAGGTCGCGTCTTGGCCTGGATCTGCTTCAGGCCTGTGAGAACGACAATCCGATTGGTCGCGCTATTGCCCATCGACACACAGTCAGCGATAGTTCCGAGCGCGACATAATCCAATAAATCGCCGAGTTTAGGAGTCGATTCACTCAATAATTTTTCTTCAATAAGTTGACTGCGAACAGCCGACATAACCAGCCAAGAAACCATGCAACCGGCGATAGATTTATCTGGATAATCACAATCTTCTCGATTTGGATTTATGACCGCATAAGCACTCACGGGCGGGCCAGCATCAGAAATACGGTGATGATCCGTAACGATCACATCTATCCCCTCACTATCTAACCGCGAGATCTGAAGCTCATCTGAGGAGCCACAATCAGCAGAAATAACCAGGACAGGAGGGTTAATCGCTTCCAAAATACGGTCAACTAAGCGCTCTGAAATTCCATAGCCATCCTCGATTCGATGCCCGATCCAGTGAGAAATTTGAGTGACTGGAACACCAAACCGAATAAGTGCGTGAGTCAGAACAGCATGACTTGTCAATCCATCGGCATCGTAATCTGTCAACACACCAATAGGCTGACCACTCCTGATAGCATCGACAATACGGTCGACGGCTGGAACAAGATCAGCTAACAAATTCGGCGCAGGGATATCACCAATCTTTGGATCCAAGACTAAATCAAGCGGTGTATCGCCATCGATACGGCCCGCGATGATCCGGGCTAAAAGAGGAGAAAGACCTCTTGAGCGAGCTTCGGCAAATACCGAAATATCGATAGGTCGGCTAGCACGCATTACTTGGTCACTGTGTGAACAAAATGCTGAACTTCCGAAAGATCGTTTTCAAGAATCGTATAGCGTTCATCACGAGTCAAAAGATCTGACATATCTGATGGTAACGGAACCTCGTCAAAGCCCGCTTTTTGAACGGCCTCAGAAAATTTTGCAGGGTGTGCAGTAGCGAGGACTACCTTTGTCATCTCTGCAGGCGCTATAGATAGCGCATCCATCCCAGTGGCTGTATGTGGATCAATCAACTCACCAGTTTCGGCAAATATCCGACGAATGGTGTCACACGTTCTATCATCATCCACTGCAATCGCAGAGAACAGTCCTCGAGCCTTTTCAACGGCAGAAGAATCCAAAGTGACTGAGCCGGTTTGAAATGCCTTCATAACATTCGCTATCTGCTCACCATCTTTCCCATACAAATCAAACAGGAGGCGCTCAAAATTTGAACTAACAACAATATCCATAGAGGGCGATAAGGTCTTCGTCAATGGCTTTCGTGATAAGTCCCCAGATAATGCTCTGACCAATGCATCATTGGCATTGGTTGCAACTGTGAAGTGGGCAATTGGCAATCCCATTTGGCACGCCATATAGCCACCATAAGCATCACCAAAGTTAGCAGAGGGGACACTAAACAAGACTGGACGATCAAGAACTCCGATACGAAGTCCCGAGTAAATGTAATACACCGTCTGAGCCATAATGCGGGCGAGATTAATCGAATTGACAGCGAGCAATCGATTCGGCTGCACAAAGTCCTGGTCCATAAATGATGCTTTGACGATAGCCTGACAGTCATCAAAGTTACCTTTCAAGGCGATGTTATGAACATTTGCAGACATAACAGTCGTCATCTGACGGCGTTGCACTTCACTTACACGCTGATAAGGATGCAAAATAATCAAATCCAAATGTTTCGAATGTCTCGACCCTTCGATTGCTGCAGAACCCGTATCTCCAGAAGTAGCTCCCATTACGACACCATGCTCACCACGCCTCGCCAAAAAATGATCCAAAAGGCGGCCAAGCAACTGCAGAGCAAAGTCTTTAAAGGCCAGAGTTGGTCCGTGAAATAGCTCTAAAAGCCAAGTGTCACTTGTAAGTTGTTTAATAGGGGCGATGGCTTCGTGACGAAAAGATGCATAAGCATCGATAACCATAAGCTCGAAGGTTTCTCTCAAAATCGTTCCCTCAACAAATGGCCACATCACCTCAATAGCTAATTTATCATAAGGTAAAACTTGCCAAGCACGAAAAGTAGCCTCGGAAACCACAGGTAATTTTTCTGGCACGTAAAGTCCGCCGTCAGAGGCCAGTCCGGTCAGAACCACTTCATCAAAATCGAGAACCGGTGCTAGCCCCCGAGTTGAGACAAATTTCATCCCTGATCTCCAAGAGTTTCAACACGAATTACCACCGGTTGGCCAACAACAAATTCCCTTCTATTGATGTCAGACAGCGCATTATTGAGAGCTTTCTCATGAACAGTATGAGTTAAGAGAATCAACACCACAGGCTCACCCACCACTCCATCTTTTTGTATTACGCTTTCAAGCGAAACGAGATGACCTGCGAGGATTCGGGTAATTTCCGCCAGCACACCTGTTTCATCTCGAACGGAAAAACGCACGTAAAATGGACAAAGAGTTTCCTCGATTGACAAAATTGGCAAATTTTTCAAACAACCCGGCTGAAATGCCAAATGCGGCACCCGATTAATCGGATCTGCCGTTAGCAATCGCGCCAGATCAACCAAGTCCGCGACTACCGCGCTCCCGGTCGCCAACGAGCCGGCGCCAGGACCATAGTGCAAGGTTGAACCAACTGCATCACCATGAATCTGGACTGCATTCATCACACCATTTACATTCGCAAGCAACTGGGTTTCGTGGATTAAAGTCGGATGAACGCGCATTTCCACGCCATTTTTTGTTTTACGAGCGATCCCTAAATGCTTGATTCGATATCCGAGATCTTCTGCACAGCTGAGGTCCAAGAGACTGATTCCGGAAATACCTTGGGTGCTGACTGCGGCGAAATTTAATGGAATACCGAATGCAATTGAAGCTAAAATTGCGAGTTTATGCGCTGCATCAATGCCTTCCACATCGAAGGTTGGATCTGATTCAGCGTATCCTAGCGCCTGTGCCTCAGCCAATACGCTTGCAAAGTCTCGACCACCGTCTCGCATCTCAGTCAAGATATAGTTGCCAGTACCATTAATAATCCCAGCAAGCCAGTTGATCTGATTTGCTGCCAATCCCTCTCGAAGCGCTTTGACGACTGGAATCCCTCCCGCGACTGCTGCTTCAAACGCTATCGTGACCCCTTTCGCTTCAGCCTTCTCAAATAGCTCATTGCCATGTTGCGCGATCAATGCCTTATTCGCTGTGATCACATGCTTTCCAGAATCGATGGCTGTTTCAATCAGATCAAGTGCATAATCGACACCACCGATTAATTCAACAAAAATGTCGACCTCAGGATTTTTTGCAACCTCCATTAAGTCGCGTGAAATACGTATACCCGAAAGATCTACACCATCACGATTACGTCGCGCCCCAACATGCTTAACCTCAAGTTCTCTGCCTATACGCTTAGTCAACTCTCCCCGATTATTTTTTAAAATCTGGAGAGTTCCTTGCGCTACAGTTCCTAAACCAACAAGGCCAACTGAAATAGGTTTCAACACTGCATCCTTAAACGTCGCGAGTTAATTTTTCATCATCACGAAACATTCGTTTGATATTTCTCAAAGCTTGACGCGTACGATGCTCATTCTCGATTAATGCAAAACGAACATGGTCGTCACCATACTGACCAAATCCAATTCCTGGACTTACCGCAACATCCGCGTCCCGGATTAGTTTTTTTGCAAATTCCAAAGATCCCATCTCTCGATATTGTGAAGGGATACGGGCCCACACAAACATGGTAGCTTTTGGCTTTTGAACTGGCCAGCCAAGTAAGCTCAGCCCTTCTATCAAGACATCGCGACGTGACTGGTACATGTCACGAATTTCGTTGACGCATGATTGATCCCCCTCAAGCGCCTCAATCGCAGCAACTTGAATAGGCGTAAAAGTTCCATAATCCAAATAGGATTTAATCCGAGCAAGAGCTCCAACCAACTCCTTGTTGCCCGCAGCAAATCCAACGCGCCAGCCTGGCATGTTATAACTCTTGGACAGTGAAAAAAATTCAATGGCAAGATCCTTAGCACCTTTCACTTCCAAAATTGAGGGCGCAACATAACCGTCAAAACAAATATCTGCATACGCCAAGTCCTGGATCACCCAAATATTATGCTCTCGAGCAATTTCCACAACTTTCTCAAAGAAATCGAGTTCAACACACATCGCTGTAGGATTGGCCGGAAAGTTTAAAACCAGCATTTTAGGCCTTGGCCATGAAGTTTCGATAGCTTTGACGAACTCGCCAAAGAAATCCTCGCCGGGCACCAAAGGCACATGTCGTATGTCTGCCCCTGCGATTACAAATCCATAAGGATGAATCGGATAAGCTGGATTTGGTACGAGAACCGCATCCCCTGGACCCAACGTAGCCATTGCCAAATGAGCCAGGCCCTCTTTGGAACCAATGGTTGAAATAACTTCAGTTTCAGGATCTAAATCCACGTTGTATCGAGTTTTATACCAATTTGACATTGCCAGTCGCAATCGCGGAATACCCTTAGATTGCGAGTAACGGTGGGTATCGTCACGCTCCGCTGTTTCCACTAATTTTTTGACAATATGCGGGGGCGTTGGCTGATCTGGATTTCCCATCGAAAAATCGATTACATCTTTCCCCGCCGCGCGAGCCGTTTGGCGCATATCGCCAATTACGTTGAAGACGTAAGGGGGCAGTCTCTCAATGCGTGGAAAAGTCGTATCCAAAATTTAGTACTCGATTAGTTCCTGATAATTAATTGTAGCTTAAGAACCACTCTGATTCATGCGCTTTAGAAGCTCTTTCCATGGCATATAACCTGGCTGCATATCACCATTCTCAAAGATCAAAGTAGGCGTCCCTGTAATCCCCAGTCGTTGGCCCAGATTAAATTGATCACCCACTGAATTTTCGCAAGACTCATCAGGAATATTTTCACCCTGCTTGGCCCGTGTCATTGCATTTTTTCGATCCTGAGAACAAATCACAGACACATATTTCCGATAGGAGTCAGACTGCAGGCCAGCGCGGGGGAAAGCAGCATATCGTACCTCAACACCCTGATCTAAAAGTGAGTCGATTTCGGAATGCAATTTCCGACAATAACCACAGTCGATATCAGTAAACACTAAGAGTCGATATTTCACCTCGTCCTCAGGTGTAAAGATGACTAAATCCTGATCATTTAACTCCCCTGATAGCCGCTTTCTATCTGATCGACGTCCAATATCTGTTAAATTAATGAAACCTATCTCCCCGATCTCATACAAGTTACCTGCGACAAAATATGTGCCTTTTGAATCCGCATAGAGCCGCTCACCGCTCACCAATCTAACCTCGAAAAAAGGCGAATTCTCAACTAATTGGATAGATTGAATCTGGATCGACTGATTGATCCCGGTTATGGCTTCGCGTATCTGGGCCTCACCACCCAAAACAGATCGCGAGAGCAGAACAAACAAGATAATAAACCAACGCATGTGTCACCTCCTGAAAATGAAATCAAAGTGTAGCTCAACCACGAGGGTGATGGGCGCTATGCAACTGCTTTAAACGTTCCTTCGCCACGTGCGTATATATTTGTGTTGTTGATAGATCCTCATGACCTAGCAACAACTGCACAACACGCAAATCTGCTCCATGATTAACTAGATGAGTAGCGAAGGCGTGCCGAAGCGTGTGCGGACTCAAATCCGACGAGATATTAGCAATCTTAGCCAGATGCTTTAGACGATACCAGAATGTCTGCCGAGTCATCGCTCGTCCTGACCGTCCTGGAAACAGTGCCAGTCCACGGGGATCAGGAAACTCAGGCCTCACCGTCAAAAGATAGTGCTCAAGCCAATCTCGCGCATTATCGCCTAATGGCACGATACGTTCTCTTGATCCCTTTCCGATCACTCGAACAACGCCCTGGTCCATGCTCACGTTGGTGCGCGCGAGACCACACAATTCACTGACCCTGAGCCCTGATGCATATAAAACCTCCAGCATTGTGCGATCCCGAAACCCAATCAAGGTCTCCGTATCTGGCGCTTCAAGTAATCGCAAAACATCAGATTCACTCAAAACCTTTGGCAAAGACTGGCCCTTCGATGGGCGCTGAACCCGCGCCATTGGATCATCATTGCGCTGACCAATACGAACGAGGTATTTGAAATAACCATTTAAGGCAGAAAGACTTCTTTGAACAGAGGTGATTTTTCGCTTAATAAAAAAAAGATGACCTATATATTCATTAATTTCAGATTCAGTTACATCACTCAAGGCCTTTCCCAAGCTATCGAAAAAGGCTTCGGCATGGAATAAATCAATACGATAAGCGGAAAGTGTTGGCTCAGAGAGACCACGCTCTAAGTAAAGTGCATCCAGGTAGTCATCAATTGGCAACTGAATAATCATGATTAAAGAGACTAGCACGCTCTCTAAAAAAGCGAGCAATCAAAATTTCTAATACACTTAGAAAAAATACTGAATCAGCCCGCGGCATTTCGAGACACCTAGATTCGAATTAACTTACAGCCCAGCATTATCAAAACATTATTAAAGCTCACATTAAACGATGACCCGAAAGGAGTTCGGCTGACTAATTTAAAGAAGTGAGCTTCAATTCGCTATACCAGCTTATTTAGTGGTCAATTTTTCTTTGATGCGAGCCGCCCTGCCGGAAAGCTCACGTAAGTGATAGAGCTTTGCTTTTCTGACATCACCGCGACGCTTGACTGTAATCGATTCGATTAAAGGCGAATGCAACTGAAATGTCCGCTCAACCCCAATACCATGCGAGATTTTTCGTGCAATAAAACTTGAATGCAGTCCACGATTTGATCTAGCAATAACTACACCTTCATATGCCTGCAAACGCTCACGCGTTCCTTCTTTAACCCGGACCTGAACAACTACCGTGTCTCCTGGCGAAAACACCGGTACGTCTGTCTTCATTTGCTCTTGGTTGAGCGCTTCAATGATCGGATTCATGCTCATGGCTTTGACTCCCTAATAAATTCATTTAGCAAATTATTATCTTCATCAGACAATACTTGCCTCTCCAATATCTCGGGCCGACGCATCCACGTCCGCCCCAAGGCCTGTTTTCGTCGCCATCGTGCAATTTCAGCATGATGGCCACTTAGTAAGACATCTGGCACGCGCTGTCCCGCTATCTTTTCGGGTCTAGTGTAATGTGGGCAATCGAGAATCCCATCACTAAAAGAATCTTCCAGCACACTACTAGGAGATCCCACCACTCCAGGAACCAGTCGCCCGACCGCATCCAAGACAGCTATGGCGGCCGGCTCCCCGCCAGAAAGCACAAAATCCCCTAAAGAAATTTCTCGATCAATATCTAACGCAATAACGCGTTCATCAATGCCTTCATAACGCCCAGATACCAGAATTAACTCTGAAAATTTTGCTAATTCTGCCACCAAAACCTGACTCAGTGGCTCCCCCTGAGGGCTCAAATACACCACCGGAGCAGCAGGCAATTTTTCTTTTGCTGCTAGGATCGACGCTCGTAACGTGTTCACCTTCATCAGCATTCCTGGACCACCACCATAGGGGCGATCGTCCACTGTCTGATGTGCATCACTCGCGTACGCTCTTGGACTGAAAGTCACCAGACTCAACAATCCATTACTCAATCCGCGGCCAATCACACCGAAGCTGAGAGCTTTCTCAACCATTTCTGGAAATAAGGTGATTACACCCCACTTCATTAGAATTCAGGATCCCAATCGACAGTAATTACCCGGCCTGACATATCCACAGAAGTTACTGTCTGCTCAATAAAAGGTATCAATCGTTCTGTGCGGTCGACACTATTTTCATCACCTTTTACAATCACTACATCGTTGGCTCCAGTGGCAATCACCGCCTGGACTATACCCAGATCAACACCCTCTAAAGTCTTCGTTCGGCAACCCTCAAGATCACGCCAATAAAATTCATCATTACTTAATTTTGGCAAATGCACTGAATCTACTTCGATAACACAGTTCACCAATTTTTCTACGCTTGTCCTATCTGGACAACCTTTCAGCCGTACCACGATCCCTTTGTCACGTAACTTCCAAGTCTCTGGCTCGGTCTGAAAACCGACGACCTCAAGCCGACCGCTTGCTAAATCAGCTTTTCTTATCAGGGTCCATGGAGTCCACTGAAACAGCGAGCTTGGGTCCTGGGTGAAACTATCCATCCACACCCAACCTTGGAGACCGAAAGGCGATTTAATCCGCCCTACGATTACCCGATCACTCATTACGATGCCTGGCGAGCATCCTTGATCAAGCGTTTTACCCTGTCAGATGTCGTTGCACCCATTTCGATCCAATGGTCCACTCGCGACAGATCTACGCGAAGCCGCTCAGCCTGACCTTGCGCTAAGGGGTTAAAAAAACCAATACGCTCAATAAAGCGGCCGTCGCGTGCGTTACGGCTATCAGTCACCGTTAGGTGATAAAAGGGACGCTTTTTGGAGCCGCCACGTGAAAGACGAATCGTTACCATAGTCTTTTAATCCTGTGTACTGCTCTAATAGAGCCTAAAATTCAGAGGCGCGCAATGATAATGAGTTTGTTAAAAACTTACAACCTTGGCATTCCTCCCGGGGGCATCATTCCAGATATTCCTCGCATCATGCTCTGCATGCCGCCTTTTTTGCTCACTTTCTTCATCATTTTTGACATCTGCTTATGCTGCTTAATCACTTTATTGACTTCTTGGACATTAGTTCCTGATCCGGCAGCTATTCGATTTTTTCGCGAACCACCGAGGATTTCAGGAGTGTGACGCTCAGCTGGGGTCATCGAGTTAATTACAGCCTCCATCCGGACGAATTGCTTATCGTCCACTTGAGATTGCATTTGAGCACTTGCGTTACCCATTCCCGGCATTTTCTCAAGCATCGCTTTCATACCTCCCATACTACGCATCTGCTGTAACTGGTCACGGAAGTCTGCAAGATCGAAACCCTTACCTTTCATAACCTTTTTGGCGATCTTTTCTGCTGTGGCGCGATCTATCTTTTGTTCAGCTTCTTCGATAAGCCCCATAATATCGCCCATCCCAAGAATACGGGACGCCAACCGATCGGGGTGAAACGCCTCCAAACCATCAACAGTTTCACCAACCCCCATAAACTTAATAGGCTGTCCGGTAATGGCCTTCACAGAGAGTGCGGCACCGCCACGGGCATCACCATCTACCTTAGTTAAGATCACACCAGTTAAAGGCAAAACATCAGCGAAGGCTTTAGCCGTGTTCGCCGCGTCCTGGCCGGTCATGGCATCAACCACGAATAAAGTTTCGATTGGATCCAATACCTCATTAAGTTGCGAGATCTCAGACATCATGGCTTCATCCACTCCCATCCGGCCCGCTGTATCGACAATTAAGACGTCGTAGGCTCGTGAGCTTGCACTCACCTTGGCGTGCTCCGCGAGCTCAATTGGGGATTGATCTGGCGACGAAGGAAAGACATCGACATCTATTTGCTGACCCAATGCGGATAACTGCTCCATCGCAGCTGGCCGATAAACGTCTACGCTTACCATAAGAACGCGTTTTTTTTGCCTAATCGACAGAAACTTTGCGAGCTTTGCCGCTGTCGTCGTTTTGCCAGAGCCCTGAAGGCCCACAAGGAGAACTACTGCAGGCGGCCTTTGAGCTAAATCAAGAGATTCCGAGGAGCCACCCAGCATCATCTCAAGCTCACTTTGGACAACTTTCAAAAACTGCTGCCCCGGAGTCAAGCTAGAGCGCACCTCTTTGCCCAAAGCGCGCGCGCGCACTTGGGAAACAAACTGTTTTACTACCGGTAGCGCGACATCCGCCTCAAGCAAAGCTTTTCGCACGTCTCTGAGGGTACCGGAAATGCTTTCTTCGGTCAGACGGGCCTTCTTTCCCATCGATTGAAGTGCTTTTGATAAACGTTCACTTAACGAATTAAACATATGATCTCTTTTGACTGGAGTTCTAACGCTCTATGATAACTAAAATTTGCCCTAGAGTTGGATGATGTTTTTATTAGTTTCCGGGTTGCTCGCCACCTTTGTACTGTTTGCAACTGGCCTAAAGCAGTTTAATGCGTTTCAAAAAGGTCACATACGAGACTTGCCAGCCTCAATGTTAGGCGTGCTTGGTCTTGCTCTCTCTGTATTGGTCCTCTTTCTAGGATTTGAAGCAAATGGTTGGAGGCCAACAACAGGGCTAATGGGCACCTTATTAGGTATACTTTTGTTGACCATAATCATGGTCACCAGCCTCGCACAACCTGTTAACGCCTTATTAATCGGCGCTGCCCCCCTGACAGGTCTATTTACAGCGCTATCAGCAGCATTCATTCCACCAGAAACCATCGCACGACTTAATTTTGAGACCGCATTACACGTTGGGGCGTCGCTCGTTGCCTATGGCGCCGTTGCCTATTCTGGTGCCTTATCATTCTTGGTCTCCTGGCACCACAAAAAACTAAAGAAACGCCCCTTGAACCCATTAATAGCTGCTCTTCCGCCGCTGGATGCTATGGAGCAATTATTTCTCCACACAGTTCAAGTAGCATGGATCGCTCTTACACTCGCGCTGGCGAGCGGAATTTTGTACGTACAAGATTTCTGGGGGCAACATTTGGCTCATAAAACTCTGCTGTCCGGACTAGCTTGGCTTGGAATGACGCTGGCTCTTTGGCAGCATTATCAAGAGGGAGGCGTCACAAAAACTATGCGCAAGACAGCAATCGGCGCCTCTATTTTGTTATGTATTGGTTATTTAGGTAGTAAAGCTATTTTGGAATTCTTACTGTGATGAGCAAAACTTTTGAGTGAAATCTCCGATCAAATGCTACTGCTCATACTTGCATTCTTGATTGCATTATCTGGGTTTTTTTCGAGCTCAGAAACAGGACTGATGACTATTAATCGGGTCAGGCTCCAGCATCAAGGAGAAGAAGGCTCTAAATCGGCAATTCGCATCCTGGCACTTTTAGAACGCCCCGATCGATTGATCGGTTTAATCTTGATTGGCAACAACTTTGTCAATATTTTGGCATCCGCCATAGCAACAGTTCTTGCTGTCCGAGTGTTTGGTGATGCGGGGGTCGCAATCGCAACGATTTCATTAACTTTAGTAATATTGATTTTCGCAGAAGTTACACCAAAGACTTTTGCGGCTCTACATCCAGAACGGATCGCAGGTCCGTCTAGCCTGATCCTAACTCCGCTACTTAAGATCGCTTATCCACTCGTCTGGATTACCAACCTACTCTCGAATAGCTTACTGCAGCTTTTCGGAATCAATCCAGATCGTTCCACTCGGAACCGATTGACCAAAGAAGAGTTAAGAACGCTCATGACACAAACTGGTCACAGAATTCCCGCCCGACGACACGGAATGCTCTTATCTATTCTCGATTTAGAGCGCATTCAAGTAGATGAAATCATGGTTCCCCGCGGTGAAATTATTGGGTTGAACCTAAATGATGATGTGACTGAATTGGTCGATCAACTGCGATCTAGTCAGCATACTCGCCTCCCTGTTTTCGCTGGGGATATCGAACAGTTAATCGGTGTCCTTCATGCTCGCACGGCACTGAAATTAATAGATGACCCCAACTCCCTTAATGATGAGAGTCTGTTTCAAGAGCGCTTGAAAGATCTTTGCGACGCCCCCTACTTTGTGCCGCTCAGTACAGCTTTGCACACGCAATTGTTCAATTTCCAAAAAAAGCGCGAACGCTTAGCCGTCCTAGTTGACGAATATGGCGAAATTCAAGGGCTGGTGACAATTGACGACATTCTTGAAGAAATCGTTGGCGAATTCACTACCGACCACATCCAGGAAAGCTCTCAAGATATTCATCCACAAGCAGATGGAACTATCATCATCGATGGATCAGCCATGGTTCGTGATCTCAATCGATTACTTGGCTGGGACCTGCCGACCTCGGGCCCCCGTACGCTAAGTGGTTTAATCATCGAAAGTCTTGAATCAATTCCTGAAAGCACACTTGGCATTGAATTAGGTAATTATCGCATGGAAATATTAGCCATACAGGACAACCGCATTCGCTCCATCAAAGCTTGGCATCACGAAACCCAAGAAGTTTGAGTTGGCACCCCAGCCCCTGCTCTAAAAAATCCTGCAATATCAACCCCGTTAATCCCCATATCACCTCACCTCGATAATGCCAGCGAGGCATCATTTCGGGGGAGCGAGTTCGGTTTTCACTCAAATCCAGATGCGGTGGTGTATCGACAAGAAAACTAAGGGGTAATTGAAAGATTCGGGCAATCTCAGAGTCCCCAGGAATTCCTTTTTGAGGGCTGTCAGCCCAAAACACAAAGGGCGTTACTTGCAAACGATGCAAGCTCTCGAGAGCTGGTAGTGAACCAACGCAATTGCTAGGATCAAGAAGGATTCCGGTTTCTTCCTTCAATTCACGTAATGCGGTGCTCAGCAAATCCTGATCCAAATGCTCTTGCTTACCACCCGGCAAGGACACCTCGCCGGCGTGTTTCCTTAAATGCGATGCTTTAACACAGAGCGTCAGCTTCGGATCGTCAGCATCTGAAATAACCAATGCAACGGCCGCTTTATTCGGTCGGCCCGACTCAACTTGACATTTAGCTACATTTATTCCTGCCAAATTATCAATCAGTCGCTGTTTCAAAACATACATGTGAGTAGTATATAAAAAAAGGGGGTTCTATGAACTTTTGTAGCAATTGCAGCACCGAAACAATACGACGCATACCAGAAGGCGACAACCGATTAAGGGACCTATGTGAGGAGTGCGGGAGCATTCATTATCAAAATCCGAAAATTATAGCCGGATGTGTTGTGCTCAAAGACCAGAAAGTATTACTTTGCAAACGTGCTATCGAGCCAAAATATGGCCTTTGGACATTGCCCGCCGGCTTCATGGAGAACGGTGAGACCGTTGCCCAGGCGGCCCTTCGAGAGACCTGGGAGGAAGCTAGATCTACTCCAAATTTAGATCGACTTTACGTCGTTTCATCCATACCTTCCATCAGTCAAGTCTATATGCTTTATCTCGCCTTTATGAACGAGGAAAAGTTCGAGTCAGGGCCCGAAAGTTTAGAAACAAAATTGTTTCAACTTGACGACATACCATGGGATGAACTTGCTTTCCACACAGTTAGGGACGCTCTTAAATGCCTGATATCTGACCTAGAGAAAGGTACATTTCGCCTGCATTGTATAGATCGCGAAGAAGCACCGCTAACAAAAGTCATTTAAGTCCAGCTCCGGCACAATCACCAGCAACCAGCAACCAGCAACCAGCAACCAGC
>TARA_B110000305_G_scaffold126314_1_pt1 | contig 38402 bp, 35 predicted proteins | sample TARA_B110000305 | Tara Oceans TARA_B110000305 (sample SAMEA4397930) | marine metagenome | biome: Polar Biome; feature: [SRF] surface water layer (ENVO:00010504); material: water (ENVO:00002006), including particulate matter (ENVO:01000060) such as... | depth 5 m | reverse complement strand
ACAGGCTGTGATTCTATAGTGACCTTGAATGTTAGTGAGAATCCAACTTTACTGAGTACAACAGACCTTACAATCTGTGAAACCGATCTACCGTACACTTGGAACGGTCTAACTTTTACAGGAACGAATTCTCAGGTCGCTACACTTACAAGTGCTGTTACTGGTTGTGACTCATTGGCTACATTGAACCTTACGGTAGATCCAACGTTAATAAGCACAACTGATATCGCAATCTGTGATACTGATCTGCCATACTTCTGGAACGGTCTTACATTTATGGGTACGAGTTCTCAAGTAGCTATACTTACAAGTAATGTTACCGGTTGTGACTCTTTGGCGACATTAAATCTTACTGTGAATCCAACACCGGATTTGTTTTATGTATTGAGTGCTTCAGGAATTTGTTCTGGTGATATTACTTCAATCGAATTGCTGAGTTCATTTGCTGGTACGATATTTTCATGGGATTATTCTCAAGTATTAGTAGATGGTGCTGCAGCGGGTAATGGGAATCAAATCAATCAGGTTATCACAACAACCTCATCAAATCCAGGTACAATCACTTATATTATTACGCCGATTCTCAATTTCTGTATAGGAACTCCGGTAGTTGTTCCCATTATTGTGAATCCAATTCCAATAGTTACAGTGACACCAGAAACGCAAACGATTTATCCAGGTCAGGAGGCAATACTAAATGCCACAGGATTGCCAAGTGGCGGTTCTTATCTGTGGAGTCCTGACGGTCAGGTTACGTCATCAATAACAGTTAGTCCGATTATCACAACGACATACGATGTGTCATATACTTTAAATGGATGCACTAGTGATAGCTCAGGAATCGTAATCGTAGAAGACGCCCCAACGGTCGTCGTAAATTCCGGTACTATTTGTACAGGAGATAGTATATTATTAGTTGCAACGCCTTCAATCACTGGAGGAACTTATCTGTGGTCTAATAATGAAACGAGTCCTTCAATATGGGTAGGCCCAATGAGTAACATGGTATACTCTGTAGAATATACAATCAATGGATATACCACGCAGCCTTCTATTTCGACAGTCACCGTAAATCAAACGCCTATAGTCAATGTTAATAATGAAACTATTTGCGATGGACAAACAGTAACCTTAACGGCAACCACTTCTATTGGTGGCGGAACTTACTTATGGAATCCAGGAGGGGGAACCAATCAGGGTATCAATGTGTCTCCAAGTGCATCTAGTGAATATACAGTGCAATATACTTTAAATGGCTGTTTAGCTGAGGCTACATCTTTAGTTACTGTTAATCCAGTTCCAGAGTTAACCATTAATAATGAAACGATTTGCCAAGGTGAATCGGTGCTATTAACGGCAACTTCAAATTTACTTGGTGGTACTTATCTTTGGGGTAATAATAGTAGTGACCAATCTATTAACGTAACTCCAGGTTCCACAACTTCTTATTCCGTTTTATATACGCTAGATGGATGTCAAGTAACGGCATCAACAACAGTAAATGTGAATCCAATACCAATCACAAGTGTAACTGATGATGTTGTATGTGAAGGAGAGGTAGGAGTCCTGATAGCTACTTCAGATATTAGTGGTGGGTCGTATTTATGGGATGGAAATATAAGTGGAAACTCATTGACGGATTCACCACAAATATCCACGGACTACACTGTGGTTTACACACTAAATTCTTGTGAAAGCGAACCAGTTACGGGTAGTATTATTGTGAATGAAATCCCTATTGTTTCATTAATCGATTCCGTTATTTGCTTAGGTGACAATATTCTTTTGTCATCCGATGTTTCAATAACTGGTGGTGTATACTCATGGTCTCCTAATGGTGAAACAACATCATCTATTCAAGTTAGTCCTATTACAACAACAAGTTATTCACTGGAATATACGCTCGCGGGTTGCTCATCAATAGCAAACGCTATTGTAAATGTTCAGGAGCCACCTCAGCTTGGTATAGAGGTTTCAGATACTTTAGGGTGTTTGCCTTTGACGGTTACTTTTAACAATCCATATGCTACTGCTGATTCAGATTGTATTTGGAGTTTTGGTAATAACGTCTCAGTAGGGGGATGCAATGCAACGTATACTTTTAATGAATCAGGTTGTATTGATGTCACCTTATTGTCCTCAGAGCTAGTGTGTTCTTCAGAAATGACTCTGTCTAACTTAATTTGTGTTGAAGGACCTCCAACAGCTTCCTTCTATGCTAATCCTCCTATAATTACTGATCCAAGTCAATGGGTTCAGTTTTCTAATAATAGTTTTGGTGCGGTCGATTACTTCTGGGATTTTGGAGATGGTGGAACATCTGTTATAGAAGACCCTCAACATTTGTATTCTGAAATTGAAGATGGATTTATTATTAGTCTAATAGCGACATCTGAATTAGGGTGTGTCGATACGGCCCAGATTTCAATTTTATACCAGGAGGAGCCTATCGTTTATATACCTAATACTTTCACACCTGACGGCGATCAGTATAACCACGTGTTTTTACCGGTCTTTACATCAGGATATGATCCTTATAACTATGAAATGATAATATTTAATCGTTGGGGAGAAATCGTATTTGAGTCTCACGATGTTAGTATTGGTTGGGACGGTACGTATGGGGTTAAAGGCACCAATGCTCAGGATGGAGCCTATACTTATAAGATTATTTATAAAGTATTAAAAACGGATGAGAGAAGGTTGTTGGTAGGCCACGTTAATTTAATCCGTTAAAAAACAGGTTGATTATTATTTCATTATCGTCTCGAGTGCACTTTAGATATGCATTATGATCATCAAGAATTGTCTTTATAATATTTAATTTTAGTGTTGTTTTGCTATTCAACTTGTTTGAAAAGCGATAATTCAAAATTTCATCATCAAATAATTTTGTTTTAATCGCAGTCGTTGAACATTTGATTGTAATTCCAATTTGACTGTCTTCATGAAACGAATTGAATTTGATAATGGGCGGTGAATTAAAACTGCAATTTTCAAGTATTAAATGGGCGATGTTTGACCAAAGTTGAATCGTCTGAAAATCGAAGGCTAATATTTTAAGCATCTTGTCAATTTCAGTCGATATAATAGTTTTCGGGTAATGCATGTTAATGTATTGCTGAAGACCATTGAATGTAGAGATTAATGTGGTAACCTTTTTTATCTTTTCTTCATCGCTTAAGACTAGTGTTTTTAAATTTGAAATTGAATTGTGGGTTCTTTTAACCATTTTAACAAGTGAATGGTTGAATTTATAAATGGAATTGATATCATGCAATAAATTTAGTACATACTCAATGTGCTCAATCTTTGCTAATTCTATTAAATCCTTAGATCTATTTATATTCAATTTAGCCATTAGTAGAATGCTCGCATCATCAAATGAAAAACCAAGTGATTTACTGGTGTCTCGTATTTCATTTGTTTTTTTCTTTAAAACAGTTCTTTCATTATTTACGTCTTTAGATGGCCCCTGAACAGCATGGCGCACAATAAATTCCAGTTCTTTTGGGTTCATTGGTTTTTTCAATTGCATGCTAAGTAAACGATTAAAGAGAAACACAATGGCTTCACTTCCAGCCTTGATTGATGCTAACGGAGTGTTCAATTCATGAGCAATTATAGTGGCTATTTCACCGATAATCACTTTTTTATCTTGGTCTAATATTCTATGATTTAGCTCCGTGTTTTCTTTTGTTTTCTCATTTATTTCTTGCTCTAAATTATTATTTAGAGCGATTATTTTATCTTGAAGATTTTGTTTTATTTCTTGTTCTACTAATCTGTTATAATGTGATTCTAGAAGCGATGAAATTCTCTTAAATAAATATAAATGTCGTTCATTGAAGAAATTCAATACTGTATTTTCAGAATCAATTACTCCAATAACTTTTTTCTTGTAAAATATGGGGACTGCGAGTTCAGACAATCTCAAGTTATCATCTACAATATATTTATCTTCTTTTTTTGTGTCAGGTATTAATTCGTGAATCCCAGTTGATGCAACAGTACCAACGACTCCTTTTCCTATTGGTATTTCTATTGGGTTGTGAATCTCGCGATAATCAATGTTTTTAGGGCCGTAAGCGGCCTTTTGTATTAAAACGTTTTTATCAAAATCAACGAGGTAGATCACGCAGTCCTCTAGGTATATTTTTGAAATAACATTTTTAACAGTCATCCAAAGTGCATCGTCTAAAGATAAAGTTTCATTGAGTTCTCTCGAGAAATAGGATATTATTTTCTCGCTATCTAATGCGTTTTTTAATTCTTTGGTCCTTGTTTTAACAAGTGATTCTAGAGTTTCGGCTCGGTCTTGTAGTTTGTTTATTTCCTCTCTGAAACTTAAGGACTTTAAGTCTTTTTTTTGTATTTCTTTATTAAGATCATTTTTTAAAGCAAAATGTTTATTGATGTTTTCCAGAGATTTTTGATAGTTATGTAGGCCTTTATACGCTATCGATATTATTTTATGGAGATCTGAAATATCTTCTTTAGCTTTTTTGTACTTAGACGCTAGCACATTTTGAAGCAACTCAATTGTTTTTATGAATTTGCCCTGGCTATTAAAAACCTTACCTTGGATAAGAATATTATTAATGATAATATCCTCGTTATTTATTTGTTTGGCGTATTCGGTACTTAAATTGAGATGTTTGTTGCATTCATCGAAATTGTTTATACGATGATAAGTTTCGGCTATATTACTGTGAGTAATACAAAGTAATTCAAGGCTATCCGATTCGGTAAACGATAAGCATTTTAGAAAGTAAGTTAAGGCTTCATGATTCCTTTTTAGACAAAGTAGGCTATCTCCCGTGTTATTTAATGACCTTATAAAGCCATCATGATCTTTAATTTGTTCACGAATAGTTAAACTTTTAAGGTTGAATTCAAGTCTTTTTTCATGATCATCAAAATAATTGTAAATAAAACCGAGTGTATTATATGACGCAGCTTGATTTTTCAAATCATTATGATGGATAAAAATTGGAATTGCCGCGTTCACGAGTTCAAATGATTTTTTATAGAGCCCTAAAAAAAAACCGGAATAAGCTTTTAAGAGATACCCCTTCGCTAATAAATGTTCATTGTCTGTTTCCGTAGAAATCTGAGCTATTTCCTCCCCGGTTTTATATGACTTTTCTGGTTCTGACAAAACCATTGTCATGCCCTTTTCGAAATGTATGTCAATATTAGATTCTTGAATCCCCATTTTTTAGCCTATTATCTAAATCTATGGAATTTAATTTACTTTGATAAATCTTTGAATACTAAATATTTGATGTGTTTTCTTGTTGTAATTTTTGTTCCATATACCGTCAGAGGTTAAATCATCAATTCTTACGAAGCCAGAAGCATGAATAACTTGGTTATTCGGTCCAATGATGCCTACATGAGTTATTGAACCTTGAGTATTTTGAAAAAAAGCGAGATCACCAGTTTTCTTTTCATTAAAAGTAACGGATTTGCCCATTGAAACTTGAATAGACGAGTCTCTAGGTAGTTCTATTCCATAAAGCCTCATTATGACTTGTGTAAATCCAGAACAGTCTATTCCTGATGGTGTTTTCCCTCCCCATAGATAAGGGGTGTTTAAGTATTCTAAAGCAGTTTCCCAAACCGATTCCTTAAGACGTGTGTCGGTCTCGAGGTGGTATTTATTTTTACCGATCTTAAAAACTTCTTCTGCACCAATAAAACTACCTCTCGGTACCAAGTGTATTCCATTATGTTGTGTTAAATTCCCGAATAGACGATTTAGGTATGTGTATTCTCCTTTCCATTTTATTAACTCAACTTGCGTTAATGGGAGTAGCTGTTTTGGGTCTACGAAGCCAATATAACCATCTGCCTCGCTTTTTATTTGAGACCAATTACCATCTATATTTAAAATTTCAACGGGTTCTCCAAAAACCAATTGTGAAACGATTTCACTTTCGTCTCCGGCTTCTTTGCGAAGGGGGGCATTGGAGACAAAACAAAAAGCGAAAGAATCTAAAATTGTAATCAAAACCTACTTTATTTAGTTCACTAAAATTAAAAATTGAATGACTAATATTGACTATTTTCGTGTCAAGATATGAACAAATTAATATTAGTAACCAACGACGATAGCATTCACTCAAAAGGAATTAGGGAATTGGTCGAAGTGGCTAAATTATTTGGGGAAGTTGTGGTCGTTGCTCCAGATAAGCCCCAATCGGGAATGGGGCACGCGATTACTATTTCTGAACCTTTACGGCTATACCCGTTTGTGGGTTTTTCAAATGTAGAGGCTTATAGCTGTTCAGGTACACCTGTAGATTGTGTGAAATTGGCAGTATTTGAAGTTTTAAAGCGAAAACCAGATTTGTTACTTTCTGGGATTAATCACGGTGAGAATTCTTCTACGAACGTCTTGTATTCCGGCACCATGTCTGCTGCCATTGAAGGGGCTATGGAGGGGATTCCATCAATTGGTTTTTCTTTAGCAGATTTTGATGCAGATGCAGATTTTCATGGGACTAAAGAAATAGCGAAAAAAATTATCCCAAGCATACTCAATAATGGATTGTCTAAAAACACAAGCTTAAATGTAAATGTGCCAAAGTTGTCTAATGAGGACATTAAAGGAATTAAAGTGTGCACGCAGGCTCACGCTTATTGGGAAGATAAATTTGATTCAAGAAAAGATCAGTTTGGAAGGCCTTATTATTGGTTAACGGGTGAGTTTTCAGACATGGACCAAAGAAAGGATACTGATCTGTTTTACTTGAAACAAGGCTATGCGACTGTTGTGCCTACACATTTCGATTTGACAAATTACGCAGCTATTAATGATCTAAAATACCTTAATCATGAAGGAGAATTTTAATAAAGAGTTATTACTTGGAACACTTATAGGTATTATTACACCTATTCTATTTCTCCCTGTTCTGATTTATTGCCTATCTCTGTCAAATGGTTTAACCTTTGATATTGTTTGGACTCAGATTTCGAATAATAACATGAATACTAGTAAATACCTTTCTTTGGCAATGATTGTTAATTTACTATGGTTTTACTTCTTTCTAAACAAGGAGAAATACCATCATACCCGAGGAATTATTCTTGGGATGCTTTGTTTTGCCCCCTATATGATTTACATATATTTTATTCAATAAATGAAAAGAGTATTTATACTTGTTGGTGAGGCTTCTGGGGATTTACATGCTTCAAATTTGATTCGAGAGATTAATGCGATATCCCCAAATGTTAAATGGCAAGGCTGGGGCGGTGATTTAATGAAGCAAGAAGGTGTTGAGCTTAAAAACCATATTAGAAATCTATCCTTCATGGGTTTTTTGGAAGTGTTACTGAATATTCGAACAATCCTAAAGAATTTCAAGAAATGTAAAACGCAGATTCAAGAATTCAAACCTGATGTCCTTCTATTGGTTGATTATCCTGGTTTTAATTTAAGGATGGCTAAATGGGCCAAACAGCAGGGGATTTCTGTTACTTACTATATCTCACCACAAATATGGGCATGGAAAGCTTCGCGCATAGAAATCATCAAGGAAACGGTCGATAAAATGTACTGTATTTTACCCTTTGAAAAGTTGTATTATGAAAAAGAGGGATTTCAGGTTTCCTATTTTGGGCATCCATTAATTGACGCAAAACAAAACTACGAACATCAAATAAAGGACAAGCCATCGGTCGTTAATAAAGGTGTTATAGCTATTTTACCTGGAAGTAGGGAGCAGGAAATCAAACGAAAACTAAGTACGATGCTACTTGCGGTTCAGAGTTTTGAAAACTTCAAACCTATTGTTGCGTGTGCACCGAATTTACCTTCTTCCTTTTATGACGTTTACCGTGAGAAATTCCCAATGGTTCAGTTTGTTTATGGTAAAACCTATGATTTACTTTCGATAGCAGAATTTGCTATTGTAACCTCAGGAACTGCAACACTTGAAACAGCCATTTTTAAAGTGCCTCAAGTCATATGCTACAAAAGCTCATACATATCCTACTGGATCGCACGTTCATTGGTTAATATAAAATACATTTCCTTGGTTAATTTAATCATGGATAAGCAAATCGTAGTGGAATTGATTCAAAAAAATGTAACCGAGACCAGAATTAAAGAAGAGATGACTAAGCTTATTTTTGATGAAGAATTTAAGCAGAGGATGCTCAATAATTATATTTCAATGTTGACTTTGTTAGGAAACGAAGGTTGTAGTAAAAAAATTGCACGAGATTTGATACATCATTATAAGTAATGATTTTATTAAAGAGACTATTTCTTATTTTATTCTTAGGTACGTTTTCTTTGAATGCGCAAAATTTGCGTGTAAATATTTTTTCAAAACATAAAATCGAAACATTAAAAGTTGATGCCTTGAATGGTAGCTATCAAATTCATAGTAGAAATGCCTTCATTGCCGAGTTTACAGAAGGACAATCATTAAAGTTAAACATAAACTCTTCGGGCAAAATTCATTTAACTCAAAATGGAGAATTTCTCGGGCTCTTTGATACATTGTCGTTGTTCCAGTCAAGTCATTTAGACTATCTGAGTTTTCACCCAGAATCAAAGAACAATATAAAAGTGAAATCTAGGCAATATGAAGGTGACTTTGAAATTACTGCGAAAGGTAATTTGCTTTCCATCGTTAATTTTATTTTCACTGAATCCTATTTGGAAGGTGTTTTAGCCTCTGAAGCCGGTATACGTTGTGCAAAAGAATACTATAAAGTACAGGCCATAATAAGTAGAACTTTTGCTGGTAATAATAAAGAAAAACACAAAGAAGAAGGATTCAATTTATGTGACGCTGTTCATTGCCAAGCTTATTACGGAAGATATCAAGGGGAGTCCTTAGATTTAACCTCTGGGATAAAAGAAACTTATGGTGAGGTTCTCGTAGATTCTAGTTATAATTCATTCCCAACTTTTTTTTCTGCAAACTGCGGTGGTCAGTCAGCCGAAACAGATCAAATTTGGAATCGTTTACTCCCGAATTATATGTCACAAGAGGATACCTTTTGTTTACATACGAGGCAATCTAGATGGGAGAAATATATTACAAAAAAGGAACTTTTAAATTTCATTTCAAATAAGTATTTCTATGATATTTCTAAGAAAAAGTTTAGAGATCGAGCATTCAACTTTAACCAGGACCTTAGAAAAACATTTTTTATTCATCCTTCATTTGGAATACCGCTCCGTGACGTAAGAAGTGCATTTAATCTTCGATCAACCTTTTTCACCTGTGAGCCTGTCGGGGATAAGATTTTACTTCGGGGAAGGGGGTTTGGCCATGGAATTGGTTTGTGTCAAGAAGGAGCAATGGGGATGGTGAAACTTGGATTGAACTACACTGATATTTTATCGTTTTACTTTCGTGGCTCCATGCTTTCAAATATGAGTACCCCTATTAATCATTGGTGATTACAAAGATATCTTCGTCTTGTCGTTTAAAGAACTTTTTCTCCCTGGCATAGGCTTCTAGGTTGTCTAACTCACTTATTTTTTTTAATTCGAACTTTGTTACCTTTAAATTATCCTTCATTTCTTTATTCTGAATCTTCAGTTCTTTAAGTACTTTCTTTTGACTGAAAATGTAGAAAATGTCATTGTCATCAATAAAAATCAGATAGATAAAGAAGACACTGAAGGTAATAACGAACTTATTCTTTAAAAAGGGGATTAGCTTTTTCACAGTTCAAATATATTAAATGGATCAATTCCGTTAAATGTGAGGACTAAAGCTTATCAAAGTATAAATGTTGATTATTCTTCTTTACAATTATTGTAACGGGTTTTCATAAAGGCAAGAAAGCCACGGTCATACTTGAAAACATCTTTAAGGCTGGAGAGTATTTCACAGGCCTCAGAATTAGACTGTCTTAGTTGAGTTAAGGTTACCGCACTAAGCATGGCGCCGTATTTCAAGGCTTTAATATCAGTTTCGGTCATGTTATAAAAGTCTTCTTCTGTTAATTCTTTGAGGTTTTCTATCTCTGTTTTCCAAATATTATTCGCCGTTCTTGCATCTTTTGAAGCAAGTCTAATTGGCGCTTCAATTAGTTTTATTACTGTGGGTTGGGTACTGATTGCAGCATATATTTCGCATCCTTCTATAAGAAGGTCTAATAATTCCGCTTTTTTCTCTGCATCTTCCCCGTTATAGATACTGTAAAACCCGTCATCTTCCTCTAGATTATAAAAGATGTAATTATCGAAGAAATCGTTTTGAAACTTATTTAACCACATCTTATGAATCTTCTCATTAAAGATCCCATTGATGTCTTTTTCAATGGCCATGGAAATGGAATTTATCGTTTCCTCCCAAGGATCTGATACAATTGGGTCAGGAAGCTCATTTCTGTAAATCCCGTAATATCCCTTTGCTAAAAATATACTAGGGGTAGGGTCATTGATGTAATCTGTTTTAACAAGATAATCTGATGCTTTCTTCACTAACTTCAAGAAATTACTATCTGCATGAATTTGAGTAAGTTCATCAAGGTTTTTTGTTGCAGTTACAATATATTCCTTCTCATAACCAATCTCATCTTCCTCAATCTCAGTTTCTCCACTTTTTAAAACAACTGAGTAAGTGTAACTAACTGCGAGCTCTACAGAGTAGTTACCAACTTTTAAAAATTCTATTTCTATATCCTCAGCATTGGCATCCCCATTAACGTATTCCCAATCTTTACCCTCATTACCTGAGAAAATCCACGTGGTAACTGCTCTTTTTGAACCATTATTTTGAAACAAAGAGTTGAACTTCACAGAAGCTGTAGGGTTGGTTTCGGAATCTAAAAACACTAAACTTTTGGATTGTTTAACATCTAAAGTAGGAGTTGGTGCTTGAGCAATTGATTCATTAAATGAAAATTGGGAAAGAAGAACGAGTAAAAAGGATATTAATTTCATAGTTGATATTGTCATTTCAATTATTATGCCGAAAATACAAGTTTATTGGTGACTTTGTATTAAGAGCTTTAAAATTTCTTGTGCAGCCTTTGATATTTTTGTCCCAGGCCCATAAATCCCAAAAACGCCGCATTCATTTAAAAAGGCATAGTCTTTTTGCGGAATGACCCCTCCGACAATGACCATGATGTCTTTTCTATTCATAGCCTCAAGTGCATGTATAACTTCAGGGACCAAGGTTTTATGTCCAGCTGCTAAGGATGATATACCTAGGATATGAACATCGTTTTCGATAGCTTGTTTTGCAGCTTCATTTGGGGTTTGAAATAAAGGACCGATATCGACATCGAATCCTATATCAGCAAAGGAGCTTGCAATTATTTTTGCACCTCGATCGTGTCCGTCTTGACCCATTTTCGCAATCATTATTCTTGGTCTTCTGCCTTCTAAGCTTACGAATTCATCAACCATCTCTTTGGCTTCCTTAAAGTCTTTATCCATAGCAACTTCTTTTGAATATACACCACTAATAGATTGTATTTTAGCCGTATATCTATTAAAAACGTTTTCTAGTGCGTCCGAAATTTCACCTAATGTACATCGTGCCTCTGCGCATCTAATTGAAATCTCTAGGAGGTTCCCTTTTTCATTCCGAGCTGCATTTTCAAGTTCTTTTAAACGCGCGATAACAAGGTCGTTATTTCTGTTTTCCTTTATACGTTGTAGCTTTGTAATCTGCGATATTCTTACCTTTTCATTATCTACATCAAGTATATCTATCTCTTCATCCCCTTTGTAAGGGAATAGATTCAAGCCAATAATATGATCTTTTCCTGAATCAATTCGTGCTTGTTTTTTAGCTGCCGCTTCTTCAATTCGCAGTTTTGGTACTCCGGTTTCTATTGCTTTGGCCATTCCTCCAAGTTCTTCAACCTCTGCAATTAGTGAAGCGGCCTCTTCCATAAGGTCACCTGTTAACTTCTCGATAAAATAGCTATTGTGATAGGGGTCGATAAAGGATGTGATTCCAATTTCTTTTTGTAGAAATAACTGTGTGTTTCTTGCTATACGCGCCGAGAAATCTGTAGGAAGTGCAATTGCCTCGTCAAGCGCATTGGTGTGTAAGGACTGTGTACCTCCTAGTACGGCTGACAATGCCTCTATGCATGTTCTACATATATTATTATACGGGTCTTGTTCAGTTAACGACCATCCAGATGTTTGGCAATGCGTTCTAAGGGACATTGACTTTGGGTTCGTAGGGGCAAAGTCCTTTATTAAAGAAGCCCAAAGGAGTCTACCTGCTCTTAGTTTAGCGATTTCCATATGGTAATTCATGCCGATAGCCCAAAAGAAGCTTAATCTCGGAGCAAAATCATCTATTTTCAGTCCTGCTTTAATTCCCGTCCGAACATATTCAAGTCCGTCAGCAATCGTATAAGCCAGTTCAATTGCGGCAGTGGCTCCAGCTTCATGCATATGATAACCAGAAATAGAAATGGAATTATATTTTGGCATATTAGCTGCCGTGAATTTAAAGATATCCGAGATGATTCGCATTGAAGGTTCTGGAGGATATATATAAGTATTCCGAACCATGAATTCCTTTAAAATATCATTTTGAATAGTTCCAGATAAATCTTTTGCTGGAACGCCTTGTTCCTTTGCTGCTGCAATATAAAATGCCATGATAGGGAGTACAGCTCCATTCATCGTCATTGAAACCGACATTTGATCTAAAGGAATCTCATTGAAGAGTGTTTTCATATCCTCTATTGTGTCAATAGCCACACCCGCTTTTCCAACATCTCCTTTTACTCTTTCATGGTCAGAATCATAACCTCTATGAGTCGCCAGGTCAAATGCAACCGAAAGTCCTTTTTGGCCAGCATTTAAATTCCTTCTATAAAAAGCATTAGAGTCCTCTGCGGTTGAAAATCCAGCATATTGTCTTACCGTCCATGGCCTACTGGTATACATAGAACGATATGGCCCACCTAAGAAAGGAGGTAGTCCAGAAACAAATTGACAATGTTTAAGGCTTCTTGTGTCTTCTTGGAAATATTCTGTTTTGAAAGGGATCTTTTCCGCTGTTTCAAAAGCGCTTGCTTCCTTTTCTAAATTCACTTTTTTGAGAAAGTCAGTTGCCGTAAGTTTTTCGTACTTGTGTGTTTTAGGCATGTTGACGATTTTCGAAAATTAAATAATCAAAACCTAAGTAATCAGGAATACTTACCCAACTTATTTTTTTGTCGATTGTAGCAGGGTACAAGTTAATTCCGAGGAGCTGTTTTTCACCCGCGTCAAAAGAAAGGGTCTTTAGTTTTCGAGCTTCTGAAATATTACTTTTTAAGTTTGCTTTTATAATCTCTAGATGCTCACAATCCATCCATTGTAAGAATTGATTCCAACTATTCGAAATTATTTTCTCTGTTAGGTTTTCTATAATGAAAGACCCTTTTAATGGATCATTAACCTTAGTTAAGTATGACTCCTCTTTTAATATATGCGAAATATTAAGAGCCATTCGTTGATACAACCAGTTGTTTTGATCATTAGAAAGAGTGTGTGAGGAATGAATTAAAACAGAATTTACACCTCCGCTAATAGCTGATATTGTTTCCGTAGTTTGTCTTAATATATTGATATCGGGGTCTCGAAGTGATTTGTTCGACCATCCTATTCTAGCACTTATGTTGCATGTAGAATTCGACCTCTTGTTTTTAGAAAGCAAATGAAGCCACAACCATTTAAGTGCTCTTATTTTTGCGGTTTCCAGAAAAAAGTCACTGCCGATACCTACTTCAAATCGGATTCTACTTTCGTCTTGTACTGATTGCAGGAGTGTTTCACCAAAATAGAGTAGAAGCGATAGTTGGTCACTAGCTTTTGCTCCAATCTGTTCGATATTAAACCCATTTATAGCGATTGTCAAATTCGAATCTAAAACTTTATTAAGCCCTATAGGATTTAAAGGGTCAATCGATACACTAAAGTTCTTCTCATATTTTTTTGGCAGAAATTTAAAGAAACTGTTGATCTGATCTTCATTTCTGAATGCAATAACAATATGAATAATATCTAGATGAATTTCATTAAAAACAGTTTCCCAATTTGGGTCTGCTATTTGAATATTTAAGTTTAGTTCATTGGCACCATGAGAAAGACATTTTAAAAGAAAATGATTGGTTTCGATGGCATCGGTCAGGTTGTGGAAGGCTCCTATGTTCCAGTCATTAGGGATGTTTTTAAAATCACTTTCAAAATTTAAAGAGTTTGTTTTATCTGTTGTGTCGATTTGAATTCCCTCCACCTTATTGTGGTAGATATGTTTTTCATTAGAGCCTGTCTCGGTCATTATTTTAGATCTCCATTCGGTCAGATCCGGTGCTTTAAAATTATCTAAGTTCAACTTCATAATTACTTCCTGTTTCAAAGATAGAATAAATGATTTTATTCATTAGGTTCTAAAGCCTTGAATTCTATTTGAAATCAAAAATGAAAGCTTTTGGGTCTTTTTTTGTAACTTCAAGTAAATGTTATTAAAGCTTTGTTTCTATGAGGTTTAAAAAATTATATGTGCCTTTAATTATTGTTTTTTTCTTGCTTTTTCAAAGTAGCATTCATGCTCAGGGATTTGCTTTTTCGGGTAGTAGATCTCAAGCATTGGCAAATGCTAGTGTATGTTTAACCGATGTCTTTTCTTATCATAACAATCCGGCTAATTCCTCTAAAATAGAGTATTTAACATTCGGTTTGTCTTATGAAAATCGGTTTCTATTAAAAGAACTACAACACCAGAGTTATGCCGTAGCCATACCTATTGCTAACGGAGTCTTTACCATTGGCGGTAATACTTTTGGTTATGAAGATTTCAGGACCTTTAAAAATGGTATTGGTTATGCCATGAGTCTCACGAGCGAGTTGTCCATAGGCATTCAGGTTAACCATCATGTAGTCAAACTCTCAGGCCCTTTCGGGAATGATCATACTTTGACGGGAGAATTAGGCTTGTCCTATAACATTACTCCGGAATGGAGATTAGGAATTGCCGTATTTAATCTTGGTCGCAATAAATTAGTTGAAGACCCCATTGAACGTTATACGACTTCAATTCGTCTCGGTACTGCGTACAAAGTATCTGCAAAAGTCTTGGTAGTTGGAGAAATTGAGAAGGATATTGTACACCCATTAAGGGCTAAGTATGGTGTGGAGTACCAACCTAATGAAAACTTGGTTTTTAGAATGGGATTTGCTACAAAACCCATCGAGTTGAGTTTTGGCTTGGGCTGGGTTTTTTCCACTAAATATTTCTTGGATTTTGGCACACAATATCACCAAATACTTGGCTGGTCTCCTAATATTTCATTTCGTTATTCTCTGCTCAAATGAATAAAATTATATTTTTTTTATTTCTGTTCCTTTATTTTATTCCTTTTGCACAAGAAAGAAACGACATAGTACAACAAAGAATTGAATTCATTTCAGAACAATTAGAATCAGAAAGTATTGATTTAACGAACCTACTAGAACGATTTAATTATTATTATGACAATCCCATTGATTTAAATAGTGCTTCGCTGGTAGACCTTGGAGACTTAGGCTTGCTTTCGGATATTCAAATCAATGATCTCATTGTACATCGCAAATTACATGGAAAGCTGATTTCTATCTATGAAATTCAAAGTCTAAGATTCTGGGATATCGAGACGATTAACTTAGTCCTTCCTTTTGTGACTTTAGATGAGCGTCTAGATGGTTTACATCTTAATTTCAAGGAGGCATTGAAAGAGGGCAAGTTTGATTTGTTTTTGCGCTTTCAACCGACCATTGAAAGTAAGTCAGGATATACTGAAGTCCCGGATTCCGTTGTTGCTCAATCAAGCAAATATTATTATGGAAATTCTCACAAATACTACTCACGGTTCCGATATTCGTATAAGACAAATATCAGTTTTGGTATCACTGCTGAAAAAGATGCTGGAGAAGCATTTTTTCGGGGGGCTCAAAAAAATGGATTCGATTTTTATTCATTTCATGCTTTTTATAAGGGGGGTAAGTATTTAAAATCGATTGCATTAGGGGATTATCAAATTCAACTCGGTCAAGGTATACAGCTTTGGTCAGGTTACGCTTTTGGAAAATCATCGGATATTTTAACAATGAAAAGAAATCCGGTCTCTATTAAGCCTTATACTTCAGTTGATGAGTCAAGGTTTTTCCGTGGTGTTGCTTTGAATTTTGCATATAAAAACTTTGACCTTTTGTTTTTTTCATCCTTAAAAAGGATTGATGCCAGTGGTATTCAGGATTCGTTAGAAGAGGATCTAGAAATTGTTTCTTCTATTAATTTGTCTGGATTACACAGAACTCATACGGAAATTGAAAAGCGAGATGCCTTAAGGGAGTTTATTTCTGGAGTATCTGTGCAATTTCAAAATGATTTTATTAAAATAGGGGTACAGGGTGTTTATCAGGAGTATGACCAGGCGCTTCAATTGAACATGCGCCCATATAATCAATTTTACTTTTCAGGCAGTCAATTATGGTCCATAAGTACGGATTATAATTATGTATATCGAAATTTGAATGTCTTCGGGGAAATAGCTTACTCAAGTAATGAACGGTATTCGGGTATCGCCATGCTTCATGGAGCTCTATTAGCCATTGATACCAGGTTAAGTCTGGGCTTGCTTTATCGTGATTACGATGAGAAATACCAAACGATGTATAATGCTGGTTTTTCTGAAGGGAGTCGCACCCAAAATGAAAATGGTCTTTACGCGGGATTTAAACTTAATTTGTCGGGTTCGTGGTCGATTAAAGCATACACAGATGTTTTTGAATTCCCATGGTTGAAATATGGTATTGATGCCGCTTCTCGGGGTCATGAGTTTCTAATACAGCCGATATATAGGCCAAATAAGTCCTTTGAAGTTTATGGTAGATATCGTGAGCAATTGAGACAAAAAAATGAATCTCCTTCCGAAGGTGACATTACCAAAATAGAGGATGTGACACAAAGGAATTTTAGAATCAATGTGAGTAATAAAGTGAATAAAGAATTGACGCTAAAAAGTCGCATTGAGTGGGTTTCAATTAAAAGGAAAAGTAGAAATACAGAGAGAGGGTTGTTAATTACTCAGGATATCGCTTACAAGCCTAAGTCGTTTCCGTTATCATTCACTTTGAGATACGCATTGTTTGACACGGATAGCTATGACTCTCGAATCTATTCTTATGAAAACAATGCACTTTATGTATTCTCTGTTCCTGCTCATTATTACAAAGGAAGCAGGTGCTACTTTTTGGCAAGGTATTCTTTTTCAAGGCGTATTGATGTCTGGGTAAAATATGGTTTTTTTCTATATAATAATAGAAACGAGATTGGTAGTGGAGCTGAGCAAATTCAGGGGGATCGAAAGTCTGATTTGACCGTTCAGCTTAAGATCTCACTTTAATTTAAGTTTCTTGTGTTACTTTTTTGAAGGTTTTGCGTTAGTCATGTATAGGATGCTCCTGCAAGTGCATTTTATACCTCATCAAACTAGAAAACCAAATTATTATGTCCTTATCTTCACTGTATCACCAGAGTGATACCCGCATTCAAACAGAATTGCAAACCATTGAAAGAGCAAAAAAAGACCCAAAACATTTTGCTCCATTGTATAACCAGTATCACGAGAGCATATACAGGTATGTTGTCAAAAGAGTAAATGACAGCGATCTGGCATGTGATATTACGTCAAATGTATTTGTAAAGGCAATTACAAATTTGCAAAAGTATGAATTTAGGGGAGTGCCTTTTTCTTCTTGGTTATTTCGTATTGCAAAAAGTGAGGTTTATCAGTCCTTTCGTAATCAAAAGGCAAGGCGAACTGTAAGTATCGATAAGGTCTCAATTGTTCAAGTTTTTGAAGAATTAGATGTAGATGGGGCGGAGGAAAACAAAGCCAAATTAACCAAAGCCCTTCGAAAGATAAATGAAAAAGAACTGGCTTTGATCGAAATGAGATACTTCGAAAAACGTTCTTACCGAGAAATAGGTGAAATTATTTCTGTAACAGAAAACAATGCAAAAGTTAAGACTTTTAGAGCACTGCAAAAATTGAAAGTATTATTTAAAGAATAACCTATATGAGAAAATTTCTATTTAACTATAAAGAGCCATCTTCAGAAGATGTTCGAAGTATGCGCGACTTTGATTTGGTTCTAAAAAAAATTAAAGTGCAACGAGATTATTGGAACAACCCTTGGTTTTATGGTGCAATTGGTTTTGCGTCTATTTCATCCTTATTAATTTTTATTTAGTGGTGTTTAATTATTAATTATGCTTTTTCGGCTTTGTATAGTAGCGAAATTTGCCTAATTTCGTAAAGAATTATAATCTGTTTTTAAGATGAAAAAAATTACAGTCTTCTTATTCTTCTCTTTATTTCTATTTGCATTGAATGGGCAACACGCTAATTTCAATTCTCAAAGAAACTGGTCTTTACATAAAAAAGAGCTTCAAATTGGCTTTGGCGCAACTCAGTTTAATGGTGATTTAGGAGGGGCTGAAGGAATAGGTAGAGACTACAGTTTAAAAGATATCGATTGGCCATCTACTGGTTTGGCATTTTGGTTGGGATACCGACAACGCTTTCATCCCTATTTTGCGACTACAACAAGCTTGTGCGTTTTTAATTTAAAGGGTGATGATTCCTTATCTGAGGAAGTAATGCGAAATACAAGAAACCTACATTTTAGAAGTATTGGAATTGAAATTCAGCAGCGTTTAGAATTTATCTTTGCGGCCAATGAAAAGTTTGGTTCTACTTACAATCTTCCTGGGCAGTATTCAAAAAAGAATCGTTCTCAACAGTACTATATTTTTGGAGGTATTGGACTATGTTATTTTAATCCAAAAGCTCGTAATGAGGATGGAGAATGGACTTCTTTGAGGAAGTTGAGAACAGAAAACCAAGACAAACCTTACTCACCATTGACGCTTACCATGCCTATGGGCTTCGGATTTAGAATCGGAGTTTCAAAAACGTGGCGCGTGGGTGTTGAGTTGGCATATGTGAAAACATTTACAGACTACATGGACGATGTGAGTACGGTTTATGCAGACCCTATTAACCTCTCGCCTGAAGCAGTTTATTTAGCTAATCCAGTTTCTGGAAATCCGTCATTTGCTCCAGGACAGCAAAGAGGTGATCCAGATCAGAAAGATGCTTATTATCACATGAACGTTGTCTTTACCAGAAACATTACGTATAAAGATTACGGAAGACAACGCACTAAATTGAATTTAAAATCAGCTGGTAGATACAAAGTGTAACCGGCGATTTCTGAAATATTAAAAGGCGAGTTTTCACTCGCTTTTTTTATACCTTTGAATATGTACTATTTACTCAGGAAAATCCTCTTTATTTTTGACCCTGAAAAGGTGCATTATTTCACCATGAACATGCTTTCTATTGTTCTTAAAACCTCACCTTTTAGATATCTGTTTAAACGAGTTTTTCAAGTAGAAGATAAGTCTTTAGAAACAGAAGTATTCGGTTTGAAATTTAAAAACCCAGTGGGTTTGGCCGCGGGTTTTGATAAAAACGCAAAATACATCAACGAACTCTCATACTGTGGATTTGGTTTTATTGAAATTGGTACTATAACCCCTAAGCCACAAGATGGTAACATTAAGGTCCGTTTGTTTCGTTTAAAGGAAGACGAGGGGCTTATTAATAGAATGGGCTTTAATAATGACGGTGTGGAAATGGCCATTCATCATTTGAAAAAGGCTAGGAAAAATGGTGTTTTGGTGGGGGGAAATATAGGAAAGAATAAAGTAACGCCTAATGAAAATGCGGTCTCTGATTACTTATTATGCTTTGAGCGCTTATTTGATTACGTCGATTATTTTGTAGTAAATGTATCTTCACCAAATACACCAAACCTGAGAGATCTACAAGAAAAAGAACCGCTTAAGTTGTTATTGACCCAAATCGTTAATAAAAACGAAAGTTTCGAAAAACCTAAGCCTATTCTTCTGAAAATAGCTCCTGATTTAAGTAATAGTCAATTGGATGACATCATTGATCTTTTTACCTCTACGGGTATTGATGGAATTATTTCGACGAATACGACGATCTCTAGGGATAATCTAAAAACAAGCGCTTCACGAATAAAAGACATAGGTGCTGGCGGATTATCTGGAAAACCTGTTCGTGCTAGGTCTACAGAAGTGATCCGATATTTAAATGAGCATTCAAATGGTACTATTCCAATCATTGGAGTAGGGGGGATACACTCTGTAAATGATGCGATCGAAAAAATAAAAGCCGGGGCTTCCTTAATTCAAATGTATACGGGGTTTATTTATGAAGGCCCGGCCCTAATTAAGCGAATTAATAAGGCATTAATTGATTTCAGAAAAAATGCCTGAAACACCTATTAAATTAATTGAATGCCCTAGGGATGCCATGCAAGGTATCAAGGAGTTTATTCCAACGGATCTTAAGGTCGCCTATATAAATCGTTTATTAAAATGTGGTTTTGATACACTTGACATGGGGAGCTTTGTTTCTTCTAGTTCAATTCCTCAATTAATTGATACGGCTCAGGTTTTGGATAAAATCGAAGCAAACAACAACACAAAGTTATTAACGATTGTGGCAAATAAGAGAGGGGTAGAGGAAGCGATACAACATGATTCAATCTCCTATTTAGGTTATCCATTCTCGATTTCTGAAACTTTCCAGAAGAGAAACATTAATAAAGGAATCGATGAATCGATGAGGGTATTGCATCAGGTATATGATTTAGCGGCTTCTAGGGGGAAAGAGGTGGTATTGTATCTTTCTATGGGCTTTGGCAACCCCTATGGTGATCATTGGTCTGAAGAGTTGGTAGAGGAGTGGGTGGAAAAGCTTCAGTCTACTTATACATCTTCCATTATTGCTATTTCGGATACAATAGGATGTGCAAACCCTATCCAGGTAAAGAACCTTTTTGCGAATTTGAACAAGTCATTTCCTAAATTAGAGTTGGGAGCACATTTACATGTACTTCCTAGCAACGTAGATCTTCTTGCTGCTGCTGCGTTTGATGGGGGGTGTAGGAGGTTTGATAGCGTTATCAAAGGTTATGGAGGATGTCCTATGGCTAAAGATGAGTTGACAGGGAATATGCCCACAGAATTGCTGTTGAAATGGATGGCTACTCAAAAGATTGCGAACGGAATTGACCAAGCGGCGTTCAAAGACGCCCTTCATTTCTCAGAAGTTGTTTTTTCAAAATTGTAATTACTTTAAAATGATTAATAAGCTCTATATTTTTCTAACACTTTGTATTTCGGTTTCTTTATTGAGTTGCGGCACTGATGACTCACTCGTTGAATTAGGTGACAAAGACGGGGTCGAAGTTATGCCTGATGTTGAAATTGATCTATCATCAAGTCAGGAGTCAAAACTACTCGATGAATCAGGGCTTTTTTCAGAATCGCAATTTGGGAAGGTTAAAATTTTGGATACGCTTTTCCTGTCAATTCATAGCTCAGTTCAGGATGGTTTTGCCCTGATGTTTAAATTTGATTCTGTAAATAAAAAAGTACTTAAAACATACGTTTTTGATCGAAATTCTGATGGTGAATTGATTCAAAAGAATGCATTTAATGGAATTTTGTTGGGAAAAGATACACTGGTCTATGATTATCCGAGATTAATGATGCGTTTTGTAGAGCGTTACGGCAAGGGTGACCTTTATTCATATAATTGTTGGTTTGGTTTTGACCGTAATATTGACAAGTATGTTTTTGATCACTGCATATCAATTAACAAAACCTATGAAGATCGAAGGAACTCTTTGGATGTTTATTTTTCGGAGGTAGAGTCAATTGAAGATCAGCTAATGACAGACAAACAGGTACTTTCAGTTTTAGAAGAGAATAATTATTTGAATTAAAGCTCTTTGTTTACACCAACGCCGAATAAGGCAAAGTCATATTTCCCAGGGTCGTTGGCGTCCATCTTCCGCAAGTATTGAATAAGCTCCTCATTTGTTTTCCAATCGTTTTGTTTCCGATTTAAGATACCTAAGGACCTAGCGACATTACCCGTATGAACATCTAAGGGGATATAGAGCTCACTTTTAGGAATTTGATCCCAAAGTCCAAAGTCTACTCCTTTTTCTGAGCTTCGAACCATCCACCTTAAAAACATTATGAGTCTCTTACAAGCAGAATTTTTTTCTGGATTGGAAATGTGTTTTTCACTTCTTTTCTCATGCTTAACAGCTAAGAAAGTATTTCTAAAATTGACAATCCTTTGTTGGAGGTTTTTTTCTTGACCCTCTTGAATCTCAAATGCGTTTTGTAGACCTTCATTTTTGTAAATGTTTTTTAAGCTTCTGCAAAAGAAATCCAGATCGGTCGGGTTAAAGGTTCTGTGAACAAATGGAAGCGGTGTTCCTGATTTATAATTTATGATAAAGTTGTAAGGGTTATGGTCAAATATTTCCATGAGCCGTTCCCCACTTTTCAAGATACTTTGTCTGTTTCCCCAGGCAATGGTTGCCATGAAAAAAGCGGCGATTTCTACATCTTCTTTTTTAGAAAATCGATGTGGAATTTGAATGGGATCTTTTTCAATGAATAGCGGCGATTCGTATTGATTAGCCTTAAAATCAAGGTATTCTTTTAGGTCCTCAAATGTCATCTATGGTATGAAGTTTCCGTCGACCATCGTTAAGGTTCGATCTGCCATTTTAGCCAATTCCTTGTTATGGGTTACGATGACAAAGGTTTGTTTAAATTCTTCTCTTAATTGAAAAAACAGCTCATGAAGTTCTTGTGAGTTTTTAGTGTCTAGGTTACCAGAGGGCTCATCACCGAAGATTATTTTAGGATTGTTAAATAAGGCTCGACATACTGCTGCTCTTTGCTGCTCACCACCCGATAACTCTGAAGGCTTATGGTTAAGTCGGTCCTTTAAGCCTAATCTTTCTAAAAGCATTTCGGCCCTTTGCTGTGCTTCTTTTTTGTTATCACCTCTAATCAGTCCCGGAAGCATTACGTTTTCACATGCCGTAAACTCTGGTAAAAGCTGATGAAACTGAAAGATAAAACCAAGTTCCTTGTTTCTGAAAGCGGATAACTCATTATGTGAAAGCGCTAAGGGATCAATATTATTGATCAGTAATTCTCCAGAATTTGGTTGGTCAAGGGTACCTAATATTTGTAACAAAGTAGTCTTTCCAGCCCCTGAAGAACCTACGATTGAAACAATTTCTTGTTCCTTGATTGTGAGGTCTACACCATTAAGAATTGGCAGTTCACCATAGGACTTAACTATTTGTTTCGCCTGAAGAATCATTTTTTAAGTTTCAATTGATGCCCCATTTTATCTCTCTTGGTTCTTAAATAATCTTCATTATGGATATTGCTTTCTATTTCGAGAGGAACATTTTCAACAATCTCTATTCCATATCCAATGAGTCCCGTTCTCTTTTTGGGATTATTAGAAAGTAATCTCATTTTCTTGACATTTAGGGCGCGAAGCATTTGTGCTCCAATACCATAATCTCTTTGGTCAGGTTTGAAACCGAGTTTAATGTTAGCATCGAAAGTATCAAAGCCTTCCTCTTGAAGTTTGTAGGCTTTAAGTTTATTGACGAGTCCAATACCTCTTCCTTCTTGATTCATGTATACGATAACGCCTTTTCCTTCTTTTTCAATCATGTCCATGGCAACATGAAGTTGGGGCCCACAATCACATCGGCAGGATCCAAATATATCTCCTGTAATACAAGACGAGTGCACCCGAACAAGGATAGGCTCGTCTTCATCCCATTCACCTTTGACTAGCACAAGGTGATCTTGGTTGTTCGTTGTGTCTTTAAAAGCATGAAGTTGAAAGTCTCCAAGGTCCGTTGGCATTTTCACATCAACCGTTTTTTCAATTAGAGATTCATTCTTAATACGATATTTAATCAGCTCTTCTATCGAAATGATTTTTAGATCAAACTTTTTGGCAATTTTGATAAGCTCAGGTAACCTAGCCATGGTCCCATCATCATTTAAAATCTCCACAATAACGCCAGCCTCTTCAAACCCTGCAAGTCTTGATAAATCAACAGCGGCCTCCGTATGTCCGGCTCTTCTTAGTACGCCGCCGTTTCTTGCACGTAATGGAAAGATGTGCCCTGGCTTCCCTAATTCTTCAGGTCTCGTATTAGGGTCAATCATAGCCAAAATGGTTTTTGATCTGTCACTAGCGCTAATTCCTGTTGTACAACCATGTCCAATTAAATCAATACTAATCGTAAATGGTGTTTCGTAGGCTGCAGAATTATTTTTCACCATCAACTCAAGCCCAAGATTATCACATCTTTTTTCACTTATAGGTGCGCAAATCAATCCTCTTCCATGCGTCGCCATAAAGTTAATGAGGTCAGGTGTTGCGTTTCTAGCGGCTGTTAAAAAGTCTCCTTCATTTTCACGATCTTCATCGTCAACTACAATAATCACGTTGCCATTTTGAATTTCTTCAATGGCTTCTTCTATTGTATTTAGTTTAAATTCCATAGGGTTAATCAAAAGTAAATCATTTTCACCACTTCTATTTTGAAGGGATTGCTTTTAGGGTTTCTAAATAAAAGTTCCAAAATTTTTGAACTGAAGAAATTTGAACTTTTTCATCTGGCGAATGGGCTGCTCTAATGTTCGGTCCAAATGAGATCATGTCAACATCGGGTAGATGAGTGCCTAGAATCCCGCATTCTAGTCCTGCATGACAAGCTTTAACTTGTGGCGTTTCATTGAAAAGATCTTTATACAACTGTTCCATTATCGTAAGAATAGCTGAATTTGGATTTGGTTGCCATCCTGGGTAATCTCCGGTTTGTTTTACTTCACAACCCATATTCTCAAAATTAGAACGCATAACCATTGCGATTTCATCCTTTGTAGATTCTACGCTACTTCTTTGTAGGGATTGCGTGATAAATTCTCCTTTTGAAATCAAGACTCTAGCAAGGCTAGATGATGTTTCAACAAGTCCTTCTATGTCGGGACTCATTCGGTAAACCCCATTGTGCAAACTGCAAAGTGAATTTAAAATGGATTTACAATCATTTCGATCTAAAACTTTTTCAAGCGGTGAAACTTCAGTTATTGTAATGATAAAATGAGGTTCAATACTTTGATATTCTGTTTTTAATATTGCGATAAGTGAATTGAATTCGGATTTTAAAGAATCAATGTCTGAGGTCGCTACAGAAAGTGTCCCCTTTGCTTCTCTAGGAATAGCATTTCTAAGACCTCCACCATCAAAATAACCAAGACATAGGTCTGTTTTACGTGATAAGTTCCAAAGGATCCGCGCGAGCCATTTATTGGCATTTCCTCTTCCTGAGTCTATATCCATTCCCGAATGCCCGCCTACTAAACCTTTGATTGAAATTTCAAAAAACGTATGATTTTCCGGGGGAGTGATTTGCTTGTAGTTATAGGATGTGTTTGTATCTATTCCTCCAGCACATCCAATTGAGAGCTCGTCATCGTCCTCTGTGTCTAGATTCAATAATATTTGACCATTAAATAGGCTTCCATCCATCTCTTTGGCTCCAGTCATTCCTGTTTCTTCGTCAATCGTGAATAGTGCCTCGAGTGGGGGGTGAGCAATATCCGTTGATGAAAGCGTTGCCATTATTGTTGCAACTCCTATTCCGTTGTCAGCACCAAGTGTTGTTCCATTGGCATCAACCCAATCACCATTCACTTGCATTCTGATGCCTTCTTTATCAAAGTCAAAAACAGTATCCCCATTTTTTTGGTGTACCATATCTAAATGAGACTGAAGGATCACTGTTTTACGATTTTCCATTCCAGGTGTACCAGGTTTTTTAATAACTACATTTCCCGTTGCATCTTTTTGGGTTTCAAGATTTAAATCATGACCGAATTTCATCATGAATTCAATAACACGTTCTTCTTTCTTCGAAGGTCTTGGCACTGCATTTAAATCTGCAAAGTGATTCCAAAGACTTTTGGGTTCTAATGTTCTAATAGACATATTTATGGGAATTTAGGATATTGAATAAAATTAGGTTCTCTTTTTTCTAAAAAGGCGTTTTTGCCTTCCTGTGCCTCTTCAGTTAAGTAATACATAAGGGTTGCGTCACCAGCAAGTTCCATTAGACCATGTTGTCCGTCTAACTCGGCATTTAAAGACCGTTTAATCATTCTTATGGCTAAAGGACTGCGTTTCATGATTGTTTTACTCCATGCAACCACCGTGTTTTCTAATTCAGATAGAGGAACGACTTTATTGACCATCCCCATCTTTTCCGCCTCATCTGCAGTATATTGCTCACATAAAAACCAAATTTCTCTTGCTTTTTTCTGACCTACGTGTCGAGCTAGATATGAGGAGCCAAAACCACCATCGAAGCTTCCAACTTTAGGGCCTGTTTGTCCAAAAATTGCATTTTCTGATGCAATTGTCAGGTCGCAAACAACGTGAAGAACATGGCCTCCACCTATGGCATATCCGTTCACCATCGCAATCACTGGTTTAGGTAGTGATCGGAGTGCCTTGTGTAAATCCAAAACATTTAATCGTGGAACTCCATTTTCGGAGATATATCCTCCAACACCTTTAACATTCTGATCTCCACCAGAACAAAATGCCTTGTCACCAATTCCGGTGAGTACAACGACATTAATTTCCTGTGTTTCTCTACAGATATTAACGGCGTCCAGCATTTCAAAATTTGTTTCAGGCCGAAAGGCATTGTATACCTCAGGTCTGTTAATCGTTATTTTTGCGATACCTTCAAAGAAATCAAATTTGATATCTTCATAGGATTTAATGGTGGTCCAATTTCTTTCTGACATAACATTGTTTGTGCAAAAATAACAACATCAAACGAAAGGAAAGGTTTAAACGGGGTTTAGTTTATTGCTGTTTTGAGTAATAATTGTTAATGAATTACAATTTCATCTATAAACGTCCATGGTTTATGACCATTACCAGGCAAACCAATTGGAATCAGCTTGTTTGTTTGAATTTGAAATCTGAGCTTTTTTGATCTTTGACCCATTTTCACTTTAATAATTTCAGTATCTATTTTTTGACTTAGAAAGATGTTATTCCTTCTTTTAGAGCAGTTTTCAATTTTGATTTCATTAGGTAAATAAATCCATGAACCATTCGATTTCAAAAAGCTTAAATCAACATGCTTGATTTTAATTTTCTTTGGTAATTCTATTTCGAAAACAATAATGTTGGTATCAAACCCAATCCATTCATGTCCTCTCCAAGGCTGGGAACCTCTTTGACCATCTGTCAGTATTGATGGGGAATGGTTGTATTGTTGGTTAGGTTGGGTTAAATACCTTACAGGTATACCTAATGCTTTGTGATTTTCTATAAGAAGATCTGAATTCAATCCTGTTTTGCTACTCGTGAATGAAACTTTAATTTTCTGCGTTTCATTTTTTGTTCTTTCTATGATAAAGTGTTGTTTGTTTTTCAAGATGAAATCTAAGTCTTCAAGTTTATTTTGATATTGAATACGTGCTTTGAATTCCTCTTCTTGGTCTTTAGATTCTAATTCAATTCGAAGACCTTTTTTTTCAGTTTTAGTATTGATATTCGCAAGTTGACTTGTTTTTGAATAGTTGACATGAAGCAGGTCGAGTTGTTTCAGATGGCCATTACTTAAAATGCTATAAAACGTCTCATAATCTGGTTTTTCCGTACACCATAAAGTTTGGCTTAAGGCTATAGCCCTCGGGTAGGCCATGTATTCAAGCTGCTTAAATGTTGAAATGTATTCTGTCCATAAATTGGCTTGACCACCAAGGATATAATTTGCATGCGCGGCATCTAACTCCTTTGGGATTGGATTGAATTGGTATACTTTCTCTAGTGATGTGAACCCACCGATAGCAAGAGGTTCGTTGTTTGTTTTTCCTTGGTAATGGTCAAAGTAACAATGGGACCCAGGTGACATAATGACGTAGTGTTCCTTTTTACAAGCTTCAATACCGCCATCAAATCCTCGCCAAGACATCACTGTTGCATCTGGGGATAAGCCACCTTCGAGTATTTCGTCCCAGCCAATAATTCTCTTGTTTTTTGTTGCAAGGTACTTTTCAATTTGAGTAATAAAATAGCTTTGTAATTCATGTGCATCTTTAAGCTTATTCACTTTGATTACCTCCTGACATTGTTCGCATTTATTCCATTGCGTTTTGGGTGCTTCATCGCCGCCAATGTGAATGTATTCACCAGGAAACAGTTCAGTAACCTCATCTAGTACCTTCTTAAGAAACGTAAGGCTTTCTTCTTTTGCGCAATAGACATCTTCAAAAACACCCCAAATACCCGGGACGCCTTGCGCAATACCTGTACAGGAAAACTCAGGATAGGCTGCCAATGCAGCACGGCTATGGCCAGGCATTTCGATTTCTGGGATGACCGTGATGTGTCTTTTTCCAGCATAGGCTACTACTTCTTTAATTTCTTCTTGGGTATAGAATCCTCCATGTCTCTCCTTTTTAAAACTCCTAGGGGTGGTTGTATAGTGATTTAATAAGGTGCTGTCTCGCCATGCTCCTATAGTTGTTAATTTTGGAAAAGCTTTTATTTCTATACGCCATCCTTGATCGTCGGTCAGATGCCAATGGAATTTATTGAATTTATAGATTGCCATTAAATCCAAATACCTCTTGACTTCTTCAACTGAAAAAAAATGCCGGGAAACATCCAGGTGAAGTCCACGCCATTCAAATTTAGGATAGTCTTGCACAAAGGCATTCTGGATATATTTAAAATCATTTTCTGTTTGAATCAACTGCATAAGAGATTGCATTGCATAGTATAAAGCAGACTCACTAGCGTATGAAATGAAGATATCATCACTAATTGCAATGGAATAAGACCCATTGGGAACGTTTTTAAGCTCCCTTAACCTAATTAAAGGTCGATCGATAGCTTCTTTTGTGTCTAATGAATGAAAAGTGCTTAAAAGGAGTTTAAACTGGATTAATGCTTCTTTCGAGAACTGGCTACTTTTTATACTCAAACCTTGAGGCAAGTAAAGTTTACCCGGTGTTTGTTTGTAAACAACAGGGCTCGGGAGTATCGGTGAATAAGTGTTGTTTTGCAAAAAACAATGGAAACCAATAAGGATGTATATGAGAAGAGCTAATGGTTTCGACATTTATTTTTTTTGGTTTGTGCGAAGTTAAGAAATACCCGTAGTATTTATTTTAAAAAATGATGATATTTCGAAGTGCTACTTTTATAATTATCTTTGCGTAAAATGAAATAAATGAAGATTGCGAATAATATTCTAGAGACAATTGGGAATACACCTTTGGTACGATTAAACAAGGTTACAAAAGAGGTTGACGCAACCGTTTTGGCTAAGGTTGAGTTTTTCAATCCAGGAAGTTCTGTTAAAGATAGAATGGCTGTTAAAATGGTAGAAGATGCCGAAGCTGATGGCCGTTTAAAGCCAGGGGGAACAATTGTTGAAGGCACCTCTGGTAATACAGGTATGGGGTTGGCTTTAGCTGCTATTGTTAAAGGGTATAAGCTTATTTGCGTTTCTACTGACAAGCAATCTAAGGAGAAGTTTGATATATTAAGAGCCGTTGGTGCTGAGGTTATTGTTTGCCCTACAGATGTAGATCCAAAAGACCCTCGATCTTATTATTCTACTTCTAAAAGAATTTCTGAAGAGACGCCTAATTCATGGTATGTTAATCAATACGATAATCCGTCAAATGCAATTGCGCATTATGAGCAGACAGGTCCAGAAATCTGGGAACAAACGGATGGTAAAATAACTCATTTTGTATCAGGTGTAGGTACAGGAGGTACCATTTCTGGAGTCGGAAAATATTTAAAGGAAAAAAATCCAAATATCAAAATTTGGGGTATTGATACTTATGGTTCTGTTTTTAAGAAATACCATGAAACGGGTATTTTTGATCAAAACGAGATTTATTCATATATCACAGAAGGTATTGGAGAGGATATCCTTCCTGAAAATGTCAATTTTGATATCATTGATGGGTTTGAAAAGGTAACGGATAAAGATGCGGCGGTTTATACTCGTAAGATGGCTAGAGAAGAAGGTATTTTTGCTGGAAACTCATGTGGTTCTGCAATTAAAGGCGTGATTCAGTTGAAAAACCATTTTAAAAAGGATGATGTTGTGGTCGTTTTATTACATGATTCTGGAAGTCGTTATGTAGGTAAAATGTATAATGATGAATGGATGCGTGAGCGTGGATTCTTAGATGAAGAAATTCTTACTGCAGGGGATTTGGTTAAGGATCATGAAGGCCGGCCTCTTGTGACTGTTTTTGCTGAAGAATTAGTTTCACATGCCATTGGGAAAATGAGAAAATTCGGTATTTCCCAAATCCCAGTAATTAAAGACAATGAGTTTGTAGGATCCATTGATGATAGTGTGATTTATCAGACCCTTGTCGAGCAACCTGAATTGCGTGATGCAGCAATTTCCTCAATTATGGGACCTGTATTCCCTGTCGTAAAAAGCGGCACACATTTAGAGGAGTTGTGCAAACTAATAAATAAACACACACCAGCAGTACTTGTTGAAATGGAGGATGGAACGAAACATATCGTGACGCGATACGATATCATTTCTGCAATGTCATAGTAATGGAAACAAGAGCTTTTGTTGACCAATTAAAGCGTGAAGTTCACATTTCCAATCCTCCAAAGAGGATTGTTTCTTTAGTTCCTTCATTAACTGAGCTTTTACATTACTTGGGCTTTGAAGACGAGGTCATTGGTATCACCAAGTTCTGTGTTCACCCCGAAGTTTGGTTTAAGAATAAAGAAAGAATAGGAGGGACCAAAAGTTTGAAGGTTGATAGAATCATTGAGCTCAAACCTGATCTTGTTATCGGTAATAAAGAGGAAAATACGATTGAAGATATTTCAGACTTAGAAAATTTTGTTCCTGTTTGGATGAGTGACATTTATACTTTTGATGGTGCCCTGGATATGATACGGAGATTAGGAGTTGTTTTAAACAGTGAGGAACGCTGTGAAAAATTGATCTCCCAACTGCGATTTTTGTTTGGCGAATTAGAATCAATTGGAAAAGATAAGTCTGTATTATATTTTATCTGGAAAGAACCTGATTACTTAGCTGGTGATGAAACATTTATAGGCTCTTTATTGGAGAAGATTGGCTTTAAGAATGCCTGCGAAATCTCTCGTTATCCCGCTCTAGAGGAGTTGACATCGGTAACGACAGATTACGTTTTTTTAAGTTCAGAGCCCTTTCCTTTTTCAGACAAACATAGCGCCTATTATCAATCCTTATTCCCGAATGCCAGAATCTTACTAGTGGATGGTGAAATGTTTTCATGGTATGGACCTAGGATGCTAGAAGCGGCTGATTATTTTAAATCACATCTCAAATCCCAGCTATGAAGGATATCGTATTTTATGATGGTGCATGTTCACTTTGTTCTAGAGTCGTTCGTTTTATCCTTAAACATGAAAAGGATGATCGATTGTACTTCGCTACTTTACAAGGAGATTTTGCGCATTCATTTTTGCCGAAGAAAGGACTTTTACAAATAGATATGAAAACTTTTTATTTACTGCGGAAGAACCAAGTCTACCATAAGTCTACAGCAGCATTGAAATTAATCTCTTATTTAAAATGGTACTTTAAAATCGCATTGATTTTTTGGCTTATTCCTCGATTGTTTCGTGATATGGCTTACGATTTTATATCAAAAAATAGGTATCGATTCTTTAAGGATCGATGTGATATAGGAAGTGTAGATGCGCGTAGATTGCTTTAAGAAGATTTCAATATTATCAGTCTCTTTTTGATTCCCTCTAATTTTGAAATAACGAGTTGTTTAGAATCTACAGAGCCTTTACTGCCCTTAGATTTCATAGCCTTTTTAGCGCCATCTAATGTAAACAGTTGAACCTTTACAAGGGAGTATATGATGTTGATTTCCTCAACCTCTTTAACGGAATAAAGTCTGTTCCCTTTCTTATTTCTTTTTGAAACTTTTAAGCTGAATTCTTTTTCCCAAAAACGCAAAAGAGAAGCATTCACATCAAGCAATCCAGCGAGCTCGCCAATGCTGTAATAGAGTTTTGAAAGACCTTTTGTATCGATAACCGGCACTGTAGTAATTAATTTATTACCGAAAATAGTTATAATTTTGCATTCCTCATGCGCTTTAGAATATCTAAACATACTTTTTTATCAACGGTTTTCAGTCTTTCCGTATTGAGCTATATTGCCCAATCTGATGAAGTACTTGAATTAGCTCCAATTGACTCTACTGATATCCTCGATGAGCTACTGGGACAAAAGTCTGATGCCATTATTAAATATGCCAAGCAATTTATGGGTGTGCCTTATGTTTGGGGAGGTATGAGCCCTTCAGGATTTGATTGTTCTGGCTTCATAAATTATGTCTTTAGAGGGTTTGGGTTTAGTTTAACGCGTACTAGCTATGGTTTGGCTGAGCTAGGAACGACGGTTTCTCTTAAGGAATTACAACCCGGTGATTTGATGTTTTTTAAAGCGCGTAATTTAAATTCAAAGCAAGTAGGGCATGTTGCTTTAGTCGTAGACACAACAGATGGGGTCATTAAATTTATACACGCAGCTCGAACGGGAATAAGAATAGACAAGTTTAATAACCATAGCTATTATGTTCCTCGCTATATTAGGTCAAAACGACTTGACTATGTTGGTTTCTAAAATATATATAAGATGAGTTCAGCTATTTTCGGGAAGAAACATTGGCTTTTTGTTTTCTTAGCAGGATTATTTATTACCAATGCGGTCACAGCCGAGCTTATAAGTAATAAGCTTATTGAGATACCAATTTCTTTTGATTTTTTCGGTGGAAAGGTTGGGCCTTTTGTGACGATTGTTGGCATTCTTCCATGGCCAATTGTATTTCTTTTAACTGACCTTCTTAATGAATTCTATGGCTATAAAGTAGTTCGGCGCTTGAGTTGGATAACAGCCATCTTAATAGCGTACTGTTTTATCATTGTAGGGATCGCAATGGAAATACCTGCGGTGAATATTGAAGGGTCGAATCTTTCCGATGACGCCGCTTTCAATAAGGTATTCGGTCAAGCCCAAATGGTTATTGTTGGTAGTATCTGCGCTTTTTTAGTTTCTCAGCTTTTAGACGCTTATATTTTCACTTGGATCAAGTCTAAAACAGGAGAGAAATTTATTTGGTTAAGGAGCACAGGTAGCACATTGGTATCGCAGTTTATTGATTCTTACATCGTCTTATATATTGGCTTTGTGCTCCCTGGATCTTTATCTTTTGCTGATTTCATGACGATTGCACCAACGAATTACTTCTTAAAAATTATTATTGCAATATTGCTCACACCCTTTATTTATTTGGGGCATTATGTCATTCGAAAACATGTGCTACGTTAAAATTCAGATTCTCTATTAGCTTTGTGCCATAGGAGGTATGTGATCGCCAATAGACTCATGGCGGCGCCGAAGTAAAATACGGATTGAATTGAATTTACCGTGTTGTCATATGTGATTATTGTGGACGAAGAACCGATCATTATACCAATTTCAAGAGCTATAAAAATCGTACCTGCACCAACTCCACGTCTCCTGATGTGAGAAAGGTCAGCGGTCCAAGCAAATAAAGTGGGACTGGAAACACCAGTCGCTAATCCAAATACAATCGCTGCGGCAACAAAAGAGTTGTAGGAATCGACATGTGCCATTAAGAGCATGGAAATAAATAGCATAGAAATGCCGATTAGCATCGTTTCTCGTCTCCCAATTCGGTCGGATAGAGAGGAACTAAAGAGCCGCACAAAGATGGTTGAGATAACATAAAATCCAAAGAAAAAGCCTTTGTTTTCAATCCCTAAAAATCCTGACATGTCTGGGGTTAGTACAAAAATAATTCCTGAGCATGAAGCAGTCAAAGCCATGACGATTGCAACGGGAACAACCGAAGGCTCTATTACATCTTTCCATCTTACCTTCAACTGACTCCCATCAAATTTCTGTGGGTTTTTCAAGGTCTCTTCCACTTTTATTAGGAAAAGTCCCGAAATTAGTGAGGTTATTCCGGAGATAATAAATAACGCATCCATCCCAAAACTGTTTCCAATCCATGATCCTGAAAATTGACCAACACCAAAGCCTAATGAAATAAAGGTGCCCCAAATCCCCATGGCTTGTCCTCTCTGCTGAGCAGGGATGATGTCTGTTAGTAATGCTGTCGTTCCTGTAGGGGTAAATCCTGCACTAAAACCATGTAAAAACCTAAGGACAAGGAAGAATAGGACTGAATATGAAAAGGGATAGCACCATGAAACCAGCATTGAGAATAAGATACCTAGGTAAATTACTTTTTTACGCCCTATAGTGTCCGTTAATTTTCCTGAAAATGGCCTTGAGATTGCAGCTGAAATAGTGAACAGCATAATTACAAGCCCTTTTTTGTCTGCGCCTCCTAATTCTGTTATGAAGTCATTGAGCTCAGGTAGGATTAAATTAAAACTTGTCATAAAAAAAAACATGGAAAGTGAGAGTAGCCAAAAATTCTTTCCGTAGTTTAGTTTCATCGTGTAAAATTAAATTAATATGTGTAGTGAACATCTATTTTATTTCTTTGTTTCATTAATATGAAAGTTTATATTTTTTCTCTATTTTTTTTCGTGCTAGCCTCATGTGATGCTCAAGATTCTGGTAGTAAAAACTCCTTTAACGGCAGGGCTTTACCTGAAAACATTTGTCGAATCGTAAAGGATGGCGATACAGAAAGGCCTTTTACTGGTCAGTATTGGGATCATAAGGAGTCAGGCACCTATATTTGTGTTGCTTGTGACAACCCCCTTTTTTCAAGCCAAGATAAGTTCAAGTCTGGATCTGGGTGGCCCAGCTATTATAATGTTCTCAATGATGGTAACGTTAAAAAGAAAGATGATTATAGCCTTGGGATGCGAAGAATTGAGATTCAGTGCGCAGTATGTGAAGCGCATCTAGGACATCTGTTTAATGACGGGCCTGAGCCTACTGGTTTGCGTTATTGCGTAAACTCAGCATCCTTAAAATTCACACCTTCAGTTGATGAGTAAGTCTTCAATCGCAACATTCGGTGCGGGTTGCTTCTGGTGCACAGAGGCTTGTTTTGATGAATTGAATGGCGTGATTAAGGTTGTGCCTGGATTTTCTGGTGGTCAAAAAATGTTACCGAGCTACGAAGAAGTATGTAATGGAAATACGGGGCATGCAGAGGTGGCTAGAATTTCGTTTGATAAAGATGTGATCTCATTTCAAGAGTTGCTTCGGGTATTTTGGTTCATTCATGATCCAACACAATTGAATAGGCAAGGTCATGATATAGGGTCTCATTACCGCAGTGTTATTTTCTATCATGATAAAGAACAAGAAAATGATGCTATTATGATCAAGAATGAGCTGTCCATTCAAGGTGTTTGGGAAAGTCCTATAGTTACTGAGATAACGTCTTTTGATTCTTTTTATCCCGCTGAAAATTACCACAAAGATTATTTGAAGCTAAATCCTGAAAATATGTATTGTCAAGCTGTAGTTAGGCCTAAGGTAGATAAATTTAAAACTGCTTTCTCTAATATTTTGAAGGGTAAAGACTAAGTCTCTGGCGCGAGCCTTAATACGATTCCATCTATAGAATCTTCAAGGTGAATTTGGCAACCCAACCGACTTTCATTCTTGACATAAAATGCTTGGTCTAACATGTCTAATTCTTCATCACTTTGCTCAGGTAAAGGCGTATCAGATTCCAAATAGCATTGACAAGTTGCGCACATGGCCATTCCTCCGCATTCACCAATTACGGGTAAGTCATATGATTTACAAAGTTCCATGATATTCATACTCATGTCTGTAGGTCCTATTAGTTCATGTGCATGACCATTGCGGTCGATGATCGTTACTTTAATATCTTTGGACTCCATTTTTAATTGTAAATCGTGACGATGTTATTGCCGTTGAAATTTGTGGCGTATTGCATTAATCCATATTGCGAGCCGTTAATCGGGCTCCCGTCATAAAGGGAGAAGGTTGCACCGCTGCAAGAATCTTTAAGAACTAAAAAGTTATCCGGATCTGGATATAGAGGTTCAGGGCATTCTGAATTGGGATCAGCAGGTGAGTGTCGGTCAAATGCGATAAATTCGTCAAGCGAACGTCTGTAAACAATAATCCCTCTTGAACCACCGAAAACGTAAGCATAACCACCAACACCTGCAAGTGCATAATAACTAGGTAAATTCAAGTCAATGCTTTGATTAAATGGTACATAAGGAACGGGGTGTGTTTGTTGCTTACCGCAAGATCCACTGACCAAGAAAAGTGAGATTACCAATAAGAGTTGTAATTTCATTATTCAAAGATACCCAACTTGAGGAGAATTATTCCTATACTACTTGTTATTTTATTATCCTTATTAGGGAGTAGTTGTGCTTCCTCAGAATCAGCTTCTGCACTTAGTAATCCGAAATTAACAAAAAAGATTCTACGTCAAGAAAGGAAAAGAGAGAAGTCAAAGAAAAAGTACTTCGAGAAAAAATTCAAACGTCACCGTAAAAGCCAAAGTCCTGAAAACAGGAAGATTCTACGCAAGAGTGATCAACAACTGCGTCGGCACAAACGTCGACATTAAGTTTAAATTATTAATCAAAAAAAAAGGCTTCCCGAAGGAAGCCTTTTCATAAGTTTATTAAGCTTATTTTTTGACGAACATTTCAGGGATATGTCCTTCAATATTCATGTAATATACTCCGTCAGAATAAGACGAGGTATTTACAGAAGTTCTTCCGTTAGAAATAACTCCTTGGTAAACCACTTGTCCTAAAGCATTACTAATTGTAAAAGTAACTTCTTCAAGATCAGTACTCAATACTACGTTTAGTTCATCAGTCGCGGGATTAGGATATAAGTCCATTTCCTTTAATTCATGAGATAACATTTCATGTGCACTGTTATTGTCCGTCATCATTCCTGATGCACCACTAACTGGACCACAATCTGCAACTTCGTCGCAAGATCCAAGAACATCTCCATGAGCTAAGTGAGCAGGTACCGCAGAGGCATCTACACAAATAGTGTGTGGATTGTTGTCACCGAAATTATGACAAACTTGAACTTTTTGATTGTTGCTATTTCCAGCCCAACATCTTACGTCAATAACACAAACCGTTACATCATCAGATGCTGTACATCCGTTAGCGTCGGTCGCAGTCATTGTGTAAGTCGTTGATGAAGTAGGGCAAACCGTAATATCAGTAGCTCCTCCATCTTGTCCAGACCAGTTGTACGTATAAGGTGCACAACCTCCTTGAGCGTGTGAAGTACTCAAATCAGCACAAGATTCTGGGTCATAACCCCAATAAACCGTTTCATCAGCTCCCGCATTCACGGACAAAGCAGATGGCTCAGTTAAAGTAACGCTAGCGTCAGCAGAACATCCAAAAGCATCACTAACGGTAACGTTATAATCACCAGCAGCTAAACCATTAGCAGTACTAGTAGTTGCACCATTACTCCAAGAGTAACTAGAGCCACAACCATTATCACTTACGGTTGCCATTCCATCACTTGAACCGTTGCATGAAACATTGTTTCCACAAGCAAATGTTGGTGAACTAGCACTAGCACTTAGGTCACAAGACTTGCTTACATTTAAAGTAAACGCGCCTGAACTGAACGAAGAGTAAGCTTCAACACTTACATAATAAGTGCCTACACCCAAGGTAGCAGTAATGCTACTTTGAAGTCCGCAAGCATCATCATTAAGAGCGATTAAACTTCCACCGCAAGGCTGCGTAGATAAATACAGGTAAGTATCCCAAGAAGCACCACCACAAGTAGTTATCGTGTACGTTCCAGGGCAAGTTATTTCCAATGCGACTATTTCATCGTTAGATGATCTAAAGTCACATTGATTACAATTGTTACTTGTATTTCCTGAATAAGAGACATTCCCATCTACAAGTAGAGAACCGTTAATTCCACCTGCTGGCGGTATACAAGGACAAGAAACCGATAGGGTTCCTGTACTAGGGCTTGTGTTTTCATCATCTATTAAGAAGTAGTAAGTTGTACCACTAATTAATGTAGCTGTGATATTTACAGAGGAAAATACGTCTGTAATGTACTGCCATCCTGCATCTTCTTCACACGAAAGCGCAACGAAAATATCAGAATAGTATCCACTATTCGTCATAGAAATTGTATACGACCCTGTGTATGAAGGTGTGTAGGAATAAACAACTTCTTGACCAGGAGTTCCCCAGGGACCAGATGGTGGGTTGTATAAGCCTTCACCTGCACCTAAAGTGTGAGCGTATGTGAGATCACAAGTCATGTCAACAATCGCTGTACATGGGTCAACTGCCGCTACTGGACAAGTTACTGTAATTGT
>TARA_B110000305_G_scaffold16652_1_pt1 | contig 41886 bp, 38 predicted proteins | sample TARA_B110000305 | Tara Oceans TARA_B110000305 (sample SAMEA4397930) | marine metagenome | biome: Polar Biome; feature: [SRF] surface water layer (ENVO:00010504); material: water (ENVO:00002006), including particulate matter (ENVO:01000060) such as... | depth 5 m | reverse complement strand
AAGCGACTCTTAGTGCGTGCACATTTATTCTTCTTGTACAGGCCTTTATTAACCATGCTATCCAGAATTGGTGTGGTTTCACGCAATGCATTTGTGGCTGCTATGTGGTCACCCGATATGATCGCCGCCAATGTCTTTTTTACGTATGTGCGTGCTCGTGACCGCAGGCTAGCGTTATGATTACGACGAACATCGGACTGCTTTGCACGCTTCCGGGCTTGAGGACTATTTGCCACCGGGTTTGCTCCCTTATATTACATTTCGAATCAGTTGAAATAACTGGAAAATCAAGGCGCGGAAATGTAGCGGATATGAATACGAAGGTCAAGGAAAGTAGAGATTGAGTTCAGCAAAAATGGTTAAGGCAGGCATTACTGTTGGCGGATGGACGTTTGTTTCTCGGATACTTGGATTGATGCGGGATATTGTTTTGGCAAATGCTGTGGGGGCGTCTGCTGGTGCAGACGCATTTTTTGTTGCTTTTAAAATACCTAACTTCCTTCGTAGATTATTCGGCGAGGGTGCTTTTGCACAGGCTTTCGTCCCAGTATTTTCAGAAGTTCGAGAAAAAGAGGATGAGGCCTCCCTACAGCGACTTTTGAACCAAGTTGCTGGTCGATTCGGACTGATTGTGGTTTTGGTTGCCGCTCTCGGGGTTTTGGGTGCGCCTGTTATTGCGGTGATTTTTGCTCCTGGATTTGCGCATGATCCAGGGAAGCTTGCATTAACAGCTGAGCTCCTGCGATGGACTTTCCCATATCTTGCTTTAATAAGCTTGGTGGCATTTTCTGGGGGCATTCTCAATAGTATTGGAAAATTTGCGGTGCCGGCAGCAACACCCATCTTTTTGAATATTTCACTTATTGGTTGTGCAGTCTTTTTGTCACCATTGTTGTCTCCCAGTGTTTTAGGACTTGCGATTGGAGTTTTAGTGGCAGGAATCATTCAATTACTGGTTCAATTGCCATCTCTTTTTAGTGCGGGATTGTTGCCAAAACCGAGTCTTCAGAGCGATCATCCGGGGGTTGCAAAAATCTTGAGGCTGATGGTTCCTGCTTTATTTGGTGTCTCAGTAAGTCAGATTAATTTACTTCTAGATACGGTGTTGGCATCGTTTTTAGTTTCTGGATCTGTCTCTTGGTTGTATTACTCGGACCGCTTAATGGAATTGCCGCTGGGTGTAATCGCTATCGCCGTGTCTACTGTGATTTTGCCAAAATTATCAAGAGAGTTTACACACTCCGATGCCAAGGCATCACAAGAAACGCAGACTTGGGCAATTTGGGTCGTAATGGTTCTGGGACTGCCTTGTGCACTTGTTCTTGCTGTTTTTGGCGAACTAATCTTGTCGACCTTATTTCAGTATGGCGCGATGAGTGCTCTTGATATTCAGGCCGCCTCGGATTCACTTGCCGCCTATGCTGCAGGGCTTCCTGCATTTATGTTGATCAAAGTCTTGGCCCCGCATTATTTTTCGCGCCAGGACACAGGGACGCCGGTCAAGATTGGTTTGTTAGCGATGGTAGTCAATATGATTTTCAACCTTATTTTGGTTTGGCATCTGGAACATGTTGGCCTGGCTTTAGCGACGTCACTGTCTGCTTGGATCAATGCTCTGCTGCTCCTTTGGTGTCTCCATAAGAGGAATTGGTATTGTATTGACGGGATTCCAATTAAAAAAATATTTCAATTGGGTCTTGGTCTTTTACTAATGGCTCAAGTTGCCTGGTGGGCGCCGGACGCCCTCGCGCTAGAGACGAAATCGATCATCGAGCGTGCGCTATGGACTGGCGGATTGCTCGGGTTATCAGGATTTTTGTATCTAGGGGGGCTAGCAATGACAGGTATCCGCTATACTTCACTCTTATTTCCGCCATCCGCATGTGATTAGATTTTGATGCAGTTTACTTTTGGTCGTATGGCCCAGTTCGATAGTCCTCATGTCCTAACCATCGGTAACTTCGATGGTGTTCATCAAGGACATCAGAAAGTAATTGCGCAAGCTGCTTTAGTTGCTAAGGACCGAAAATTGCCGCTTACCGTTCTAATTTTTGAACCGCAACCCAAGGAATATTTTGCGGGCATTGTAGGTGACGAAGCTCCTCCACGGTTAACAACTTTGCGATCCAAGGTGAATATACTTAAGACCCTGCAGGTAGATTTTTTGTGGTGTCTGAAATTTGGGGATATTCGTGGCATGAGTGCTGCTGAATTTATCGATGAATTAGTGGTTGCAAAAAATGTGTCGCATCTTGTAATCGGTGATGACTTCCGGTTCGGATGTGATCGAGTGGGCGACTTTGAATTGTTGGCAACAAATGCTGCGCACTTAAATTTTAGTATAGAAAAGTCGTTGACATACCGCTATGAGGGCCAGCGTATTTCGTCTTCTCGAATTCGTGAAGCACTTGAGACTCATGATTTTGCCCTAGCGCAGGCGTTATTGGATCGGCCATTTGCCCTAACTGGAAGGGTAGTCTTTGGGCGCCAACTCGGACGCCATTTGGGGTTTCCAACCGCGAACATAAAGGTTTCTAGAAACCCGCCTATACGCGGAGTGTATGGATGCGAGGTGCAATTGCAGTCTGGTGAGCGGTACGATGCCATTGTTAATATTGGTACGAGGCCAACATTATCTGGTCAGGGGTTTTGGCTTGAGGCGCATTTGCATGACTTCAACGGGGAGCTGTATGGTCATGATTTAGTTGTGATACCACGATTTTTTATTCGTTCTGAACGAAAGTTTGAAACGTTGGCTCAATTGAGTTCACAAATTGCCTTGGATGATGCGGAATCCCGTAAAAAATTTAGCTTATTTTTTGGATCTAAAACTGAATGACTGACTACAAACACACTTTAAATCTTCCTGAGACACCTTTTCCAATGCGTGGAAATTTAGCTAAACGCGAACCTGAAATGTTGGCTTCTTGGCAGGCTAAGGATTGGTATGGGGAGGTTAGGAAGGCTCAAGCTGGGAGGGATAAGACTTTTATCCTTCATGATGGTCCTCCGTATGCAAATGGTGACATACACATCGGACATGCCGTCAATAAGGTGCTCAAAGATATTGTGGTTAAATCGCGCGGACTTGATGGCTATAACGCTCCTTATGTTCCTGGTTGGGACTGTCATGGCCTACCAATCGAACATAAGGTTGAGACCACTATTGGCAAGATCGGTGAAGCCTTTCAATCAGCCAACGAATTTCGAGATGCCTGTAGAAAATATGCTGCCTCTCAGATTGATCGACAAAAGATTGATTTCCAGCGTCTGGGGATTTTGGGTGATTGGGATCGCCCATACCTTACTATGGACTTCAAGGTAGAAGCGGATATTGTCCGCACTCTTGGTCAGATTATTGAAAATGGTCATTTTCACCAAGGCGCCAAGCCAGTTTATTGGTGTATGGACTGTGAGAGTGCCCTTGCTGAGGCCGAAGTTGAATACCAAGATCGCCGGACCTGGACGGTAGATGTGGCCTTTCCAATCCAGAACTCTGAGCAAATCGAATCAGTTTTTGGTGTGCCTTCTATTGTTTCTGTCAATGCATGTATGGCGATTTGGACTACGACGCCTTGGACATTGCCAGCGAATCAATTTGTTTCTGTCAATGCAGCTTTGACTTATGTACTGGTTGAATTCTCTAAAGATGAAGTCACCTGGATCTTGGTCCTGGCTGAGGGGCGTCTTGCAGAGCTTAAGAAGCGATACAGCGTTGAATCTTTTTTGATATTAGGTCGTGCGCAAGGTGAGTCTCTGCAGGGTATTCAGTGTGAGGCACCTTGGGATGAACGAATTGTGCCCGTGGTATGTGGCGATCATGTGACTCTTGAAGCTGGTACAGGCGCGGTGCACTCGGCACCGGCCTACGGTCTTGAAGATTTTAACGCGGCGAAATCGCTCGATCTTACATTGTTGACGCCAGTACGTGACGATGGAACTTTCTCGGATTCTATTGCTGTAGTGGCCGGCCTTCACGTCGAAAAAGCAGGGCCTGTGATCTCTGACTACCTTGTTGAAAGAGGTCGTTTGATTCACAAAGCGCCGCTTGAGCATTCATACCCACACTGCTGGCGCCATAAAACGCCAGTGATATATCGTGCTACCCCGCAGTGGTTTATCCGAATGCAAGGAGAAGGTCTGCTTGAAATAGCAGCGAAATCTGTTGAGTCTGAAATCCAGTTTACGCCAGATTGGGGAAAGAATAGGTTGGCAGCGATGTTAGAGGATCGGCCTGATTGGTGTATCTCTCGGCAGCGAAATTGGGGGGTGCCGATTACCGTCTTTGTACACAAGAAAACTGGACAGCTTCATCCAAAGACAGTGCCGCTATTTAAAGAAATTGCTTCTCGGATTGAGGAAAATGGGATTAATGCCTGGTTCGATTTGGAGCCAATTGAATTACTCGGCGAAGAGGCTGCCAATTTTCGAAAAGTAACGGATGTGCTGGACGTGTGGTTCGACTCCGGAACAACTCATGCGTCGGTCTTGGCGCGTCGCAAGGGATTGCGTTTCCCGGCAGATCTTTACCTCGAAGGATCGGATCAGCATCGAGGATGGTTTCAATCATCTTTGTTGACCTCAATCGCGATTCATGGAGCCGCTCCCTATAGGGGTCTCTTGACGCATGGCTTCGCGGTTGACTCTGATGGCAAAAAGATGTCGAAGTCGCTTGGTAACGTGATCCCGCCGCAGGATGTTATGAATACTTTAGGCGCAGATATTTTGAGGCTCTGGATTGCCTCTGCAGATTTCACTAAAGAAATGGTAGTTAGCCAGGAGATTTTAAATCGGACAGCGGATACGTATCGTCGGATTCGGAATACGTCGCGTTTCATGTTGGCTAATATGGCGGGCTTTGATCCGCAGACTGATCAGGTGGCTATGAACAACTTGGTGTCCTTGGATGCAGAGATGATCCGCCGCACGCGTAAGTTGTCAGAAAAAATAATGGATCACTACCGAGCTTATGAATTTTCTGGTGTTACTCAAGCGTTGCATCATTTTTGTGTTGATGATCTGGGTAGCTTTTATCTCGATATCATCAAAGATCGCCAGTACACCCTAAAGGCGGATAGTCATGCCAGACGGAGCTGCCAAACAACGCTTTATTGGATAACAGAGGCCTTTGTGCGTTGGATGTCGCCAATTTTATCATTTACGGCTCAAGAAATATGGGAAGCAATGCCAGGTGATCGGCCGCAGGCGTTTGTGTTTTCTGCGACTCAGATTAATCTCCCCGAAATCGTGCAGCCCACTGGACTGGACTGGGTAAAACTGCAGTCGGTAAAAGAGACGGTCAATCAAGCTATAGAGCGTGCGCGGAATAACGGCTTAGTGAAAGGCTCCTTGTCTGCTGAGGTGACTCTCTTCTGCGACGAGATGCTTCGTAAAGAGCTTGTGAAGTTGGGAGAGGAAATCCGCTTTCTGACTATTACATCTGAAGTTCGGCTTGCGCCTTTAAGTGATGCTCCAGAGATTTCGGTAGTGGATCCAGAGTGTCCTGGACTGGCGGTCATGGTTACAGCTGCTGAAGCGATTAAGTGCGAACGGTGCTGGCATCACCGAAATGATGTTGGAACGATTGAAGCACACCGCTCACTCTGCAGTCGCTGCGTTGAAAACATCGATGGAGCAGGTGAAAAGCGGACTTACGCATGAATGTGAGAATAGTATTGATTATGGTTAGTGTTTTGCTGCTGGATCAGTTGACCAAGTTTTTTGCGACGACCTATTTGAGTTATGCAGAATCTATTGAGCTATTGCCCTTTTTTTCGCTGACGCTTCTACATAATACGGGTGCTGCATTCAGTTTTTTAGCGGATGCCGGTGGTTGGCAGCAGATTTTATTCTTGATCTTGGCGGTGGGCGTTAGTGGATTTTGCATTTGGACTTTATGCCGCGAAACACTTAGTCCTTTGACATCAGCAGGGTATGTATTACTTATTCCGGGTGCATTGGGGAATGCTATTGATCGAGTTTATTTCGGCTATGTTGTTGATTTTATTCATTTTCATTGGAATCAATGGTCTTTTCCGGCCTTTAATATTGCTGATGTAAGTATTACTGTAGCCGCTTGCGCACTTTTGATGGGATGGTATTTAGATGCTCGACATCGGACCAAATTGTAGAGTTCGGCTTCATTTTGTATTGCGCCTGGCCGATTCCGGGGAGCAAGTAGATTCTACATTTGAGAAAATGCCTGCCGAGCTTGTGATTGGAGATGGTAATTTACCATCGACGTTTGAGGCTCAAATATTTGGTTTGAAGGCCGGCGACCGGAAGGTTTCTCTTATCCAACCAGAAGATGGATTTGGTCAACGGAATCCGTCCAATGTGCAAAAAATCGCACGAGGGAATTTTGATCCATCGTTTGAGCTCTCTGAGGGTTTGGTGGTTAGTTTTCAGGATAAGGCTAAGACGGAGCTGCCAGGCGTTGTGATGGGCTTTGATGCCAGCTTGGTTACAGTGGATTTTAATCATCCCTTGGCAGGTTACGAGCTTGAATTTGAGGTGGAGATTTTAGACGTGCGTCCCGTGGAGATTCATTGATGGAGGTAACGCTTGCTAATCCACGAGGCTTCTGTGCAGGGGTCGATCGTGCGATCGACATTGTCAACCGGGCCCTCGAAGTATTTGGGGCGCCGGTTTATGTTCGCCATGAAGTGGTACATAACAAAACTGTGGTTGAGGATCTTCGCAGTCGTGGTGCGATTTTTGTCGATGAGCTGAATGAAGTGCCTGATGATGCGATCGTAATCTTTTCGGCACATGGTGTTTCGAGAGCGGTGCAAGATGAAGCCAATAGTCGTGCATTAAAAGTATTTGATGCAACTTGCCCCTTGGTCACGAAGGTCCATATGGAAGTTATTAAGTTTGCGCAAGAAGGCCGAGAGTGCATATTAATCGGTCATGCGGGGCATCCTGAAGTTGACGGTACGATGGGCCAGTTCGACACATCTTACGGAGGGGTCCTGGTCCTGGTAGAAAATGAATATGATGCTCAAACGATTATCCTTTCGAAGCCGGCAGATGCCGCATTTGTTACTCAAACAACTCTATCTATGGACGATACTTCTCGAATTATTGATATTTTAAGGGTTCGGTTCCCAGAAATTCGTGGCCCCAAAAAAAATGACATTTGTTACGCGACACAGAATCGCCAAGATGCGGTAAAGCGGCTTGCTGGTGAATGCGATTTAATGCTTGTAGTAGGGTCACCAAATTCCTCTAATTCCAACCGATTACGTGAATTGGCAGAGCGCTTAGGCACTAAGGCATATCTCATTGATGGTCCTGAAGAGATCCGTCCAGACTGGATCAGCTCCATTACTTCGATTGCTGTTACCGCTGGTGCATCCGCACCAGAGATGGTTGTGCAAGCTGTTTGTGATCGATTGCTCGAACTTGGGGCTATCGATATCAGACAAGAAGTTGGTGTCGATGAAGTGATTCAATTTTCTTTGCCCAAAGAATTGAGACTTTATCCAGTTGACTCGGGCGAGCGACTGATCAAAAAAAAAGCCTCTGATCGTTAGGGCGTTCTTTAGGGGGCGTATTCAGGAGTTCTAAGAGTGCTACGGTGATTGGTGTTGTTATATTGAGGTTCAAATTGGTGGCAGTGGACGTTTGGAGGGCTGGATTCAGTTTTTTCAAGAGGGTTCAGATTTCTAGTATTGCTTTTATCATAATATTAATAGCGAGATGGCGTTAGTGAGAAGGGCACATGATGTTACGATCATCGGCGCTGGAATAATTGGGCTTTTAAGTGCCCTTGAACTAGCTCAAACAGGCCGAACGATTCTGATCTTGGAGCGCCATCGAGCTGCTATGGAAGCTTCTTGGGCCGGCGGTGGAATTATATCGCCACTGTATCCATGGCGGTATGCACCAGCAATTACGGCACTGGCAACATTTTCACAAACAGTTTTTCCAGATTTGATTGGGAGTCTTTTTAGGACTACAGGGATCGATTCTGAGTTTTTACAAAATGGAATGCTGGTAACTGCTACGAGCGAGTCTGCAGAGGCTTTGGCTTGGGGTAGCGGACTGCAGCAATTGGTTTCTGAAATCTCGATTGATGAGGCTAGTACGCTTGAACCCGAGGTGTGCTTGCACAAAAAGGCTCTTTGGATGCCGAAAATCGCGAGTGTTCGTACCCCGCGGTTGGGGCAGGCGCTGCGTCAGGCTTGCATAAATCATCCTTTAATTACTTTGGAAGAAGATGCGAGCGTCTCGCTTGAAGGGACAGTGGTGGATCCGGTCGTGTACGTAGAGGGCAGACGGAGAAATACCTTGGTGGTCGTATTAGCGGCTGGTGCCTGGACTGGTGGGCTTTTGGATGCACTCACGACAAACTGTCCGATTAAGCCAATGAAAGGTCAAATGCTTTTATTTTCGGTATGTAACCTAGTTTCGCGAATTGTTCTTTCAGATGGCCGTTACGCTATCCCTCGTTTGGATGGGCGCGTGGTTTTTGGCTCTACGCTTGAAGATGTTGGATTTGCTCGGACTCCAGATAGAGCGGCATTCGAGAGTTTGTATCAGTCAGCATTGGAAATGATTCCATCTTTAAAGGACGTAGCAATTGAGGCCCAGTGGTCGGGTTTTCGACCTGGGTCTCCGAAAGGAATTCCTTGGATTGGTCCAGTTTCTGAGCGACTTTGGGTAAACTCTGGGCATTTTAGAAATGGAGTGGTTCTGGCCCCGGCATCTGCTCGATTACTTGCTGATCTCATCACAGGACGTTCGCCAATTGTGGATCCCAATGCATACCAACCAAAGGATATGAGATGAAGAAAAATTTACGTATCCGTTTATTGCAACTAAATGCTGCGGTAGGGGATTTTGACGCTAATTTAAAGACCATGATCGACGAATTACGGGAAGCAAAGTTGGACGGAATTGATGTGCTGGTAGCCCCTGAACTTGCGATATCGGGATATCCGCCGGAAGATTTATTACTGCGCCCCGCGCTCTGCGGGAAGCTCCAGCATGCCCTAAATTGTTTGGCGGATGCCGCTGATGGTGTGACTCTTTGTGTTGGCGCTCCCGAATATATCGAAAAAAGTGAAAAATATGGGCGAGCAGAGAATGAAAGTGCTGGGGTCACAAAGCTTTGGAATAGTTTATGGGTATTTGAAGCGCGCGCTCATGTTCTTAGTTATCACAAACAAGTTCTCCCCAATTATCAGGTATTTGATGAACGGAGGTATTTTCTGCCAGGTGATAGCGCCCAAATTCATGAGGTCAAGGGGGTTAAGCTCGGTCTTTTGATTTGTGAGGATGTTTGGGTTCCGGAGATTGTTGAGCGAACTTGTCTAGCCGGGGCTGATCTTCTTCTAGTGATCAATGCATCACCCTTTTCTGAGCACAAATATGATGAGCGGATAGCAGAGGTTAGAGATAGGGCATTGAAGAATGGATTGCCTATTGCCTATGTCAATCTCGTGGGTGGCCAGGATGAACTTGTTTTTGATGGTGGCTCATTTGCCATCTCGGCCCAAGGTGATTTGGTCGCGCGGGCGCGCTTTTTTTCGCCAGATAAAATCGATCTTGAGTACTCTGATGGCTGTCTTTCGGGGGATGGATTTGAGCCAGCGCCCCTTGCGGATGAGCTGTTATACAAAGCACTAGTTTTGGGCGTCAGAGATTATTTTAACAAAACGGGCTTCTCCAAAGCGTTTCTTGGACTTTCTGGAGGGATAGACTCTGCTTTGACGCTTGCGATTGCAGTCGATGCGTTGGGGGCAAAAAATGTGCACGCAGTAATGATGCCTTTTTTATACACCGCGGAAATTAGTCTGGAAGATGCGAGAGAGCAGGCGAAAATATTGGGCTGCGAATTTTCCATTCTATCTATTGATTCTGTAGTTCATGAATTCATTGAAGCCCTCGATCCATTTTTTTTAGGACATGCGGTTGATAGCACTGAGGAAAACCTACAGAGTCGTTGTCGGGGAGTGCTACTGATGGCGCTGGCCAATAAGACCGGTGCTTTGGTATTGACCACGGGAAACAAAAGTGAAATGGCAGTAGGATACGCCACACTGTATGGAGATATGGCAGGCGGTTTTGCGGTATTGAAAGATGTTTGGAAGACACGCGTTTATGAGTTATCGCGTTATGTAAATCGTGACAAGAAAATAATACCAGAACGAGTTATTACTAGGCCACCTTCAGCAGAATTGGCGCCTGACCAGCAAGATTCAGATAGTTTACCGCCTTATGATCAGCTGGATCCGATATTATCAATGTATGTTGAAGATGATCTGACACCTTCTGAAATCATAGCAAAAGGGTTTACAGAGGGCGATGTTCTCCGGATGTGTCGATTGGTTGATATCAGTGAGCATAAAAGGCGTCAATCCGCGGTAGGCCCGCGGACAACTTCAAGGGGATTCGGCCGCGATCGAAGGTATCCGATCGCGAACCGATGGAAATTTTAGAAGAAAACTTCATTAACCACACGTGGCGCATCGGTTGCGGGTCGCTTGTCCGAGGTTGGCAAAGGTGTCTTTAATCTTTGGCTCATATCGTTACGTCGTCGCTCGCTAAAGCCCACCAAACGGCTCGCCAGATCCATCCTGTTCTTGACAAGCCCTAAAGTAAGAATTTTAGTCAGCATTTTATCAGATGAATAAAGTATTCCAGGAGCCAGCCGTTGATCATGGCGTGGTCCAGCCACGTATTGAGGATGGTTTGTAGAGAGCACAAATAATGCGTCTTGAGCTTCATTAGGAAGCCCAAGCGCTTCATATGATAAATACATGATAATTAATGCATCGATTACAGCCGAAGTCGATGGATAGCTCTCAATTACCTGGCGTGCCCTGTTGGCAGCGGCAAGGTATGCCCCTTTTCTAATATAATGCCGAGCCACGTGAATTTCATACTCGGCTAATCGGTTCCTTACATAAATTAAACGAAGCGTTGAGTCGCCTGAGAACTCGCTCTCTGGGTACTTTTCAAGCAAGGTTTTGAACGCGCTAATAGCATTGCGTGCATCCCCTATATCGCGACCAGTCTCATCACCGGGCAGGTAACGTGTAAAAAAAGATTCATTGGACGCATACCGGGATAACCCTTTCATGTACTGAGCGTAGTCTGCTTCTGGATGCAGAGGATTTAAGCGTATGAAACGGTCAGCAGTCAATCGTGAAAGGTCATATTTCGAGGCCTTAAAGTATGTATAAATTAAATCAAGTTGCGCGCTCTCGGCATAGCGGCCGAAAGGGAAGCGGCGATCCATTTCCTCGAGTAAAGTAATGGCTTCAAGATAGCGTTTACCATCCAAATGTCCTTGGGATTTTTCCCAAAGCTCGCGTTCGCCATCTAAATTCTTTTCGGGGTCAAAGAATGAGCAGCCATTTAAAAGCGTGGCAATGAGCAGAATGTTAAGGGTCCGGGTTATCATAGTATTCCTGTTTTCAGCGGACCGTCTAATGACCGATCGGCAATACACTAAGACACATATTCAATCACAGTTTTGCATTCCTTTGGAGGAATCAGGAGCTCGAATTGATCAGGTGTTGCCACGACTGATGCCCGAATACTCGAGGGCTCGGTTATCTCAGTGGCTAACAGTGGGTGCGATTTTAATTGATGGACAGTTCCGTAAGCCGAGATATAAGGTCTTTGGGGGAGAGGAGGTTGTTGTTAATGTAACGCTTGAGCCCCAAACCGCATGGTCGGCTGAAGAATCAGTGCTTGATGTGGTCTTCGAGGATGAGTCGATTATCGTGGTAAATAAGCCCTCCGGCCTTGTTGTCCATCCAGGACATGGAAATCCTTCCGGTACTTTGGTAAACGCATTGCTCGGACGGTATCCTGAACTTGAGCAGATTCCGAGGGCTGGGATAGTGCATCGACTGGATAAGGATACTAGTGGGCTTTTGGCAGTTGCCCGCACCTTGCCTTCGCAAGTAAGTCTTGTTAATCAGCTCAAAGATCGCTCTATGAGCCGAAAGTATTTGGCATTGGTATATGGACATCCAGATTTTCAAGGCACCATAGATGCGCCTATAGATCGTCATCGAGTTCAACGTACTAAAATGGCTGTTGTGACTTCGGGTAAGCCTGCGATTACTCATTTCGAGATTTTTGATAAGACTGCTCACTGCGCTTGGATGTCTGTAAAACTCGAATCTGGCCGCACGCATCAGATACGTGTTCATATGACACATATTGGACACCCTCTTGTTGGGGATCCAGTGTATCGGCAAGGTCGCCCCGGTCTTGGGCGAGCCTCCAGCGAGGCGCAATTCCTGATTGATAGTTTTTCACGACAGGCATTGCATGCGTCTGTGCTTGGGTTGTTGCATCCCAGAACCGGAAAGTTATTAGAGTGCGAGGCGCCTTTACCGAGTGATTTGTCCCGCTTGAGATCTGAGTTGGCTCGTGTCGATATCTGACCCTTGGCTTAAAGTTGATCTGACTCCTGATGTGATTGCTATTCAGACAATTCGAGGGATAGGTAAGCCTCCATATGGAGGGTTTAATCTTGGTCTGCACGTTGGTGATGATCACAATCATGTAACTGAAAACCGTGCACGAGTAGGGGCAGTATTTGGGCGGACACCAGTGTTTCCGCAACAAGTTCATGGCGCCGAGGTTGCGGTCATTGAGACTAGTAATGACCCGGTTGGTGAGGTCGATGCGATAGTAACTCGGACGCTTGGGCTACCGATTGGGATTCAAACCGCTGATTGCCTGCCAGTGTTATTTTCGGGTGATGGGGTTATTGGTTGTGCCCACGCTGGCTGGCGCGGTTTGCAGCAAGGTATTCTCGAAAATATTGTAAATTTTTTAGGTGATCCCCGTAAAGTGACAGCATGGCTTGGCCCCTGTATTGATTCAGACGTTTTTGAGGTCGGGCCGGAGGTTATATCTGCATTTACAGAGCGTGATCCATCGCTCTTACGTTTTTTTAAGCCCTCAGCTCGCTTTGAGCATGCGTATATGGACTTGCAGGGAATCGCGAAATTTCGACTTGATCTCTTGTCTATCGGCGCCATCAAACTACTTGGTATGCCAGCAGGTAAAACACCTGACCGATGGTATTCATACCGTTTTGAAGGGGTTACTGGGCGCATGGCTAGTTGTATTATGCGGATCGGGTGACGGCAATATTTTTTCCGCCGTGATAAGCGCCTGAGCACAAAGAGTTGAGGATTTATGAAGGATTAACCGATGAGAATGGATCGCTTAACAAATCGTTTATTGGAAGCCTTTCAGAATGCGCAAAGTTTAGCGTTATTGTCAGATCACAATGAAATGGCGCCGTGGCACTTGCTAAAGGCGCTGATTGATCAAAAGGCGAGCTGTGTCAAGCCGCTAGTGCTGGCTGCCGGTGGGCGGATTGATGTTCTGATTGATGAGGTTGATCTAGAGCTAAATCAATCTGCGAGGGTAGCCAATCATGATGGTGAAGTACAGGTAAGTCGTGAGCTCGGACGACAGATGAACTTGGCAGAAAAACAAGCGATGGCGCAAAAGGATTCGTATTTATCTAGTGAGACCGTGTTGTCGGTCATGGCCAAAGATAAATCGACTAAATCCGCATTTAAGAAAGCTGGAATTGATGAAGATCAATTGGTTGATGCTATAGGCAAACTGCGCGGTGGAGAGTCCGTCCAAAGTGACCAAGATGAAGAAAATCGTGGCTCCCTCGATAAATTTTGTTTGGATCTGACTGCGCTTGCTGCTGATGGAAAGCTCGACCCCGTAATTGGTCGCGATGAAGAAATTCGTCGAGCGATTCAGGTATTACAGCGTCGAACAAAAAATAACCCGGTCTTAATTGGTGAGCCCGGTGTCGGAAAGACAGCCATTGTGGAAGGATTGGCTTTAAGAATTATTAATGGTGAGGTACCTGAGGGTTTAAAGGGTAAACGAGTTCTTTCTTTGGATTTGGGTTCTCTCATTGCCGGCGCTAAGTTTCGTGGCGAATTTGAAGAACGTTTAAAGTCTGTTCTAAAGGAATTAGCAAAACTTGAAGGTCAGATTATTCTTTTTATTGACGAGATCCATACTATTGTGGGCGCGGGTAAGTCGGAAGGGGCGATGGATGCTGGCAATATGCTAAAGCCCGCTCTTGCCCGTGGCGAACTTCATTGTGTTGGGGCGACAACATTGGATGAGTACCGGCAGTATCTAGAAAAAGATGCAGCGCTAGAGCGTCGATTTCAGAAGGTATTTGTGGGTGAGCCGAGTGAGTCTGACGCGATTGCCATACTGCGAGGGTTGAAACCAAAATACGAGCTCCATCACGGAGTGGAAATTTCTGATTCAGCGATTATTGCGGCAGCTCGGTTGTCAATACGCTATATCACGGATCGGAAACTACCGGATAAGGCTATTGATCTAATGGATGAGGCCGCCAGTCGAATTCGCTTGGAGATGGACTCTAAGCCAGAAGAACTCGACCGTCTTGATCGTCGCCTAATTCAGCTTAAGATTGAGCGTGAAGCTCTCAAAAAAGAAAAAGATGCGGCGAGTAAAGTGCGCCTTTCAGAGCTGGAGGGGTCCATTTTTGAGGTTAAAAAGGAAGCTGATTCTTTAAATGAAATTTGGACGGCAGAAAAAGCTCAGACCCTTAGGGTCCAGACTACCAAGGAAGAGCTTGATCGCGCAGAAATAGATCTCGAGCAGGCGCGTCGCGCCGGTGACTTAGGTCGAATGAGTGAAATTCAATACGGCGTCTTGCCAGCTCTAAAAAAGCAGATGGTGGCGTTAGCCGAAGCAAATGAATCTGACGAAGGCAAACTTGTACGCTCCCGCGTGAGCGAGGAAGAGATCGCTGAAGTGGTTAGTCGCTGGACCGGAATTCCAGTGGGAAAAATGCTTGAAGGCGAAAAAGATAAGCTTCTGCAGATGGAGGATGTGCTTCATACAAGAGTTGTCGGGCAGGATCTCGCGGTTAAAGCAGTGTCTGATGCGGTTCGTCGTGCTCGTTCTGGACTGGCCGAACCGGGTCGGCCCAATGGGTCTTTTTTATTCCTAGGGCCAACAGGGGTTGGCAAGACAGAGCTGTGCAAGGCATTGGCTGATTTTTTATTTGATTCAGAGGATGCCATGGTTCGCGTAGACATGTCTGAATACATGGAAAAGCACTCTGCTGCGCGCCTGATAGGCTCACCCCCCGGGTATGTGGGTTACGAACATGGTGGCTACCTAACAGAGTCTGTTCGCAGGCGACCGTATTCCGTGATTTTATTGGATGAGGTGGAAAAGGCACATCCAGATGTGTTTAATATTCTACTTCAAGTTTTGGATGATGGTCGTCTGACCGATGGGCAGGGACGTACAGTAGACTTTTCAAACACTATAGTTGCAATGACGTCAAACCTCGGTTCGGACCTAATACAGAGTATGGCCGGTGAGCCACATCAGGCAATTGATGATGCCGTGATGGCTGTTGTTGGGGATTATTTTCGTCCTGAATTCGTCAATCGGATCGACGATACTGTCGTCTTCCATACGCTTAGACGCCATCATATTCGACGTATTTTAGATGTCCAGCTCGATAAACTCCGGTCCCGTTTAGTAAATATGGAACTTGGATTTGAGATTAGTGATGCGGTCGCTGAGAAGCTCTGTGAGGCTGGTTTTGATCCCATTTACGGGGCCCGTCCTTTGAAACGGGCGATACAAAAATTAATTGAGAATCCGCTTGCGGAAGCATTACTTAAAGGTCGGTTTTTGGCTGGGACTTCGATCAAAACTGATTTGGATTCACATGGTCGGGTAACGTTTAAATTATGAAGATATCTAGTTCGTTAGTTGACAGCCGGGCACGGGCTGTCACAATTCCGCGTTTACTTGATTACTGAAAGAGGGTTGAGAGTGGAATTGCTTTCTGGCGGCGAAATGTTAATGCGTGCGCTGAAGGAAGAGGGTGTTAAGTTGATTTTCGGCTACCCTGGCGGCGCAGTCCTTCACATATACGATGCCTTGTACAGGCAGGATGCGGTGGAGCACATTCTTGTGCGCCACGAGCAAGCTGCTGTGCATGCGGCTGATGGTTTTGCACGATCGACTGGCGATGTCGGGGTGGCGCTTGTGACTTCGGGCCCGGGGGCAACGAATGCCATCACGGGAATTGCAACCGCTTACATGGATTCGATTCCTTTGGTTGTGATATCTGGCAATGTTCCAAGTCATTTGATCGGTTCTGATGCATTCCAAGAGACTGATATGATTGGGTGTTCGCGGCCAATTGTGAAACATTCTTTTTTGGTTCGATCGATTGATGAAATTCCAAAGGTGATGAAAAAGGCATTTCACATCGCGCGCTCAGGTCGTCCAGGCCCAGTCGTCGTCGATGTTCCGAAAGATATGACGGCGCCCAGTGAGAAGAGGATATTTGACTATCCGGAAACGGTCCAGCTTCGATCGTATACCCCAGCTCAAAAAGGTCATGCAGGCCAGGTCCGCAAGGCTTTGGATTTATTGCTAGGAGCTAAGCGCCCGGTAATTTATGCCGGTGGCGGCGTTATATTGGGTAATGCTTCAGATGAATTGACGGCGCTTGCCAAGCGATTAGGCCACCCAGTGACGAATACGTTGATGGGTCTTGGTTCGTTTCCCGGCTCAGACGATCAGTTCATTGGAATGCTTGGAATGCACGGCTTTTATGAAGCAAATCAAGCCATGCATCAGGCCGACGTGATATTTGCGGTAGGTGCTCGTTTTGACGATCGCGTGACCAATGACCCTAAGAAATTTTGTCCGAATGCCCGAATTATTCACGTAGATATCGATCCAGCATCTATCCAAAAAACTGTGAGTCGGATCGAAGTTCCACTGGTCGGTCCTGTTAAGTCAGTGTTGAAAGATATGTCGGAGTTGCTTGTTCAGTTGGACGAGAAACCTAATCTAGAAGCCCTTGAGAATTGGTGGAAAACCATTAATGGGTGGCGTGAGAAGCAGGGATTGTGGACGGGCGATCGTTTTGTTCGTGGCAAAAAGATTATGCCGCAGGATGTCATTAGCACACTCTACGAAGTCACCCATGGTGACGCTTTTGTCTGTTCTGACGTTGGCCAACATCAAATGTTCGCGGCACAATATTATAAGTTTAATAAACCGCGTCGTTGGATCAATTCGGGTGGTCTCGGCACGATGGGGTTTGGCCTCCCATCAGCGATGGGAGTGCAGTTGGCTCATCCTGATCATGCGGTGGCTGTAGTTACGGGAGAGGGTTCTATTCAAATGTGTATCGAAGAGCTATCAACCTGTACTCAATACAACATGCCGTTGAAAATTATAAACTTGAATAATGGTGCGCTTGGTATGGTGAAGCAATGGCAGGATATGCAATATGGCGGTCGTTACGCTGCATCGACATACCAAGATTCATTGCCTGACTTCGTTAAACTAGCTGAAGCCTACGGTCATGTTGGTATGAAAGTCACGGATCCGTCTGAGCTAAAGTCCAAAATGGAAGAATGCTTTTCGATGAAAGATCGGTTGGTATTTATGGATATCGATATTGATCCAGATGAGCATGTTTACCCTATGCACATAGCTACGGGTTCAATGAAGGATATGATTTTGAGTAAGACGGAGCGGACTTAAGTGAGACATATTATTTCGGTTCTGATGGAGAATGAGCCCGGTGCTTTGTCGCGAGTAGTCGGTTTGTTTTCGCAGCGCGGATACAATATTGAGTCGTTAACAGTGGCGCCGACCGAAGACCCTTCGCTATCACGTTTGACGGTAACAACGATTGGTGAAGACGCTGTAATCGAAAAGATTACCAAACAGCTTAACAAACTAATCGATGTAATTAAGCTCGTTGATTTGACAGAAGGCGAGCACATCGAGCGTGAATTGATGCTTATTAAGATTAAGGCCGCAGGTGCTCAGCGTGCTGAAGTGAAGCGAACCAGTGATATTTTTAGAGGGCAGATCGTTGATGTGACGCTTTCTCAATATACCGTTCAACTGACTGGTACCAGCGATAAGCTGGATGCCTTTATTGAAGCTATTGGACCGACGGCCATCCTTGAGGTGGTCCGAAGTGGTGTCAGTGGTATCGCACGTGGTGAACGCGTGCTGTCTGTCTAAGCCCGCTCAGTTAAAGAAGGAAAATTTTATGCAGGTGTATTACGACAAAGATTGTGACCTTTCAATTATTCAGTCGATGAAGGTTTCCGTAATTGGTTATGGTTCACAGGGGCATGCCCAAGCTTGTAACCTGAAAGATTCAGGCTGTGACGTCACTGTCGGTCTCCGCGCTGGCTCATCGTCTGTTGCAAAAGCTGAAGCTCATGGTTTGAACGTTATGGACGTCGCTCAAGCGGTGGCACAGGCCGATTTAGTAATGATCCTGACCCCAGACGAATTCCACGGCCAATTGTACAAAGAGGAAATTGAGCCGAATATTAAGCAGGGTGCAACACTAGCGTTTTCGCATGGTTTTTCAATTCATTACAATCAAGTCATTCCACGAAGCGACTTGGATGTTTTGATGATTGCGCCAAAAGCCCCGGGTCATACTGTGCGGAGTGAATACGTGCGGGGTGGTGGGGTTCCTGATTTGGTCGCGATTCATCAAGATTCATCGGGCCGTGCTAAGAGTGTGGCAATGTCTTATGCATCAGGCGTCGGTGGTGGCCGGACTGGTATTATTGAGACCACATTCAAAGACGAAACGGAGACAGATTTGTTTGGTGAGCAGGCTGTACTTTGCGGTGGTTGCGTTGAGCTTGTGAAAGCAGGATTCGAGACATTGATTGAGGCTGGTTATGCGCCAGAAATGGCATACTTCGAGTGTTTGCATGAGCTTAAGCTGATCGTGGATTTAATGTACGAGGGCGGGATAGCTAATATGAACTATTCGATCTCTAATAACGCTGAATTCGGTGAGTATGTGACAGGCCCAGAAATAATTAATGAAGAATCGCGCTTTGCTATGCGTGAGGCACTACGAAGGATTCAAGACGGCGAATATGCAAAAATGTTTATCGCAGAAGGCCAGTCTAATTATCCCTCTATGACTGCCCGTCGAAGAAATAACGCAGCTCATCCAATCGAACAAACTGGAGCGAAGCTTCGTGGCATGATGCCCTGGATTGGAGCTAATGCGCTCGTCGATCAGACCAAGAATTAGTTGTGGATCGTGGGCCTAAGGGCCCGCAAATCTTATGACACAACATAAAGGTATCTTTCTCCTCCCTAATATTCTGACGACAGCCGGTTTATTGGCGGGATTTTTCTCGATTATTACAGCTACTAGGGGAGTCTATCAAGGCGAGGGTTTGTTTGAAGTCGCGGCGATTGCAATCTTGGTATCTGGCCTATTTGACGGGCTGGATGGTCGCGTAGCACGTTTGACTAATACTCAGAGTGAGTTTGGAGCGCAGTATGATTCTCTGAGCGACGTTGTTGCCTTCGGAGTCGCACCTGCAGTTTTAGTTTTCAGTTGGTCTTTGTCAACGCTTGGAAAACTCGGTTGGGTGGCTGCGTTTGTTTATTTAGCCGGGGCTGCACTGCGCCTGGCTCGATTTAATATTCAGCGTGAAGTCGCTGATTCAAATTATTTTATTGGTCTCGCTTGTCCAGCGGCAGCATATTTTTTGGCGTCTGCTGTCTGGACATTGGTAGATTCCAATATTCAGGGTGAAACGGTCGCATTTAGTATGGTGTCATTAACAGCGGTTTGTGGATTGTTAATGGTCTCATCGATTCCTTACCCTTCATTTAAAAATGCTGATTTGAAAGCAACGGTGCCCTTACTTGCTATTATGGCGGCGGCTCTTGTTTTCGCCTTTGTTTCTATTGATCCACCAAAGGTGTTGTTTTTCCTGACCACGATTTATGTTGTAAGTGGCCCGATTCTTTGGGTCAAAAAAAACTCACATCGCAAGGTAAAGTAGGGCATGAGACGAAAGAAAAGTAAGCGTGGAATTATTGATGAGGATATCCCTGAGGTCTCTGAGGCAAATGCTAAGCGGCAGGTGCTATATGGCGGTACAGGCTTTGTCATTAGTTTGGCTCTGGTTTTATTGTTTAGGCCGGGGACCGAGTATTTGCTGGAGATGATTGTCATGATTGGAGTTGTAGCCTCAGTCACTTGGTTCGGTATGAAAATCGCTGACTGGGTCGATTCTAAAGAATTTAATTTGAGAGGATGAACCTATGAATAAAGGCTATTGGATTAGTTGTTATCGTGAAATTTATGATGCTGATAAATTGTCTGCTTATGCTGCGTTGGCAAAGCCAGCCATTGAAAGCCAGGGGGGGAGATTTTTGGTAAGGGGTCAGGCCGCCTATGCGGCTGGATCAGGACTGATTGAACGAACTGTCTTGGTGGAATGGCCCTCTCTTGAAAAAGCTCAAGTGGCCTATAAATCAGATGACTATCAAAAAGCTTTGGTTGCGTTGTCTGATGGGGTAGATCGCGATTTTAGAATAGTTGAAGGGGCTGAGGTTGGCTAGTAGAAGAAATACTCTTTGAGCTACAGAGCAATATCTGACTTGCACCAAAGGTGGGATCTTGGCATTCTCACTTCATGATTATGTTATTGGATTATATTTTTAGCGTCCTTGATTTTCGACTGCCCTGAGGGGCAGTTCAGTTTTCTTTTATCTCGTATCTAATATGTTTAGAAAATTTTGGCTAGGCGGTCTATCTGCCAATGGAGATCAATTATGGCGAAAGAACAGTTAATCATTTTTGACACAACACTTCGTGATGGTGAGCAAAGTCCGGGTGCTTCGATGACCCGCGATGAGAAGGTGCGGATCGCGAGAGTGCTTGAGCGACTGAAAGTTGATGTGATCGAAGCAGGCTTCGCGGTAGCCAGTCCTGGTGATTTTGAGTCAGTGAATGCCGTAGCTCAATCGATCACGGAATCGACTGTATGTAGTTTGGCCCGTGCGCTTGATCGAGATATAGAGATTGCGGCTGAGGCTATTGCACCAGCACCGAGACGACGTATTCATACGTTTATTGCAACCAGTCCGATCCATATGCAACACAAATTAAAAATGACGCCCGAACAAGTTCTTGATCAGGCAGTTCGCGCCGTGAAAAAAGCAAGGCAGTATACAGATGATGTTGAATTTTCGGCTGAAGATGCTGGGCGTTCTGATATTGATTTTTTGGCAAGAGTGTATGAAGCGGTGATTAAAGCTGGGGCATCAACTTGTAACTTTCCAGATACCGTCGGCTACAATTTACCGTTTCAAATTGAAGAGACGATTCGTGAGCTGTTGACTAGAATTCCAAATGCAGACAAAGCTGTGTTTTCTGTGCACTGCCATAACGATTTAGGTCTTGCGGTCGCAAATTCTTTAGCGGCGGTCCGAGCAGGTTGCCGTCAGGTCGAATGTACGATTAATGGTCTTGGAGAGCGTGCCGGTAATACGTCTTTGGAAGAAGTTGTTATGGCGGTAAAGACTCGCGCGGACATTATAGGCGTCGAAACACGGATTGATACCCGCCAGATCGTTCCAGCGTCTCGTCTCGTCTCGTCGGTTACAGGATTTCCTGTGCAGCCGAATAAGGCTATTGTCGGCGCCAATGCTTTTGCTCATGAGTCGGGTATTCACCAAGATGGGGTATTAAAGCATCGAGAAACGTACGAAATCATGAAGGCCGAAGATGTCGGCTGGCACACTAATAAAATGGTACTAGGTAAGCATTCGGGTCGTGCTGCATTTAAAGCTCGTCTTGAAGAAATTGGGATTATGGTTGCTGATGACGCTTCCTTTAACGAATCCTTTGTTCGGTTTAAAGATTTGGCTGACAGAAAGCACGAGATCTTCGACGAGGATTTACAGGTGTTGATGAATATGCAGCAGGTGGAGTCTCAGAATGCCAAGTATGAATTAGAAGACTTATCAGTGACTTCGAAGTTGGGTGTTCCGCCAACGGCTACGTTAAAATTGGTGGTGAATGGTAAAATACTGGACGCGATAGGGAATGGTGATGGTCCAGTGGATGCTGTTTACAAGGCTATTGAATCGATCGCTAATTCAGGAGCAGATCTTCAGCTCTATTCGGTTAATGCAATCACTACGGGTACCGATTCGCAGGGCGAGGTAACGGTTAGGCTTGAGAAGTCTGGTCGAATTGTGAATGGACTAGGAGCAGATACTGACATCGTGGTCGCGTCTGCAAAGGCTTATCTGCACGCGCTGAATCTGATGGAGAATCCCCGAAATCGAGCGCACCCGCAGAAATCTGAAGGTATTTGATGCAGACCCTTAATCAGGAGGAGTCTCGAAAAATCTTGGATGCTATGGGAGTTCCTGTAGTGGTCTTAAAGAACCGTTTGGCGACAGTGAAAGTGTGCGATTTATCGACAAATGCTGGCTTGGGGGTTGCCTCTGAGGAGTCTGGTGGGCGGCCTATTAGACGTCAGTCCAAAGTTAGTGATGAGTCATCACTAACTTTGGAGAGAACTCCGGCTGTTGCGACCGAGTCGAGAACTACGAATGACTCGCTGGTGGACGCGCCCGGGCTCGTTTCCTCTGAGGAGGAGGTACTCTTGGAAACGTCTGCGGGCGAGCCCACTAAAGCTTTTTCTTTGGTTACAGCGATTGCAGCGGATGCAATGATTTTAGTTGAGCTACCTGGTTGGGCAAACGGGCTTTTGGATGGGCGACTATCTGGCGTGATTAGCGATATTTTGCGTGTCGTTTCTGCTAATTTCAAAGAATCGGATTGGCAATATTTTAGCTGGCCTATTCGAGGGATGTCCGATGAATCGCATGAAGCGGCAATGGAGGCTGTTGATGCCTGGTTTCATCGGCGGTTCGCGGAGATGACCGGTTCGGCACCGCCGATTATTTTGGCCGCGACCCAGGTGCTTGACGCGAAGCAATTGGATATTAACTTTGTGCTGTTGCCACCCATCGAGCAGATTGTCACCAATGTTGAGGTGAAACGAGCAGTCTGGACGCTTTTGCAATCAAATTATAATGTCACTGCCTGAGGTTTCTTTCCGTTTAATGTGTGCTACTGATTTAGAGTCGGTCGTTATTCTTGAGCAAAGAGCGTACGAGTTTCCATGGTCGAGAGCTATTATTACTGGCTGTACGACAGTTCCCTACCGTATTTGGATTGGAGAGATTGGTGCAGACAAGGCGCATGTTTGTCAGGCGTTTTTATCTATCGTGGCCGAAGAAGCACACATATTAAACCTGTCTGTTGATCCAGCATATCAGGGACGGGGCATTGGGAATTTATTGCTCCGCCGTCTTATTGCCGACGCCGGTTCGCAAGAGGCCGCTCAGATTTTTTTGGAAGTCCGCGAATCGAATCAAGCGGCTATTCAAATGTACCTAAATAATGACTTTAATGAAATTGGTCGGCGGCACAACTACTACCCAATATCGCACGGCCGAGAGGATGCTCTTATCCTTGCACTGCAATTACGGTTTGATTAAATCTGAGTATCTTCGGCGTGCCTGATTAAGTTGAATCGCCTCACCAAACCCGGGCACTTTGACTTGATTAGATTCAATAATTAGATCGGTCCCTTCGACAATATTCTCACCATAGTGATAAAGAATTTCGACAGTTCCAAGATCGATCTCGCGTTGATAACGTTCTTGACGTTCGCGAATTTTTTCTGAGCCTTTGATGTTGACGTTACCATGTCTGGCTTTTAGCAGTTTTTCTGTGGCCTTTGGTGATAGGACTGCTGCGGTCGAATTATTCCCGCCAAATCCCTTCGCATTGATTAATGCGGCAGAAATTTTTTTCTGTCGTGTCTCAAGTAAAAAGTCGAGACCGCGTGTATTGACGTCAGGTGCGAGCTCACAAGTATTTTGAATGCCAGGGGCTATTTGGTATGCGAATGCACCTAGGCTGGCACTTAATTGATCGCCGCCGGCTGTTCCCTGAGAATGGCCTAGTTGACTTTTTACCGCGGTTACTGCCCATTCATCTATCCCGAAGGCTGCAGCAACGCGAGAAATGACATCGGATTCAGTGACGCGATTTTGGGGTGTGCTGGTGCCGTGAGCCTGAACAATCGTTTCGTTAGCAAGTGCATCATGGCCTAATAGATCGCGAATAGATGCAGCTGCCTGTGCGAGCGTTAAATAGTTTCCCGCCCCAGGTGCTGAAATGCTTCGCTTGCCACCATCGGCATGACTGGCGACTGCAGGGACCGATCCAAAAACAGTAGCGCCGAGTTCTAATGCTAATTGATCGTCCATTAAAATAATGTACTGACTAGACTCTCCTATGGTAAATCCACAATTAAGGCCAAAAGGTCTGCTGGTGGTGCGGTAGTCAGGTACCTCTGTATCGCTGAGACCATCAAGCTGTCTGAGATCCGAGTCCTCAGCTAGAGCGCCCATGGATCGGAATCCTTCGATAACTTCGGGAGTGATAGGGCAGTCAGCCCCGCCAACAACCGCGACGCGGTAACGCCCCTCTTGGATTCCGTCGACAGCATTATGAAGGTTGTAAAGAAAGCTAGCGCAGGCACCCATGCTGGCTCCTGTGCGTCCGAGGCTACCGAGCACGTACGCATTAATAAAGTCAGCTGGCATCTGAGGATAGCCAAGTGGTAATTGTTTGGACGTGGTGCGTTTGCCAAGCAATGCACTTTTTAGCATTCCGCCAAAGCCATAGTCATCCATTTGCCCAATAGAGGATCCTGCAAACACGGCAATCTGATCGGGCGCAATATATTTCCGAATCTGATGCCATTCAAGTCCCGAACTAAGCCAGCAGTCTGAGAGTGCAAAGAGGGCAAGCTGCAGAGTTCTTGGGTGATTTCGTGACGGATAAAACATATCAGGTCGAAAACCGGTGGGTGCCATTCCTGCAGCCTGTACGGAAATTCTTCTTGTACAGGGTATTAAGACGTCGCCTGCCTCGATAAGATATTCTGTGAGTCGACCCTCTTTACGACCAACTTGCCAGCCCACGGGTAATTGGCGTGGTAGCTGTAAAGGACCAAGCCAGATTGATGTGATTTCTTTGGTATGGCCGAGTCGGTTGAAGGGTACAGTGTTTGGATCAAACCAATCACGATGGATCTGGCGGATTAGAGTATTTTCTAAAACTTGTTGAGCGCGACAAGGATCAGCAGCAGTAGAAGCCCCGAGCCCGGACAGCGCTCCCAACTGGTTGATTGTTTTCTTTCTGGCATGATCAGGCAGCGCATCGATGATGAGACGTCGATATGCCTGATGGTCAGAGGCGCGGCCTGCGGCGTTGATTCCGCCGAAGCCAACGATGAGTGGTAATGCAGTCACTATGGTTTCCGAAATCGAAAAGAATTAATGTAACAAGATGAACCCTATTATTACTATGCAATCTAACAGAATTTCGGAGGCTATTTGGGTACCGAGTCCTCATTTCGATGAGAGGCCGACCCAAGATATTAGTTTAATAGTGATCCATGGTATCGCTTTACCACCTGAAATTCACAATCCACTGCCGGTACTAGCTTTTTTTCAGGGTAGATTGAACCTCGCATCAGATCCATACTTTTTTGGTCTTGAGGGAGTGAGGGTGTCGTCGCATCTTGTGATTGGACGCTTGGGTGATTTGTATCAGGCAGTAGAGTTCGATCGGCGTGCTTGGCACTCAGGCCGGTCTGCATTCAATGGGCGGGCAGATTGCAATGATTTCAGTATTGGCATTGAGTTGATTGGTCCGGAAGAGGGCCCATTCTCTGATCTTCAATTGAACTCACTGAAACGAGTGTGTCAGTTACTTTGCTCCAATTATGAGATTCCCGCAGAGCACATTGTTGGACATTGTCAGGTAGCGCCCGGTCGTAAAGTGGATCCGGGCGCTGATTTTCCGTACGAACGAATCCGGCCTAATTAAAAGGTAGGTGCAAGTGCGAGCGCCAGCGGCATCCAAACAATGGCACCGATATTGCCGATCAAAACAATCGAAGCAACGCGACTTGGCTCTTGGTTATAGCGCTCAGCAACCATGTAATTAAGGACTGCCGGCGGCAGGGCCGCAAATACTAAAAAGACACTCCATTGCAATGCATCAAGCTGCAGTATCGGTTGTAAGCAGTAGGCTAACGCCAGTCCGGTGACTGGACACAATATAGCGGCTGTAATGCCAACCCTAAGGTCATTTGTAGTGACATCTTGCATTCGTACACCAAGTGCAAATAAGACCATTGGAATGACGATTTGACCCAGCATTTCCATAGGAATCAAAATTAATGCGGGAATATGTACATCGGTCATGCCGACACCAATTCCAGCAAGGGTTGCAATAATGGTCGGAACTGAGATTCTATTGAGAACACGCGCATGTCGATCAAGAATATAAAACCCAAGCGTGAAGTGAAGAAACTGGGATACAACAAATATGACTATGATCGCGGGCATTGCGGCTTCACCAAAGGCCAGTAAGACAAGGGGAAGAGCTAAGTTACCGGTATTGGTAAACATCATTGGGGGGACCAAGGTTTTGATGTTGAGACCGGTTACTTTGCAAAAAAATGCAGTTAAAATTCCGGACCCTAAAATGACTACAACGGCACCTATAGCTAGCGGCGTGTAGTCTGAGAGGTCAACGGATTTTGCGGCAAGTACTGAGAAAATCAATATTGGGATGAACAATTCCATATTGATTTGATTAACGGTGGTCATATTTGGGCTGCGCCATCGTCCGTAAGCGTAACCAATCAATACAATGATTAAGACCGGAATGACGCTTCCAAGGATGCGTTCAATAATAATTTCGTTAAACACGTACGATAACTACCATCCGTTTTGGACCGTGAACACCATACGCAAGAACCTGTGCGATGTCCGCTGATTTTGAGGGCCCCGAAATCATTAGGGCGTTGGTCGGCAGTGCCTGATGAAACTCTAGATCTCTCATACAGGTATACAAGTTGGGATAAAGTTTTTCTGCATCGCATACACAGATGTGTGCAGTTGGCACAAGGCTCAGTGTTCTAGGTTCTTGATGATTTGGCCATACGATAATACTCCCCGTTTCTGCGATCATGGCAACTGACCCAGTCAGGCCAACTTCGGTCAACTTTTCATTGAATAACTGTTCTTTCAATATTTCAATTGGCTGATCATAGCGAGATATAAATAAATCTTCGCTTAACGAATGTTCGATGATTTGAGCGAGTGGACTCAGTCCGACTTTCAGCCGTTTGAAGCCAGCACCGTCCATCCAAGTTCGTATTGCGTCGGTAATGCCCTTATTTCCGTCTGCTGCTTGTACGCGAATTACTTCCCCTTTGACGGATTCAAATTTCAGTTGAAAAAGGTCCAGTAACGTATCGCGATCGATACTATCACGCTGGACTACACTCCAGTCTTCAGGCGGTGATGTTGGGATTTGATTAGGGCGCTTTAAACGCGAGAGTATAGCGTTACGAGCCTTGCTCATTATGACCGCTCCCGCATCAATTCATGCATTGTTTTTTTGGCAATTGGTGGTTTGGAACGGGTTGTTGTCCATGGGCGCATTAAGACTTCCGGCACCAGGGCGCGGAATCGGGTCGCTATCCAAGTCATCAGTCTATAGGCTTCTGGATGGCTGTATAGCCATGTCCAAACGGCCCAAATGGCTCGCTCAAACGGTTTCTTTAAACTGCCCGCACCCTTTACTGATCCATTGTCACTGACGGCCTCATGACGTAATTTTGTTATAAGTGCTGGGATCGGTATGTTGACCGGGCACACTTCGCCGCAAGCAGCGTTTAAAGTGCACGCTGAAATCATGTCTCCTCGCGCTTTTATGCCTTCAAGTTGAGGCATTAAAATTTGCCCGATCGGACCAGGATAGGTTGTACCATATGCATGACCTCCGATTTTTGTATACACAGGGCAATGATTCATACAGGCGCCACAACGGATGCACTTCAGTGTTTCGCGAAGAGCATCCGTTTCATGAATAAGTGAGCGGCCATTGTCCAAAAGCACTAGATGTACTTCATCCGGACCATCGAGTTCACTTTCTTTACGGGGGCCTGAAATCCAATTGAAATACGTGGTCGCATGTTGGCCAGTCGCACTGCGGGTCAAAATGGAATACAGCGGTGCGACATCCTCAAGGTTTTCAACCACTTTTTCGATCCCGGTGATGGCGATATGGCACTTTGGGATCGTAGTGCACATACGACCATTACCCTCGTTTTCAACAAGACATAGAGTACCCGTCTCGGCGACCGCAAAATTGACCCCGGATAGACCGACATCCGCAGTTTTAAATTCCTGGCGTAATATACGTCGCGCGATGGCGGTCAACTCATCGACATCGTCGGTCAGATTTACCCCTTCAAGCTCCGTATGAAACAACTCTGCGATCTGTTTTTTATTTCGGTGGATGGCTGGCATGATGATATGGGACGGCCCTTCGCCACCCAGCTGCACAATGTATTCGCCGAGATCAGATTCGAGAGCAGTTAGTCCCTTGGATTCAAGGTGCGCGTTGAGGTGAATTTCTTCACTGACCATAGATTTGCCTTTGATCATCGTCTTTGCGTGACGTTTCGCACAAATTGACTCAATAATCTGACAAGCCGATTTACTGTCCTCAGCCCAGTGAACTTGTATTCCGTTTTGGATGAGCCGGATTTCGAGTTGTTCAAGAAGCTCGGGGAGCTTGGATAGTGCTCGAGAGCGGATTCCGTCACACAACGAACGGAGTTCCGTTAGTTCGTCAGCGTCCGGAAATTCGGCCTGCCGTTTTAGGATAATAGAGTCCATAGCGTTGCGGAAGTTGGCTCGTAATTGAGGATTACCAAGCGCATCAACTGCACGTGTATGGAAGGTTGTTGGCTCGCTCATTGGATGCGTTCCCAGAGAAATTCATAGAGGTGCTGGGCGGGTAAATCACGATTCTGGAACGTTTGAGTACCAGTAAGATTCATGAGACAACCGCTATCGTTGCAAATAAACCGATCTGCCTCTAGTTCAAGTAAGCTGTCTGCTTTATCTAGCGCCATAGCAGCTGATATTTCTGGCTGTTTGATGGCGAAGGTTCCGCCAAATCCACAGCATTCGTAAGCGCGCTTCGGCTGACGGACTTCAACTTTTTCGAGTGAGTTTAAAAGATTCAGCATTGATTTTGATGAATGATCACTGCGTTGGCTTGCACAAGATAAGTGAACTGCAATGGCTATGGATTCACCTTGATCCTGCAAAGAAATAGCATGAAGTTCTAAAAAGGCGCTCAATTCATGTATGCGGCCTGCAAAGTCTTCAGCTCGCTTTGCATCTTCAGTTTTTGCAAATAGGGCCGGAACGTTGCTTTTGAGCATGCCGGCACATGAGGCTGAGGGAACAACGATTGGTGCGTCTCCTTCAAAAGCCAGTAGTTGAGGTCTGAGCACGTCACGCGCGGATTCTTGATAGCCCGAATTAAAAGGGGGTTGACCGCAGCACGTCTGTTGTTGAGGGTAGGACACGTTAAAGTCGAAATGTCTGAGCAATTTAATTGCGGCCATCCCCGCTTCCGGGAAACTTAAATCGATTAAGCAGGTCCCGTAAAAAAATACTTCAGATGCCATTGCGTATTCCTCTGACAATACGCCCCTATAGTGTCTAGATTTTCTTGAGCGGTCATTAAACTGGTAAGACCAATTTAATATTCCTATTGTATGTTGGGCAGTGGTTTTTTGTGTTTTTTCTGTAAAAAGGTCTGACCAATTAATCCTCTTTAATGGTTTCATTCCAAAGGTCATAAAGGGCCATGCTAAATACTGCAAGTGCTATTATCACAAATGGGAGTCCACCCAAGAAACCAGCAAATCCAACTGAAATACTGTGTGCTAGGCCAAAAATAAACGTAGCGAATAATAGTGTTGCAATACAGCCTAGGACAATGCGTGTTGTGCGTGAAAGCATTAGTCGTCTCCTTCCTCTATTAATGAGTCGATAAACCAATGTGCAGTCCGGAGCAAGCGCGCATCATCGCGTTTGCGTCCAATCATCTGAACACCGATCGGTAGGTCGTTTTCACCTTGTAAGATTGGCAGATTCAATGCTGGCAGTCCTGCGAGAGTCCAGATCGTACAAAATATAGGATCGCCGGTGTGCCCCTCAGTCAGGATTGGGGCCTCGCCAGTAGCAGAGGGACTCAATATAGCGTCAAAGTCGTCAAAAAAATTACCAAAAAATTGATCCAGCGAATCTCGTATAGACAGCGCATCCTGATACTCATCGCTCGAGACTTTTCTGCCCTCAGATAGTAAATTATTCAGTGTATCGGATAGTGCTGGATGTGCCGCGAGTCCAAGCGTGTCAAAGGCTACGACAGACTCTTTAAGTTGTATTACTCGTTGCGCTTGAATTAATTGATTAAATACTGATGGGGCTTCTAAGATTTCGACTTGACTGCCGAGGGAAGCCAAGACTTCGTGGAATCCTTCGGTGCAGTCAGGGCTCTGGCGATCCCGGTAAGGCAACGTGAAAGCAGCAAACTTGGGCTCCATCGGTACTGCAGAATTAAATCCATCAAGACAACTGGGTCGTGGAAAATCAATGCTGTGTGGGTCTCTACTATCGTGAACTGATACGCAGTCGATCAGCAAGGCGATGTCTTCAAGAGATGATGCAAATACCCCCATTTGATCTAGTGTCGGTGATTGTTCGAATACGCCAGTTCTAGGAATAATCCCAGCTGACGGTTTCATTCCAAAGACTCCACAATAAGAGGCTGGTCTAATTGTGGAGCCGTTGGTTTGAGAGCCGATGGCTAATGGCACATCACCAGCAGCTACAGCTGCAGCAGAGCCAGCAGATGATCCGCCCGGTGAATGAGCAGGTTTGTGAGGATTCTTGGTCCTCGCTGGATGCAAAGATGCAAACTCAGCAGTTTCTGTTTTGCCAATAATTACCGCACCAGCCGACTCCAGGGCATCGACCAAGGTGGCATTTTTCGTGGAAATCTGTCCCATAGCCGGTGAGCCGCAACCATGCGGCATATCTTTCACCTCAATAATATCTTTTAATCCGATAGGGCAGCCGTGCAATTTTCCCAGTGCACTTCCGTCTTTTCGTAAGGAATCGAGTTGGTCTGCTCTTTCACGCGCACGATCGGCGTCTATGAAAGACCAGCAGCCAAGTGACTTGTTTGATTCAATCCTAGATAGGCAATGATCAACCCATTGCTTAGAGGACAAGTCGCCTCTTGCAATGGACTCAACGGTTGACCGAACATTTTGCGGTTCTTCGCTCATTATGGGACGTACACACCAAAGAGGTAGTCAGGAAGCCACAAAGCAATCCCTGGGAATTGGTAAAGCATGACCATGCTAAATAAGACAATCGCCAGATAAGGCAATAAGCCTTCGAAAATTTCCATGAGCTCAATCTGATCTTTTAGTACCCCTTTTAAGTAATAAGCTGACATCGCCATAGGTGGTGTCAAAAAAGAGGTCTGCAAATTTAGCGCAACTAACATAGCAAAGAAGTAGGGGTTTACGCCGAAATTATCTAACATAGGCAAGAAAATTGGGACGAAGATGATCAAAATTTCTGACCACTCAAGGGGCCAGCCAAGCACGAAAATAATAGCCTGAACCATAACAAGAAACTGCCATGGGGCTAGATCCATACTTAATACCCAATGCTCAATGACGTCGTGGCCACCGAGGTATGAAAAAATTGATGCGAATGTCCATGAGCCAACAAACAGCCAACAAACCATTGCGGTTGCTTTGGCGCATAAAAACACACTTTCCTGAATCTTTTGCCACGTTAGTGAGCGATACAGTGCTGCCAATATCATGCTGCCAAGAGCGCCAATAGCAGCGGCTTCTGCCGGTGTCGCTAAGCCACCAAGGATTGACCCAAGAACTGTGAAGATTAAAATTGTCAGTGGTAGAAATGAGAACAATAGATCTTTATAAATTTGTGCAGTTGGCGGGATATCTTCCTTGGCGGGCTTTGGCGCAATCTCTGGATTGAGCGTGGCTCGTGTGATCGCATACACGATATAAAATCCTGCGAGCATAAGGCCTGGGAACATTGCAGCTGCGTAGAGGCGGAGAGGTGAAAGTTCTGCGATTGCCGCATAAACGATGAGCATGATCGATGGTGGGATTAAAATCCCGAGAGTTCCGCCAGCACAGATAACACCGGCAGCGAACTTCTTGTCATAATTGGCCTTTGCCATCGCCGGGTAAGCTAGTAGGCCCATCAAAGTTACAACTGCACCAACGATCCCTGATGCTGTTGAAAAAACTGCGCATGTGACAAGTGCCGCAATTGCCATAGAGCCGGGGAGGTTGTGAGCCGCCATTTGCAGTGAGCGGAATAATCGCCCGACAATATCCGCACGTTCGACAACGTAGCCCATAAATAAAAATAGTGGAATTGCGACAAGAGTGTCGTTTTCCATTACTGAGTAGGTATTTTGATTCAATAAATAAAAAATATTGTTATTAAAAATGTCAGCGATTGTCTCCGGATTGTGCCAGTACGCGTAATAGCCAAAGCCAACGCCCATCGCAATAAGTGTAAAGGCGATTGGAAAACCTAAAAGCACTAATACGATAAACAGGCATAACATAAAAATGGCAATTTCAGGATTAGTCATCCCTTGTTCTCCTGCGAGTTAGCCTGATCGGCTTGCTCCATTAATAGTTGCTCGGTCTCTTTGACGTCACTCAGTCGTTCCATCCACTTCCCTTCTCGAATAGCTCGAAAACAGCGAACAATTTCTGCCATGCCTTGCAGGATTAGCAAAAATCCGGCGATTGGGATTAGTGTTTTAAAGAAATAAATCTGAATGCGTGCCGGGCTATTCCAGCTCACTTCTTTATAACGCCAGCTGTCAGCCGCAATTTCCCAGCCAAACCAGAATAATGCGATCATGCCGGGAAAGAAAAAGAGTATATACAATGTCATATCAAGAGAGGCCTGAATCTTTACCGGGAACAGTCGGTATATGAAATCCCCACGAACATGAGCATCCTGAGCTAAGGCATATGGGCCCGCCATTAGGAACAGTGCGCCATACATCTGGATCATCATGTCCATTGACCATACGGTCGGTGAATTCAGGACATAACGAACAAAAACTTCGTATGAAACGGACAGGGTAAGAATTAGAATGCACCATCCGAAGGCGCGACCTACCCACACACTGAGTCCTTCAATAGTGTAGACAAAGCGATCCACTAAGAGTTCTCCTTAAAAAAAACCGGGGCAGAGTGCCCCGGATTTATGCTCATTGACTTCGATTAACCAAAGTAATGCTTGTATGCCATTGCGTAGTCTGGCTGGTTGAGGTTTAGGTAACCCATTACACGCTCAGCGTATGCTCTTTGTGAGTCGATGACTTTCTTAAAGAAAGGATCTTCACTATTGAGTCGGGCGACAACAATATCCCAAGCTTTCAATTGCTCTTTCATTACTGATTCTGGCGTGCGGTGAACCTTTACGCCCGCTGTCTTCAGCTTGGCCAAATCGTCCGCGTAACGGTTTGTGTTGTGCCAGTAGAAGTTTGAGTTTTCAGCTTCTGATGCGTACTTCAAAATATTCTGAAGTTCAGGGTTCAGAGCGTTGTACTTCTTCTTGTTGAACGAAATCTCGAAGAATTCCTGAGACTGGTGGAATGAACCCAAATGATAGTCCTTAGATACGTCTTGCATACCAAAGTCTCTGTCAGAGGTTGGGTTGTTAAATTCCGCTGCGTCGATCAAACCAGATTTCATTGCTGGCTGAATTTCTCCACCTGGAAGCTGAACAACAGACATGCCCATTTCCATCAAAACGTCAGCTGCGAGACCAACAGTCCGGTACTTCAATCCCTTCATTTGGGATGCGTCTTTAATCTCTTCTTTAAACCATCCCATTGGTTGAGCTGGCATTGGGCTGTTAAAGAATGAAACGATGTTCAGATCAAGTTTACCCATCAGTTCGTCAAAGAGTTGCTGGCCACCACCGTAGTAGACCCACCCGAGAACTTCTTGTGAAGACCAGCCGAAGCATGGTCCAGTGCCGAATAGTGAGGCTGTCTTGGATTTTGAATACCAGTAAGCAGGTACGTAGTGACATCCATCAAGCACTCCACGGTGGACCGCGTCTTGCATTTGAGAAGTCTTTACCACTGAGTTTACTGGCAATAAATCGATTTTTAGACTTTTACCGGCCATTGCGTGAACGCGATCCACGTACGATTGCGCGTTCTCTAAGAAAATTCCGCCACCCCAAGCTGCCTGTACTTTGAGAGTTACAGGTGAGTGACCACCTGCGTTAACAAGTGCTGGAAAACCAAGGCTGGATGCTGCTGCTGCTGCCGTTGCTCCTTTGAGAAACGAACGACGATTGACTATTTTGCTCATCGGGCTACCTTTTTTATCTAATTATTCTCTATATTTTAGGTTAATATTTTCTGGTGAATCACCGCAATTAACCCACATTTTTCCATCAATCCATGGATCACTAGATAGTGAGTATTTACATGTCTTGATGCAAGCCTTTTGTTGTCTTGCTCGAAAGCAATACCGGCCATTATAGTTTAATTGAAAATAGTTTCCAATTCTATTAATCGGCTGGGAGGCCAATTATGATAGACCTTAGTATTACGCGACTTCTTATTAATCCTGTTTTAGATAGGGCGAGGAAGGACTACAACGTTTGGATAAATAGCGACGACCATATTATGACGTCTGAAGAGCTTATCGAACGAAGTTTTGAGTCAGACGCGCTTTTAATCTGCCATTCGGAATTAATGTCATCAAAAGTAGTGGCTCAGCTATCGGATCGGGTCAAGATTATTGCTAACTACTCGGTCGGTGTTGACCATTGCGATCTTGAGGCACTAAAAAGTCGAGGAGTCGTTGTTACTAACACGCCTGACGTTTTGTCTGATGCAACCGCAGAGATCGCAATTCTACTACTACTAGCCTCAAGTAGACGAGCCTTTGAAGGTGATCAAATGCTCCGTAAGGGTACTTGGGAACAGTGGGCGCCAATTAAAATGAATGGGATTCAGATGACTGGTAAGAAGTTGGGAATTGTTGGGATGGGGCGCGTCGGACAGGTAGTGGCGAAGCGGGCTCGCGGTTTTGATATGGAGATTCATTACAGTAATCGTTCCCGTTTGCCAAAAGAATTGGAGCGGGGCGCCGTCTATCATGACTCGCTTGAAAGCTTATTTAGCGAAGTCGATATGCTGTCGCTAAACTGTCCTGCAACAGCCGAGTCAAAGGACATGATCAATCGTGAGTCGATCCAATGGATGAGGCCTGGGATGGTTTTAGTAAATACGGCGCGAGGCAGTTTGGTGGACGAAGATGCTCTGATCGATGCACTCCAATCGGAGTGGGTCGCAGCGGCGGGTTTAGATGTTTTCAAAACGGAACCGGGTGGTAATTCAAAGTTTGCTGATCTACCGAATGTCTTTATGTTGCCACATTTGGGTTCATCGACACGGGAAACGCGTAAAGCAATGGGTGATCGTGCATTGGAAAATTTGGATGCATTTTTTGCTGGTGAGGCCCCTAAGGACCGCCTGGTTTGATTGGCTAACCTGCTTGCGCCATGTGGTCAGACCAATTAGACTAATGGTCTGACCACTATTGTTCGGAAGGTAAAAATGGCAGGATATCTCTCGACACCGAGGGTGATAAGAGCCGCTGATGCAATTATGGATCATGTTGAACGCTTGATCTTGGAAGGTAAAGTGCGTCCTGGACAAAGGCTTCCTTCGGAGCGAGGTCTGGCAGAAGAATTTGATGTATCTCGCCCAACTGTTCGCGAGGCCATTCAAAAGCTTGAGGCTCGAGGCCTAGTTCAAAGGCGTCACGGTGGTGGGACATTTGTCGCGGAGCATGTGGGCTCGACTTTTATTGATCCAATGATGTCGATGATTCAAAGGTCGCCAGATGCCACCTTTGATATTTTAGAGTTGAGGTTTGCACTCGAGAGTGTGGCCGCATGGTTAGCGGCAGATCGAGCAAATGAACGAGCTCGAGGTAACGTACAGCGTCGTTACCATGATCTGCAGGCGGCAGTTAAGTCGTGTGACTTGCATCGAGAAGCCAAGGCGGATGCAGAATTTCACTTGGCAATCGCTGAGGCATCACAAAATGGAATAATTTTACATATTATGCGGTCGACTTTTGTATTGCTGGAGGAATCTATAGTTAAAAATTTGGCCGAATTAAATTTGGATCGTCCAAAAAAACAGGATTTAGCACTTCAGCATGAAGCAATTTATCGTGCGATCGTGATCGATCGCGATCCATCGGCTGCACGGAGAGCAGTTCGTCAACACATGTTGACTGTCAGCGACTCTTTAGACCGTGACCGTCTTACGGACACTAAACCACGACGCTTAAAAGAATTGACACAATCAATTGATACTAAGCGATAGAAGTCACCAACCAACCCAACGAGGTGAAGATATGGCAAATACGCCGATTAAAGTCGACCAGGACCCGGTCGAAACCCAGGAATGGCTGCAAGCCTATGAATCCGTCTTACTGCTCGAAGGGCCTGATCGGGCAGCTTATTTGTTAAATCAATTGGTCGCACGGTCTGGTAAGGAAGGTTCAAATATTCCTGTTGCCATGACGACACCGTATCGAAATACGATTCCATTACAAGCTGAAGCGCGGATGCCTGGCGACTTATTCATGGAACGGCGTATCCGAAGTCTGATCCGTTGGAATGCTCTCGCGATGGTCATTCGCGCCAATAAATCTGGTGACGATTTAGGTGGCCATATCGCAACCTATCAGTCGGCCGCAACCCTATATGAAGTGGGTTTTAATTATTTTTGGAAAGGTCCGGATCATCCGGAAGGCCAAGACCTTTTATATATTCAAGGGCATGCGAGCCCTGGTATCTACGCGCGGTCTTTTTTAGAAGGTCGCTTGTCAAAAGAGCAGCTAGACAATTTCCGTCGGGAAGTCGATGGTGGAGGTCTATCTTCCTATCCACACCCATGGTTGATGCCCGATTACTGGCAGTTCCCGACAGTCTCAATGGGTTTGGGTCCGATCCAATCGATTTACCAGGCACACGTGATGAAGTATCTGCTGAACCGCGGATTGTCTAATCAGCCTAATCGTAAGGTCTGGGCATTTTTGGGTGATGGTGAGATGGATGAGCCAGAATCACTGGGTGCAATAGGACTGGCTGGCCGCGAACGATTAGATAATCTGGTTTTTGTTGTGAATTGTAATCTTCAGCGTCTTGATGGACCGGTCCGTGGCAATGGAAAAATCGTTCAGGAGCTCGAGGGCTCCTTCCGTGGTGCCGGGTGGAATGTGATCAAAGTACTTTGGGGTGGCCAGTGGGATCCATTGTTTGCGAAAGACCGCAATGGTTTGATGCAGAAGGCTATGGATGAGGTAGTTGATGGCGAATTACAGAATTGTAAGGCAAAGGGAGGAGCATATACACGTGAACACTTTTTCGGGCAGTCTCCGGAACTCAAGGACATGGTCGCGGATATGTCGGATGAGGACATCTTTAGATTAAACCGTGGTGGTCATGATCCGCGCAAAGTTTATGCGGCCTACCATGCGGCTGCAAATCATACTGGACAGCCGACGGTCATTCTTGCTCAGACTGTTAAAGGTTATGGCATGGGTTCATCCGGCGAATCAGCCAATCCTTCACATCAAGTCAAAAAACTTGATATTGAAAGCTTGAAAAATTTCCGTGATCGATTTGCTATTCCTGTTTCGGACGACTCTTTAGAGGAGTTGCCTTATTTTCATCCTGGTCCGGATAGTCCGGAGATGAAGTATCTACTCGAGCGCCGCGAATCTTTGGGCGGCTTTTTGCCGTGCAGACGTGTTTGGAAGGATCCATTAGGGTGCCCGCCAATAGATGCGTTTAAGCAGCAACTGAAAGGGACTGGGGATCGTAAGATTTCGACTACCATGGCCTTCGTCAGAATGTTGTCAACACTTGTGAAAGATAAGACTATTGGTCATCGAGTGGTTCCGATTGTACCTGATGAGGCCCGCACCTTTGGAATGGAGGGTATGTTCAAGCAATTGGGTATTTATACCACCGAAGGTCAAAAGTATATCCCACATGACGTGGACCAGGTGCTTTCTTATCACGAGGATAAGGCGGGACAGATTTTAGAAGAAGGGATTAACGAGGCTGGTGCATTTTCAGCTTGGATGGCGTGTGCAACGTCGTATGCCAATCACAATCATCCGCTAATCCCATTTTATATTTACTACTCAATGTTTGGTCATCAGCGTGTAGGTGATTTGATATGGGCCGCTGGGGATATTCAGGCAAAGGGCTTTCTGCTCGGCGCAACTTCTGGGCGGACCACGCTGAATGGCGAGGGTCTCCAGCACCAGGATGGCCATAGTCATTTAATTGCTTCTACTGTTCCGAACCAGCGTTCCTATGATCCGACGTACAGCTACGAAGTTGCCGTAATTGTGCAGCATGGTTTACGGCAGATGTACGATGAGAACCAGAACGTTTTTTATTACATCACGTTGATGAATGAGAACTACAGTCATCCTGATATGCCGGATGGTTGTCAGGACCACATTATAAAGGGTATGTATCTTTTAAAGCCGTTGGCTGGAAAGGGAAAGCATCAAATAAGACTACTGGGTTCAGGTGCCATTTTGCGTGAAGTGGAGGCAGCAGTTGAGTTACTTGCTGGATTTGATGTGGATGCTGAGGTTTATAGCGCCACGAGTTTTAATGAACTTCGTCGTGATGGCCAGTCAACTTCTCGTTATAATATGTTGCATCCGATTACCAAGGTGCCGCGCGTGAGCCATGTTGAATTTTTGTTGGGTGGATCTGATGCCCCCGTCGTTGCGGCAACGGATCACATGCAACTGTATTCTGAGCAGGTTCGACCTTACCTTGGTAAGACAACGTACGTAACACTTGGCACTGATGGATTCGGTCGCTCTGACTCACGGAAGAAACTTCGTGAGCATTTTGAGGTTGACCGTCGATTCGTTACGGTGGCTGCCCTTAGTGCCTTGGCTACAGATGGCAAGATTGAGCCAAAGGTTGTGGCGAAAGCCATCAAAGACCTCGGGATTGACCCGGATCGACTCGATCCAGTGTCGCTTTAAGGAGTGGATATGACAGCTATTCTCGTACCTGATATTGGAGACGTCACAAACGTCACTGTAATCGAAGTTACAGTGGAAACAGGCGATACTATTAATGAAGGGGATACATTGATTGTCCTTGAGACTGATAAGGCCTCCATGGAAATTCCGGCTAATGTCTCGGGTATTGTTGGTCAAATTCATGTCAAAGAGGGCTCTGAAGTAAATGAGGGCGATCCAATTTGTGATCTGGAAGTAGAAGTAGGTAGTGAGGCCGCTAAGGTTGTTAGTGCCATTGAAAAACAAGAACCATTAGAAAGCCTTGAATTAGTTCAGCCCCCCTTGGCTCAGGTCAGTGACTCGGTGATGGAGCAGGTGATCGTTCCAGATACAGGGAGTACAGATGGCGTAACGGTCATTGAGGTGGCTGTTAGCGTGGGCGATCAAGTGAATGAGGGTGATACTCTGATCGTGCTTGAGTCGGACAAAGCCTCTATGGAAATTCCATCACCAGTTTCTGGTGAAATTGCTGCATTGTTTGTGAAAGAGGGTGACGTTGTAGTTCAAGCGGATGCTGTTGCCGATGTCAGCGTGACACGCGTTGCGGATGACTTGCTAGATACAAAATCGGAAGCGTCGCCTCAGCCAGTCCAAGAGATCCAAAAATCGAATACTGCAGTAACGATTCCTCTTGAAGGGCAAAGTGTTGTTCATGCGGGTCCTGCCGTGCGCGCACTCGCGCGAGAGCTTGGTGTTGAACTTATTCAAGTATCTGGAACCGGCTCACGAGAAAGGATTACCAAAGATGATTTACATGAGTTCGTCAAAGCCAAATTGAATCAAGTGCAAACTGGCCCTAGTGGGGTGATTACTGGACTTGGGATCCCATCAATTCCATTGGTTGACTTTGAGTCGTTTGGCCCCGTCGAGCGGATTCCGATGAGCAAGATTCATAAGCTGACCGCGGACAATATGACGCGCTGTTGGTTAAATGTGCCTGCTGTAACTCAGTTTGACGAGGCAGATATCACAGACCTGGAAACTTTCCGGAAATCAATGAAATCAGAGGCTGAACTCAAAGGAATTAAGCTTACTCCGTTACCATTTTTCATTAAAGCATCAGCCTATGTTCTGCGTGCGCTACCACAAATTAATTCATCAGTTGATTTGCAAACAGATGAGATTGTACGTAAGGGTTATGTGCATATTGGCATTGCCGTTGACACACCGGGCGGTCTGATGGTGCCCGTGATTCGTGATGCTGACAAGAAAGGTATGTGGGAGATTGCCGCGGAGCTTTCTGAACTTGCTGACAAAGCTAAGAGCAAAAAATTGAAGTCAGATGAGATGCAGGGAGCTACGTTTACTATTTCGTCTCTTGGCTCAATCGGAGGGACGGCATTTACACCGATTGTTCCATCTCCTCAGGCTGCAATTTTGGGTGTCTCTAAGGCGTCGATGCAGCCGATTTGGGACGGTTCCGCTTTTCAGCCTCGCCTTATGTTGCCGTTGTGTTTGTCATACGACCATCGTGTAATCAATGGCGGAGATGGAGCACGTTTTACTGCATTATTGGGACAGATGCTCGGCGATATTCGCAAGCTTTTGCTTTAGTTGAAATGCCTGGAAATCTGGGCATTGTTATCAGACCCTAGGCGACCGCCAGTAAACTTCGGAACCGCCGTGACGTTTTGCAAGTATACGAGCCATTACGAACAGAACGTCGGACAGTCGGTTAACATATTGTTTTACTGCCTCAGATACTGTTTCGGTTTCAGATAGAGCGACTAGGATGCGTTCTGAGCGGCGCGTTACCGCGCGAGCCATATGACAAAGACCGGCTGCCCGCGAACCACCGGGTAAGATAAATTCTTTTAGTGGCGGTAGCTCGGCATTTAAGTGGTCACACAGTGTTTCCAGTTCGGCCACCATGTCAGTTTTGATTAGCTGGAATCCGGGGACAGCCAATTCACCACCCAAGTCGAATAAACGGTGCTGGATTTCAGTCAGCGGTGTAATTAGCGGTTCAGAATCTGTTAGGTCAGAGATCAATAATCCTAGCCATGAATTCACTTCATCAATCGTTCCGATGGCTTCGATACGGGTACTGTCTTTGCGAACACGAGAACCATCACCAAGCCCTGTAGTTCCATCGTCGCCCGTTTTCGTATAAAGCTTAGTTAATCGATTGCCCATGTTAATCCTCTGTTTTTAGTGTGCTGATACGGTGCCGAATCATAAACAGTAAAGCCAATCCCGGTAACACCAGAACAGTGGTAAGAACGAAAAACAAGACCCAGCTACCCGTGACATCAACGAACCAGCCACTAGCACTAGCAAGCGTTGTTCTGCCTAGGTTCCCGATAGAGGCTAAGAGTGCGTATTGAGTGGCTGAGAACGCTTTACCCGTGAGCGCTGTCAAAAAACTCACAAAAGCGACACTCGAGAATGCGGTGGTGAAGTTGTCGACAATAATAGTGGCCGCAAACAGCCACTCCTTGGGCCCAGCGATCGCGATCCAAGCAAACATGAGATTACTCAACGCCATCGCTGAGCCACCGATCAAGAGGCCCTTAACGAGGCCTAAGCGTACGTTAATGATCGAGCCAAGGAGGGTGAAGCCAATAATCGCAAACCAGCCCAGCATCTTTGTGTAATCGGCAATTTGAGCGTTACTGAAACCAATCTCTTTATAAAATACGATCGACATTCGGCCTAAGAAGGCTTCGCCTATTTTAAATAAAAATATGAATAATAAAATGGCCAGCGCAGTTTGAACGCCATTGCGTCTCAGAAAGTCAGCCAAGGGCTCCCAGATTGTTATGGTTAGCCAGCGAAGCGCACGTCCAGTGGATGTCGCTGCTAGTTGACTATATTTTGATTCCAACTCAGCGTGCAGGGAATC
>TARA_B110000305_G_scaffold3929_2_pt1 | contig 42947 bp, 40 predicted proteins | sample TARA_B110000305 | Tara Oceans TARA_B110000305 (sample SAMEA4397930) | marine metagenome | biome: Polar Biome; feature: [SRF] surface water layer (ENVO:00010504); material: water (ENVO:00002006), including particulate matter (ENVO:01000060) such as... | depth 5 m | reverse complement strand
TGTAGCTCAGTTGGTTAGAGCGCTGGCCTGTCACGCCAGAGGTCGCGAGTTCGAGTCTCGTCACTCTCGCCATTTTTCAGGAAATGGCCCCCCCCCACTTGCAACTTTTAAAATCTGAAATGTTAATTTAGTTAAAAATTAAGGTCTTCTAATAGAGGTATTTTTTTTGTTTAAAAATTTTTAATGAAAAATTATTTTTACAGAAAAAAATAGTAGTAATTTTTATAGCTAAAGGGTATTAACTACCTTAGAAATTTTGACTGCAACAAATAGTGTCACTTGCAACCAAAAGGTAAGTTGTTAATGAATGAATTGTTACTTGAATATCTTCCAATTTTAGTTTTTTTTGTAATAGCTATAATTATGGCTGCTGTATTCGTGTTGCTCCCAATTATAGTTGTAAAACAAAAGCCGTATGCTGAAAAAAATTCTGCCTACGAATGTGGTTTTGAAGCTTTTACGGATATGCGTAAACAGTTTGATGTGAGGTTTTATCTCGTTGCTATATTATTTATTATTTTTGATCTAGAGGTTGCCTTTTTATTTCCGTGGGCTATAGCTCTCGGCGATATAGGGATGTTCGGTTTTGTATCTATGATGATTTTTCTTGCTGTGCTTACGGTAGGCTTCATTTACGAATGGAAAAAAGGAGCTCTTGAATGGGAGTAGATGTTAAGTCAGATGTGGGAGCTCCTGCCATGAAGTCAGAAATGACAGCGATGGAGCAGGATACATACTTTAAAACTTTGCAGGATGATTTAGCTGATAAGGGTTTTGTTGTCACCTCAGTTGAAGATATTATCGCCTGGGCCAGAACTGGCTCTCTTTGGTGGATGACATTTGGGTTAGCTTGTTGTGCTATTGAAATGATGCATACGTCCATGTCACGGTACGATGTAGAGCGATACGGCTTTGCGCCTCGCGGAAGTCCGCGTCATTCTGATGTCATGATTGTTGCGGGAACTCTTACCAATAAAATGGCCCCTGCTATGCGTAAAGTTTACGACCAGATGCCTGAACCTCGGTATGTGATTTCAATGGGGTCATGCGCTAATGGTGGAGGTTACTACCATTATTCGTATTCCGTAGTGCGTGGTTGTGATCGCATTGTACCAGTTGATATCTACGTGCCTGGGTGTCCGCCGACGGCAGAAGCGTTATTATACGGCATTCTTCAATTGCAGAAGAAAATTCGTCGTACCATAACCTTTGAGCGCTAGGAGAAAATTAATGAGTTCTGATGCAGAATTAAAAAATCTTGGCGTACATCTTTTAGGCAAAAACAGTAATAGTGTAATTGATTATAAGGTGGCTTATAATGAGCTGACTATTAATGTGCGGCGAGATAAAATTATAAGTTTTCTTACTTTTTTACGCGATGATGTAAATTGTAAGTTTATTCAACTTGTAGACCTGTGTGGTGTTGATTATCCAGAGCGTGAGGAGCGTTTTGATGTTGTTTATCATTTGCTGAGTATGCACCATAATAAACGGATTAGAGTTAAAATTACAACTGATGAGGGCACGACTATTCCTTCTGTTTGCGGTGTTTTCCCCTCTGCTAATTGGTACGAGCGTGAGGCATGGGATATGTTTGGAGTTATGTTTGATGGGCACCCCGACTTGCGGCGTTTGTTGAGTGATTACGGTTTTCAGGGGCACCCGTTACGAAAAGACTTTCCGCTTACTGGTTACGTAGAAGTTCGTTATTCGGAAGAGGAAAAACGGGTTGTTTATGAGCCTGTTAAGCTTGCTCAAGAGTTTCGTACTTTTGATTTTATGAGCCCGTGGGAGGGTGCTAAATATATTCTTCCTGGTGACGAAAAAGCTGATAAAGAAGGGAAAAAAGACTAGATTATGGCTGAGGTCGATATCAAAAACTTTAACGTCAATTTTGGTCCGCAGCATCCTGCGGCTCACGGTGTTCTCCGTCTTATTCTTGAGCTTGATGGTGAAGTTGTAGAGCGTGCTGACCCACACATTGGGCTTTTACACCGTGGAACTGAGAAACTTATAGAGCACAAAACATATTTGCAGGCGCTTCCTTACTTTGATCGCCTTGATTACGTGGCCCCAATGAATCAGGAGCATGCATTCTGTCTTGCTATTGAAAAGTTGATGGGTATTAAGGTGCCTGAGCGTGGTCAGTACATCCGTGTTTTATTTAGTGAAATTGGTCGTATTTTAAATCATCTTATGAATATTTGTACTCATGCTACAGATGTAGGTGCTTTGACACCAATGCTCTGGGGTTTTGAGCAGCGTGAAATATTAATGGAATTTTATGAAGCAGTTTGTGGTGCAAGGCTACATGCTAACTATTTTCGCCCTGGCGGTGTTCATCAGGACATGCCCGCTGGTTTGGAAGACCGAATTCTTGAATTTTGTGATACTTTTCCAAAGGTACTCTCTGACATGGAGTGTTTAGTAGTTGAAAATAGGATTTTTAAGCAGCGTAATGTAGATATTGGTAAAGTAAATGCCGAGGATGCTTTTGCCCTTGGCCTTACTGGCGTCATGGTGCGTGGGTGTGATATTCCATGGGATATTCGACGCTCAGAACCTTATGAGGTTTATAATGAGTTAGAATTTGATGTTGTGGTTGGTAAAAATGGAGACTGTTATGATCGGTATATTCTTCGTATTGAGGAAATGTATCAATCTATAAAGATTATGCGCCAATGTATTGAAAAAATGCCTGAAGGCCCAGTTTCATCAATTGACCGCAAGGTAACGCCGCCGCCACGATCTGAAATAAAGACTTCCATGGAAGCGCTTATCCATCACTTTAAATTATATACAGAAGGATTTAAAGTTCCTAAAGGTGAGGTGTATGTTGCGATTGAGGCACCTAAGGGTGAATTTGGTGTTTACCTTGTATCTGACGGTACCAACAAACCTTATCGATGCCATATCCGCGCCCCTGGTTATGCTCATCTTAGCGCCATGGGGTATATTGCCAAAGGTTATATGTTGGCGGATATTCCGGCAATGATTGGATCGTTTGATATTGTGTTCGGAGAAATTGACCGATGAGTATAGCTTTTAAAGATAGTGAAGAATTTGTATTTAGCCCTGAAAACCTAGCTTGGACTGAAGGTCAGCTGAAAAAATACCCAAAAAACCGCCAGATGAGTTGTGTAATGCCATTTTTGCAACGTGCGCAGGAACAAAATCATGGTTGGGTAAGTATTCCTATTATGGAATATATAGCTGATTTTTTAGATATGCCATATATCCGAGTTCATGAAGTTGCAAGTTTCTATAGTATGTATAATCTCAAGCCGGTTGGGAAGCATGTAATTGAAGTCTGTACAACAACACCTTGTTGGCTTCGTGGTTCAGATGACGTGGTCAGGGCCTGTAAGGATGAGTTGGGTATTGGTTTTGGTGAAACTACTAATGACGGCGAATATACCTTGCTTGAAGTGGAATGTGCGGGGGCTTGTGTTAATGCACCCGTGATAGCTTATAAAGAACAATACTATGAAGATCTTGATGATGTTAGTACGCGAAAGTTTATAAAAGATTTAAAAGCTGGGGTGTCACCTAAGCCGGGACCACAAAATGGCCGGTTTAAATCTTGTCCGATGGGTGGTCCAACTTCGCTTAAGGATATGGTACCAAATGATGCAACTTTTGGGGGTGATAAATAATGTTGAAAGATAAGGACCGTATCTTCACAAATTTATATGGCTTTGAAAGTCCGTTTCTTGAGGGTGCAATAAAACGCGGTGATTGGGATGGTACAAAAGAAATTATTGGCCGTGGGCACGATAGTCTAATCAATGAAATCAAGGAGAGCGGTCTGCGTGGCCGTGGCGGTGCTGGTTTTCCTACGGGTCTCAAGTGGTCATTTATGCCTAAAGAATCGGATGGGCGCCCAAGTTACCTTGTTATTAACGCTGATGAGAGCGAGCCTGGTACATGTAAAGATCGTGAAATTATGCGTCACGATCCACATAAGTTGATTGAGGGTTGTTTGATTGCTGGTTTTGCCATGCGGGCTATTTCAGCATATATTTATATACGCGGTGAATTTGTGTATGAGGCTAGTGTTCTTGAAAAAGCTCTTGAGGAAGCGCGTTCAGCTGGCTTCCTTGGTAAAGATGCTTGCGGCAGTGGTTATGATTTTGATATTTTTGTTCATCGGGGTGCTGGAGCTTATATTTGTGGGGAAGAAACCGCACTACTTGAAAGTTTGGAAGGTAAAAAAGGGCAACCTCGACTTAAACCTCCATTTCCGGCCAATGTAGGTGTGTTTGGTTGCCCAACTACTGTGAATAATGTAGAATCTATAGCTGTTGTCCCAACTATATTGCGTAAAGGTGGCGCTTGGTTTGCTGGATTGGGCCGTGAAAATAATACTGGAACCAAATTATTCTGCATTTCTGGTCATGTGAATAATCCGTGTAATGTAGAAGAAGAGATGGGGATTCCGCTTAAGGAACTTATTGAAAAGCATGCTGGCGGTGTCCGCGGTGGTTGGGATAACTTGCTTGCTGTTATACCTGGCGGTTCATCGGTTCATATGATTCCAAAATCTATATGTGACAATGTATTGATGGATTTTGATAGTCTTCGCGCTGAAGGGACAGGTCTTGGGACTGCAGCGGTGATTGTTATGGATAAGTCAACAGACCTTATTCGGGCTATCACTAGGTTATCTGAATTTTATAAGCATGAAAGCTGTGGCCAATGTACGCCATGCCGTGAGGGAACTGGTTGGATGTGGCGAGTAATGGAACGTTTGTGTAAGGGCGAGGCAGAAATAGAAGAAATTGATATGTTGCTTGACGTAACAAAACAGATCGAAGGGCATACAATTTGTGCTCTTGGTGATGCTGCTGCGTGGCCTATTCAGGGATTAATACGCCACTTCAGACCTGAAGTGGAAGCTCGTATTCTTGAATATAAAAAAAATAATGCAGCGTAGGAGATATAAAAATGCCAATGCTTAAGATAGACGGGATTGAAATAGAGGTAGATCAGGGCACTACTGTGCTTCAGGCTGCTGAGCAGGCTGGTATTGAAATTCCCCGCTTTTGTTATCATGAGCGCCTATCTATTGCTGGTAACTGTCGCATGTGTCTAGTCGAGGTGTCTCCTGGGCCGCCAAAGCCTGCAGCGAGTTGTGCGCTTCCTGCAGCGGATGGCATGGAAGTTAAGACAAATACTGAAAAAGTAAAAAAGTTTCGTGAAGGGGTTATGGAGTTTCTTTTAATCAATCATCCGCTCGATTGCCCAATTTGTGATCAAGGGGGTGAATGTGATCTTCAGGACCAATCTATGGCTTATGGAATTGGTGATAATCGCTATAATGAAAAACGCCGTATAGTAAAAGAAAAAAAGATGGGTCCGCTTATTCGTACTATTATGACCCGCTGTATTCACTGTACGCGCTGTGTTCGGTTTGCTGATGAAGTTGCTGGTGTGCCATCACTTGGGGCTATTGGCCGTGGAGAAAACACTCAGATTACGACCTACCAAGAACAGGCCTTTCAATCTGAAATGTCAGGTAATGTTGTTGATCTATGCCCCGTTGGAGCCCTAACAAGCAAGCCTTACACATTTAAGGCTCGGCCCTGGGAGCTTAAGAATACTGAAACGATTGACGTTCATGATGCCCTTGGATCTAATATCAGAGTTGATAGTCGTGGACGAGCAATAATGCGCGCCCTGCCAAGAGTGAATGAAGATGTTAATGAAGAATGGATTTCTGATAAAACCCGCCATGCGGTTGATGGATTAGGTAAAAACCGTCTTGATCGCCCCTATGTTAAAAAGAATGGCAAACTTCAGGAAGTTAGCTGGTCGGAAGCATTCAATTTAATTTCAAAAAAAATTGCTGGTCTCAATGGTAATCAAATTGCTGGTCTTGTCGGTGACCTTTGTGATGCTGAAAGTATGTATGCCTTTAAACAAATGATGAATAGTTTAGGCGCAAAAATTGAGTGTCGTCAAGATGGGTCAAAGATAGAAACTGAATACCGCTCTGGTTACCTTTTTAATAGTGGTGTTGCAGGAATTGATGATGCTGACGCAGTTTTGCTGGTTGGCTCAAACCCTAGGCATGAAAGCCCCGTACTCAACGCGAGATTACGTCAACGTTGGCTTACACGGGAGTGTAAATTTGCTAATATTGGTCCAGAGGTAGACCTTAGTTATAAAATTGAACAGCTTGGAGACAGCGCTGGAATTCTTCAAGATATTCTAGACGGTAAAAATAATTTTGCAGACGTGCTAGACAAAGCTAAAAAACCAATGATTATTTTGGGACAAGGTGCTCTTAATCGCATGGATAGTCATGGAATTCTTAAACTTGTCTATGACATCGTCGATAAATACAGTTTGATCAAGGATGATTGGAATGGTTTCAATGTTCTACAAACAGCAGCAAGTCGAGTGGCTGCCTTAGATATGGAACTTGTTAGAGACGGTGGGGTTGATGCTATTATATCCGGAGCTGAAGGTGGTGATATAAAAGTTGTTTATAACCTTGGTGCGGATGAGATTGATTCAAAGCGCCTCAACAAAGCATTTGTTATTTATCAGGGAAGTCATGGTGATGAGGGTGTTAGAAATGCAAATGTGATCCTACCAGGCACAGCTTATACGGAAAAATCAGGTACTTATTTGAATACTGAAGGTCGTGTGCAGCGGACACAGCAGGCTATTTTTGGTCCAGGTGAGGCGCGTGAAGATTGGACAATTTTTAGGGCGCTTTCAGAAGTCATTGGAAACACCCTTTCATTTGATGATATTGTCCAGTTACGAGCTGCGTTGATTGAGGACTATCCCCACTTTGCGATACTTGATAGAAAGCCTATTGCTGAATGGGCTAATACCGGGACTATGGCACCACTTTTAAACGTTGGGTTTACCATGGCCATTTCAGATTTTTATGCTACGAACCCTATTGCAAGGGCATCTGAAACTATGAAGGAATGTCGCAACGCTATGAGTAATCCTAATCATGCGGAAGGGGCAACAGGAACTAATGGGTAAGTATTTAGATGTATTTATGAACTGGTTATTTGGGTATCAAATGTCCGATGGTGTAATTCTAGCAGTCGGGACTATTGCCAATGTGCTTGTGGTGGCGCTGCCGGTCTTGCTCGCAGTGGCGATGATTGTTTGGGTTGATCGTAAGGTTTGGGCTGCTATTCAACTTAGGAAGGGGCCGAACGTTGTTGGACCATTCGGTCTTATGCAATCTTTTGCTGATGGACTTAAGGTATTCCTTAAAGAAACCATTATTCCAGCGGGCGCTAATAAGTTTCTATTTCTTCTTGCTCCCGGACTAAGTTTAATTTTTGGCTTGGTGGGTTGGGCAGTTATTCCGTTTGGTGAGGGGATGGTCATTTCCGACCTGAATGTTGGGATATTATATCTTTTTGCAGTTTCTAGTCTTGCAGTTTATGGCATTATTATTGCTGGATGGGCATCAAACTCACGTTATGCATTCCTTGGAGCCATGCGAAGTGCGGCTCAAATGGTTTCTTATGAGGTATCTATTGGTCTTGTACTTGTGACAGTACTTTTATGTGTTGGCTCTTTAAACCTAACTGACGTAGTTATGGCTCAAAGGGGGATCTCGTTGGGTATATTTAACGGATATTTTTTTACTGGTCTTATGCCAATGTTTTTCATTTTCTTTATTTCTGCACTGGCTGAAACTAATAGAACACCATTTGACCTTCCGGAAGCTGAAGAGGAAATAGTTGCAGGTTTTCAGATAGAATACTCTTCTATGTCAATGGCTCTCTTTTATCTTGGAGAATATGCAAATATTATTCTTATGTGCGGCATGATGAGTATTCTATTCTTTGGGGGTTGGCTCCCGATAGTGGATTGGAAACCTCTTTATGCTATTCCGGGTGTGATTTGGCTTTTTGGCAAGATGTTTTTCTTTTTCTTTTGTTTTGCATGGATTAAAGCATCAGTGCCTCGTTACCGTTATGATCAGCTTATGCGCCTTGGATGGAAAGTATTCTTGCCTGTGTCCCTTATTTGGGTTGTTTTAACGTCTAGTTACCTTGTCTTTTTTGGCAAGTTTTCAGCTTAGGAGATTAATTAATGGCATTTTTGGATCATGCGGCACGCACAATTTTCCTTACGGAGATTGTTAAAGGAATGTTGATGACCTTGAAGTATTTCTTCAAGAAGAAAGTAACAATTAACTATCCCCACGAAAAGGGACCACTTAGTCCAAGGTTTCGTGGAGAGCACGCGTTACGCCGTTATGAGAACGGTGAAGAAAGGTGTATAGCCTGTAAATTATGTGAGGCTATTTGTCCAGCTCAAGCTATTACAATTGAGGCTGATATTCATGACGATGGCACACGCCGGACAACACGTTATGATATCGATATGACAAAATGCATTTACTGTGGTTTTTGCCAGGAAGCGTGTCCAGTTGAGGCTATCGTTGAGGGGCCAAATTTTGAATATAGTACCGAAACTCGTGAGGAACTTCTTTATGATAAAGATAAACTTCTTGATAACGGTGATCGTTGGGAACGTCAGCTTGCACTTAATATCGAGCTAGATGCACCTTATCGTTAGAGGAAAAAGAAAATGATAACAGCTATTTGTTTTTATATTTTTGCCACGATACTTATTGGATCAGGTATTATGGTAGTTTTTAGTAAAAATCCTGTACATTCTGTTTTATTTCTAATTTTAGCATTTTTTAACGCCGCAGGTCTTTTTGTTCTGCTAGGTGCCGAATTTGTAGCAATGATCCTTGTGATCGTATATGTGGGTGCGGTTGCGGTGATGTTTTTGTTTGTAGTTATGATGCTTGATATTAATTTCACCGAACTTAGAAAAGGGGTTCAGGACTACCTACCGATTGGTCTTTTGATAGGTATTATTCTGATGGTAGAAATGGTTGTAATAGTAGGTGGTTGGAGTATGACTGATGGGATTGCAGTAACGATAAACTCTGCAACGCCCAAAGTTTTAGAAGTTACAAACACGGATGCGATTGGTCGTATTTTATATACAGATAATATATTTTTATTTCAACTTGCGGGTCTCATTCTGTTGGTGGCGATGATCGGTGCGATTGTGCTTACCCACAGAAAACGCTCAGGTGTTAAAAAGCAAGATATAGGCAAACAGGTCCGGCGCAGGCGTCATGAAGCTTATGAAGCGGTGGACGTTAAGCCCGGTCAAGGAATTTAAGGATAAAAACGATGGAAATTGGAATTGAACATTACCTTACCGTTGCTGCGATGCTATTCACGCTCGGTGTCTTTGGTATATTTCTTAATCGAAAAAATGTGATTATTATTTTGCTCTCGATAGAACTTATTTTATTATCAGTAAATTTAAACCTTGTTGCGTTTTCATCCTATATGGGCGATATGGTTGGCCAAATTTTTACAATGCTAATTTTAACCGTTGCTGCAGCTGAGGCTTCGATCGGACTGGCCATTTTAGTGGTTTATTTTCGAAATCGAGGGTCAATTGCGGTTGAAGATATAAATCTGATGAAGGGTTAGTATAAAATGTATCAGGCTATTGTCTTTTTACCACTTATTGCTGCGCTTATTGCCGGTTTATTTGGCAGTCGTATAGGTAACCGGAGTGCCCAGGTTGTTACTTGCGGTGCGCTCATTATTTCGGCTTTCTTATCCTGGATTGCTTTCTTTCAGGTGGCTTGGAACCCGGGCGATCATTCAACTCATGTGCAGGTATTAAGCTGGATTGTGTCCGGTGAATTTAATGTAAACTGGGCCTTTCAAATTGATACACTTACGGTAGTTATGCTTGTAGTAGTTAATACGGTCTCTTGCCTTGTTCATATTTATAGTGTGGGTTACATGAACCGCGATCCTCATATTTCAAGGTTTATGTCTTACCTCTCGCTCTTCACATTCGCTATGCTTATGCTAGTAACATCAGATAATTTTGTGCAAATGTTTTTTGGGTGGGAAGGCGTTGGCTTAGCATCATACCTTCTTATTGGTTTCTGGCATAAAAAACCAACAGCCTGCGCAGCGGCCATTAAAGCATTTGTGGTAAATAGGGTTGGTGACTTTGGTTTTGCACTTGGTATATTTGCTATCTTTATGACGTTTGGTAGTGCTGATTTTTCTGTCGTATTTTCTGATGTGGGTGCCTACACAGATAAAGTAATCCACTTTCTGGGTATGGATCTTGATCTTCTAACTACTATTTGTATTCTTCTTTTTATTGGTGCTATGGGTAAATCTGCTCAACTTGGACTACATACATGGCTCCCCGATGCTATGGAAGGCCCTACACCTGTTTCAGCACTCATTCATGCAGCAACTATGGTAACTGCAGGTGTCTTCATGGTAGCACGGTGTTCTCCATTATTCGAGTTTGCACCATTTGCTCTTGAAATTGTTTGCATTGTTGGTGCTTCTACGGCCTTCTTTGCGGCTACTGTTGGTATGTCACAATTTGATATTAAGCGCGTAATTGCATATTCAACCTGTTCACAACTTGGTTATATGTTTTTTGCTCTTGGAGTTGGTGCTTATGGTGCTGCTATTTTTCATCTCTTTACACATGCTTTCTTCAAGGCTCTTCTTTTCCTTGGTTCCGGCTCAGTGATCCATGCGTGTAGCGACGAACAAGATATGCGTAAGATGGGCGGACTTCGTAAAAAAATTCCAATGACTTTCTTGATGATGACAATTGGTACACTAGCGCTCACGGGCTTTCCGTTTCTTGCTGGGTATTATTCAAAAGATATGATTATTGAGGCGGCCTTTGCCGCACATAGTAGCGTTGGTAGTTATGCCTTTGGTCTCGGAATTGTTGCTGCACTTATGACGTCCTTCTATTCTTGGCGACTTATGTTTATGACATTCTTTGGCAATAGTCGGGCAAGTAAGAAGGTTCAGAAGAATATTCATGAAAGCCCAAAGGTTATGCTTATTCCTCTTTATGTGCTTGCGGTTGGAGCAGTATTTGCCGGGTTCATCTTCAGCGATCATTTTATTGGCACTCAATACGAAGAATTCTGGGCGGGTTCATTGTTCCTCGTCGGGGAAAATATTATGGAAGCAGCCCATCATGTGCCTGGATGGGTGATTGCCTCACCGTTCATAGCCATGGTTTTGGGACTGGTAATAGCTTGGTATTTTTATATTAAGGAACCATCGATGCCTGGTAAATTTATCTCTACATTTAGATTGGCTTATGAATTAAGTTTCAATAAATGGTACTTTGATGAACTATACGATATTTTATTTGTACGCCCAGCAATGAAACTTGGATACTTTCTTTGGAAAAGAGGCGATGAAGACACTATTGATCGTTACGGACCGGACGGAGTTTCCGCTTCTGTTGTCCGTGTTGCCGAGAAGTTTAGAAACCTTCAAACTGGTTATCTTTACCATTATGCATTCGCAATGTTGATTGGGCTTTCTGCCTTTGTTAGCTGGTTCGTATTGGGAGATAAATAATATGGAATATTTTCCAATTCTTTTCGCTATCACATTTTTACCGTTGTTAGGTGTTTTAATTATTTTGGGGATTAGCGGAGAAAAAGAGATCGTCGAGCGTAATGCACGTAATGCTGCACTTTTGACGACTGTTGCTACATTTCTTTTTTCAATGGTTCTTTGGTTTAGCTTTGATAAGAACACGGCAGGTTTTCAGTTTGTTGAGGAGGCTGAATGGCTTGGAAGCGGGATTAAATATAAGATGGGTGTTGATGGTATTTCGGTTCTCTTTGTATTGTTGACTACCTTTATTATGCCTATTTGTATTCTTTGTGGATGGAATACTATAAAATCACGGGTAAAAGAATATATGATCGCTTTCTTGCTTCTAGAATGCTTTATGATTGGTGTGTTCTGTTCCCTCGATCTTGTTCTCTTTTATGTGTTCTTTGAAGCAGGCTTGATACCGATGTTTCTCATTATAGGCGTTTGGGGCGGAGATAATCGTGTTTATGCAGCTTATAAGCTCTTCCTTTACACGCTACTTGGTTCTGTTCTTATGCTTGTAGCGATGCTTTATATGTATGGCCAAGCAGGCACAACTGACATTCCTACACTGATGCAGTACAGCTTTGAACCGCAAGCGCAAATCTGGCTTTTTCTCGCCTTTTTTGCCTCTTTCGCTGTTAAGATGCCCATGTGGCCTGTTCATACATGGCTTCCAGACGCTCACGTTCAAGCTCCGACAGCTGGATCAGTAATATTGGCTGGGATCTTACTCAAAATGGGGGGGTATGGTTTTCTGCGTTTCTCACTTCCTATGTTCCCAGTGGCATCTGAGGAACTTGCATGGCTTATATATTCGCTATCATGCATAGCAATTATCTATACATCCCTAGTCGCCTTACGCCAGACTGATATGAAAAAACTCATTGCATATTCGTCTGTGGCTCATATGGGTTTTGTAACTCTCGGTATTTTTGCCTTTAACGTTCAGGGTATAGAGGGTGCTATAATTGTTATGCTGGCGCATGGTTTTGTAGCTAGTGCCCTTTTTCTTTGCGTTGGTGTGATTTATGACCGTCTTCATACACGAGATATTGATCGTTACGGAGGGCTTGTTAACATTATGCCGCGCTATGCATTTGTGTTTATGTTCTTTACTATGGCGTCTGTTGGTCTTCCTGGAACGGGGAACTTTGTTGGAGAGATATTGGTTCTTATTGGTATCTTTAAGGTAAGTAGTTGGGTGGCATTTTTTGCACTCTTCGGTGTGATTTTAAGTGCTGCTTATATGTTATACCTATATCGCCGGGTAGTTTTTGGTGAACTGATTAAAGAGGATCTTAAAAATATGCTTGATATGGATAGGCGTGAAATATTTATATTTGCTCCGCTAGTAATTCTAACCCTATGGATGGGTATTTATCCAGCAACATTTATGGACTTTATGCACGTATCTGTTGAAAATCTTGTTGTTCAACATGAGGTTTCTATGGCTACATATCATGCAACAATTGAAATAGTGGCTGGAAATTAGGAGAAAATGATGACTGAACTATTTCCTAATATCAACATTGCATACGGTGAAATATTTCTGAGTTTTGGTGCGTTGATGCTTCTTATGATTGGGGTATTCAAAAATAATAGTGTTAACCTTGTGAGTTGGATTGCAGTTGGTTTAATTGCGGTTACGCTATTTTTAACTGTGGCTGCTGGCAGTGAGCAAACCTATACTTTTTCTAATCTTTTTGTTGCTGATGGTTTCACACGTTTTATGAAGGTTCTTGTGCTTTTAGCTGCCGCGCTTGCAGTCATTATGAGTAGAGAGTTTTTTAGACTAGAGGGTGATGAGCGCTTTGAGTTCCCGATACTTCTTGTGCTTGCTACGGTTGGCATGATGGTTATGGTAAGTGCGAACGATTTGATGAGCCTTTACATGGGGATTGAACTTCAAAGCCTTAGCCTTTATGTACTGGCCGCTTTTAAGCGTGATAGTGAGCGTTCAACTGAGGCAGGACTTAAGTATTTTGTTCTTGGGGCACTTTCTTCTGGTATTCTTCTTTATGGCTGTTCCCTTATATACGGCTTTATAGGGAGCACTAATTTTTCCTCAATTGCTGTCGCACTTTCAAATATGGGTGAGAGTGGTGCACCAATAGGTGCTATTGTAGGCCTCGTATTTGTACTTTCGGGCCTTGCATTTAAAATATCAGCGGTGCCTTTTCATATGTGGACACCAGATGTTTATGAAGGATCACAAACGCCTGTAACGGCATTTTTTGCAGTTGCCCCAAAGGTTGCAGCCCTCGCTCTGCTTTCTCGTACACTTTACGTGCCGTTCGGTGAAATGTCTGGTTCATGGTCTCAAGTCGTTATCTTTATGTCAGTAGCTTCAATGCTGCTTGGTTCATTCGCAGCAATCATGCAAACAAATATTAAGCGTCTTATGGCTTATAGTTCAATTGGGCACGTTGGTTTTGCCTTGCTTGGCCTTATTGCCGGCAATGCTGAAGGCCTTCGCGGAGTAATGGTGTATATGTTCATATACCTTATTATGAATGTAGGTATGTTTGTTTGTATTATGTCCATGCGTCGCAAGGAAGACGGCATGGTTGAGGATATAAAAGAGCTTTCTGGACTGAGCAAGAACCATCCTATTATGGCTGCCTTTATTAGCATTTTTATGTTCTCCCTAGCAGGTGTTCCCCCGTTGGCCGGTTTCTTTGCAAAATGGTATGTGATTATACCGATCGTCAATGCTGGATATTTTAGTCTTGCAGTAGTAGCTGTTTTGGCTAGTGTAATTGGTGCTTACTATTATATTCGCGTTGTTAAAGTTATGTATTTTGATGAGCCAGCAGAAGAATTTGTACCACAAAAATCTAAGCCGATGAAAATTATAGCAACACTCTCAGCTATTCTTGTTCTAGCATTCATTATACCTCAAATATCCGGTTCAGTTATTGAAAGTGCATCTTCAGCTGCATTGACACTAAGACAGAATTAGTGTTCATGGATATTGATATTCAAAATGAATTACCTGAAGGCTTTGATATTCAGATTTTTTCATTTATTGATAGTACCAATATGGAAGCAGCTCGTAAAATAGAGTTAGGATCTAAAGGTGGCCTTTGGATTAAGGCCGATGAACAATCTAATGGTCGTGGCAGGGGTGATCGACTGTGGATTTCCAAACCTGGCAATCTTTACGCATCATTAATTTATGAAATTAATGAAAACATTCGTGATGCAGCTCAGTTGTCTTTCATAACGGCGCTTGCTGTTAGGGATACAATTGTTAAATGCATACCCAATAAAAATATTAAATGTAAATGGCCAAATGACATTCTTGTGTCAGGAAAAAAAATTTCTGGTATTCTTTTGGAAAGCCGCTTGAATAAAATTGAAGGAATTAACTATATTATTATAGGGACTGGAATTAATATAGATCATCATCCTGAATTAACATCTTATGAAGCAACGCATATCAATGAACAAACAAAACAAAAACGCTCCCATTCTGAGGTTTTTGTTATGCTCGCTGAAAAAATGGATTATTGGCTTTCGGTTTGGAAAGAAAAGGGTTTTGACCCTATTCGGGAAAGTTGGCTTGGAAGTGCTATAGGTATTGGAGAAAAAATTACCGTTAAAACTATGAGTAATCAATTGATAGGCTGGTTTGTTGGCCTTGATCGCGATGGGGCATTAATGTTAGAAGTAGATGGTAATATAAAAATTATCCATTCAGGGGATGTTTTTTTAGAAACTAAAGAACGAGAATTATAAAATGTTACTTGCGATCGATGCCGGAAATACAAATATTGTTTTTGCTCTTCATGATGGAAAAGAAATAATACATAAATGGCGTATATCAAGTGCTGATAGCCGTACAGCTGACGAATATATGGTCTGGCTTTCACAACTTTTAAATTTTGAAAAGCTTGATGTATCTATAATTACTGGTGCCATTATTGCTACAGTTGTTCCGCAAACACTTTTCCCGCTTCAATTACTATGCAGACGCTATTTTAAATGTGATGCACTCGTTGTAGGTTCACAATCTGTTAACCTTGACGTGAAGGTCAATCTACCTAATCCGGAAGAAGTTGGTTCAGATCGTCTAGTAAATGCTGTGGCAGCTCATGAAAAATACGGTGGTCCAATGATAATTATTGATTTTGGTACAGCGACTACATTTGATGTGATTGATAGTGTTGGTAATTATCATGGTGGTGTTATTGCACCAGGAGTAAATTTATCCCTAGAAGCCCTAAGTAAAGCCACGGCAACGTTGCCGCGTGTGGCAGTAGAAAAGCCAAATAAAGTTATCGGAAACAATACAATTACAGCTATCCAATCTGGGATATTTTATGGTTATCTTTCGATGATTGAAGGTATGGTTGAAAGAATTTCTGATGAATTTGGGGGTTCAATGAAGGTGCTTGCAACTGGTGGCTTAGCACCACTCTTTAATGAAGCCTCGAATATAATCCAATATGTAGATCAGGAATTGACCACATATGGTCTTTTCAAAATCTATACAGCCAACATTGAAAATATTGATGTCTAAAGGTTTTGAACAGTTATTATTCCTTCCTCTTGGGGGGTCAGGTGAAATAGGGATGAACCTTAACCTCTATTCATATGACAATCAGTGGGTGATGGTTGATTGCGGGATTTCCTTTGCCGATGAATATTTGCCTGGTATTGACCTGATTATGGCTGATCCCATATTTGTTGATAACATAAAAGATAACCTTAAAGGGCTGGTGCTCACACACGCCCATGAAGATCATATTGGGGCTGTGGTTCATCTTTGGCCTAAGTTCAAGTGCCCCATATATGCTACACCATTTTGCGCTCTTATTTTGAAATCAAAACTTAAAGATGCTGGCCTTCTTGATTTGGCAACTATTCATGAAGTTCCGCTTAAAGGCGTTATAAACCTTGGTGATTTTGAAATTGAATATGTCACGCTTACTCATTCTATCCCAGAACCTAATGCACTTAGAATTACAACTCCCTTAGGGACTATTTTTCATACGGGCGACTGGAAAATCGATCCTGCTCCAGTCATTGGTGCAGCAACAGATGAGAACCGATTAAAAGAAATTGGGGATGCAGGTGTGCTGGCGATAGTTTGTGATAGTACAAATGTTTTTAATAAAAAATCATCTGGGTCGGAAACGGCAGTTCGGAAAAGTCTTGTGGAGTTACTTCAGGCAAAAGAGGGGGCCATATTCTGCGCAACCTTTTCATCAAACGTGGCAAGACTTGACACGCTTTCACATGTTGCAAAGAGTACGGATCGACATTTATGTTTAGTTGGACGTTCTATTAAACGTAATATTGCGGCAGCTAGAGAGTGCGGGTATTTAAAGGGCTTTCCAACTATACTCAGTGAGCAGGACGCTGCACACATACCAAGACATAAAATTCTTTATATTTGCACTGGATGCCAAGGTGAATCTCGTGCTGCCCTTATGCGTATTATTAACGATAACAATAAATATGTGCATATAACAGGGAGTGATACTGTAGTTTTTTCATCAAAAATAATTCCTGGAAATGAACTTTCAATTACTCGGATGCATAACGCTCTTATTGAAAAATCAGCCGAGGTTATCACAGAAAAAAATGCCTTTGTGCATGTTTCTGGTCATCCGGGACAGGACGAACTAAAGCAAATGTATGAATGGATCAGGCCAGAAATAATTGTTCCCACGCACGGTGAGCGTGCACACCTTATAAAACAGGCAGAGTTTGCCCGCTCACTTGGTTTTAAAAAAACCGTGGTTCCGCATAATGGTTCAGTTATAAAACTAGCTCCAGGGAAAGCAGAAATTATAAATGAAGTAAAAACTGGAAGGCTTGTTCTTGATGGTTCCATTCTAATCCGTGATGACGATATGGCTATAGTTGAACGACGACGAATTCAATCTAATGGTTCATTAGTTGTTTATGTTATTATGGACGATAAAGGAATATTGCTGACGCCACTTAATATAATTACTAATGGTCTTCCTGAAAAAAAACCAAAAGAACTTGTAAACTTTATTAAAGATAAAATTCATCAGGCACTTGAACTTGCAGTTACCAAAGGTGTAAAAGACGATGATGACTTGAAAGAGTTGATCAGGAGGTCAGCGCGTAAAGCATCTAAATACTATACTGGCAAGGAAACAGGTCCAGTGACAACTATTACTATTATAAGAATAGGAAAAAAATGATCGAGAGGCTTAACCATGTAGCCATTGTTGTACCAGACCTTGAAGCTGCCATAAGGCTTTATAAGGATGTTCTTGGTGCAACTGTCACGGAACCTATTGATTTACCTGCTCACGGTGTCACAGTCGCATTTATTGATTTAGGTAATACAAAGATAGAACTTCTTTGTCCGCTTGGAGAAAAGTCTCCAGTAATGTCTTATTTAAATAAAAATTCATCAGGTGGTGTTCATCATTTGTGTTTTGAGGTTGATGATATAAAAGTAACATGCGATCATTTAGTAGAAAAGGGAATGAGAATCCTTGGTAATGGTGAGCCAGAGTTGGGCGCCCATGGAAAGCCAGTAATTTTCTTACACCCAAAAGATTTTTGCGGAACACTTATTGAAATTGAACAAACTTAAAGGGTTAAGAATATGAGTTATATTGGCTACAGCATCACGTTTTTTATTTCTTGGTGGCTGTTTTTATTCATGGTCCTACCCATGGGCGTAACAACCCATAGTGAAATTGATAAAGACGTTAAAGATGGTGTTGAAATTGGCTCGCCAGTTCAGGCAAATATAAAGAACAAAATGTTAATTACTACAAGTATAACAATCTTCTTTATGATTATTGTCATGATTATAGACTACTTCGATCTAATATCTATTAAATAACTGTACTTAAAACTTTTAAGGCTATGAAGGTAAAATATTTTTGTGACGTGCTTAAATGAATAAAAAGGCACTTGATAATTAAATGGTAATTGAAGTTAATTTTACCTTTGCTATAAAGCTTTTATAATACTTCTAATTTTATAATTTTAAGGGTTAACATGCGTCTTTCAAAATACTTCATTCCGACCATCAAAGAAAACCCCTCTGAGGCACACATCATCTCACACACCTTGATGCTTCGTTCTGGGATGATACGTCAATCTAGTGCAGGAATTTATGTTTGGCTACCGACGGGTCTTATAGTCATGAATAAAATTGCCAATATTGTTCGAGAAGAACAAAATAGGGCAGGAGCTATCGAAATATTAATGCCGACCATTCAACCTGCAGAACTTTGGCAGAAGAGTGGAAGGTATGACGCTTATGGAAAAGAAATGCTCAGGATTACTGACCGTAGTAATAGAGAAATGCTTTACGGTCCAACAAATGAGGAAATGATTACGGACCTTTTCAAAAATACTGTGAAAAGCTATAAACAACTGCCCCTGAACCTTTATCATATTCAGTGGAAGTTCCGTGATGAAGTTCGCCCTCGTTTTGGAATTATGCGTGGCCGTGAATTTCTTATGAAGGATAATTATTCATTTGATCTAGACTTTGAAGGAGCAAAAGAAAGTTATAATAAAATGTATGTAGCGTATCTTCGTACATTTGCAAGACTTGGCCTTACTGCCATTCCTGTGCGTGCAGATGCCGGTGCTATAGGGGGTGATTTAAGTCATGAATTTCAAATTCTCGCAGAGACAGGGGAAAGCACACTTTACTATGATAAAGATATTGAAAATTTTGACCTTGCTGATCTTAAGGGTGATATTGATGATGCTACCGTTGCAAAATTACGAAGCTATTATGCTATGGAAGAAGAAAAACATGATGCTGATAATTGCTCCGTAGCCCCTGAAAATTTAAAAAGGGCGAAAGGAATTGAAGTTGGGCATATATTCTATTTTGGTAAAAAATATTCTGAAAGTATGGGTGCAAAAATTACTGGGCCTGATGGTAACGAAGTTGATGTCGAAATGGGATCTTACGGTATTGGCGTCTCCCGTCTGGTTGGAGCACTTATTGAAGCTAATCACGACGAAAACGGTATCGTTTGGCCGGAAGAAGTTGCGCCTTATAAAGTAGGAATTATCAATTTACGGTTTAAGGATGAAAACTGCAGTGCAGCATGCGATAGTCTCTATAGTAAGTTACTGGATCACGGTGTCGAAGTTCTTTATGATGACCGCGATGCTGGTGCTGGTACTAAATTTGCCGATATGGATCTTATTGGTCTACCGTGGCAAATTATAATTGGCCCCAAAGGACTTGATAAGGGGGCATACGAACTTAAAAACCGACGCACTGGGGAACGGACGGAGCATTCAGTAAAAGAAATACTGGAAAAATTAGGATAATATATGTTTAGGAAATATGAATGGAAAGTAGCACTTAAATATCTAAGTGTGAGGGGGCATGATGGTTTTGTTACTGTAATCGCGCTTTTTTCACTTTTTGGAATATTTATTGGCGTAACTGCTTTAATCGTTACAATGTCAGTGATGGGGGGATTTAGAGAGGAGCTTCTAAGTAAAGTTATTGGGTTTAATGGACATATGCTTTATCAACCTTTTGGTGGAAAAATGGACAATTATGACGCCGCTGTTTCGAATCTTTCCGGCGTTGAAAATGTGGTGCAGGTTAATCCTATCCTAGAAGGCCAAGCAATGGCTATGATGGGAGAGTATGGGACATTTGCACTTGTTAGAGGTATTAGAGCTAAGGATATCCGTTCACAGGATCTAATAGCCTCTAATATTATAATAGGAGATCTTGATCAGTTTGGTGAGGGCGATAGTGACATTGTTATTGGTCAAAGATTAGCCGAAAAATATAACTTGGAAATAGGTAGTAATGTAACTTTAATGTCCCCAAAAGGGCGTATAACCGCTTTTGGTACGGTGCCTCGTATTCAACAGTTCAATGTTATAGCTATTTTTGAGGTTGGCGAATATAATTACGACTCTAACTATTTCTTTATTCCTCTTGATCAGGCTCAAGTCTATTTTCAATATGGAAATCAGGTTGGTGGTCTTGAAGTTACCCTAAAGCACGCAGACCTGGTTAGTCAGACATACGCGCCACTTTCGCAGCGAATTGCTGATTTAGGTCTGGCGGGACGGCTCCTTGATTGGCAGCAGTTAAATCGTTCATTCTTCAACGCGCTTCAGATAGAACGAAATGCTATGTTTATTATATTATCACTTATTATTTTAGTTGCAGTTTTTAATGTTATATCAACTATGATTATGTTGGTTAAAAGTAAGACCAGGGATATTGCTGTTCTTAGGACCATGGGTGCATCACGATCCTCTATAACGCGGATATTCTTTATTATTGGCTCCAGTATAGGTTTTTTTGGAACTTTTTTGGGCGTTATAGGAGGAATATATATTGCTAATCACCTGAAGTGGGTTACCAACCTTATTGAAAATATCACTGGGGCCACAGTTTGGGATGCTGAAACGAGGTTTATATCTGAGATACCCTCAAAAGTGGATAATTCTGAGGTAATGGCAGTAACTGTTGTAGCATTGGTATTATCTTTGATTGCTACAATATTCCCGGCGCTAAGGGCTGCTAACACTGATCCTGTGAAGGCCCTACAATATGAGTAACATTATCGAGTTAAATGATGTTTATAAGAGCTTTGATCAAGGCGCTCATCATCTGAAAATTCTAAAAGGAATTAATTTAAAGATTACTAGTGCTGAGGTTGTGGCGCTCGTTGGTCCCTCTGGCGCTGGTAAGTCAACCCTACTTCATATTATGGGACTTCTTGATTGTTCTGACAGCGGAGATATCATTATTTCTGGTGTCTCTACCGCTGGTCTTAGTGATATAAAAAGAACCAAAATTAGGCGCAATGAGATTGGTTTTATTTATCAATTTCACAACCTTTTACCAGAATTTAATGCGCTTGATAATGTTATTATGCCCCAGCTTATCGCTGGGGTTTCTTTAGAAAAAGCTCAGAAGCGAGCTAAAGCACTGCTTAATAAAATGATGCTTGGAAGTCGTGTAGATCATCGCCCGTCGGAACTTTCAGGCGGCGAGAAACAACGAGTTGCAATTGCAAGAGCACTGGCTAATCGACCGCGATTGGTTCTAGCTGATGAACCAACGGGTAATCTTGATGAAAAAACTGGAAACGATTTAATGGATATGTTGTTGGAGCTATCTAATGATGAAGGAATATCGGCTCTCGTAGCAACACATAATAATAAGCTCGCAGCTCGAATGGATAGAACCATAATATTGAAAGATGGTGTTTTAACTAAGTTGGTCTAATTGAGTTATTTTTATAAATAGTTTATCGGGAGTTATAATAATGTTGGATATTGGAGCGTTGAACTATCTAGCAATTTTATCAGCAGGTGCAGCTAAGTTTCTTGTTGGTCGCATTTGGTTTTCAAAGATTTTTTTCGATACACTTTGGCTTCAGGAATTAGGTGTTTCGAATAAACCGTATGGTAGTTTTAGTAATAGACTACTCACTAAATTCGGCCTTTGTCTGCTAGTTTCTTTTTCATTTTCAGTGATTTTGCAGATGTTAGCTCTTGACGTTAGGTCAAGTATTGCTGTTGCTGTTATTATTGCTATTGGTATTACATCCGCACAACTTGGCCTTTCTTTCTCCGATGAAGGTAGAAACGTTAAATTATTTTTGATTTACGCCATACAAAGTGTTGCTGAATTTGTTATTGTAGTATTAATATTAAGTTTGATGTAGTGAAGCAGAAATGTAGTTAATGCCAAACGATAATAATTTTATCCACCTTCGATTGCATTCAGCCTACTCTTTGGCTGAGGGTGCAGTTCAAATAAAGGATTTAGTCAAGCACTGTATAGGCAATAAAATGCCTGCTGTGGCTATTACAGATACTAATAACATGTTCGGTGCGATGGACGCATCTATAAATCTTCCGCTGAATGGTATTCAACCTATAATAGGCGTATCACTTGCAATTCGTCATCAAAGTGTTGAAAATAATTTAAACCAGAGAGTTTCTGAGCCCGGTTTTATTGTATTGCTTGCTCAATCACAGCTGGGATATGAAAACCTGATGGTCTTAGTTAGCAAAGCTCATTTGGATTCAGATAGATCCGAAGTTCCCCAAATCTCACTTGGGGACCTTGAGGGTTATAATAAGGGTATTATTTGTCTTACTGGTGGCGTGAATGGTCCAGTTGGCAAATATCTTCAGGGTGGAGATTTTAAGAAAGGGGAGGACTGCCTTAAACGCCTTAACAGCCTTTTTGGCAATAGGCTTTATATGGAACTAGCTCGCCACAGTCTGGCTTTGGAAGATAAACTTGAATCATCTTTTATAGAGTTAGCTTTTAAATATGATATCCCACTCGTGGCAACTAATCAGGTCTTTTTTGCAAAGCGCAAGATGTATGAAGCCCACGATGCATTACTTTGTATCGCGGATGGTAATTATATTGATCAGTTAGATCGTAGAAAAGAAACGCCTGAACATTATTTTAAGTCTGCTGCTGAAATGGGTGAACTTTTTAAAGATATTCCTGAAGCAATTGATAATACAATCACCATCGCTAGGCGCTGTGCTTTTAAGGTTCCAACAATTGAACCGATTTTGCCTAATTTTACTATTAATGAAAATATGGGTGAGGCTGAAAGCTTAAGAAAACTTGCAAAAGAAGGGCTTGATTATAGATTGTTAGACCATGTATTTGATGGTGAGGATGATGTTAAATTAAGTTTGCCTTATTTTGATAGGCTTGAATATGAGCTTGGTGTCATTAATAAAATGGGGTTCCCAGGTTACTTTCTTATTGTTGCTGACTTTATTCAGTGGGCCAAGGACCACGATATTCCAGTGGGACCTGGACGGGGATCAGGTGCTGGTTCTGTTGTAGCTTGGGCTTTAAAAATTACTGACCTTGATCCTTTAAAATTTGGCCTTTTGTTTGAGCGGTTTCTTAATCCTGAGCGGGTATCTATGCCTGATTTTGATATCGACTTCTGCCAGGATAAACGCGAGCTAGTTATTAAGTATGTTCAGGATAAATATGGTCACGACCAAGTAGCCCAAATCATCACGTTTGGTAAACTTCAAGCTCGTGCTGTAGTTCGTGATGTAGGACGGGTAATGCAAATAAATTATAATCAGGTAGGAAATTTTGCAAAGTTGATACCAAGTAATCCGGCTAATCCAATGACCCTCAGCGAGGCTATTAAAAGCGAGAAAAAAATACGCGAAGAAATAAGTAATGATCCAAAGATTTCGCGGTTGGTTGAGGTTGCGCTGCAGCTTGAAGGGCTTTTCCGACACGCATCTACCCATGCGGCAGGGGTTGTTATTGGAGATAGACCACTTGATCAATTGGTGCCGCTATATCGGGACCCTCGCTCTGACATGCCTGTTACTCAATATAATATGAAATATGTTGAGCAAGCGGGACTAGTCAAGTTTGACTTTCTTGGTCTGAAAACATTGACAGTCCTTAAAAAGGCAGTTGAATATATTGCTATGCGTAACGTTGAAATCGATATTATAAATGTTCCCCTTGATGATAAAGCATCATTTGATCTGATGTGCTGTGGGAATACGGTAGGGGTGTTTCAACTTGAAAGTTCGGGAATGCAAAATGTTCTTATGAATCTTAAACCGGATATGTTTGAAGATATTATTGCTGTAGTTGCTCTTTACCGTCCGGGCCCAATGGATAATATACCACGTTATATTTCTTGCAAACATGGTGAGGAGGATCCGGATTATCTTCATCCATTGATTGAAGAAATTCTTAAAGAAACATATGGTGTGATTATTTATCAGGAGCAAGTGATGCAGATTGCTCAGGTGCTTGCTGATTATACTCTTGGTGATGCTGATCTTCTTAGACGAGCAATGGGTAAAAAAATTCCTGCAGAAATGGATAAACAACGGGAGCGTTTCCAGGATGGAGCTAATGCAAAAGGAGTTGATATTAAGCAAGCGGCTGGAATTTTTGATCAAGTGGCAAAATTTGCTGGATACGGTTTCAATAAAAGTCATGCCGCAGCATATGCCTTAGTTTCTTATCATACAGCATTTCTTAAAGCTAACTATACCGTTGAGTTTATGGCGGCGATTATGACACTTGATCTAACTAATACGGATAAACTTCATATCTTTAAACAGGAATTAGTTAACTTAAACGTTTCAGTCCTTCCTCCTGATATTAATAAATCACAGGTCGAGTTTTCAGCGGAAGTCATTGAGGGTGAGCGGGATGAAGACGCTATTGGTGGAATTCTGAGTGATGGACGTATGCGCGGCGTTAGATATGGCCTTGCGGGCCTAAAAAATGTTGGTATTACTGCTATGGAAGGTTTAATTGAAGAGCGGGATAGGAATGGTCCATTTAAGGACCTTAAAGATTTTTGTGGGAGGGTTGATACCCAGCAAATTAATAAACGAGCTCTTGAAAACCTTATCAAAGCGGGTGCATTTGATAGTATTAACTCTAATCGTGCTCAAATTTATAGCGTAGTCGAAATGATGCTTAGAGAAATGAGTTTAGCTACGCAGGAGAGAAATTCGAATCAGGTAAACTTATTTGTAGATCAGGTTGAGGAACAATCAATTATTCTTCCTGAATTAAAAGATTGGGACCTTCTTGAAAAACTTAAAGGTGAACAGGAAGCTGTTGGATTTTATCTTTCCGCACACCCTCTTGATGCTTATACCAGTGTTCTAGCTCGTCAAAAAGTAGTCCCGAGTACTGAACTTGGAGACCGTGCAGCTGGCAAGGGCGGATTTATAAAAATTGCGGGAACTATCCAGGGTATCCGGCGCATGAAATCAAAGAGGGGAAACCCTTACGCATTTTTAAGCCTTTCCGATAGTTGGGGTGCTTATGAAGTTACATTATTTAAAGAAATTCTTGAAGCACAGGATGCTGCCCTTGTTAATGGAAACTCAGTAATTATAAGTGCCGAAGTAAAACGGGGTGATGATGGGTCGTTGCGTATAACTGGCCAAGGCCTTGAAACTATAGACAATGTAGCTTTGCGAACAGGTACTGGGCTTGATATTTATCTTAAGAATGCTAACAATATTGATGCTATCAAAGATATTCTTAAAAACCATAAGAATGGCCGTGGTCTAGTAACTTTTAAAGTTAAGACATTTCATGATGACTTTCCAGAATGTGACGTTGATGTAGAATTAGCGGAACGTTACAATATTTCACCAATGGTCAGAAATGCCATTGTCTCGTTAAGTGGCGTTTTAGAGGCTAAAGAAATTTGATGGCTGTTAATTTAGAGCTTATTGATGCGGCTTCAGTCCTTATTGTCCGCGATAATGAGCAGACAGGCGCCTTTGAAGTACTTATGGTAAGGCGTCATCCTGATATTGATTTTGCTGGAGGTGCGTATGTTTTTCCTGGAGGTAAAGTTGATGTTGCTGATATTGAGCTTTCGGAACCTGTGCCATCTTTTCCAATTGGTTATTCTGAATTAACGCACACGGCATATCGTGAAGTCCTAGAAGAATCTGGATTACTAATTGGACGCGGGGAGAATATTTCTTTTTATAGGAATGCTTTGATTAAAGAAGAAATTTCATTTACAGAATTTATGATAAAAGCTAGCGTAACTTTTAACGTTGATGATCTAGTGCCCTTTGCAAGATGGATAACACCGAAGACTTATACTAAACGGTTTGATACACGGTTTTACCTTGCTCGAGCGCCTAAGGATCAATATGCCATACCAGATGGGCATGAAGTCATTGAATCAACTTGGGTCGAACCTATTGATTTTATTAATAAAAATATTGATAAAATGATGTTTCCTACATTGATGAACTTAAAACTATTGGCGGAAGCGACGAATGTCGAGGAGGCAATAAAATATGCACGAACACGAAAAACTATTATCATTGAACCAAAAATAAAGAACGGGATTCGGATAATCGATCCAGCTGCTGGATACGGTGAGGTGAACCAGGAAAAAATTCATCAGGGTTTTAAATAGTAAGGGAAAATTTTTTTTAAAGAAAACCCTTGATATCTAATGCATGCGCGTGTATCAACCGCTTACTTTCACATGCAGGTATTTGTTTATTCTTTATATATTAGGATCGACACGCCGGTGCTCTTATGAGCTCAGAACTTGCAGAGGATTAACCGGAAAAGGAAATTATTATGGCTATGCCCACGTTTACTATGCGCGACCTGTTAGAAGCTGGTGTTCACTTTGGACACCAAAAACATCGTTGGAATCCTCGTATGGAGGATTATATTTTTGGTGTTAAAAATAAAGTTCATATTATCAATCTCTCTATCACCGTTCCTCTTCTTCATCGTGCTCTAGAACAAGTTCGGGACGTAACTGCGGCGGGGGGGCGTGTACTTTTTGTTGGTACTAAGCGTCAGGCTTCTGGACCAATTGCTGAGGCAGCGAAACGTTGTGGACAGTATTATGTGAACCACCGCTGGTTAGGTGGTATGCTGACTAACTGGGAAACAATTTCAAAATCAATCAAGCGACTTAATATTCTCGATGAAAAACTTGCAAATGATGTTTCTGGTCTCACCAAGAAAGAGACATTACAAATGACGCGTGAACGGGATAAGCTTGAGCGCTCATTAGGAGGGATTAAAGAAATGGGTGGTATTCCCAGCGCTATTTTCGTTGTTGACACAAATAAGGAAGAGCTCGCTATTGCCGAAGGTAAGAAACTCGGAATTCCAGTGATTGCAGTCTTAGATACAAATTGTGATCCAGAAAATATTGATTTCCCCATCCCAGGTAATGATGATGCAACCCGTGCAATTGATCTATACTGTAATTTAGTAGCTGATGCAGTTCTTGATGGGATCCAGCAGGAACTCTCATCGGCAGGTGTTGATATTGGTGCCATGGAGCCTAAAGTTGAAGAAATTCCGGGAGCCGAAGAGGTGGCGGTAGAAATTATTTCAGAAAAAGTTGAAGAGGTTGCTGTAGAAGTTGTTTCAGCTAAGGTAAAAGTTAAAAAACAATCTCCGGTAAAGCCTGTCGCTGAAAAAGAAAAAGCTGAAGAAAAACCTTAACAATATTTATTTTAAAACAAGGATAGAATAATGGTTCAAATTACTGCCGCTCTTGTTAAAGAACTACGCGATAAATCTGGCGCAGGCATGATGGATTGTAAAAAAGCTTTAAGTGAAAACGATGGAGATATTGAAATTTCAATGGATTGGCTCCGTCAAAAAGGTATTGCAAAAGCTGAAAAAAAATCAGGCCGTGTAGCTGCTGAAGGTCTTGTAGCTATTGCATCTAATGGTAAAGTGGGTATTGCTGTAGAAGTGAACTCTGAAACAGATTTTGTTGCACGTAATGATTTGTTCCAATCCCTTGTAAATGGCGTTGCCTCTGTAGCGCTTGAAAATGGTGGTGATTACGCTGCTACAAATGAGGCATTTTATCCAGGAACTACAAATAGTGTTGAAGCAGAAATTACAAAATCTGTTGGAACAATTGGCGAGAATATGAATTTTCGGCGTTCTGTTGGCCTTTCAGTTTCGAATGGTGTAGTTTCTACATACATACACAATGCTGTTGCTCCTGGTCTAGGAAAGCTAGCTGTACTTGTTGCTCTCGAATCAGATGCTGACACTACAACACTTGAAGCTCTTGGCAAGCAACTCGCTATGCATGTTGCAGCCTCAAATCCACAAGCCATGACAATTGCTGAAATGTCAAATGAATCCATTGAGCGTGAGAAAGCAATTTTGATTGAGCAGGCCCGTGAGAGTGGCAAACCAGAAAATATTATTGAAAAAATGATTGTTGGTCGAATGAATAAGTTCTATCAGGAAGTTGTTTTTACCGAACAAACTTTTGTTATTGATGGCGAAACAAAAATCAAAAAAGTTATTGAAAATGCTGCAAAAGAGGTTAGTACAGACATCAAACTTATTGGCTATTGTAGACTTGAAGTTGGTGATGGAATTGCGAGAGAAGAAGACGACTTTGCTGCAGAAGTTGCCGCAATGAATAGCTAAAAATATAATTAATTTTATGGGCTTGAATAATGAATGGATTTTATCTATTCGTTTTTGAGCCCTTAATGTATATAGTAAATATTTAAAGGGTATTTATGATAGGCTTCCGTTTCAATCATAAGCAAAGGTTTAATTTTTATAAAGGATATTTTTATGACAGCCCAGCTTCAATATAAACGCGTTTTATTAAAATTATCTGGTGAAGCTCTCATGGGGGATTTGGATTATGGTATTTCTCCAGATGTGGTAAATCGTGTTGCTAAAGAAATTAAAAGTGTTGTGGAGATGGGTACAGAAGTTTGTTTAGTCATAGGTGCGGGTAATATATTCCGGGGTATGACCGGGGTGACGAGTGGCTTCGATCGCACGAGCTCTGATCATATGGGAATGTTAGCTACCGTAATGAACAGTCTTGCCATGCAAAATGCCCTTGAGCGACAAGGTGTTAATACCAGAGTTCAATCAGCTTTTCCCATTGCTTCAGTGTGTGAGCCATATATCCGACGTAAAGCTATAAGACATATGGAAAAAGGACGTGTTGTTGTTTTTGCTGCAGGGACTGGAAATCCATTTTTTACAACAGATAGTGCGGCCGCTTTAAGGGCTGCAGAGATGGGCTGCGATGCTGTTTTTAAAGGAACGCAAGTTGATGGTGTTTACGACAAAGATCCAAAACTTAATTCAGATGCCATCAAGTATGACACGTTAACTTATATGGATGTCCTTAAAAATGATTTAAAGGTTATGGATGCATCTGCAATTTCATTGGCGCGTGAAAATAATATACCAATTTTGGTTTTTTCAATCCATAAACATGGAAATTTTGCTAAAGTCTTGATTGGGAAAGGTCCACACACTAAGATTTGTAATTAATATAATGTAGAATCAATGAAGATAAGAAAGTGGGAGGAATACAATGTTATCTGAACTGGACCTTGGCGACATAAAACGTCGAATGAACGGTGCAATTGAAAACTTAAAAAGTGAGTTTAAAGGCCTGAGAACTGGTCGCGCTTCGGTTAATCTTCTTGATCCTGTTTTAGTGGATGCTTACGGAGCTCAGATGCCGATTAATCAAGTTGGGACTGTTTCCACTCCCGAAGCTCGACTAATTAGCGTTCATGTATGGGATAAAGGCCTTGTTGCTTCTGTTGAAAAGGCTATACGAAACTCTGGTATTGGATTAAACCCAATTGTTGATGGGGATACATTACGTATTCCAATCCCTGAACTCAATGAAGAGCGTCGCGTTGAGCTTACTAAGTTGGCTAAAAGTTATTCTGAACACTCAAAAGTTGCTGTTAGGAATGTCCGTCGGGATGGCATGGAAACTATTAAAACCATGGAAAAAAGTGGAGATATTAGCCAGGATGAACAGAAAAATATAGGAGAAGATATTCAAAAACTTACTGATGATGCTGTAAAGGCAATTGATCAAATAACTACTTCTAAAGAAGAAGAAATTATGCAGGTATAACTTTACTATGTTACAAGCAAAAAATAATCATAAACAATTAAATAAAACTGACCTGGTTGGATATAATCTTAAGCACATTGCTATTATTATGGATGGCAATGGTCGCTGGGCTAAATTACGCCATCTTCCAAAAATTGCTGGTCATAAAAAAGGTGTTGACGTGATACGTAACACTGTCAGGCAATGCGTTGATCTTGATATAAAGTATCTTACTCTTTATGCCTTTTCATCTGAAAATTGGAACCGCCCAATTGATGAGGTTAATAGTTTGATGAACCTATTAAAAACTTATCTAACTAAAGAAATAGCAGAGCTCCATAGAGAAGGTATCAAAATCAGTTTTATTGGTAGCCGCGAGCGGCTCAGTAAAAATATTATCGAACTTATTAAGAATGCCGAAGAAATAACAAAAAATAACAAAAGACTACAATTGATAATTGCCATTAATTATGGTGGAAAAGAAGAGATTGTATGTGCAGTAAAGAAAATTGTTAAAAAAGTACAAATAGACATGTTGGATATTGAAAGTATAGACGATAAATTTTTTTCGGATTATCTATATACTAGTGCTTTTCCAGAACCAGACCTCATAATTCGAACAGGCGGTGAAAAACGCCTCAGTAATTTTATGCTTTGGCAGTCAGCATACTCAGAGCTTGTTTTTCAAGATATTCTTTGGCCTGAGTTTACAAAAGAAAGTTTATTAAGTGCTTTAGGTGAATATAATAAGAGAGATAGGCGATATGGCGCCAGACCATAATCATATTATTCGTGCTAAGTTTAATAATTTACTAACTCGGTTATTATCCGCGATTGTGTTATTACCTTTGGCTGTTCTTGCGATTTTAACCGGTGGTATTCCGTATTTTACTTTTGTTATACTTATTACAATTTTAATAATTTTTGAGTGGAACGGTATTACCGAAAAAAAATCGATTTCTCTACTGTTTTCTTTGCAAGCGTTAAGTATGACTTTACTATTATTGGAAATTAATTTTGGTAGTCCATATTTAATGATTTCATTTTGTAGTAGTTTGATTGCAATTGTTGCCATGTCATACTTGATTAAAGCTAAAATAAAGTGGGCATTGATTGGTTTTTTTTATGCCTTTGTACCTTCTGTTGCAATTCTATTGATAGGAAAAAATGTTAGCGGACAGGTAGTTTTGTGGATGATGATAGTTATCTGGTCTATGGATACTGGGGCTTATTTTGTTGGGAAAAATATTGGCGGGCCCAAAATGTCACCAAGTATTAGTCCAAACAAAACTTGGTCAGGATTAATAGGTGGAACTATAACGGCAATGTTATTTGGGTTTCTTTATGTTCATTTTTTTGGTGATAAAATTTTGCCAATATTTAATAATGCCATAATTTTGATCATTTTGTCTGGTGTTATTGCCATATTGAGCCAAGTGGGTGACCTTGCCGAATCTGCTCTTAAAAGAAATTTTAACACTAAGGATTCGGGATCAATAATTCCTGGTCATGGGGGTGTTATGGACCGAATGGATGGCATTTTATTTGTCGCACCAATTGTCCTTGTTATCTCTTATATATTACACTCCTGAAAATTAGAAATTAAGTCGTTGAAATTAATATGAATTCACTAAATAAGGATAGCCTTAATTTGGCAGCTAATAAAAAGAGTGTTACAATTCTTGGTTCAACTGGTTCAATCGGGTCCAATACGCTTGACCTTATTTCGCGAAATAGGGATGCCTATGATATTAAAGCTCTAACTGCAAACAGAAACGTTATAAAACTTGCTCAGCAAGCTAAGGAATTTAATGTAGATATGGCAGTCATTGCTGACAGCACGCTTTATAGTGAACTAAAGTTAGCACTTAGTGGGACAAATATAATAGTGGGCGCAGGATTAGAGGGGCTTATTGAGGCTGCTGATATGCCAGCTCAGTGGGTTATGTCCTCGATAGTTGGCGCCGCTGGCCTTGGTCCCACACTTACGGCTATCCGGAGGGGCGCAACTATAGCGCTAGCGAATAAAGAATGTCTTGTTTGCGCCGGTGAATTTATGATGAAACAGATCAAAAAACATGGTGCAACTCTAATTCCAGTAGATTCCGAGCATAACGCTATATTCCAAATTTTTGATTTTAATCATCCTGAGACCGTAGACAAAATAACTCTTACCGCATCAGGGGGCCCATTTTGGAACAATGATAGTATTGATATGACATCAATAACGCCTAACCAAGCTGTAAAACATCCAAATTGGTCCATGGGTGCTAAAATCTCGGTTGATAGCGCCACATTAATGAATAAAGGATTAGAGCTTATTGAGGCTTACTATTTGTTTCCAGTTAATAAAAACCAACTTGATATCATCATTCATCCTCAGTCAATTATCCATAGTATGGTTTCATATATTGATGGGTCGGTATTAGCGCAGCTGGGCATGCCAGATATGAGAACACCTATTTCATATGCACTTGCTTGGCCAAATCGTATGAGTACTCCATCAAAGAAACTTGACTTATTAGAAATTGGAACTTTGGACTTCATTAAACCTGATAGAAAAAAATTTCCGTCACTAAATATTGCTCGAGATGCATTGCATTATGGTGAGAGTGCACCCACCATTCTCAATGCTTCAAATGAAGTCGCTGTTCGCGCGTTCCTCGACGGTAAAATTGGATTTCAAGAGATTATTAAGTTAGTGGAAAAAACTTTAGACAAAATAAATTTTTGTAAAATGTCATGTTTGAAAGATGTTTATGAAGTGGACGAAAATGCGAGAAGAGTTTCTAACGAGTTTATAAAAGGGATAAAGAAATAAAATGGAAACTGTTTTATATTTCATACAAACAACTGCATCATTTTTAGCTCTCCTGACAGTGCTCGTGTTCGTCCATGAATGGGGACATTATATAATTGCCCGGATTAATGGTGTGCGCGTTGAAATTTTTTCTATAGGTTTTGGGCCAGAAATTTGGGGTTTTAATGATAAAAATGGCACTCGCTGGAAGTTTAGTTGGATACCACTTGGCGGTTACGTAAAGTTTTTTGGTGACGGACCAGAGGCTAATAGGTCGAACAATGGTTTAGATACCATGAATAATAAAAACCGGGGTGAATCATTTTATTATAAAAAATTGTCCCAAAAGGCCTCTATTGTTGTTGCTGGCCCGGCGATCAACTTCCTTTTTGCTATTTTAATTTTTACTGGTCTTTATTTTTCTCATGGTCGCTTAGTTAATGCCCCTATTGTAGGCTCGGTTGTCGATGGAAGTGCAGCCGCGGGAGCTGGTATTTTGAGTGGGGATAGAGTTATTTCCGTGGATGGTAAAAAAATTTCCAATTTTAGTGATATAAGTATTATTATGGCTTTCAAAGTTGATAACTTTTCTGAAGTCGTTGTGTTCAGAGATACAGAGCTAATATCCTTAAGCCTTGAGCTAGATATTGTTGATGAGGAAGATATTCTTGGCCAAGGTATACAAAAAAAAATGATTGGTATTAGGAATGTTCCAGAAGAAATGGAGCTTGTTAAATATGGTTTGGTGGGATCATTCTGGCAAGCGATTATTGAAACCAAGGAAATTACTATTAGAAACCTGACCGGTATAGGACAGATGATCCTAGGTAAAAGGTCAGCCAAAGAGTTAGGTGGTCCGATAACAATTGCTAGGGTTGCTGGTAAGACTGCCGAGTATGGAGTTAGTTCTTTTCTTAGTTTTGTGGCGCTTATTTCTATTGGTCTCGGAACAATAAATTTATTCCCGATCCCAATGTTAGACGGTGGACATTTACTCTATTATGCTATAGAGGCTGTGAGACGAAAAAAAATGAGTGAAGCCGCTCAGGAACTTGGTGCCAAATTTGGGGTCTTGTTAGTGTTAAGTTTGATGGTATTCACGACTTTCATCGACATTTCTCGACTTGGTTAGGTAATATGATTTTTGGCAGTTAGACTAAGGTTTGATCTATTGATATTAAAAAAAATTAAAAAAACTTTAATTTGTATATTATTTTTACTTGGACAAGGATCATTCTATGGGATTTCTTGGTCTCAAACTCCATCGACTATTGCACAAGAAATTATTCCTAATACCATAATATCTAACCTAGAAGTTAATGGTAATCTTCGTATTGAAGATTCAACAATTGAGAGCTACCTCCTTATAAATATTGGTGACATCTATACCGAGCAATTGAGTGATGCGACATTAAAAAGACTTTATAATACAGGTCTTTTTTCAGACGTTGATGTTGGGCGCAGGGCAGAGACACTTGTTATAACTGTGTTAGAAAACCCAATCCTTAACCGAATTTTATTTGAGGGTAATAAATATAAAGATGACCAAGATCTTTATGAAGAAATTCAACTTCGTCCTCGCACAGTTTTTTCGCGTTCAAAGGTTAGCGCTGATGTGCAAAGGGTCTTAGAGATATATCGCCGTGGGGGGCGTTTTGCAGCTAATATTGAACCCAAAGTCATTCAAAAGGAACAAAATAGAGTTGATTTGGTTTTTGAAATTTCTGAAGGTGCTAAAAGTGTTATTGGGAAAATAAATTTTCTTGGGAACAAGGTTTTTGATAATAACATTTTAAGAACAAAAATTGTTTCACAAGAGAGCCGCTGGTGGAATTTCCTTGCTTCAGAAGACACTTATGACCCTGACAGACTTAATTTTGACCAACAAAAACTTCGTGATTTTTATCGTGAACAGGGTTATGCGGACTTTAGGGTGACTTCAGCCGTAGCGGAACTCTCTCCTAATAAACAGTTCTTCTTTATAAACATTTCGGTTGAAGAAGGGCAGCTATATAGTTTTGGTAATGTTTCAATTGAAAGCGAAATTGATGAACTAAGTCCAGAATTACTTACCCGGGCACTTTTTACAGTGGAGGGTGATCAGTATGATTCCTCAGCTATTGATAACACAGTGGACATGTTAACCGATATTGCAGGACTTAGAGGATATGCTTTCGTTGATATCCGTCCTCAGGTAAAAAGAAACCGTGTAGATCGAACTGTAGATATTATTTATGTAATTAATGAAGCACCCAGAGTGTATGTAGAAGAAATAAAAATTCTGGATAATGTACGAACTCACGATAGGGTTCTTAGACGAGAAATGCTGATGGTCGAAGGTGATGCCTTCAATACATTAAAAGTGAGACGCTCAGAAATTCGCCTAGGGGCCTTGCAGTTTTTTAAAGAAGTTGGGATTGAACAAATTGAGGGAACTACAGCTGATAAAACAATACTGGAAATAACTGTTGAAGAACAGCCAACTGGTGAACTTTCAGCTGGGCTAGGTTATTCGAGCTATGAAGGTTTAATGGTAAACTTTAGTATTGCTGAAAGAAATTTGCTTGGAAAAGGTCAGTATGCAAGAATTGGCGCTCAAGTATCAAAACGTCGTAAGGAGATTGAATTAGGCTTTACAGAACCTTACTTTCTTGATCGAAGGATGGCTGTTGGAGCAGACCTTTTTTTAAGAGATACTAATTTTGTTGAAAGTGGTTTCAGACAGAAATCAATTGGAACTTCACTTCGTACCGCATTTCCTCTCACTGAATATATAGTTATGCAATTGAAATATAGCCTTATTCAAGATACTGTGGTTACTAGCTTTTTTACAGATAGCCCTTATATCAAAGATAGTTCTGGAGATTTTTTAACGTCCTCAGTTGGCTTTGGTTTATCCTATAACTCCTTGGATAACCCTCAGAAGCCTACTAAAGGTCAGCTTATAACTATGAACCAAGAGATTGCAGGTGCCGGTGGTAATGAAAAATTTATTAAAACTCTCGCAAAGTATGATTTGTATATCCCTGTATATAAAACCTGGGTGTTTAATGTTGCTGCAGAGGTCGGCCATATTGAGGGATTAAGTGGTAATATAAGACTTAATAGGCGCTTTTTTATTGGAAATCCTAGAATGCGTGGCTTTAAGGAGGCGGGTCTCGGACCAAGAGAATGGAAACCCGGAAACACAAATCTGTTTACAGGCTATTCTTTAGGTGGAAACACGTTCTATAATGCTAAAGCTGAGCTCTTTATTCCCCTTGGTGGAGGGGCGAGGGATCTAGGGATTGAGGCAAGTGCTTATGTTGATGTGGGTGCACTTTTTAATGTTGATGCAGAAGATAGTTTGACCTCTGATACAGGCGTGGTATATAATATGCTTGGTAATACGATGAAGCCGAGAGTATCCGTTGGCATAGGTTTTTCATGGGCATCACCATTTGGACCATTTAGGATTGATTTAGCTAAGGCGCTAAGAAGCCAACCTAGTGACGAGACGGAATTTTTCCAATTTAATGTCGGGACGAGATTTTAAAATGACTAAAATTATAAAAACAAACTTTTTTTTAGCTACTGTATTTGCTATGTGCTCAACAGTATATGGGATCAATATTGCATCAGCACAAGAAATACCACCCGCAAAAATTATAGTAATTGATAGTACATTGATTGGTACTAATGCTGCAGTGGCAACAGACCTTACTAGACAGGTCACACAAATACAGAACCAATTGCAAGCAGATTTGAAAACAAGAGAAGACCTGCTAAGAGCGGAGAATGATGATCTAAAAACGAAGATCAACATTATGCCCCAAGAAGCATACAATCTATTACAACAAGAATTTCAAGTTAAAGTTAATGAGTACCAGCAGGATGTCCAAATTCAAAATCGTCAAATTGAAGTTATGGTAACCAATGCTTATGCAGAGATTGAGCGCGCCTTAATACCAATTCGACTAAATATTTTGCAACTTACAGGTGCAACTATGATGATGGATAAGAGCTTTGCTCTAGTGCAGGTTCCAGGCCTTGATGTTACAACGAGAGTAATTGAACAACTAGACATCGCTATGCCTTCGATAAATGTAGAACTACCTCCCGTACCTGAAGGTGTTGCTCCACGAGTAGGTGAACAGGCAAATTAGTCTGACAAAATAAATAATATAAAAAAACCTATCTCTTTATTGCGGTGGGTTTTTTTAATTTATATTGATATTTTTATAAAAATTTGATCTACTTATACTATAATATAATAATATTATGGATGGAAAAATAATGACAATTACTGCTCAAAAAGTTGATGATATAGATATCAACAGGATCAAGGAATTAATACCGCATCGTTACCCTATGTTATTAGTTGATAAATTGCGTGATATTAATTTAGGTGAGAGAGCAGTGGGTATAAAAGCTGTAACTATTAATGAACCTTTTTTCCAAGGACATTTTCCTGAGAAACCAGTAATGCCTGGCGTACTCATTGTTGAGGCAATGGCGCAAACTGCTGCAGCGCTTGTTATGCTTAGTCTTGGAGAGGAGGCTGAAGGTAAACTAGTTTATTTTATGTCAATAGATGGAGCTAAGTTCAGAAAACCTGTAGAGCCAGGCGACCTTTTAGAACTTCATGTTAAAAAAGAACAAAACCGTAGAAATATTTGGCGCTTTTCAGCCAAAGGTATAGTTGATGGCAAGTTAGTTGCGGAAGCAACCTACACTGCTATGATAGCGAACTGACCTGCGATGAAGAATAAATACAAGTTTTTACACACAATGATTAGAGTAATTGACCTGGATAAGTCTATTGCATTCTATTGTGATTATTTTCAAATGAAATTGATAAGACGTAAGGATTACCCAGGTGGAGAATTTACCTTGGCATTTCTTGGCTATGGAGAAGAACATAATAGCACTGTGATCGAACTCACTTATAATTGGGGGCGCAAGGATAATTATGACCTTGGAAATGGCTTTGGTCACCTTGCAATAGGGGTGCCTGATATATATAAAACTTGTAAAAAATTAGCGGATGCAGGACTTGATATACCTCGCCCCCCAGGTCCAATGGCTCACGGTGGAAGCATAATTGCTTTTATAAAAGACCCAGATGGTTATTTGATCGAACTGATTGAAAGAAAATAAAAAACCCGCTTACTTAAGTTGGGTTTAATATTAAATATAGTTTTATTACCTTTTATCTAGTTCAACGTATTCACGCTCACTTTCACCAATAAATAGTTGCCGCGGGCGACCAATTTTTTGTTTGGGATCGGTAATCATCTCTCCCCATTGCGATACCCAACCGACCGTTCGTGCTAAAGCAAAAAGCACTGTAAACATTGAGGTTGGAAAACCCATCGCTTTGAGTATAATTCCTGAGTAAAAGTCAACATTTGGATAAAGTTTTTTCTCAATAAAATATGGATCTTCAAGAGCAATCCTCTCAAGTTCCTTTGCAACCTCTAACAATGGGTCATCTACGCCAAGCTCCTCAAGGACTTCATGTGCTACCTGTTGTAGTACTTTAGCGCGTGGATCAAAGTTTTTATAAACTCTGTGGCCAAATCCCATAAGACGGAATGGATCATTTTTATCTTTTGCTTTATCAATATATTTTGGAATTTTATCAACAGTACCAATTTCATTTAACATGTTAAGGCAAGCTTCGTTCGCGCCACCGTGAGCAGGTCCCCAGAGAGAAGCAATGCCAGCGGCAATACAAGCAAACGGGTTGGCCCCAGAAGAACCTGCAAGCCTTACGGTTGATGTTGATGCATTCTGTTCATGATCTGCATGTAGAATGAAGATTTTATCCATAGCGTTGGCCAGCGTTGGACTTACCTTATAGTTTTCACAGGTTGGAACACCAAAAGTCATATAAAGAAAATTTTCTGAATAATTAAGATCATTGCGCGGGTATACAAATGGCTGCCCAACGGAATATTTGTAAGCCATCGCTGCGATTGTTGGTATTTTTGCGATCAAACGATTTGATGCAATACGACGCTGTGCAGGATCAGTAATATCAGTACTATCATGATAAAATGCAGACATGGCACCAACTACGCCACACATAATTGCCATAGGATGGGCATCACGTCTGAAACCACCAAAGAAACGAACAATTTGTTCGTGAACCATAGTGTGATAAGTAATATCATTTTTGAATTTTTTATTTTGCTTTTTGTTTGGGAGTTCGCCATATAGTAGTAAATAAGCAACTTCAAGGAAGTCACTTTTATCAGCAAGCTGTTCAATTGGATATCCACGGTAAAGTAGTTCACCTTTGTCACCATCGATATAGGTAATTGTGCTTTCACAACTAGCTGTAGATGTAAAACCGGGGTCATAGGTAAACATGTTCGTATCACGATAAAGAGTGCTGATATCGATAACTTCTGGGCCAGTTGAACCACCATAAATTGGTAGTTCATAGCTTTTCCCGCGTACTGATAATGTTGCTGTGTCATTAGTTACGGTTTTTTTATAGTTATCTTCCATTTCTTCCATCCTTATACTGTTTATCGACTTCATATTATCTATTTATCGTATCTATTTAATTATTTTAGATTTGGTCATTAATTCTGCCTAAGCTTTCAGTTTTTCCAAGCCATTCCAAAACTTCAGAAATGCCCGGTGATACATTATTTCCCGTAAGTGCGGAACGCATAGGTTGGGCAACTTTACCAAAGCCTATTTCTTCGCGCTCGATAAAGGTTTCTATTACGGATTGGAGGTTTTCTTCATTCCATTCATTTAAAATTTTAAGATCTTTGTAAATCTTGCTTAACGTATTTTTACCATCCTCATTTAATGACTTCAGCGCTTTAGGTGAAATCTCAAGGGGCCGGCTTATAAATAAAAACTTCGCACTTTCTGCTAGATCGTGAAGGTTTTTAGCACGTTTCTTTAGCTCTCTGGTTGCAGTTATTAACTTTACCTTTTCCGCCTCATCAAGTACTCGAGAAAGTTTTTGTTCTAAGAAAGGTATTAATCCATCAAAAATTATCTGGTCAGTTGCGGTCTCGCGCATATATATACCATTTAAATTCTCAAGTTTTGCGAAATCTAGTTGGGAGGGTGATTTGCCAATACCAGCAAGATCAAACCACTCTATTGCTTGTGCCTCTGATATTATTTCTTCATCACCGTGCGACCAACCAAGGCGCAAAAGGTAATTTTTTAATGCGTCTGGAAGGTACCCCATATCTCGGTAGGCATCTGCACCAAGTGCGCCGTGGCGTTTGGACAGTTTAGCTCCATCCGTTCCATGGATAAGCGGGATATGGACATATTCGGGGAGGTCCCATCCTAGTGCGTTTATTAACTGCGCTTGACGGGCAGCATTCGTAAGATGATCATCACCACGAATAATATGTGTGATACCCATATCATAATCATCAACAACTACTGAAAGCATATAGGTAGGTGTGCCATCTGCTCGCAGGAGTATCATATCATCTAGTTCTTTATTTTGAAAAATTACATTACCCTGAACATGATCTTTGATTGTAATCTTACCATCTTGAGGTGCTTTGAAGCGAATGACGGGATTTACATTTTTTGGTACATTCAAAGAATTAGCGTCTCTCCAACGGCCGTCGTAGCCTAGTGCGAGCCCATTTGACTTTGCCTTCTCACGCATTTCAGTGAGTTCTTCTTTAGACGCATAACATTTATAGGCTTTACCTTGTTCAAGTAGTTGATAAGCTATTTTTGAGTGCCGTTCACGACGTTCATATTGAAATACTATTTCACTATCACTCATGAGACCAAGCCATTCTAACCCATCAAATATTGCATCAACAGCTTCCTGATTAGATCTCTTACGGTCTGTATCTTCTATTCGTATTAGAAATTGGCCACCATGGTGGCGCGCAAACAACCAGTTGAAGAGCGCAGTTCTTGCACCTCCAATATGTAAGAAGCCCGTTGGGGAAGGGGCAAATCGTGTAACTACTTTCTTCATTTGATCAACCATGAAGCTCCAATAGGGTTAAATTTAGATTTTCCACAGTGAAAATTTTGAAATGCATTAGAAAATGCTCAAATGGTTTAAATACCAACACTGTATGAATTTATTGACTTTTATTAGCATAATATAGGTTGGAAATGGAAGCTTTTTCGTAATTTATTTAATTTTTTAAAATTTGAGAAATCTAATTTTTATGTGCCTAAAACTATATTTACTTTCAGTAAATTACTTAAGTTTAATACTGTCATTGTTTCTTTAGTTAGCTTGTTACTATATTGAGGTCAATATTAGTGATATTATATTCCCTGCGAAGCAACTGAAAAATAGTCGAAATATTCGCTATCCATGCCTTTATCAAAACGTTCTATACAAACATCCAAAACATAAGGCCTTCCAAGTGCCATTTCAGCACGACACCTTGCAATAGCATCCTTTAAATCATTTGGATTCTCAACTCTCTCGCCGTTAATATCATAACTTTCAGCCATTTTTGCATATTGAATGTCGGGGTGTTTTAAGTTTACTCCAATATAGTTCCCAGTTTCAGCAGTCCTACCATTATAAAAATTTTGTGCTTTTCTATTGGCAGCGTATTCGCCATTATTAAAAATAACAATACCAATAGGTACGTCGTACCTTGAGGCACTCCAAAGTGCTTGTGATCCAAAATTAAAGGCACCATCACCAGTCAAACACCAAGCCTCTCTATCAGGTTTTCCTATTTTGACACCGATTGATGCTGCAAGTCCCCAGCCAAGAACCCCAGAATTTGTCGCAAAATTATAACGACGTTCATTGAATGGTTTTTTATGATCAATTTTAAAATAATCCCAAAGATGATATTTTGAAAGGATTAGTTCCGTGGTAACTAGTGCATTGGGTGCTACCTGAGCATCAAGCTCACGCATCAGGCGGGATGTTGAAATAGGTGCCCAGTCATGTTCATGATCTGCTTTCTCTTTCATAGCAATGCGCCGTTTTTTTGAATATTCATAAACCCAGTTATCTTCGTGAACTGTTAGTTTACGCTTTTGGAGTTCCTTTACTACGGCTTTGGCTGTAGCTTTAACACTAGCGACTGAAGCTATATCTACGGGATAATTACGGCCAACTTCGCTTCCTGCAAGGCTCGTGTGGATAATTTTTGCATCACGCTTAACCCATGGTACTGGTGATTTATTAATAACTTTGAACATGTGACCGCCAAGCGCCCAAAAACAGTCGATTGATTTTGCAAGATCTTTGTCAGTTCCAAAATTACCACAAAAATTTGGATGCGTATTAGGAAAAATACAAGGCATGCGTGCGCCAAGACTAACACCGGCGCCAACGAGTTCGGCAATTTCTTGCACTTCGCTACTTATTTCATGGCGAATGCAATCGTCGTCAAGGAATAACATTGGACGTTTAGCAGCGATTAGATAATCGGCTATAAGTTTGACGTGAGATGCTTTGGGTGCGACATCGATGTCGACTTGGGAGCGTGAGCGAGGAATAATTTCTGTGCGACCTACTCTAGTTTCCCAGTGATCTTTTGAGAAGGTCAGAAAGGTTGGTCCACCTGGGGGTGCTTCTGAAAGCATAAAGGCACGTCGTAAAGTTTCAGATATTGTTTGAGCGCTTGTGACATCCCAAGTCCACTGAGCGTAATCGCTTGGAAGCTTATGAAGGTTAGGGGCCTCTAAAAAGCCATTACTACCGCGGTATTCTGTAGTCTGCCGACCTGCTGTGACAACCACTGGCGTTCTATCACGGTAACAGCTAACCATTTGACCTAATGCATAGGCGGCGCCTGCAACAGAATGAAGGTTAACAATAGATGTTTTCCCAGTGGCACGACTGTAGCCATCAGCCATGGCCATGGCTGCGTTTTCATGTATACATGTGACGTAGCTTAACTTATCGCGGTCAACTAAGGCATCAAGAAATCCAACTTCCTCTGACCCTGCAAGCCCAAAGACATAGGGGACACCCCATTCGATGAGAAACTCTGCCATAAGCTCACCACCTGTAATATTTTCGATAAATCGACTGGGCTCGGCCGTGCTGTCAGCAGTTGAAGCTGCACTGTCAGCTGGAATGGAAAGACTGCTAGCAATGGTACTGGCGCCTAAAGTTGAAATTCCAACATTTTTGAGTTTACTCATAAATGTCCGCCGATCAATTTTATTATCGATGAAATCTTTTGCTTCTTTAAACACTTATGCCCCCCATTTTATTAATATTGTTATGGTAGCTTTTCATAATAATAGGTCAAGAAAAACAAATTAAAGCTATATAAATTGATGCCTATC
>TARA_B110000305_G_scaffold6530_1_pt1 | contig 43667 bp, 44 predicted proteins | sample TARA_B110000305 | Tara Oceans TARA_B110000305 (sample SAMEA4397930) | marine metagenome | biome: Polar Biome; feature: [SRF] surface water layer (ENVO:00010504); material: water (ENVO:00002006), including particulate matter (ENVO:01000060) such as... | depth 5 m | reverse complement strand
TAATTCAATCATTCTAATGAAAGTATCTCCACATTCTTTAGCATTTTCTAATTCTTCTTTATCTATTGGATAGGCATATATAATACCTAAACTTTCAACTAATTTACCATTATTTATTCTAACATAATCATTTTTATATAATTTGATTGTCATGATGTTTTTTCCTTTTGTTTACGTATGGTTTAATGGCATTTAAAATACCCCATTAAACACGCTTTAAAACGTGTCTAATAGGGTTCTTTAAATTAATGGGTAATGAATATGATTTGTTTATCAGTACTTGCCCAACACAACCCACAAGCCCCACAATTTGGGGTTTTATCCACTTGAACGGGACATAAAATGGATTTACCTTTTTGAGGTTTTACGACATCGTAAGAGTTCGCACTAAATGGGTTTTCTAAATCATTACTAAATCTAATAGCAAATCTAGTTTTATAAATGCTATGTAATAATGATATTGAAGATGCTATATTTCTAGAGGTTTCAAGCTTAGAATTAATATTATTTGCCGTATATCCATAAATCGCAATATTAGGGAATTCTTTTAAGATAGCGTCCCAAAACATTACATAGGACACGCTAAAGAAATCACCTAGTATATGCAATCTAATCATCGCTTTTTTACCTTTTAAATCAATAATATCTTGCTTTATTCTAGAAGTTAAAAGGTTTTCGTCTTTAGCTGACATCCTATGAGCAAAAGGCATATTATTGCCATAGCACGTTTTCCAATGAAAACAGTCACTAGGACACGTTGCACGTTCAGTTAATGTAAGAGTGAAAAACTTGTAGTCCTTAAATTCACCTTTTAAAATCTTTTTACCTAACTTTTTATTAGTGGAAGGTTTCAAAACTTTAAACGTGTAATCTTCTAGATTATGGATATTCTTTTTATAAATAGTTGTTTCTAAATGGTTCATGATGTTTTTTCCTTTTGTTTACGTTTAGATTACTTAATGATTGTGAATAATGGGTAATATAAAGTGATAATTAAGAACATACCACTAAACATGAATAAGCTAAATGATAAACCTATCAAGCCTATTGATGCGATATAAATAGATAAAGGTAATGAGATAATAAAGATAATCATTGCGATTATAAGAGTAGTTGTATGGTTCATGATGTCACCTTTTGTTTACGTTTAGATTACTATTGTTTTCTTATTAAGAACCCTACCACGATATATATTTTTATGTCAAGCAATTTGAAAAAAACAGTATTACAAGGGTTCACGTCCGTGTTCCAATTATTTCAAATCGCATAGCATCGCATGGTTCAACGTATTGATCTAGAACCCTAATCATATCGCATCAATTTGTAATCAATACGTTTTCTCACAGAGGAAAAACTGGCCTATGCGCCCGGCAGCAATCGGGGGTGGCACGGGGGGATTCTAAATGTAGCTGGGGGCAGACATCACCTTACGAATCTTAGGCAATTTTTGAAGACGCGTATAGACACGTACAGAGGCGATAAGCATAACGGAGAGTAACACTCCGCATCATTGCTTAAAGTCTCTGTACGAGCCTTACAGACGCTCTTAACGTCTAGTTATGACTTACTATCAAAGCTAACTTTAGGATACTCATTCCACGGTAGTTGAAAGTGTGGCCCATCAGGAAAAGACTTCCATCCACCACCCCACTCAACGGGAATTCCTAACTCTTCAGACGCTGATTTGAAAGCGTCGTGTATCTTCTCGTACAATGGCATCTCCCATCGGGCGATACCGCCGACATACGCGAAGACATCTACTGCATGACCTGAGAGGTGTCTACTATTTAACGTAGTAGTGACCCCTTTAGCGAGATACTCTTTCTGAGTCTCTAGAGATCGTAGTCCTTCAGACACTCCAAAGTCTATTTCTGTAGTTTGGATCGCCCTATAGACAATCTTTACGAGATCGGTGTGTACTCCTATGAGTTTGTCACATGATCGGTCACTTAGTTGGTACATTACTTCTCCCTATTATTTCTAACGCTCTTACGTAGATCATTCCTATCATATATGTCTCCTTCTGGTTATAAACTAGTGCGATCAGACATCCATACTTCCGTATGAACCCCATCTCTACTGCGACCACGTAGTCCAAGCTTACCGCCTGACTCGTGCCAATTCACAAAGTCTTCCATTTCTTCGTCAAGACGTTGTTGAACCACTCCACGTGCAGCCTCATGTACATCCTGACCCATAGATCGCTGATAATGAGCAACTGCTCCAGCTAATGCATCTAATCGGTCATCGTGTTTTAACGATCCCCGGTCTCTTGTGACGTGGGATAGTTGATATAGTAGAGAGAATCGATGATCTTCAGCGCGTGACTCACGTCTCGCTAAGTCCTCATCGATAACTAAACGATGTTGAGCCATTACGGGTTCTAATGTGTCAATAATACGTAGTTCCTTTTGACCTTTCGCCCATTCCGATTCCTTAACAGTACAACCACCCGCCCATACTTTAGATAAGATAGGTTGAAACGCGGTAACCCACATGCCTTGTCCAAAGTTCGGCTCGACTTCAATGGTCTGTACGTCATACTTCTTAGCATCTAAAGCAATCTGTGTCATAGCTTGCGCCGGGTCGGCAGCAAAGCCACCAACGTGCAGTAGATACATGATACCGTTCAGTACACCAAGGATTGCCCATGCCGTTTCATCAGCACCGCGACCCGCTGGATCAACAAAGAGGACTTTTGACTCATACTTTTCCCATTCGCTATCTAAAAAGAGCGGACGTAAGAAGTGATCGCCGGAGAACCCTAAGTTTGGTATGTCTTTGACGTAGTTGTTCTTGTCGTTGTGTCTTCCCCATTGCACAGTTAGTGGTGCTTTTAATGGATTGCATGACATAACGATCAGGTCGTGTTGTTTCAATGGGTAACGCTCTGCATCACTCAACGATGTATCCAACATGTACTGCAACGCGAACGATGCTCGACCTTTAGATTCAATTTTCAGTAACTCTTGCTCACCAAAACGACTGTCAGTAGTTTGACCATAGGACGTTTCCTCTTTGTCAAACATTTGACGTAAGTATGGTGCAAGAATGTTCACCTCTTCACCCGTTTGAGTGTCGGTGATTATGTAATTCTTTAACTTATCAACGGTGGGATATCTAACCGGTATTGTAAAACACCTAAAGCCCATCTCTGATACTAGTTTGTTGTACACAGACTCTTCCGTCTGTGGTGTTCCTAAGAGAATAATGTCTCCCTTACCATGTTCTGTTTTAGTAATAGGTACAAAGTCAGACTGAATGATACGTACAATCCTACTACGTGCCTCTTCAGTTAAACTATTACGTTCAACTTCGATATCATCCGCAACTAATAGAGTCGCACGTGATCCCGTGATCTGCCCGGTGATACCTCTGGCTGCTACACTATATGATTGTGACAATGAACCACCGGCTACATCGAATTGATCAGCCATGTCACGTCGTGTTGCTCCGGACTCACGTTTACCATCCAACAACCATTGGACAATCTCCATAGATTCTAAGATACCTTTGGTCTGAGCAACGAACTCTTTAGCTTTAGAACCCGTAGCAGACACAACGAGTATCTTCTCGTCCCTAGGATTACGCATTAGACGCCATATAGCGTACGCTGACGTGATGTAAGACTTACCTAGTGAACGGAAACACCTAATGATGTCTTCACGTGGCTGGTAAGGGTCTATGGTCTTCTTATCTTCTGATGTATCTACACCGAATTGTAGTCGATGTGCTATTTGATATTGTGCCGGAGTCGGGTCAGGTAGACCTAGATGTTTCCATGCGATAAACAAGAAGTTTCTAAAGTCTTCAAATGCCCCATGAACTTCTACCGGGAACGTTTGTACCCAATGAGGTTCTCCCTCTAACATTAAAGGTTTTAACATATCGTCTCCTATACGTATAGTATATACAAAGGGGGGGTCTGGGCATAAGCACCCTCTAATTGGTCGGAGATGCTGGATTCGAACCAACGACCCTTCGCTCCCAAAGCGAATGCGCTACCAGACTGCGCCAATCTCCGTTTTGGTGCGCCCGAAGAGATTCGAACTCCTGACATCTAGTTTCGTAGACTAGCACTCTATCCGGCTGAGTTACGGGCGCATTGTTTAAGTGTATTGGCGTTTGCCTATCCGTAAATAACCTTCGATGCTTGTCTTAGGGTCAGGAGCGTCTGATTGCAACATACTTGCTGCGCTATCAATTTTCATTTTTGTTTTCATCTTTTTCTTTTTCTGCTGAGAAATTTGTTTTGCAGTTAAAAGTAAATCACTTTTTGCTTTAGCTGCAGCCTCAACTTTAAGTGGATCAGTTGGTCGCCTCATTGTGTTAGGCGTTGATTGAGAATTTGCTAATCCAGATGTTATTGCCATTTATCATTCTCCTTTGTCGGTACTTCAAAAGGCATCACCTTTCCATATTTTTCCAAGCTTGCTGAAATTTTCTTAGCGGTTGGGAGGTCTTCAACTTCTTCAAACGGTGGAAATGTTTTTAAGAAATTAGTTACTGCGGACACCATTGATGGCGATAGTTCATCATCATTGATAATAATTTTTTTTAGACGTTTGTATAACTCGTCTCTTAATTCAGCGGTATCTTTCATTTTAATACCCTTTTTTCTTTGTAGTTGGTTTTGATTTACTTGCTTTTGCTTTTGCAATTTTAGCTTGGGCTTTCCCTTTTGGCGTATAAGGATACGCTTTACTTCCCACTTTTGGCATCTTGATTTCTCCTATAAACAATATTAATTGCGGTATTCATAAACACGGCAATCATGGTTAATGTCTGCATAAACAGACCAATGATTCCAATTACTTCTAAATCCATTCGACTTCAACTTACTCCTTTAGTTTTAATTTCGCCATACAATTTTTGCCATTCTTTAGTGGTGTCTTTGTTGTACGCGTCTTTGATCTGCTGGATAGTCCGAAAACACCCTAGGCATATCCCTTGGTCGTTGAGACGACAAATGCCTACACAAGGTGTGTTCATCTATGCCCCCTTTTTTTTCTTCGGGAAACCCGCTTTCATATTTGAATAAGCCTTCTTAGTAACTGTTGACTTTGCTTTAGTACGAGATGTCCCCGCCTTCTTTCGTGCATTAATATTTTTATAAAGACTCATACTTATCCCTTTTTTCTTGGTTTACAATACGCGGTTATTTGTAAATTTGCACCTTCTTTTTGTGGTATAGAAGGTTGTTTATTTAATCGTTCAGCAAAGTACAAACATCTATCGATGTCTTCAAAAGTTTGTGTTTGATCTATGACACGTAATCCCATCATAAACACAAGCACAAATTCAATCATTACCCTTTCCTTCCAAACATTTTAGTTGCACCTTTGATTCCAAACGATGCAGAAACAATTACTCCTAAAGTATATTTATACCAATCAGGAGTTAATGCCAAAGCTTGGAAGCCTCTCTCAACGTACTCAACAGTAAAAGGAATAAAGCATAGTAAAAGTGGAATGCTGAACAAAATTGTTAAATATTCGTCCTTCCAACTTTCGCGAGAACCTTTAACGGCTTCCACGTCCCAAGCAATCTCCCCGGTAATTTGTTTTTCCATGACAGAAGTTTCAGCTTCAATCTTCACCAAAGCTTGTTTAGCTTTAGCTTTCTTAGTGTCTACGTAGCCCTCAATGGCACTACTTGCGACACCGAATAAACCTTTCAGTACTAAGCCAATCATATCGTCTCCTTAAATATATTGAGTTTTATACCAGACGATGCCCATAAACCCAGCACCACACACAACCGTAAGGACTAAAACCCATAGAATAATTTGACAAATTGTGTCAACCATCTTGTCGTGTTCTCGTTGTGCTTTTTTTAAAGCAGTCACTCGCGCAACTCTAGCTTCAGCTTGGAATCGAACCCAATCTTGCCAAAGACCGGGGCGTCCGGTGTAAATCATTGCTTCTTTTAACTCTGTTTCATGTTGATTTATTTTCTCTAGGGCCATAAACTCCTCCAGATCATTTCCATCCTTACCGCCAACCCTTGACCAAAATGAATTCTTTTTCCGATTACCTTTTTGTGCTAGTGCATCTTTGGCATTGACGAACTCACCGACTGCTTTTCCACAATCGATGAGTTCTTTACCATTTGAGAGGGCGCGTTTAATGATAGAAAAAGCCGCGTTAGCCGCCGCTAGTTCTACTAACATTTTTGCTCCCTATGTTTAGACGATTTTACTTACGATAACAAATGTCAGCGCGATAAACGCAAGAGTACTCCCCATGATCATAGCTTCGAGACGCCACAAACGTTTATCAAGTGCGGTCAATTTGTCTTCGACGGATTGATATCGGATGGCACATTCTTTTTCATGTGCCTCCAATTCTAATTGCACTTTAAGTTGTGCAGTCTGTTCTTGAGATAGCTTCATATACACCCCTTAAAATGCGATTGGCATAAGTGTAGTTGAATACTCATCATCATCATCAGGTAACTGAGATTCACCAGCGTATCCACAACCATACATCGTGCCGTCGGTCATTTTGACAAACAGACCGCCTTCAGAACCAGAGCCAACTACATAGAAACTTTCCGCTTTCTTACGATGCATTAATACGGGTGTAAACCAATACGTCGTGCTAGAGGTATTTCCTTGTGCTAGTTGTCCGTTACCACCATACCCGACAGAGTGCATTGAGCCATCCGCAAGTAACACAATGGTGAATCCATACGATCCCGCCCCACCATTTTGAAAATCTACAATTGGAGAACGTCCCGCCAAACCAAATGATTCTAATTCAGCAGTCACATCGTTTCCATTAGGATCAGCAAAACATTCAGTAAATCCGGTACGTTGTGTTGTATCAGCGCCTACACCTAATTGACCATAGCCATTGTAGCCGGTTGCCCACAATGTGCCATCAAGTTTAAGAGCAAACGTGTTGTTATAGTCAGGATTTCTCATCCAAACTTTTGACACATTAGAAAGAACAAGAGTCGGTGTATATTGGTTAGTTGTGCCACCATAGCCAAGATTACCATAACCATTGTAACCCCATGTGTATAAGTTATTAGCATCATCAATAGCGTATGAAAGACCTGATGTACTACATCCCGTTCCTATGTCTCTTATTGTGATACCATTATCGTAGAAATAACTAATCAACGTGGCGGTACTCAAGTTAGTAGTATTTCCTTGTCCTAGTTGACCCGTGTTGTTATAACCCCAAGAATAAACATTACCATCACTTTTAAGAGCCAAGAGATGACTATGTTGGCAATCACTTTTAGCAATTTTAGTAATACTTGTTAGTCCACTTACTTGAACAAAGCGATATGAATTTGTAGTATTCCCATTTCCAATTTGACCATAAGCATTATAACCCGCGGCGTGGACTGTACCGTCACTACACAACACATGATTTGACATGTAATTTCGATTACCACCAGCTGCTGCGTATTGTGTGACTATCTTACCGTTAATGGAGTTAGCTGACTCTCCTGAACAATAGTATGGAACATGTGTGTCCGTGACATTACCACGACCAACCTCTCCGTAGTCGTTCTGACCCCAAGCCCAGAAGCCACCATCTTCATCAATAGAGACTGATCCGTGATCATACATACCACAAATGTAAGTCATCTTTTTTGAGCCAAATGGGAAAGCAACTGCCGTAGGATAACTTCTATCATAGATGTCTACACCACGTCCCGGACACCAGTTTTCACCACGTCCCCAAAACCTGATACTTCCGTCGTCCATAAGGGCATTACCTTTACGGTACATTACATTAGACAATGGGTCTTGATGCCCAATCACCCGCATTCCGGCTCGACTATCACTAGTTCCCCAATATGGAAACCCATTTGTATCAATCTTTAAAACATCTCCGGGCGCACCTGAACTTAATGAAGTCAATGATGTGCCATTATAATATATAAGATCACCGGGATTATTAGTTATATTGTCAACACCTTGAGCCATCAACGCCCAACCCGTGCCATAAGCTACGGTCGAGGATGTGTACTTTACGTTTGCGCGTCCACCCATTGCAGCGTGAGAAGCACAATAATAAAACAAAGTGTTAGGAGTAGTGGCGCTTGTTACAATTGTAACTGTTGCCCCGATATTACCAGCCGTTCCCGACGATGTAACACCGGTCACATACGCCACACCACTTCCATGTGTTCCATCAGCCGTAATAGAGAAAGCTAAAGGGTGTCCGGTCATAGTCGAATCAGCAACATTAAACACATAAGTTCCACCTTTTAACAGATGTAATGTGTCTTGTTGTGTTCCGTCTACAAATAATTTATTATCACCACCAACTACACCGACAGTTAGAACGTGGTTTGTTGTCGTCGCAACCAATGTCCCCGTTACAGTTGAAGGGTTGACGCCGGTAGTCGCATCAGTATCACACACATATGTGCTTGAGTTATACGAGACTACATCTTGTTTATTATACGTTGTAGCGGGGGCGTAAACACCCTTCCAGCTAAACGCTACTTTACCTAGTGAAATTGTTGCCATTATTTATTTCCTTAAAATTTAACGGGTGAGGGGGTTGTGCCATACTCTTGCTCATCTTCACGACCAAGTTGACCATAATTATCGTAGCCGGTTGAATAGACGTTTCCATCGTATCCTAAACCATACCAAGTGTTGTAGCTTGAGGCTTGTTGACAGTAGCCACCAACGACCCATTCTTTAATGGGTTTATTAAGTCTCATCAAGGTGTCATACTCACTACCTCTATAACCACTTAAAATAGTACCGTTGCCACCCACTCCCGTCAGGTTATAACCTCCGACCATGAATGATCCGTTAGTCTTTTCGACCATCCAAAAACGACCATAATTAATACCTTGTGTTACAAAATATTTATTATTGTAACCAAATTCGGTTAAGCGTGTCCAGACGTTGGCTATTGAACCGACCGCTGCGGCAGTCCCGCCCGTTCCCGTTCCCGTCATGTATCCCATGTACCACATTGAGCCATCATTTTTAATGCCCATCATGGTTGAATAGTTACCGTTCCAACAACGTATTTGCTTCCAATTGTTTCCATTTGCACGTCCATCGGCAATCATACCACCGGGATGATAAACCTTTGGGGTGACGCCGTATCCACCTTCATTACCGCCCCAATGCATTATTTCGCCGTTTTCAAATAATATAACGGCGGTGCGATATTCACCCGTTCCAGACCCGTGAAAGTAAGAACCATGAAACACAAAATCTTTTGCGGGGTATACGGCAGTTTGTGAAATTAAAGTATGTTTAGCGGATCGCCAATCAGCCACGGGGTATACGTAATTACCCGCGCTATTGTATTCACCACAAATATACATTTTACCGGTCGCGTCTTTCAACACAGTTACCATGTAATCACCACCAGCTAAATAAGCTCTAACCATCGGCACTTCCGCTGATTTAACCATCAATGTGGGAGTAGTGATGTTGTAGTCCCCACTATTATTTGTTTGAGTCCCAGCACAAGATTGTCTATTTTTACCCGTATAATACATTCGACCATCGTCGGTTCTAAAAACTGTAGAATAGGCGGCGGCTTCACCATTGTTCGTATAAACATCAGTTACTTTTGCATCAGCGGGAAGGTCACCTTGTCCATTAATTAGAACCGGAGTCCATTGATTTGTTGTTCCATTGCGACCAATTTGTCCAAAGTTGTTATAACCCCAACCCCAGACTTTACCTAAATGATCAATCGCATGGCAATGGTGTCCTCTTGGATATACATCCACAATACGCCCAGCACCAGCGGGGAAATGAATTTGAGTCGGTCTGTTAGTGTTCTGATCTGCCCGTGTTTTACCACCAAGTGCGCCATAAATTGTACGCCCAACTCCCATAACTGTACCATCAGACATAATAAAATACATATTTTGATAACACCCCGTACCAGAGTTGTCTGCATAGTCCATTTTAGGAAGCTTTGCGACACCTACACGACGAGGGTTGTCGGTTGGGAAAGCAAACTCAGGCGTCCCAAGACCGTTAATTTCAAGAGTTTGGTCTACAATACCAGACACTACTGTCGTGTCATCGGGCGTAAGTATCTCACCTTTTGCCGTACCGTTTTGTTGATCTTCTACATGTTTAACCCACGTAGTTCCGTTGTAAGCGTACATCCCCCCGTCCTTACGAGTAACGTCTCCGTCAACGTAGGTCGTGGTGGAAGAATACTCACCCTTCCAACGGTAGCCGATCTTTGTATAGTCAATTTGCATAATCGTCTCCTTTAGATGGTGTATGCTAAGTTATTAGAAGTATCCACACCAAATGCGATATTCTCACCAAGTGTCCAAGTTTTATAATCATTTACGTCAGCGTCAATCACACCATAATCTACTATGATTTCTTGACCACTTGTTGACATTTTAAGTCCAAAGAATTGAGGAACTGCTACAGAGTTAACAAGATCATAGCCCGTCCCCGCACTATTAATTTTTAAGAAATAATTAGCAGTTAATGTTCCCGGAAGTCCAGCAACAGACAGAGCCGCTTCTGCCGCGACTTGTGCCGCTTCCGCAGCAACTTTTGCAGCTTCAGCCGCAACTTTGTCCGCAGTAGCACCTGATGAATCACTCGCGTATCCTTCAGCTAGTGTAGCTTGAGCAGTTGCAATAACTGCTTGAGCGGTTGCAGTTGATACTTGTGTGGCAGTAGCAGAGAGAACGTATGATTTATTAGCAGCGTCGGTGTCGTCCACCGGGGTTGCCAAGTTAATAATACGAGATGTACCAGCGTCCCAATTGTTAGCAGAGTTACGAGCCATCGCAACTTCTTTAATGTCGTTCGCTTCTTGTGCTAGGTAAAATCCTTGCAAACTATCTTGGTCGAGAATCTCTTCAGAAAGAACTGATCCCGTCTGATAATCCACAAGTCGTGTTCCCGGAGAAGTCTCACGTTGGAACACCATTGAATCACCAATAGCGGCGGGTGTGGTTAGAATGATTCGACTAGATAAAGAAGCGTCAAATTGATAGTCACCTACTACCGAAGCAGTAGATTGTGATAATAGTGTACCGTTTTTATAAACGAGAACGTGACCTTGAGCAATGTACGGGAAGGGGATATCGAAGTGCGTCGCATCAGTTCCCGCCAAGCTAGTCACCGCAACCACTTCACGTGCAAAAGCTGTCATTATAATTTCCTTATAAGTAGAAGAGGGGGCGCGATGACCCCCTCATTGTTAGTTTTCATTACCCATCGCAACATTTGCAAGTTGGTAATACAATTTAAATGGCATCAACTTAATCAAGTTATCTTGCATAGCATCAGTATCTCCTCGAACAGAAGCATCTTTCATGTCCATAAGGTCTTGAAGTAGACCCCCGGTTGGGCCACCTACTAACGAGAATCTGTTACGCTCACTTGAGTAACGCGATCCAACTCCACCACCCATTATGTTTAATTCTTTGGTGATTTGAGCCATAGGTGTCGAGAGCCACATTAAGAATCCTGAACGATCCATAATGTCATAACCCCATTCTGCGGGAGTTCTGTCTTTAATTTCACCTTTACGTTTAAGATCAGTTGCTGCCACAACGGTGTAGCCTAGTAACGCTTGTATATTGAGTGTCATGAAAGCGTGTAAATCTCCGTATGTTGCCATACGTTGAAATGCCGGTAACATGTATTTTGTCATTGAGACAAACCCATATGTCTGAAACTGTAGTAGAGCCTTACCGAATCCACGAGACATAAAGAAAGGAGTATCTCCCTTACTTGGTGTCATAATAGCACGTGTAGCGGTGTGATCTAATGCAGTAAACACGGCATCATAAGCCCGTTGACCCTCAAGCCCCTCATTTAACCACCTCCCCATTCCAAGTTCATAAACACCTTGATCCAATTCTGGTGGGTGTTTGCTCATCATTTTCTGGATTGATCTTGCTTCATCTCTACCTATACCCAAAGATGCAAGTTCTGCAATCTGTTGTTCCGCAGAGCCGCCTTTTTGGGCAGAAGCCGTGTCAAAAAGTTTACTATAGTTTTTCATCTTAGCGACAAGATTATGTTGCATCTCCATCATAGCTAAAGCTTTCATACGAGTGTTCCACCAGCGCATCCCAGATACCACGTTTGTAGTCTCTGTTAGACCTCCCAAGCTACGATCTATAATACTTGTACTGTAGTGTTTCAATGTGCCTTGATCGCCAATGCCTACCTTTGATCCTAAATCTTCAACACCCATCATTTTCATGTTGGAACTTGAAGACATTAATCTTTCACTATAGATAGCAATTCTAGAAATCTCTGGGCTTCTTAGACCAGCTAGTGCTTTGTTTGATTGCTTAAAGTTTTTCGCAGCAAACGTTCCCCAACCTGACACAAAAAGAACGTTGGATGCATCAGTTAGTGATGGTATGATAAACCCTGATCCGTAACGAACGTAGTTAAAAGAACGTGCAGTTTTACCCATCCAAGAAAGCCAACCTTCAGGGTCTATCGGTTTACCGTATTGTCCTAGAAGATTTAGAATACCATTTTCAATATCTGATTTAGCTTCATCCGCTTTCTTCTGTATCTTATCTCGTTGTATTTTAGATTTACCAGATTTAAGAAGATCAAAATCGCCTTGGACTTCTGCCTTCAAATCTTCAACAATATCTTTTTCAGACTTATGTCCAAACGTGTCTCTTAGAGCCATACGTGGTGATAAATCTTCAGCACTTCTTCGCATAGCTGACATCAGGTCATCATCTAGGATACCTAAACGATAAGCCTCAAGACGTTGTTCATTAGTAAGAACGATTTGACGTTTCTTAGTTCTACCAGAGGCAGCAATAAGTTCTCCGTCCCAGCCACCAAATGGATCACGCTTTCCGTCTGATAGTTTTCCTACTAATTCTTCAATGTAGGTGTAAAGTGGAGATCGATTTGCTTGTCTTTTGTAATCTTTCTTTGCTTTCTTAGCACCTCGTTTGCTTTGTCCAGCTTCTTTATTTTTAAGTTTAAGTTCATCCGATAAAATTTTTCTATTTTTTGTAACACTAGCTTTAGCCATTTTAGCTGCGGCTAGAGCCACACCAACTTTTTCCAATTGTGGATCAAGTCTAGCTAGTGTGCTATCAATTTTAGAAAGACGTTTATTATGGTTGTTCAAACGTTCACGAAGAGTCGCAAGACGTCGCGAAGATACCGGAAGTTTTGCCGCTTTCTCAACCGCTTCTCCCAATGCATCTTCACCTGATCTGGCAAGTTCGTTGTCAGCTTTAGTGACCATTGTTCGGGAATCAGCAATGTCAGCTTTAGACGCCAACACACCTTCACCCTCGACCATCTTCATCAAAGCTTCAGCTTCTTTAACCTCTGTGATTCGTTTCTTTTTGATACCACTAGTTCTAGAAGATATCTCATGGTATTGATTCATCCGGGTAATAAGTTCTGCTTCAGCTTCTTTCAATTCAGTCTGAGTACGTTGTTTTTCTAACTGTACTTTTTCTTTTTCTAAAGTGATTGCATCACGTTGTCCTTGTCGATACTTAATAATCTTCTCGACTTCAGCAACAGTTGCATTTTTAATGTCGGTGTTGTTTTTACGTAAGTCTCTTGCCGCTAAAACCGCGGCTCTACGTGCTTCATATAATTTTTCTTCAGCTAGAGAAAGTTTTAATTCCGCTTGTGCTTCTAAACTTCGATCAACATTACCAGACCAATCTTCCAGAACTTCTTGTTTTTTCTCAAAGCCCTTATCAATATCATATTTAACTTCTTTGACATTTTTACCAGCTATTATTTGGTCACCTTTAATAGTAACTTCTTCTTTACCTAATTTATTAAACTGATCTTCAGTCATTAAATGATTTTCAAGAAGAAATTCATCACTTGGCTTCTTAGCAAAAACGCTATGAAAGAATGCAAGTGATTCTGTACGATTCCCTTTAATAGCTTTACTACTCCAAAGTTGCGCCATGACGTAATCTTGGTCGCCTCTAGTAGCCATACCAAGACCTTCAAGTAAATCTATTTGAGCGTCGTGATAAGCCCTAGTATCATCTGCAAGCTTTCGAGCGTTTCGCTCAATAACTAGCCAACCATCATCACCGAATCGTGTTTTAAATCCCGCAATCATTTCGTCAGTTAAATTATTAAAATTCATTTCACGGGCAATTGCGATAAATTCAGCATCGTCAAAATTAGTCCCACTACCGCGCTCGACCGGTTGCTTTTTACCAGATTGGTTTTTACCTTTTAATATGTCTTTTCCTAATTGACTAGCGCGAGTAGCAGTCTCAGATGCTCTCTGTCCAACGCTTGAGAATGTCTTACCTTTTAACTCAGCCAAATCTATACGAGTCTGAATAATAGTGTCTTTTGCTCTAAGGGCTACTTGCTCATGACTATCTAATAGACGTTTAGTTTTATCTTCAATAGATGCTTCAGCTTTACCAAATTGCATATGATTCAATAAGATACCACCGGTATCATAAAGTTTAGCGGTAATCAAAGCCATCTTACCAGAAGCACTTGTAAGTCCTCTAATCAACGGACTTGTTCCACCAATATATCTATTCTGTAAAACTTTAACACCACCTCGACCTAAAGCTTTAACGCCAGAACGTAATGCGCCTTGTGCCATAAGTGCAGACGGTTTGACGATTCTACCAGCTTCAGCAGCGCTTTTAGTTGCCATCGCACCTACAGAACGAGCAACCGGATTTTCAGCTACTACTTCAAATGTGGCTTTACCGCCTTTAAAGATTGGTTTTAATACTGCACTATTTGCAAGTCCGCTACCAAAATTAGCAACACCCATGTATACGGGGTTTTCAGGATTCATCCAATGATTAGGATTTGACACATGTAGTGAACTGAGTGGGTCACGGGCAGCTTTCCAGATACCTACACCACCTCCTAGCACACCACCAGCCGCAAGGTTTATCCCGGCTTCCATTGCAGTACGTAAGTCTTGTCGCATCTGTAGTGCGCCTTCTTGCACTCCTTGGGCAATCATCCCGTTCAACATGTACGTCCCGATTTTCTTTGCAGTTCCCGCCTTTTTAATTACGTTTACGCCCGGTACAAGTGTTGAAACATCTATAAAAGAAGCTAGACCTCCAACCAACATCCCCATAAAACTACCACCATGTAGTTCATTACGGGCTTTTTGCATTTGACGAAGACGGTTTACGCGGTCATCAAATTGATTTGGGCCTTGAACATCGTCAAACATTCCATTACGAATCCAGACTTCTGCATCTCTTAGTTCATCTTTCGCCTTATCAAAATATTTGTAAGGGTTGAATCTATTTTCAGAATCATAGAATAGTTTTAACTCTGGTGTAACCACGTCGTCGGTATTATAGGGACGGGCATACTTATCTTTAATAAACATACCATATCGAAGAGAATCACCAATTATAGTTTCTTGCATGTACGTTTCGTATCCGGTAGCGAAGAATCCAAGTGGTTCGATAACTTGCTCTGTGGAGTAATACGGTATAGATAAATGCTTAACTGTGTCTGTGTAGTTAGACATGCGATTTTGGTCTTCTACATCAACATCAGCGTTTAATGGTGTTGCACCATAGGTATATTCTTCAGCCATTCTTATTTACTCCCTAGGTTAACTCTGAATCCAAACTTCGCCGTTTCCCCTTCATCTCCAAATAATGATCTAAACCATCGATAGTAATATTTTTCATCTTGTTCCCCATCAGGTAGATCACGAGTTAAGTTCTTTTTAAAATTATAATCATCCATTTCTTTATTATCATTCCCAACAATAAGACTTCCATATTCGTCTCTAGTAAAAGTAAATTGACCAATAGTCATTAAAGCTTCCAGACGTGGGTCACGAAAATCACTTGCCATTCCCGCAAGAGCCGAAACAAAACCAAACATTCCCCCATACGCAGCGTCATGAAGTTTTGAAGCGTTAGGGCGTTCTACAGTCATTCCTTTCTTTCTTAAAAGTGCTGGAAGTTTATAAAGTCCTCGCTTGAAGTTAACCATTTCAGATGCATACATTCCGTTGACATCCATCTCTCCAAACAATTCATCCCAATCTTCGTACTGACAAGATTTTTTACCTTTAGATTCGCAGAACTCTGCCATCTGTGTAAGAACGTCTTGGGCTTCAGGACTAAAGAAACTAGCACCATAAGTTTGTTTTCCAGCGGGACTCCAATTTTTTGTAGAACCTTCCCCAAGAAAAGGATCTAAAATTAGACTACTAGCTTTTTTAATCAAGCCTTCAGTCCCCCAGATCATGACCGCACGAACGGGGGCGGGGATGTAATGGTCAGGGGATATACCCCATAAAAATTTATCGACTTTAGATAATGGCACATCAATACCCGGTCTTCCAAACATCTTTTCAATGGACGCGTTAGTCTCTCGTTTTTCCTTAACCTCTTCCGGCATTGTGGGAGGTACGGGAAATTCTGAAGCTGGTTCAATTTCTTCTAAAGGTGTTTCTTCTATCTCGAAAGAAAACTTTTCCGCTAGTAATGATAGTTTATCTATAATTGTATCAGTAACTCCTATAGGTGGTGTTACAGACATTTTAACTTTTGCAAAAGGTTTCAGATCACCCGCTTGCGCTGATGAAATTCCAAGTAGTGATGCAAAATTAAATGAGTCACTTTTTCGGTAGTCTTGTCCTTTTACAATATTAGCTACTTCTTCATTATTACCAAAGAATTGATCATGTTCTCTTTTACGTCTTGCATCTAAGGCTGATAGTTTATTACCATTACTTAGGTTAAGTATCTCATAACTGACGGACGCTGCGTCTCCTTTTTTAAGGTGATCAACAAGATTTGGGCCAATAAGGGCGGGTGAATTGTAAGCCATAGATACAAGAGCGATACGTTGACTAGCATTTAAGGGTACTCCTTCTAATCTATCTTGTACAATTTTCTCAGACTCTTGAACTTTATAATCAAACAATCGACGTGACTGCGCCTCATCTAAATTGATTTCACCAGCTAGAAGTTTTTTATATTTTTCAGGACTGAACCCTAAGACGTCTTGTACAATTTTAGGGTTAGCTTCAAGATTAGTCCCATACCCCACATGTTTAATACCCTCGACCATGTGGACTCTACCGTTGTAACCTTCTTCTGTGGTGATGAATTGAAAACGATTTTCACTATACTCACCGGGCTTCCCAAGACTCGCTGGGCCACTATAAGAAAGCGAGGAGTTAAAAATATTATCATACACATCGGTAGGATTACTTTGGTCAAACTTTTTATAGTGTGCGGGAACTGTGACGTTCTCCGTTGGGGGTAATTTACCGTCAACAACAAGATCATTGTGTAGAGTTTCATATCCCACTTTTAACTCTTCTTCTAATTCTGGCATAATCTACTCCTAATTTTGTGGTTTACCGTTTTGAATAAACTTTAACAACATCTCGTTGCTTATAGTTTTCTTATCTTCGTTTTGAAAATGTGGTTGAACTCCTAACTCGTAAGATTGAATTTTCCCGCCAACGGCTGAGTATACCGGCATTAAAATAATATAGGGGTTAATATACTTTTGTGCTAGGATTAAGTCTTGTGAATACACCCCGGTAAATTTTACAGTACCTTCCGATTGCCATTCAGTCCAACCAAAATTACCACCATACGTTCCATCTTCTTTTATTTTTGAAACTTCTTTTACCGGAATATCTACATTTGTAGACAAACTAATAGGAACACTAGAATTAACTGAATCATAAATTGCAAAACCATGAATGTAATCTGGTGTCATCTCCTTTTCAAAACCATTTAACACGTTACCCGTTGGGAACATAGCTTTAATTCTAAAGTTCTTATGTGGACGGATCATAATGTCCCCACCAATCGAAAGACCGGGAAACCCTTCTGTAATATTTGTAGCTACTTCTTGCATATTCATGATGACGTCTTCAGTTCCACCAGAACCATTCCTGACATTATTACCAATAGGAACTCTTGTGTTTGTTGTATTACTATGCATCACTAGACCCGGCTCTTGTATTGAGGCTTGTCCATTCATAAACACTATTTGGTCTTTTAGTTTAAGTTTAATTTGCTCTGTGATTATTGCTCGATTTTTATTAGAGTCAGTTTGATTCCATGTACCATTCACTTTCATATCTAATATGATAGGCTCTATGTATCCTTCAATTCTGGCGGATAGCCTTGATGAAATTGGCATATCGCTAAAACTAAAGAACCCGCCTTCACCAACCATACCTTCCACTTCATCGGATAAAGTTTCAGCCATCCACTTCTGAAACATAATCTGACGCTCATTTTTAGAATTGTAATCGTCTTTATCATTAGACACTTCACTAGCGTAAAATGCCGGTAGCCATCCGCCTTTATCATCCATTTCTTTTTTCATTTGGGCAATTTTGGCGGCATCGATAGTTGGGTCAATATTTGAATTAGCGTTTTTTATTACACCAGCAAGCGATGCTTGAAATTCTACGTCACCTTTAAATAGTCCATCTTTCATCTCTGAAAGGTCTTCTGATGGATCAATTTGTTTTAGAAAGTCAAGTGACGCCCTTCTTATATTTTTATCATTTGACAGAAGACCACTTTTAATTTTCCCTTTTAGGTCATCCCCAATTACATCTACACCATAACGCTTAATAGCCCCTCGAACAACTTGTGCAAAAGCTACGGAGGATTCATCTCCTTGATAAAAATCCGTAGTCGGACTTAGAGACATTGTAGCAAGGGTTGTTTTAGCATCATCATAAGTTAAACTACCAGACTTACCGCTAATACCGTTTTGGATAAGGTTGGATCGATTGACTTTAAATGTAGCAGCTTTTATTAGATGTTTATTTATACTCGATCTAAGCGCCTTTATTTGTGGGGTAGTAACACCATTTGTTGATGCTAACTTTAAATAACCGCCCTCCTCATCTTTCATAAACTTTTGTAGTGCGCTAGTCATAGCGTCTGGATCGTTTTCGGTTGCTGCAACTATTTGATTAATCTTAGAAGTAGCTAGAGTAACCGCATCTGATCCTTGTTGGGTCATGTAAGATTGGTTTTCTTTATTTATTGTTTTTAACAATTCCGACACTTGTGATGGAAAACGTTCTTTGAGAGATTGCATTCTTGCCCCCTCATCCATCGCACCACTATCGTCCGTAGTTGGGAATATACCCTTATTTAGAAACACTCGAAATCGTTTTAGAGCGTTTGGGTTTAATCTCGCACCTTTAACCATTGCCGAAAGAACACGTGCTGATACTGCACCATTAGTTTGTCCCGGCATGATTGATTTCATCTTCGCCATACTTTGAGTATAAGCATTATGTAGATCACTCTCCGTTTCAAAAGATGTAACTACGCCATCAGTAATTTGAGTTTCTATTACCGCTCTATTTCTTTTTATAACTTCAATTTGTTTTTCAGCACTTAGTTTAACAATATTTTTTTGGAAAGCCGCTTGAGCGTGTAGATTTACTGTTGGGTCTTTAGCGCCATCTGCATAATTATTTTTCCACCATTCACTAGCTTTACTGTCAAAATCTGCTGGATTCCAATCGGCTGATTTAATTAACATATCTGCATACATATCAGCCCCTAATTGTGAGCCTACTGATTCTTTATATGCTTGGTTATAGTGAAGGTTAGTACTCCCAGATTCTGTTACATCAAAGTTTTTTAGGCGCTGGGCGTTGGTCGGCTTTGTATCCATAACATTACCGGCAGCGTCGTATTCAGTATTTATAGTTTGACCCATAGCTTTCTTATTTCCAGCTATAGTCCCTAATTTTTTCTGCTCGTCCGCGAATCTGGTAGCTTCAAGTTTATCAATTTCATGCGCAGATTTTGCCATATTCTGCATGGTGTTCTGCATTGTTCCAAAGAAGTTATTAAACGCGTTGGATAATGTAGCTTCACCCGCCATGATGTCTGTGCCAACCATAGATGATACGTGCTTTTTAATAGCGTGGTTAACTTTAGCACTACCAACTTCTAGTTTGGTATTACCAGAAAGCTGAGACAGAACTGACTTTGTACGGGCTTGTCTAGCCATTAAGATTCTCCTTCGTTGAATTTTAGATTATGTAAATAAATCAGTAGTCGCCCACCTTTTAATAGGTGCATCACCTCTTATAGCAGCAAGTTGATCTTGTCTAGCGGTGTATGACTGACCAGCAGATAGTGATGTACTTGCGAACCCTAAGATAGCACCGGTCTTCTTAGCAGAAGCTTCAGCCATAACGTTCCCAGCTTGATTCTCAGCTTGTGTGGTGACGTTACTGTAGTTCTGTTCGGACGCTGCTTTATTAGACTCAAGCCCCGCTAATGCTCTTGTGGTGTTTTTGTCAATACGCGTTATGTTTAACGACTCGCCATACAACTCCTCAAACATAATTAAACCTAATGAACTGTTAGACAACGACGTCTCTGACGCTTGTAGTGACCCGATGTCTTCATTAGATTGACGAACACGATCTGATTGTTGATCTAAATTATCTTCTTGTTCTTCAGCAATCTTTCGATTGGCTTCAGCATACTCTGCTTCAGCTTGAAGCTTAGACGCGTCGTATTGTGCTTTTGCTTGCTTGGCAGCGTTCTGTTCCATACGTTTAGCTTGATCCATAGAAGCCTTGGCTTGCATGGCACTCGAAGCTATCATCATAATTGTAATAGGATCACACATAATAATTACCCCTGTCTTGTGACTTCATTAAAGAACCCAACGTAATCGATGGATGTTATATTCATTGGTTTTTCGGAATTGTTAAATATACGTATTCCGACTGTTTTACCATCCGATTTTATGGGAACTCTAAATCCACCTAATGCAGAGATAGCCGCGACGCCAACTTTTGAATCACCTGAACCAACAACACGACCGTTGAAGGTGTATACATCAGGAGTCCTAAACTCTGGTGTTACTTCACACCTAAAGAACCCCGTCTCTTTGTAGTTACACACAATGTTTCTAATTTGAAAACGTCCACCGGTCATTGTTAACTTTTGATTATTAGCGTCTCTTGGAAACAATTTAGACAATGTTACGGAAGATGTATAGGTTTCTCCAAGGATAACTTGACCCCCGGTATAATCACCAGCAGCAGTAACTGTTGTAGTGGATGGGTAAGAAACGTTCAAAACCTCACCAACTTGTCCCGCTGGGAAATCGGTAGAAAGAACCACACGTGTTAGATTATTATGAGCGTATGGTGCAGTCCATGTGGTTAAGTTATTGACGGCGGTATACACACCGGTTGCGGTGGTTTGTCGATCCATAGATATTTGATATGGGTGTTTCTCGTCAGACAACTCATATCGTAAGAATGTCTTTTCAAATACTACTGTACCGTTTCGTGACAGAACCATATACATTTCGCCATCTATAACTGCCATCCACTTTATTTTAGATGAAGTACCGTACGTCCATTTTGACCAAGCGGATTGCGCTTTAGTCTCACCGTCTACATACATCTTATAAATATACAACGCTGATCTATCTGTTTTAGATAAAAGCATGATCATATCATTAGTTGAGTCCCCGGTCATTCGGACTAACGGGGCTGGGATATAACCTAAAGCGTGTAATGTAACATCTTGTGCGATGTTGGAGACGGAGTTATCATCGTATTGATATTCAAAAACGATAGCGTCTCTACCAGACTTCGCGGCAAAGTACAAAGTGTTACCTAATGTGATTGGCTCACATGAATCCTCTGTCAAATATGATGTAGATAAATCCACAGTAGCGTTTGATGGTGTAAAAGTTGCATCACCAGACACCTCGAACTGTGCTTTATTTGACGTTAAGAATAATGATTTTCTAAATCCAACGGCGTGTTTCAAATCGTTCACGCTCGACGAAGATGCCACGAGTCCAAACGCGTCACTATCAAGCGACTGAGTTGAGAAATCAGGCCAGAAGGTAAAATATTGTGACGACTGCGACATAAAAACTGTCTCACCTGAAACAAACACCAATCTGTTTCTATGGAACGCGAGGGCAGTAATTTTATTATCTACAAAGTCAGGTGGTTTAACTGTATCGACATCACCAGCTTTACGCCCTTCCCATTCGTTCTCTTTAAATGTGAAACTTCCATCCGCTTCTCTGACCAAAACATGGGGCATAGTGGATGGGTTAAAATAGTTATCGGCGTGAGGATCAGCTGCTTCAATCCAACCTCCCTCAAAAGAATCAAATTTTGCCCAATATCCAATTAGTTCTCCGTCGATGTTTGAACCTACTCGTATAGCATATTCAGCGGGTGCATTAAGTGGTAGATATTTTCTATCAGGCACAGAGTCAGTCATAGTAAACGGGCCATACGTTGCATCTGTTCCCGTGTGTTCTAATGTAAACAAGGCAGTCCCGGTAAGAACAATTGTTTCACCGTTTTGAACTGCGGTAACACCGGAAGGTAATGATAATCCACCTATTATAGACGTAGCAAGAGCGGTGTTTGAAAGCGCAGTTGTTACTGCGTTAGTGTAAATAGTTGTTGTAGCACCACCCGTAGTTAATTTAATGGTGTATGTGGTGGATGAATTAGTTGTTCGGCAGTTAATAAGACCACGATATTGTGGAACATAGCTTGAAGCAAGCATTGCAACTGTAGTTGTTTTATTTGCAATCACGGTGTAATCAGCAATAGTCACGAATGAAAACGAATCTTCAGCATCTGTTGCGGTTAAATAAGTTTTTCCATTTGGGAATGCTACTGTTTTTTCTACACCCCCTAAATCAAAAACTTTAAGATCAGCGTTATTAATAGTTATTATATATTGTTCAATAGCGTCTCTACTATAGGCGTAGATGGCGGGAGTGTCCGCATCTAAGATATGAGACATTGAAGAAACGTGTCGAGACGCTGGTCTACTCTCGAAACCACCCGTCACAACAGACACTAAAATGTTCTCCGCTTCTTGTACCTGACCGGGCAAGCGCACGGGATCAGGTTGTCTACTCACCCCTTGATAGAGCGTCTTGATGGATTGCTCTATTAGCTTACCCATATTTTATCTCCCTGATAGTGTGTGATAACGGTGGGTTGCATAGTAACAATGAGCGTTGTCAGTAAGAATGTTATTATCTTCTAACTCTGACTCAGCGTCTTGAAGAGCAGCCCATGCTTCCATTTCAGCACGTTGTGTGAAGCTATCTAGTGCGACCGATCCCATAGAAGATTCTTGGAATTTTCTAGCCGCTCGAAATGCTATATAGTTTTGAAGTTCAATTGTTAAATCTTCAAATTCAAAATTTATTGTTACACGACATTGTAAGTCTTTTTCAAAAGTAAAAACTTTTGTAGTTAAATTGTAAAGTTTTCTTTTGGTTAAGTTTACACGGACACTTACATTTGTATCCCGGTCGCTATCGGTAGTATCTACCCTCATATATGTGACGGGTATTAAAATCTCTTTTTGGTAGTTTCTTTTGAGTGTAATATCTTCGGTGTTATAATGCCACCCTTTAGATAGAACCTCTAGTTTCACCTCATCCAATTTAGCTTCAGCACTTTCCCCGTCAGGCAATCCTGAAGTTAACGACGAGATCGGTGTTTCACCAATTGAATCAAGGATAATATTTACGGCTTGTAGTTTAGTTAACATAATATTTCCTCTCATCAAAAAAAAGGGGAGACATAGGATATCCCATGCCCCCCCTAAATACTTTAAGCTTTCTTCAACTCAATCGCCATTTCAGGACGCATTGTGCCATGACCAACAAACATCTTACTGACCATGAAGTCTTCCAATCGTCTCACATCTCTCTCAGTCTCAAGAGAAATATCAAGAAGCTTGACAGTTGCTACGGCTTGCGGACACCACATAACACCAACGGTGTTTGCATAGTTCGCACGGTATTTCGAGAATACTGTTGCAGTAGAAGTCTCATCAGTAGCTGGGATATGCCTAGACTTACAGATGGTAACGCCATCTATCATCATTGTCTCTGCACGTCCGTCAATACCACCCGCACCCGTATGACCGAAGTCACGGTTAAGTACTAGGTAGTTGTTCGTTGCATCTTTCGCATATTTAATTGCGTCAAAGATTTCAGTAGTGACCGCAAGATAACGAGGCATAGACTCTGGAACATCTTTGTTAAAGAGTTTAATATTCGCATCACGTATAGCGTCGATCCAATCTGTACCTGAATAAACACCAGCGGTTGGTGCAAGTGAAGTATCAGTAATAGAATCACCTCCCGGAAAGGGAGAAACGGCTGATGTACGGGCTGCTAAGATTAGTTGCCTGAACACGTTTTGGTCAAATACTTTAGCTAGTGCGCGTCCCATCTCAGATGAGATAATTGAGCGCATGTCAAAGTGACTTAGGATACGGTCGAGATCAGCAATACCATAATGAGACACAAGAATGTCATCTACATTGATAGTAAGTTCTGAAGTCGTGAAATCATTTCCAAGCATTTCTGTACCGGGTGTATGATATTCAGCTTCCGCTTTCCAAGTTTTAGGGAAACGATAAGATTTTGCGCCACCTGAGAGTGACTTAACAGTATGCTTATCGAGTGTAACAGTTGCGGAGTCAAAAGCCGTTATGACTTCTCCTCCAAATAAATCCAGATATAGGCTTCGGTTATCGACGGGGCCGCTTGATGCCCCTTTACCAAAACGTACTACGGATGATGCATCGCCTAGGGCCATGACTTTTCTCCTATGTTAGATTAGATTGATTTAAAACGAAAATAGAAGCCTAATTATTTCCGATTTAGATTATCCGTCGTAACGGGTCTAACGTACTATTATTGGCATTCTGCACCTTTGTGGGCAGAACCTCGCTCCAATTGCAAAAAAACAGAGATGACTTTCGCCACCTCTGTTATATGCTTTTATTGACCGTCTAAATCCCACGTTGCTGATTGCATTTTTCGCATCACATCTTGACGGAAAGCAGCGTCAGTTGAGTACTTTGGATTCTTCATGTCAGACATCATCTCTGATTTTGTACGATAACCAAACGTGTTACCGGCGCGTTGTTCTCCACTTAATAGGCGAGGCTCATTTCGGTTAGGAGCAGTAGCCCCCATACGAACTTTCATTGCATCAATACCTATACGCCAATTAGGGGACGCGAGTAGTGTATTGTATTCATGAACTTCTTCTTCAGGAATATTATCGGCTGCCCATTTAGACAACGAGTTCCATTCGTCTTCACCACCGGCATATTCAAGAGCCTCTTTAGTCTGTGACTCTTGTCTATAGCCCATGTTGTCAACGTATTGTGTAACAAGGTCGCGAGGTATCCCGACTTTTTCTAAGGCTGAATATTGGGCTTCCGTGAAATCTCCGTCTGTTTGATAAGCGGATTCCAAATCTTCTCGTTTAAGTCCAGCGGATTCGTAGATGGAACGAACTTGCTCCGTCTCTGCCGTTTCAGGTGTTTCTGGTGTCTTCGGAGTTTCGCTCTCTGGTTTCGTTGTTGACTCCAAACGATAGGCGAGTTCTTTTGCATGATTTTCCCATGAGTAGTTACCGGTTTTGTCGTCGTAAAATTTATCGAAACCCCCTTCAGGCATCCCAGCAATAGGGACAAGTTCTTCTCCCGTATCACCGTCTGCTTCTTGAGTACGATACTTGTTTACCATCTGCTCATTATATTCATCAGACCCCACGGCGGGGGTTGCGTTCTCTTGTTCAGCCATAAATTTTCCTTATCTTTATTGAGGTTGTTGAGGTTCTTCAGGGGATGCGACTTGTTGTCCCATCATCTGTCCCGCGGCTTGTGCCATTGCTTCTTGTCCACCTTGCATCGATTGTTGCTGGGCTTCTTGTTGTTGCTTTTGTTTCACTTCTTCAGAAGACCTTACCGCATCTGGTAAATCTAGTCCATGAAAAGCTTTAGATAATAGTACATCCATTTTGACATAAGACACTAGTTCAGGTGGAAGACCTTGTATAAACTGTAGTGCTACTTGAACACGATTGACATCTTGCTCACGACCTAGAGCCTCAAGTCCCGTCAGGATAACGGGTTCAATCATATCATCAGGCCAGTCAGGCAATTGCCCATTAGTTTTCATTTGATTCACCAATCGTTTAAGACGTGCTTGTTGCATGTCTTGGTTTAGTTGTGAATAAACTCCACCTAATGTGGATTCAAGTTCTTCGGTTAGTTTTCTAATTTCAAAAGCAGTTGTTCTTTCTGAATCACGTACGCCTGAACCACTCATTAAGAACGCTTGTGAAATCTCACGCGTCTGTCGTTCAAGTTCAGCAGCACAGAGTTGCATTCCATTATTATTTTGGAATTGTAACATAACAACATCTTCAGGATTACCAACAATGATCTCACCGTTTTCTGCTTTCGCAATACGACGACGTAGGTTTAAACCACCAGCCGCGTTTGGTCTAATCATTGTGACATTTCTTGAAGCCATTGCTGCACCGTCAATCAAACCTTTTGACAAGGCGTCAATTGTACGGAGATCAGGAAGATGCTCTTCGATTTTACCTCTACCATAGTCTTCACCTACAACCGCAGTATAACGTAAAGCGTTGTAAGGTAAGAGTTTATAAGTACCGATAGAGCCTGATACTTTCTTTGCATTAATTTCTTGATAAATATCCCACTCTTGTTTCTTTAAATTCCATTTGATATGGGTATAAAGAGGTACTCGATTTTGGGAATAGTCATCAGCAGCTACCATTGCTTGTGCATTCTCTGGTAACGCTTCGGGTGATAAATATTCTTCAGTAATAATTTCTTGAACTTCCCCTGACATAGTACGGGAAACACAATACTGATCTAAGCGGAAGATACGAATAGTATTATCTTCTTGCATAAATTCTAAAGAATTACCGGTGACGAGTAGATACTGAAGACAAAGGTTGGTGTTACGTCGCCATTGTTTCCTTTCAATCTCTGCGCCTATTAGTTTTTCGGACATCACTAACCCTTGTTCTATGTCTGGGTTTAGTGCCATCTCGCCTTGTTGCATACGAACCTCCGCCGGAACGTCTAGCTTAAAACTAGATTTACCGGGGGGATACATCGCAACCATTAGCCTTGACGCTAGTGATACTGTGGCTCTTGCCCCTAGTCCTTGATACGGTTCAGGTAGGATCGCAAACTCGTTGTGACCTTCTGGTGGCATCAAAGCGGGGATGGTAAGAGCAGCACAGTCTCGCGCACGTCTTAGGTATGGATCGCGCTTTCGTTTCATTAGTTCGTAGCGGGAACGTGCTGACTCTGCCATATGAACCTCTTATTGACTAGTGTTTACGCCCGTGCCGATTGGGCCGGTTGCGCCTGAATTAAGATTGATCTGCAAACTTTTACGCTGATCTTTCTTTCCCTTACGTCTCGACTTCGCATAAGCCTCACTATCCGGCAAGGCTGCGGCACTAGGTGCTGGGGCAGTCGGCGCTGGTGGTGGTGGCGGTGGCGGTGGAGGAGGCGGTGGTGCTTTTGATGATGGAAAACACATCTCACAATTTCCTTCTATTAAATAGACCCATATCTTTGTACCCCAATTTATGATACAACTTCTGAGTCCGATCTTGGTTGATATTAGTAGAGATTCCCAAATTGATTACTTTCGCCCCTGACTCTGTTGCCCATATATCATAGGCTTTAAGCAGACGGACGGCAGCGGATGAACCTCTGTGTGATGGTGTGACGTATAGTGCCATGTCTGATGCAAAAAGATCGTCACTAAACCAATGAGGTGACACACCCCCAACGAACAGTCCTACAATCTCGTCGCCTTCTTCAGCAACGAAACCACAGAACATCTGGGGATAGTCTGTTATTGATACCCAAAGTGCGAGAAGCTTCTCTTTATTAAAAGTGAGGAATGAGAAATAAGATTCTTCATGCATCGCTTGACCAAGTTCCAAACATTTTTCAACGTCATCCTTTGTCATTGCTCTGATTTTCATCATCGTCTCCCTCTTCATCGAGTGCTTTCATCATCACAAGTTCATCAATTAAATCACGACGACCAGCGTAACGGATGTGGTCATCGACATTTTCCTTAGAACCAATACAACGATGCGGATAAGTTTTATCCAACATGTCAATCATATCATACGTTCGATGTGGGAAATGAATTGTATCCACATCTTCATATGTTTTTAGTACTTTGGTACTCATGGGCAGAACCCCCCTTCATTAGTTAATCGCATTGCTTCTGCCCGGTAGACGGGTCTATAAAACAAGCTTCAGCTTTCGGTGTTACTTCATCTTTGACTTCATTCAATATACCAAAACGTTTTCCTGATGCTCTAAATGTAGTGATACCTTTACAACCTAACTCCCACGCTTGGCGGTACAGTTCTTTGAAAGTATCATAGTTTACATTGTCACCCACGTTACATGTCTTGGACACCGCAGAGTCAACATACTTTGATACAAGTGCTAACATATCTAAATGTTCTTGTGCGCTGATTTCATTCGCAGTCTTACCTAGAACTCCTTGATGATAAGCGTAGTCTTCCACCCGCTCAACCTGATGCCCATCAAACTGTTGGATGGTTCTATCATAGAAGTGAGCAAACGGTGGTTCAATACCAGACGAAACGTTATCAGCGGTTAGGCTGATTGTTCCGGTAGGTGCTATTGATGTTAGATGTGAATTACGAATACCTTGAAGTTTAATTTTCTCTTGTACCCAACCAGATAAAGTCTTAATAAATTTACCTTGTAAATATTTTTCTGCATCATATAGCGGGAATGAACCTTTCTCTAATGCAAGATCAGAAGAAGCGGCGTAAGTATAGTCTCGAATTGTCTCAAGAACTTTGGCAGTAAAGTCCAAGCACTCTTGTGTTCCATAAGGATAACCACACAGTTCACTAGCGTTTGCCAGACCGGTCACACCAAGACCCATACGTCTTTTATTCTTTGCTTCTTCTTTCTGTTTCTCAAGAGGATAGATGGTTCTATCAACGACGTTATCCATAGCGCGAACTACATTGTAAATGTCCCCGGTTAACTTACCGTAATCAAACTGACCATCAACAACATACTTAACTAAATTGAATGAGCCTAAAAGACATGCGCCGTAAGGTGGTAAAGGTTGTTCACCACAAGGGTTTGTCGCTGCGATGCTCTCACAATACCATAGGTTATTCATTTTATTAATAGTATCAATAAACAAAACTCCCGGCTCTGCCCAATCCCATGTGTTCCTCATGATAGTATCCCACAAAGCTACGGGGTCTATCTCATCATAAGTCTTTCCTTTATACACAAGAGCGAAAGGTCTTTGTTCTTTAAGACATCTCATGAATTCATCAGTCACACCAACAGAAACATTGAATCCGGTTAGCTGATCTGCATTTGACTTTGCAGTAATAAACTCCATAATATCAGGGTGATCAATACGTAGCACCCCCATCTGCGCCCCGCGTCTGTGTCCGCTGGAAGCAATGGTCTGACATACCGCGTCAAATATTCCCATAAAGCTGACTGGCCCACTAGCTTTACTATCAAGCGAAACAATGTGATCACCACGTGGACGAATGTTTGAAAAATCATAACCAATCCCTCCACCTTTTTTCATTGTTAATCCAGCTTCTTTCGCTTTATCAAGTATGTCGGATAGATCATCTTCAATTGTACCTGAGACAAAACAGTTGTAGGCAGTAGTCATCCTTGTTGCTCCCATCGCGTTCTGTACACGACCGGCTGGGAGGAATCTCATAGTCCTCAAGGTGTCCTTGAACTCTTCAAAATGTTGTGGTGTATCCTTCAATGACCCAGCAATTCTAACTATCTTAGAATAAAAGTCTTCACCGGTTTGTCGATATTTTATTTTATCAATTTCATTAGACAACGGAAGTGTCATTCCGTAATGATGATTTGAAATCATTTATATTAGTCCCTTCATGGTTGGTGGTTTATAGTTTGGGCCTTTAATTACTTTCCCATCGTCGCGTAGCATGGGCTTACCATCTACTAATTTAGTCATGTTTGATTTATGAACTCTAACAAACGCGGGTTGTACCGGGATGCCAAACGTTACGGCAAATCCACTTGTTACATACATCACATCTGTTAATTCTTTAACCATGTTTTCAAGTTGTTGTGTGCTAGGTTCTTTTGATTTTGCAAGTTGATAACAAATAGCGCCAACCTCAACTTCAAGTTCTCGTACTTCTTCTTTAATTAAATCCATACGTAATTGTAAAAGATCAATGCTTAACTCTGCATCAAGCGATTGACCCATCGCCTTTTGGAAATGGGTCACATAGGTTTCCCTAATGTTATTGCTCATCAATCGACGCTTCCGAAATTGTCCATTTCTTTTCGCTCGACGATGGTGATGAGTCGGTCGAGATACCATCTAGCTTTGTTGAGATCGTGGATGGCTTTTCCTTTACCTCTGTATCTACTGACGTACTTGATGATGTTTGCGAATTGGACGGCTTCGTCACCTTCGAGGGTTTCCGCGACTGCTTCGATGTAGTCGATAGTTTGAATTCCGTCTCTGAATTGATAGTGTTTAGGGCTGACGGTTGAATCCATTCTGCCTTCAAATTGTTCGGATGCCATAGTCTAACTTCTCCATTGTTAAAATTATAATCTTCATATCGTAAAATACGTGCAAGTCGTATCATGGTAATGGCATACTCTTGTGTCAGTCCATTGTCTAAGAACGCTTGTACTACATTCGCCCACATCTGTTGTGGAGAGGATGCAGTATTAGTTATCTTATGCGCTCCAACTTTTCCAACCCCCGGTATACCTTTATAGTTATCCGTTGAATCCCCCATAATTGATTGCTCAAGCATTGTAATATCTGCTTGTGCTTTATTAATTCTTATCCAACGTTTCATTTTATCAGGATTAAAGAACTTAACGGGTAGAGTATACATATCTTTATCGATAGAAATAACTACCGGATCAGGGATGTCGGGATGTGTACCATAGATACCTAACAGATCATCAGCCTCTAAGCCTGAAAGAACTGACCATGAATGTTTCTTCTGAAGATAGTCACGTACTGATGCTAAAAACATCGGACGTTTACTTTCTTTTCTATTCATTTTGTATTCAGGGTAGATGTCGTGACGAAAGTATTTACGCTTAACGTCGGAGAAACATAGAATAGTTTTAGTTGGTTTCACCGGGCGTATCCATTCTCTTAGCATAACTTCCGCGTATGCAAACGCGTCTTCTTCTTTAGCTGGAACTAGATCATCGCCTGAACCTTCTACCGCAATAGCGGATTTAAAGGCAATGATGTCAGCATCAACGAGAGCCGTCGTCATATAATGTCTCCTATTTTTTTACATCCATACGTAATGTTGATGGGGATTGGGAATACCTTATGAGCATACTCATGCATCTCCATCGCTCTACTAATGCATCGTGAATATGAATCATGTGGGCCGTAGTCATCTGTGACTCCGACACATCCGGTTTGTGTATTCAAGGCGCAAACTAACATAATTACTTCAAACATTTATTTCTCCTAATGTGTCTCGCGCCAACTATCACCAATGTCGTATGAGCCTGACGTCGGACAGTTAAGTCCTAGTTGCTCACCGGCAAGTTGAATAGCCTTTGCAAATAGTTTTCCAATTGCTTCTGCATGTTGTGGTCTACAAGATAGTTGGACTTCATCATGTACGTTAGCGCAATAATTAAATGTGACCGGTAGTTCTTCAACCACATGTCCATCACGTTCACACAAATCATAATGAAAAATAACAAGAGCCTTCTTCATTAAGATACTTCCCGCACTCTGTAATAGAAAATTCAAGGCAGAGTGTGGACTCAGTATTTTAATATGTCGCCCATCGATACCAAGAATGTAACCACGTTCGGCACGTTTCTTTATGAGATCAGATAACTTACCAAGTCCGACAATACCTTCATTCATCCTTCGACGAATTTCCTTACCGTTCTTACAAGGCGCATCTGCTTCTCGCATTATCTGTGATAGCTTACGATCACTCGCACCATACAGATAGGCATACGTCGCACGTTTAACCACGTCCCGGTCTTCAAGTTCAATCAACTTGCCGGTACGTGAGTGGACGTCTGTCCCTTCTTCTTTCTTACCTTCAAGCAGCGCGGTTGTATATGCGCCATCATCAAAGTGTCCAAGGTAGTGTGCCAACATTCTCAACTCAAGAGCATCAGCATCGATCCCAACAAGCTTGTCACCAAGGTCGGGTTTCCAAACCTCTCGCATTCGTAAGTCTCGCTTACTGATCTGCGCCATGTTTGGGCCAAAGTGACTACATCGATTTGTTGTAGTACCAATTGGATTAACTGAACCATGAACATAACCAACGTCCGTCACACACTTCAACCAACCTGATGCCCCCTCACTAATCTGTGAGAGTTGCTTTTGATACAGAAAGTATTCTGCAAGTAGTTGTGCTTCAGGGTACTTCAATTGTTTTAAAACTGTCTCGTCAATCTGTGGTGATCCAGCCGGTGTGAACTTAGTAGGTGTCCATTCGTACATAGTCACTAGACGTTCAGCAATTTGTTTACGACTACCGGGGTTAAATATTTCAATCTTATCTTTAAGTCTCTTGCCGGTTTTTTCTGACACCCGCTCAACAGTAAGTGGGGGAAAGACTTCTTGTAATTGAACTTCAATGTCCGCCATCTTCTGTCGCATCTCAGAAGATAACTCTTCACAAGCGGGGACGTCTAATTTAAAACCATGTCGTTCTTGTATACCCATGACATAAGCAAAGTCACGTTCAAGGTTATACGCTTTAAGAATGTCCGCACCTTTACGTTCTTGTTCTAAAAATTCAAAAACTTTTATAGTAACTGACACGTCGGTAGCACAGTACTCACCCATTTCTTTTGTGAACACAGACCAATCAGAGTAATCTCCTTTCGGAAATCCAAGACGCTCACCCCACTTTGCAAGTCCATGACCACCACGTTGTGGATGTTGGAGACGCGAGTAGATAAGAGTATCAATGATCTGTTCTTTACGTAAGGTGGAGTTAGGGTAGAGGTGTTCTATTGCTGGGAAGTCAAACATCATACCATTATGCATGATGATCTGATCTGCATCAGCTAGTCTATCAAGTCCTTCTTGAATAGAAGGGTAGGTTGGGGCGTCAGCGTATACTGTTATGTCCGTCGGACACATCAAGTTCGCTATCGCTAAACAATGACATTTGGTCATTGGAGTTGAGAACAGTCCGTCTGTCTCTATGTCGGCGATTAGTGTCTTCATCAAAATATTCCTCATCTTGGCTTACATGAATGGAACGATGACAGTTAGAGCATAGGAGATCACACTTGTCGGCTTCCGCCATTACGGCGTCCCAAGGATAATCTGTCATCGTGGATTGTCGCATTGCGAACATCTTAGTCATAGGGTTTCTGTGATGGAAGTCAAAACACTCTTGCGAAAATGTTTGCTCACACTTTTTACACTTGTTTCCTTTGGCGTCGATTAGTTCTTGCATTAGTCGCTTTCGTTTTGTCTGCCGTGTACTGTTCTGCACCGGAGTCCAAGTCATTAGATACTGATATCCTCTCTATCAAAGCCATCTCCTTCTGATTCTGTCATCAAGCCGGTGGTCGGATCAAATGCTAGATAACACATTGTCCCGGTCAGCCCACTATATCTATTCTTTAAACACTTTACTTTCACAAGGTTCTCTCCTTCACTAGCGTTACGTGACATGGAGATGACTGCATCTGAAAGTTGTGCAATAGATTGTGATGATCGTAGAGAAGAAAGGGTGGGGTCTAGTCCATCCTCATATCCTTTATCACCCGACGCTCTACGTAGGTGGGACACAAGAACTATTCCCGCACCGGTTTCTTCACAGAAAGATCGGAGACGACTCATCGTATAGTCCACTTGCTTTCGCTCATCTCCACCGTTGACCATGAAGTCTCCGCCGGAAAGTAAGATTGACAAATGGTCAATGAATATAAAGTCACACTTATTATAGGTGACCATATACTTTAATTTATTCAATAGGTTATCTGAATCCATTGAACCGAAGTGGTCATATAGTATAAACCTTCCCGTGCCTAGAGTGGCGTCGAAGGCTTGTTGCTTGTCTTCTTGACTGATGTCTTGCGGCAAGTGCATTTGTTTCCGCAGAGCCATCGACATAAAGCGCAAACCGGTACGGCCAACGCTTTCCTCAAGTGCAACGTAACCCACAGTTTTAGAGTGAGTAATTGCAAGATCATAAGCGATGGACGCCACGAGCGTAGACTTTCCGCAACCGCTCCCAGCCGTGATCGTAAGTAACTCACGAGGTCTAAGACCGAATAGTACGCGGTCGAAAGATGGGTAGGGATACGGGATACCCAAGACCGTAGGTCTGTTAACTTCATTCCACAATTCCTTTCCATTAATAATTGAATCAGGTCTACAATCTTTCGCATTATAGACTGAGTACAATAGGGGTTTAAGTTCATTATTTTTTAGATACTCATTTGCATCTTTATATAATTCAAGAGATGCAATCTTAGCTTTACCCGGAGTGATTAATTCCGCACAAGCTTTCGCTGCTTTCTTTCCTTGCTCGTCTGCATCAAACATAAAACAAACTTCGTCGAATGTTTCTAAGAAATCAATTGATCTAGCAATTGCTTTTGTTGCAGATTGTGCGCCATTAGGTACAGACACAACGGGCCACTTGGAAGCTTGATAGTAACTCATCGCATCGATCTCACCTTCGACAACAACGATACGTTTACCATTTGCTTTGAATTTATTCTCACCAAACAAGCCGATGTTATTAAAGTCTCCTCTTGTTTGGAATTCTTTGTTAGGGAATCTTAGTTTTTGTGCAACCAATTTTCCTTCTTTGTCATGATACGGCGCAACTTGACAAGGTTTGCCATTGACACTCGCAAGTTTGTAGCCGAAAAATTTACATGTTTCTTCAGACAGTTTACGTTTAGGTAACGCGTTTGTCTCACCATCTAATACTAAGTCTGCCACTTGCTTACTCCGTGTAGTTACGTTGGGTTGCTCGATAGTCCAGCGATGCTTTTCGCATGAGAAACAATAAGAGTGATCGTCAAACATACTTAATGCATCGCTGGAGTTACAGTCAGGACAAGGAAGATGCGCCTCAATTAACAATGGCGTATCTCACATAACGCTGACCGGTCGGGTCGGTCTTCATGATCCTATCAAACTTCATACCTTTAACTTCGAGGTCACAGATTCGGCGGGGGAGAGCGCGAATTCTGTATAAGTTTTGTGCCTCAATGTTTGAGATTGTTTTACGAACACCGAAGTGTTTTTTCAGCATGTCAAGCTGGGATATTTTAGCCATACGATTATACCTCAATTGGTTTATAAGTGATTTGAATACCTTCCTTTTCTTCAGGAAGGGCGTAACGTTTAGTTACATATAGTGCGATAATTTGATCATCATCTTTCCAAAAGTTACCATCAGTAGTCATAGAATCTAATGGGCCTTTAGCATAATTATCAACATCGCCCCGGGGAAACTGTCGAGATACTGTCTTAGGTGGTTGCTTAACAACCTCAATGATAGCGAAGATAGGGGTATCTGTTTGAGTATTCTTTTCAACAATGTTGTTTAGAATATCTTTAACTTCCCGCCTAAATCGTTCATATGTTTTACCGTAGTAAGTACCCCAACGGGTAACCCTTGGTCTTGAAGCCGGTACGGGATCAACCGATAGAAATAAAGTGATTGCTCCCGTTCCCAACAAAGATTTAATTTTCTTTGTTAAGTTAGATTGCGATATCAAAGTCATCGTCATCCGTGTTGGTGTCCTTTGCCACCGCTTCGATCTCGTCGAAGTCAGCAGTTGGACTACCCCCCACATTTCGCTTTTCAAGCAACATGACATTTCGCAATTGACATGCGACGCCCTTGTTACCACCGGCGTTATACGGAATTAACGCGAATGATGCTCGAATGATATCACCACTAGCTGGATAATTGTCTTCAACTAGAGGCTTCTTAGATGTATCAACAAAGCCGGGTTGATATTTAGTCTTCGCAACAAGTGTGAACTTGCCGTGGAACTCTTCGTTCTTTGCTTCGTTTCCATCTTTGATTGGCGACTTAAACGAGTCAGGGAATTCTTCCCCTTTAGCAATTTCTTTAATCATCTTAGATAGTCCACCAAGATACTTCTTAGTATCAGGATCGGTTGGGTCAAACACAAGTGTTACCTTGTACTTACCATCACTATACTCTTGTCCTTCATCCGGACGCGCAAGCCATGCATACGCAGCGACTGCTGGAACGGATACTGTTACGGGGTGATTTTTTTTAGCCATACTTTCCTCATCTTAATGTAGTGTTATGTGATGATCTTGTGTTGCGAGACAATGCTTAATAAAGTCTCCTATGTGAATACCAAGATCAGTTAAGTGGGTCGCCGTATCCACCGGCAACATTCCAAGTGATTGAAACTCTCTAGATGCGGATAAAATTACCTTATCTATATAGTCTTGACGATAACTATCTGGCTGACGACTTTGGCGTTCCATCTCTTCGATGAATTCCTCGTCCTCAAGTGACAGAATGTTATCATAGTGTTTCTGCTTGGGCATAAGCATCCTCTAAAAGTTTTATCACAAGTTACTCTTACTGTTCTATGCGAAAAAGTATTTGGCGTCAAGAACTTCAGAGACGTCAAATGTTCCTTGTGTTGGTGGGGTTGGTAAGTCTACGCTAGGTGCATAAGACTCGATGAACGGATGAAACTCGTCGTTGATCCAATCACCACTAAACATATCATACGCTTCTTTACGTATAGTGTCTCTCATAATATCAACACAGTCAGGATGGACTGCGAAGCTATCATGAATAGCAGCGATGGAGTTTACTCCGTGGTCGTAGTGTAGTCTTGTAACTACACGTTGCATCAAAGCACTATCAAGTGAGTGAATGATGTTAGGACTCGAACTCAACTGTTGTTTCCGTGATGACAAACCACCGGTAGGATTCTCATCCCACATAAAGTAACTTCCCATTACAGTTTTAACATCTGACTTCGCAACGTTCCAATAGGATTGTTGTATTTTTGAACCCGCCGGGGTCATCCATGTTAACGGGATATCAAACTCAGCGAGTGCAGAAGCGACCGCTTGGAAATAGGTCATGATAGGACGAGAAGCTACGACAGTTTGTTCCAATGCTAAGATTAATTTGTCCCGCATGTAACCCGCATTCTCAAGACGATGCCCATCTAGTTTATCTACAAACCCATCATGGATCAATTGATCTTGGATGCCACGTGGTGTGACTCCGTAACTAGTTGTCATACATGCACGTTTGCAGACGGATCGATTGATGTTTCCAATCCATCGTTGTGCTTGCTCAAGGTTCACACCATTAGCAATATCATCAGCTACAAATCGTTTAACTAAATCAGCGGTAGCTGAGTAGATATCAAAACGTGTTGGATCAGAGGAACAGTTAGTAAGCTTTGCGCCCATAGGATCACGTCCAATCAAGGACAATAGTTGTAGCCCATTGTTAGAGCCATCTTGGTGAACGGGTAAATCACTTTCAAATAAAGAGGGATTGTCGAGGCTTGTAGCTTTAGTCCAATCAACACATGTCTGATAGAACTCTAACTCTTTGTCTCCATGTGTCCAAAACCTTTCACCATCAAGTGGATTAATTGCACTATCTACAATCATATCGTGATTATCTTTAGCCCACACTTGCATCTCTTCAAATGTCAGTTTGTCTTCACCATATGTATTACAGAGGCGCACCGCTAACCAATACAAACCACGTTCTCCGATAGGTCTTTTCTCGTAGAACCTCATTGTCCCACGTCCTAAACTATCAGCTTGTGGATTCCAATCAGGCGTCACGTAATAGAAACGTGTACGACTATCACATTTAATGACATTAAAAACGGGACGATGTTTGATAGCTTCCATTGTGGAAAATTTTCTCAGAACTGATTCACGTCTTGATACTTCACTAGCATTACGTCCATGAATTTTAGATAGAGTATATTTCCATTCAGCTTTACCAACTTTGTCCATGTTTTCCCAAGCTTCATCAGTAATACGATCAGGTATTTTCTCAGGGTTTGGTGATGGAATACAATCAATCAATTCTAGATTATCTACAAAGGCGCTTCTTGCAATTGAAAGTGCGGGTTGGTCAACAACATAACCCACTTGTCCTAGGATGTTTGCTGCATTAATAGTCGTCTGACTTAAAGGATTCTCTAGGCCAGCGGTGTGTTTGTGTAGTCCACCCCTGATAAAATCAATAGGGATTCCAAGGTAACCACCATCGTATCTTTTGTTCAGGTCATCCCATTCCCATTTACGAGGTGGGATCAGCATAGGTTTTAATACGGGTGTCGCAATCTCTAAGTTAGAGTTGATGTCTTCCATCATGGCACGACATGCATCTGATAAGAACACCTGACGTTCTGTCTTATGCCTGATCTGCACATAGCGAAGTTCAAAGAAACCCCCGGTCTCTTCAATTAATAATTGTAATAGCTTTGCACCAATATGAATCTTAGTGTCACGTCTCCAATCTAAAGTCTCAATAGATTTAATACGTCTTGACCAATTGCCCCATTGCCTCTGATTAAAGTTCTTAGCTTTACGAACTAACTTCGCTGCCAGATTAGGGCCACCCGTTTCATTCGCTTCCAACTTGGAATCTCTAAGCCACTTTTCAAACTCAACTTGTTGCTTAACGGCGAGTCCAATGCTTAAACAAATTGTTCTACCGGGGCGACCAATACCATTGTCAACCATACGTGCATTCAGAACTGATCTAAGAGCAATGTAAGCAAGACGATCAGCTTTAACAAAAGGTAGATACCACCACCACACGGGGCGGACACCTCTTCCTGAATTCGCAATGCCTTCTACTGCAACTGCTTGTTCACGCTCGATGGCGGGTATTAACTCCCGCATCGTCTCTTGGAATATCTTACGTCCAACCTTAGTGTCACCCACTTTAGTTGCGGGGTCTGTTAGTAGCTTGTTGAATCGTTGAACCCCTTCGTTCACACCCGCAAGTTCAAACATTCGTTGCTCTTGTTCTTCTTTAAAAGCGTCTGTAAGAATTGTCTCAGGTGAAAAATAGTCAGCCATCGTATCTGTTGGTAAGTTCATATCGTCTCCACTATTTGTAGTTTCTATTGTTCAATGCTTGTTGCTCTGCTTTTAGTTCTGCAAAAAACTTTTTTCTAAACCTATGTGCTTTTAGTAATAGTAAAGCCAACACAATAATAATAGTTGGCTCAATGATTATGAATAACCACACATTGATTTCTTCGTAAGACCATCCACTATAAGCGGACAAGTCTCTCAACAATTTGATACACCAATTGCATATCTCAATCATAACAGTTTCGTATGACATATATCTCTCCATTTGTTTCTATTGCTCTCTAGTCTTTCGTAAGTCTTACGTTAGTACTTCTATTAGTTCTAGTAGTAGTAACTTTAGTCAAACTATACGTGTACTTATAGTACATATAGTTAACCTTTGGCATAAGCATCCTCTAAAAGATTGCTAACAACATAAGTACGACTAAAATTACTACAAATATGTTATCAATCAGTAGTAAATTATGGTGCTTCAAGTGTTTCTCCTAAATGTGTGATCTTTTTATAAGCTTTTTCGCTGCTTATAGCAAGTTTAACAGAAAATCGTCAAGAAAAAGCCTGAATTTGCTTAATCTTGACGCTCCGGGGCAATCAGCTTACCTCAAGTGTTTCATATAAATACATCAAGCCGTCACAACCCAACTCACTACAACTCCCAGCGGGTATGATATCACCTATAACTAAGTTTTGTGGATCATTGAGTGGAAGAACATCGACAATATGTTGAGTTGCCCCACAATCATCGCATTCACATTCAGGCTCAAATTCATCCTCAAGATTAATATCGAGAGGGGTCTTAAATTTAATCAGTATCATAATGTTTATCCTCTAGGGTTATGGTTGGCATAAGCCCACGCCAAAAACCTAGGCAACCGCTGCCCTAGGCTCTTGGTGGGAACTGTTAGTACGTGCTACGTATTTTTATCAGGTTTTGTGATCCACCAATCGTATTCATCAGGTAGAGGGGACATTTGAAAACTATTGGCAAATTCCATAAATTTTGAGAAATTTTTAAATGTCTTAGTGTTCCCATCTTTACAGACTGTGATTTGATCTATCTCAGCAATACGTTGCATCAATATTTCAGTTGGGTTGTCACAATTCTCAACGTTAAATTTACCATAGATAATATCTAATATTTCACCATCTGATAAATCAGCATATACATCGATTGTCATAATTTTAGTTTCCTTCCTTTTGTAAATATACAGTTTGTTCCTTGTCTGAATTGCCACAGTATGGACATTCAGAAATTGGTTGAGTTTGGTGTTCAGGATAGACACAATCGCATTCAAGACAATGTACATCATCAACATATAAGGAGAGCCAAGGGCATTTGAAATACCCTAGGTCGATGGATATTTCAGAGAGCGGATCTTTGCCATCTTGCATAACATAAGCAGTTGCACAAACGTGATCAATTTTATCAATGAACCCCTCACCTATGATATTAATTCTCCAATATTTATGAGACTGAAACCAAAAATCACTTAGATTTTCAAGATCATTTTGGACACCATGATTTTCTTTAATAATATCTTCAACACTTTTAACCATTTCATCCAAACATCTATGAAGTTGCATATCTTCCATTACACACCCCTTTTCTTATCAATATAAACACGTAGGTGTGTGGACTTATCGATAGGTTGCCCCGTCTCATAGTATCTCCAATTGGCTCTAGCTTCATCATTCATATATTGACCTTTAAGCCTCAAATCATAGCTAGGCTTATGTAAGTATTTACGACATAATTTTATGAATGCTCGACCTTCATCATCGTTTGGTATTTCAGAGAATACGTAGTTGAACTTTTGCTTTTCCATTTTGCTTTCCTTTAGTTTAATTCTGTTTCACCCTTTTGGGATCGTCAGCCAAGATACACATCTTGATACAGAGGTGGGGCATTACACCCCACCATCGATTAGTATTGCTCCCAACAGTTTGAGCCATCTAAACGCTCTTGTTCATCGAGGGATGGCATAGAAGGTATTAGACCCCCTATGAAAGATGCAACGTCCCGTTTAAATATAAACCTTGGGGCATCATCGATGTCGATTAGGTTTTCCATTGGTAGTCCAAAATTTGGTGATGATTGTGTACTCATAGCTATACTCCTTGTTGTGTTTCTGCTTGCGATTGAAATTGATCGATTGTGTCAAAATGTTCTTTAACCCAATCCCGTAGTAAATGCTCAATAACTGAAATAGTCCAACCATTACCAATCATACGATAACGTTGGGTATTACTGACGTGCTTTGTGTAATTTTCAGGAATTGTCTGTAGTCTCTCACACTCTAGAGGTGTAAGTTTTCTCCATGCATATTCATCTACATCTACATGGTCGTGGCGTTGAACAACAACGTTATCTTTTTGAACTGAGGTTAAAGAATTAGTCTTATCATCAAACCTTAACTCTAATTGTTGAAAAACTTTATTGTCTTCAGATGTTGGCGAAGATTTTACAGAGCCGTCAGACTGCTTATAACGTCCTCTGAATGCCCCTATGACTTCAGGGTAACAAAGTACTTTAGGCTCTCTATGACCACCTTGCATGGTCGTTAAAGTGGGTGCTTTACCATCTTCATGATAAACACGCTTGATAACATCAAAACCTTTTAGATCAGCCTCGCCAACATGGGCAAGACCTTCAGCAGAAAATATTAATTGTCTTCTATGCTTTTCAAAATAGCTTTTGAGATTACCACCCTTAAAATAATTAGCATCAATACAATGTGCTTTATCTCTATCTGTTAATCCATGTTCTAGGATATCAGATAAAACTATTTTTAGGTCTTCAGGTTGCTCATTTTCTAGAGGCAAGTTAGTCCAATATAATCTATGCCTATTTTGAGCAGAGGTTAAATTTGAATTTATTGTGATAGGTTGAACCCCAAGATATTCAGATATCACGTCTTGAGATTGTTTAGACATTCTGACATTTTCAAAAAGAAAATATTCAGGCTTTAATTCTTTTAAAAGATCAACCCAAGTAAAAAACAGTTTTGATCTAGGATCGTCAAAATTGAGCCTTTTTCCTGCAAATGAAAATCCCTGACAAGGTGAACCACCTAACATTAGGTTTATTTTACATGGGAACATATCAGCAGTTATTTTAGTAATATCTCCAAGGTTTATTGAATTAGGATAATTTTTCATAGCGACTATATCAGCATATTTATCCACTTCACTTCTAAAATATACATAATCATTTTGAGTGAACCCCAAATTATTTAATGCGATTTGTCCACCTGACAATCCATCAAATGCTGAGAATATAACTTTTTTCTTAATCATACTATTGCTCCTCATTCATGTGTTTACGAAAGTTTTTTTCACTTGTTTTGTTGTCGTATTCCATACGCTCCTCACAATCACTACAGACGTAATATGGTAATTGTGCAGATGCCATTATTTCATTAGGTTTGAATGTACCATTACACCCATCGCATAATTCATAATCTTGCATTTTAGTCTCCTTTTGTTTACTTCAGTTATGAGTTTACTAAAACTCGCATTGCACCCCAAATGAATGAGGTGCAAAACGTGGTTTAGTATTCAGCTTCAAAAACACAAAATTCATTCTCAATTAAACATTGTTGAATTTGTAAGCCTAAACCTAGACGGGCAAACCATTCTAAATATTTTTGTATATCAGCAAGTGATATTTTAGAAAAACCTAGTTCATGGAAGTGGTCTAATAAACCTTCATTATTATACGACCTCATATCCATATTGAAATAATTGTTTAAATGTTCCAATTTATCTCCAAGGGTTTTTTCACAGATTTTAACTTTATCGATGACAATTTTTAGATGCTCCTCACGATTAAAATCATAAGTACAATAACAAGCTTCTTCTAGTTCACCCGTTTCTTCATCGATTTCTTGGGGTTCTTCATATGGTTCTACACCAAAAAATGAGGCATCATCACTAGATTGTACTGCAAACCAAAATTTGCCCTCTATGTCTCCATTATAATAACGTCCCATAATTATGCCCCCTCTTTAGAATTGATAAAACCTAGTCTAGTAATATCTTCTAATGATAGTATATATCTAGCATCCGTCTTAGATTGACCACGCTTGGAGGCTAAGAAGGGTTTAGACCTAGCTTTTGACCTATACCCCTCAAGAACCCATGTAGGATGCTTAAACTCTAGATTTATATTATGGATTTGTGCTACATCTTTTAAATGTAATTGCTCACGTGTTTCACCACCTGAAATAGTCACTTTTAATTTAAAATCAGCTTGCGAACTGTCAAAACTACAGTTGCCCAATTCTAAATTAATTCCCTCTATTGGGTTATCTACTAAAACCTTTTCAAGATAGGTTCTTAATGATTTTAAAGTTGTTTTATTGATTTGCATTTTAGTTTTTCCTTTTGTTTACGTTTAGTTTACTTTTGTTAAAAATTGGACTGATAGTATTAATATCTTTTATTTGTCCAATTCATTATTATGAACCCTACTAAAGAACTGATAATAAGTAAAGTGCCAAAAGCACAAATTAAAATATCAGTAGAATTCATGGATTTAATTAGCGTGGTTTCAGCTTGTTCAATAACCCAAAACCCCAAAAATAAATAGCCTAGGCAAATAGCCGTTTGATAAAATGTTTTCATAGTACTATCTCCCATAATTAATATATTTATTTTGTAATTCTTTTGGTAA
>TARA_B110000305_G_scaffold66505_2_pt1 | contig 43958 bp, 40 predicted proteins | sample TARA_B110000305 | Tara Oceans TARA_B110000305 (sample SAMEA4397930) | marine metagenome | biome: Polar Biome; feature: [SRF] surface water layer (ENVO:00010504); material: water (ENVO:00002006), including particulate matter (ENVO:01000060) such as... | depth 5 m | reverse complement strand
GATACCAGCGTAACAACATCTAGTTCTGGCATGCTTTTCGCTCTTCTTCATCAAAATATAAAAATATGCCCCACTTCCGTGAATTCGGATTTACATTGGTGCGTATCTCAATCTACTTGGCATAAAATGCACCAAAACAGTGCGCATGATGGAGAATAATTATGGAGCCGACACTCACAGGTCTCGCCGAACGCATTGATATAATCGTTTCCGGATCGGATACTTTTTTTCTTTTACTTGGAGCGATTCTTGTACTCTTTATGCACGCAGGTTTCGCTTTCCTCGAAGTAGGAACAGTGCGTCACAAAAATCAAGTCAATGCATTAGTGAAAATACTAACCGACTTTGGTGTATCAACTATTGCTTATTTCTTTATAGGCTACCAAGTCGCTTACGCCACTGGATTTTTAATGGGCGCTGAGGAAATGATGGCTGGAAACGGATTTGCATTAGTTAAATTCTTCTTCCTCGTAACCTTCGCAGCTGCAATCCCGGCGATTATTTCAGGTGGCATTGCAGAGCGCGCCGTATTCTGGCCAATGATGCTTGCGAATGTTCTTATCGTAGCCATCGTATACCCCCTATTTGAAGGGATGATTTGGAATGGAAATTTTGGCTTTCAAAGCTGGATTGAAGAATTAACCGGTTCAGGATTTCATGATTTCGCGGGATCAATAGTAGTTCATGCAATGGGCGGATGGCTTGCCTTTGTCGCGGTTCTAATGCTCGGATCCAGAAATGGCCGTGTCAAGGAAGATCGTATTGTTAGTTTTGCTCCAAGCTCAATACCCTTTCTAGCTCTCGGTGCATGGATCCTAACCGTAGGTTGGTTTGGTTTTAACGTCATGAGCGCTCAAGCTGTTGAAGGGATTAGTGGTCTTGTGGCTGTTAATTCTCTGATGGCTATGGTTGGAGGGGTATTAGCAGCGCTAATCGTCGGTCGAAATGACCCTGGTTTCATACACAACGGCCCCCTAGCTGGACTTGTTGCGGTATGTGCTGGCTCAGATGTTTTCCATCCATTAGGTGCCTTAGCAACTGGCTTGATCGCAGGAGCACTATTCGTCTGGTTATTCATGTGGTGCTCGAAGCAAAAGTCCTTTGACGACGTACTAGGCGTTTGGGCATTGCACGGTGCATGTGGTGCATGGGGCGGCCTTGCTTGTGGTATTTTTGGAACAACCATGTTCGGTGGATTGGGTGGCGTTTCATTCACTGCACAATTAATTGGTACAGTGGCAGGGGTATCTATGGCGCTCATTGGCGGCCTCATCATTTATGGGATTATCAAAATAACGTTGGGGCTTAGATTGACTGAAGAAGAAGAGTTCAACGGTGCCGATCTATCAATCCACCGCATAAAAGCAAATCCAGAGACTTAAATATCTCACTATCGACCTGCGGTCAGAATTGCTCGGCCGCAGGCATATCAACCGCAACTCTATACACCTAGTCGCCAAAAAACGCGTTGCACGTGCTCGCTAGGGCGATTAAACCCAACGATGCCCATGAAAAGATCGACCCCAGAGCTCCTCCAAGTAATCTTGAGTAGCCCAATGTCCATGAAGATGATCAGTTACTTGCTTACGGAATAAAAAAATATTGAGGCTCAACGAACTTTCTTTACCATCCTTCCCGGTGCCCTTTAAAAACAGAATGATTAAATGGCATCAGCATCGGCAAATTCCCACAAAGGAAGTTGCTTACTGCCGCCAGATTCACAGTCGGATATTGATGAAACCTCTGATACTGAAAGCCTCTGCACGAAATAAAAAACCAATCAGGTTTTGGGCTTATCTTCAGGAGCATCACCAGCATGCTCGGGCTCGCCCTCATCATTATCATCGTCGTCGGTTTTTTCTTCTTGACCAAGCCCCCCATCAGCTTCAGCAACGACTAAAAAGGATGATGGCGGTTCTAATTGGAGGCGCAGATATAAATCCTCAATAACTCGATTAAGATCAATTTTGGCACTCTCATCCTCAGAACCCGAGCTCAATATTGCTCCAAGGCTAGCAATCTGCTCAACAAATTCTTGGGGCAACCAAGATTCAAAAGGTCCACGCAGTGTTCGAATCGTTTTGAGATGGGTTATCTCATCCTGATTCTCTTGTTGTGCCGCCTCCAAAATTGCTAAAATATGTTTGCGTACAATCAATTCAAATCTCTTTCTGGCGTCTTCGGAAAACGAGTCATTTACCTCATCCTCCCCTGCCATCGCTCGGAATAGGAGTTCAGCACGTAGCCCAAGAAAGACATCCTCTTTGGAGGATCTGCCCGCGGACGCTTGAGCATTTTCATTTTGCAGACCGACTTTGTGTCGATTAGATTCAAGCCTCCCAAGGCGTTCATTTAAACGATACATGCCATAAAGCAGAAACCCGAGAGACACCAGAGCAGAGCCTAATAACAATAAATGCATAAAATCCCTCGACCCTTACGACACCTAATTAACAATTCTTTACGTATCGACCAAAACTGCAAATTCTTTGAATCATTCCAAGCCAAGTCACCCTTCAAGCCATTGACCCAGAGTCGATTTCACCCAAACCGATTGTTTCGCGTAATTCTTCTTTATGCCGATACGGTGGTTATCAACGCCAAAGGCGCCAGGCAAGTCGAGCATGTGGCCGGCTCGAGTTAACCAGCCCTGCATCATGGTCGAATGCATCTCTGGATGGAACTGTGTCCCAAGCACATGACGTCCAATCCCAAATGCCTGCTCTGAAAATGCAGCGCCCTGAATTCCAGTTGCCAAACGCTCCGTTCCTTTTGGTAATTCAAATCCTTCGCGATGCCACTGATATACATGTGACAATGATCGAAATATTTCTTTGCCATGACCAAGAGACTTAAGTGGATACCAACCAATCTCCACCCGTTTGTCATGGCTCGGCCTGACAAGACTTCCGAGCACTCGAGCCATTAATTGCGCGCCCAAACAGATTCCCCAAATCGGCCGGTCCATCATCATCCAGCGTTCGATTAATTTAAGTTCCAACCGAATTCCCGGAAAGTGATCATCATTGGCGCTCATTGGACCGCCAAAAATCACCAATCCATCAAATTGACCTAGATCTCGTGGGATTCGCTGCCCACACAAAGGGCGCAAAGCCTGAACACCGATGCCCAACTGCTTTAGAGCCACACCTACCTGACCTGTAGAGGAATTGCGTTGATGCATTACGCAAAGCACGCGTTTTTTCATCATCCCATCACCGAACGAAAGGTCAAATTAAAGCGAGGACCTATCATTTTTTTTGTTTTTAACAATGCATGTTCCCAATGGGTTTGAGTTTCTCCGCACATAACCAATAAATCACCCTCGCCAAGTTCAAAGACCAACCATTCGGATCTCTTCGGATCTAAACGAGGTCGCACTGCAAAACGCCTTTTAGCACCAAATGATACAGAACAAATAACAGGATTTAGCCCTAGTGATGCTTCATCGTCACGATGCCAGCCCATACCATCCTGTCCATTTCGATAACAGTTTAACAAGCAATGATTTAAACCACGGGCCGTTCCAATACCCCATTTGTGAAGACAGGCCTCTAACATGAATCGCAATTCATCTATCGCAGGTGTCCACGGGCTCGGCCCAAGCTTGCGGCCACTATATTGATAGGTAACAACACCTTGCCAGCTCGTCAGCCTCGGCTCATCAAAATCATGTCCAAACAAAGAAACCTGCCCTTGCTGCCAGTCGATTGATTCGGATAATTCTTCGTGAATATTCTCGATTAGCTTTGGAGAAACAAATGGAAACAACCCAAATGCATTGAATCCAGGGCGAATCCAACACTGTGGATTAAAAAAAGGATATTTAAGCTCTTGCACCTAGAATCCCTCGCAATTTTACAAGACACACTGTACCCGAACACCGTATCGCATGCGGGCAAGAATTTATCGGAAACGAGCGTTAAAGCAATAGTAACTCACTCTCTTCGATTCAATTTTGACTTACTCATGTTGTGAAGATGAGGCTACTTACAATTAAGAACATGCCGGAAGGAATAAGCTTAACAATTAAATAAAGCGAGATAGTCGTATGCATACCAATACTCAAAAATTGAATTTGGACTGCAAATCACCGTGAAAAAGAAATCAGTAGCAATTACTCGAAACAACTTACTCCGTCTTTGTTAAAGTCAGACTCTATAAATCACGCAAAAGGTCTTTAAAGTGAACATGGGCGAAAGATGGCTATTCAATTTGGCCGCACTGGTTGTAGTAATTGCCGGAATTAAATCAGCCAGCACCATAATTGTGATGCTTCTCGTCGCACTATTCATTGCGTTAATATCGGCACCTCTAACGGTCGGATTGCAACGAAGGGGTGTGCCTACAACACTTTCTGTCCTCATAGTCTTATCCTTGTTACTTGCTGTGATAGTAGGGGTAAGTGCGGTGATTGGAGGATCTGTGAATGCGTTCAGTGCGGCAGCACCAATCTATGAGGCAAGACTCAATGATCGATTAGATTCAATATGGCTCTTAGCCGCCAGCTACGATATTCCAATTGACGGAAAGCAATTAAGCCAGTTAATCAATACGACAGGTGTATTCACTCTTGTCTCCAATCTATTGACAGCTCTTGGCAGCCTATTAACAAATGGTTTTCTTATTTTGCTGATCGTTGTGTTCATCCTTACCGAAGCCGCATCCATGCCCGAAAAAGTTCGCATTGCTTTCCGTAGGGAGGGGCAAGAGCCATTCGTTGCCTTTGCACAGTTCATGACCCATCTAAACAAATACTTGGCGATCAAAACACTTATCGGAGCGATCACGGGAGTGGGAATCACCTTTTATCTTTTAGCGGAGGGTATAGATTTTCCGTTTGTACTCGGTTTACTTGCTTTTCTGCTTAACTATATTCCAACACTCGGCTCAATTCTTGCCGCCCTTCCCGCAATCACCTTAGCATTCCTCGAGTTCGGCCTAGGTTCAGCCGGCATGACCTCACTCGCCTATGTGTTTGTAAATATCGGCCTCGGCCAAGTGATTGAACCACGCTTGCAAGGACGAGGGCTCGGTTTATCTCCAATGGTGGTTTTTTTGTCGTTAATTTTCTGGGGCTGGCTTCTCGGAATTGTGGGTATTCTGTTAGCCATTCCATTAACTATGACAGCAAAATTGGCGTTTGAAGAGTCTCCTCGCTATTACTGGCTGGCTATATTGCTCGGTCCCGAACGTCCAAACCGAGGTCTTTTGAAGAAGAATTCCAAATAATGTGATTCAAGGATTCACAATCACTACAATCAAATATACCAAATGGTCGTGGAGGCATCCATTATGACCAATATCGAATTCGAGGCAATCATTGCACTACTATGCGTGCTGAGCTCATTCGCTTATATATTTTTTATAGTTTTCGACGTAACAAGACGATCCGGAAATATAAAATTTGAGCTCCGCTTATTGGTTGGCATACTAATTCTAGTTTTCACCATTTTTGTCCTGAAAGCATTGTTCGACCTGATAGCCAGCCCCTAAAAGAATGAGAGCTCTCTTGGCTCTGATAATCCATTGTGGCCCCTATAAAATAAGAGTCACAGGCATTGTTCCATGTATTCACTGCGATCCAGACTATCTGCATATCAACACTGCCTTTCGAAATAGAATGTCTCAAGTAGATAGAAATTATGAACTCGCTAAACAATTAAGCCGATAAAATCGTAAATAAACGATTTGCATAGGTTAAATAAAGTTGGCCAAACGACAAAAAAATATGTCTAGTATTAAAAAATTCTTGAAAAGAAATTTATAAAAAAGTGCTCACGATTATCCGCACGATCCATGAATTTCTAATACGTCAACTATAATCAAATGTTGGCGCATTTAGTAACAGCTACTGTAAGATTTTGAAAATGCATGATCACCAACCAGTTAACCTCCGTAGATGCTTACTTCTCGGTATGCAAGCGATAACACCGTTTCTTCCCGGTATAATTCCGTTCGGATTGATTGCCGGCTTAACACCAATAACCCTGGGATACAGCTGGATCGATGCATCTCTTGGATCATTATTCATGTTCGCAGGCGCCTCACAACTTGCCGCATACCAGCTACTCGGGCAAGAATCGTCCATTTGGGTAATTCTCGTGACTGTGATGGCCATCAATCTACGCTATGTACTTTATAGCGCATCTATGGCGCCTTATCTCTCAGCCGCACCAAGAGCCACTAGACTATTGGCCAGCTACGGACTTACTGACCAAATCTATGCGGTGTGTCAGCGAGACTATCCCCTACACACTTGGCAGTTATCAGAACGAATCGCCTATTACGCAGGCGGGACCATTTTACTATGGATTTTGTGGCAGGCTTGCACTCTTACCGGAGCCTTAATGGGCCAAATCGTACCCATTTACTGGTCCCTTGACTTCATGATCCCCCTAACATTTTTAGCTCTAGCACTGGGAACTCTGAAGTCCGGAGCTCACCGCGTTGCCGCTGTTGTCGGCACAACCGTCTCATGGTTGGCTCTCGATGCTCCGATGAACTTGGGTCTCATTGGTGGTGGTATAGCCGGAATCATCTCGGGAATTTTAGTCAAACGGTTTCATTCATGAATGAAACTTTCTTCTTAACGATTATAAGCGCTGCATTCGTAACTCTTATTTTGAAAGGATCGTTTATCGAAGGGTCTAAGTATATTCAACTGCCTCAATGGTTCAGGGAGGCACTTGAATTTGCACCACCGGCCGTACTCTGCGCACTGGTAGTACCAGGGATTTTCAAAGGTGAAATTGGCTTGATTAAAGAATTTGGCATGGTAGCCATTGATCCGCGCTGGATAGCTGCCGTAGTGGCCATCTCACTATTTTTGAAATACAAGCGGACCATTGACACTTTGGCACTTGGAATGGTTGTTCTACATGCAAGCTACTGGGGTCAGTTGGCAACCCAATAAATAAGTAATGAAACCGAATCAACCGATCATACTACAGCGAAATGATCCACCAACAAAATCAAAAACAACCACATTATATAACGAATAGAATACCAAAAAAGCGTCATTGCATCTGCCGCTGACTCTGTGTCCCAGTGTCGCTTTAAAAGCATTAAAAAACGTATGTTAATCAACGTCACTCCGACAAGGTAAAACAGTCCACTCATCCCACTTAAGTAAGGCAAAATCGTTACCAATACCATCAAGATGGAATAGAGGAACATCTGAAGTCGAGTGTATTCCTCCCCGTGCGTTACCGGCAGCATAGGAATTTCGGCTTTGGCGTACTCCTCTTTCTTAGCAATACAAAGCGCCCAGAAATGAGGTGGCGTCCAAGCAAAAATAATAGCCACAAGTAATAGCGCACCCGGATCAACGGACCCGGTCACAGACACCCAACCAAGTAACGGAGGGGCCGCTCCAGCAATCCCACCGATAACAATGTTCTGGGGAGTGGCTCGTTTTAAATAAAGAGTATAAATAACTGCATAGCCAATAATTGACGCAAATGTAAGCCAGGCCGTAAGTGGGTTCGCAATAATCACCAAAAGAGACAGTCCGCTGCTGCCCAGCAAAAAAGCGAAGACCAGTGCGCTGGCAGGTGACACCGTGCCAACCGATACCGGACGGTGTTTTGTCCGGTTCATAACAGCATCAATCCTTCGGTCGACAACATGATTAATAACCGCAGCAGCTGAGGCAGCCAATCCAATACCCAAGTTAGCCAAAATAAAAAGATCAAGACTTGGTAACACAGGTCGAGCAAGTAGCATTCCGACAATTGAGGTCAGAATCATAACCGCAACAACTTTCGGCTTAGTTAATATCAGATAATCACGCCAAGCTGACGTCGGCATCCGAGACTTATTTGCGCTCAATACCGTCATAAACGACCTCATTTACCAAAGAAGATGTCGAAAATGCAATCGACCAAGCAGAATACAAGAGTAGAACTGCAAGAACATGGTGGATAAAAGCGAGACTATCCGGCACAGCGTATACGACATTTGCGAATCCGAACAGAACTTGCACGACCAAAAGCCCTGTAAAATGAATAACCTGACCACGTCTAACCAAGCTATCCCGCGCCAATTGCAACAACATCCATACCCAATAAAGCACTAAAATCAGTGCCGCAACTCGATGCACCATTTGAATTGCTGCTCGCGCTTCTAAATGGAGAGATCCACCCTCATAATTAGGCCCTACTGCCATGAAAATATCAAAACCCTCTCGAAAGTCATACTGAATTTCAGCACCAGGTGCACAACTCCAAACCCCAGGACAAGCCCATCCAGCATAGTTAGAACTGACCCAGCCGCCTAACACAATTTGGATGAACAACAGGGCCACTCCAACAAGCACCACCGGCCGCATCTTTCGCTGGGCCAGATCACCATCAAAAAAGCGCTGAAGTCTATTACGGAGAAATAAAAGCACTGAGAAAATGATTAACCCGCCAAGCAAGTGTGCAGTCACGATTTTCGGCAATAGCTTCAACGTTACCGTCCACATCCCAAAGGCTCCTTGCAGTGAGACAAGACCAAGCAACATGACCGACAGTAATGTCGGGTATCCGGGCAGCGACCGACGTTGCACGCCAATCGCAGCCACAATTAAAATCAAGAAACCAAGAAAGGTCGCAATATATCGATGAATCATTTCGATCCATCCTTTATGTGCAGCCACATGGATGTCCGGATATCTTTCTTGAAGGTAGGCAAGTCGCCCCGCATCGGTCGGCATGACCATTTCACCGAAACATCCTGGCCAATCAGGACAACCAAGACCCGAATCAGTGATTCGGGTAAATCCGCCCATCCAGATCACAGCAACGACCAAGATACAAGTAAACGTGACAAGCTTTAAAGGAAATTGATTTACCATTATCCAACCTTCGAAAGTTTTAGTAATTTTTTTAAGTCTCTTAAGATTAACGTGGGATTAATTGAAGGCTCAAACTTCAACACCACATTACCGAGTGGATCAATAATCCAGATTGCTGATTCCAGGGTGGTGGTCGTGGCTAAGTCAACTTGCAACACAGCCACCCTGTCCCGCTCGCGGCCCACTGCTGTGTGAAAACTATCAAGCCCTGAGTCAAATAATTCACAAGACGAGCAATCAGAACTGCTTACAAGTATGACCTGCCACACAGGTTTCTCAACCAGCCTATCAGGAAATCCCAGATCAGACGCCTGAGTGCCTCGCACCACCAATTCCCCATGATGTGTGCGCCCCTCAGGAATACCAACATCACCGAAATACATGATAAATGCTCCAACAATAGGTATGAGTGCCATCAACCAAATAGCCCAAAATGTCATTCGGTTACTCATGCTTCAAATCCTCTTCGAACCATCCATCCTGTAAGTCCGCTTAATACCACGGCCATCAAAAACCATTGCAACGCATACCCATAATGCATCTCTGGACCACTTCTAGGCATTGGCCCTGTTGCATCGCGCGCTAAAACACCCTCCGCTAAAAAAAACCCTTCAACTGCGTTCTGCTCCAATAGCCCCTTAAGTGATTGCACCCGTACATGAGCACCGATTGATTCTTTGCCAGGCTCTCCCATTTGATACCCATCAGTCAACGGTACCCACTGACCCCTCAGAACAAAGTCCATCGGTAAGTCAACCGACGGAAGCTCCGCCCTGGAAGAAAGGCCGGGTACCCAACCAAAATTTATCCAAAGCTTCATAGAACCCTCGATGGTCTTAACCGAACCGACTACGTCGTACCCAACCACTCGATCACTCACTCGGTTATCTAAAAATAGAAGAGGTTCATCCGTTCGTCTAACAGGGAAAGTTACTCGATGCGCTTTCATGTCGATACGCTCAATAATTAGATCAGATGCACGTGTTAAGATCCGACCGCTCACGTCTAATGTCGAAATTAATATTTTTTTCTGATTCGCTCTATCAAGCTGCCAAAGACCAGCCTGCACACACAAAGCGATGACTGGTATCACTACAATTAAAAACCACCATTTATTTGTGACACGCATTGTGGTCTCCTATGCCTCATCCTTTAAAGAAATACATAGTTATGTTCAAAATATTAATTGTTTTATTATTTCTCGCTGTGGTCGTCGCACTGTTTTCCGGGCTTTACTTTCTAATGAAGGATCGAGACGGCTCTAAGCGCATTGTTACCGCACTGTCATGGCGAGTAGGATTAGTAGCCACTCTTGTGGCTTTAATTGTGATTGGCGTCGCAACCGGACTCTTAGAACCTCATGGGATAAGTGGCTAGAGAATATAAACGAACAAAAAGAGCCCAACCCAAACTACATCAACGAAGTGCCAATACCAACACACTGCCTCAAATGCAAAATGATTCCTTGGAGTAAAATGACCATCAAAGCAACGAATCAGCATAGTAAATAGCATGACCGTACCCAACAATACATGAAACCCATGAAAACCAGTCAGCATAAAAAATGTAGCGCCATAAATACCTGACTCCAATGTCAGGCCAAGCTCCGCGTATGCCTCATGATACTCAGTTGCCTGAAAATACAAGAATACTGCGGCTAAAATGATGGTCAGTGCCATCCAGAATTCAAGGGCTTTCCGCTTATTATCTTTCAATGCGTGATGCGCGAACGTGACCGTGACGCTGGAGGTGATCAATAGAGCTGTATTCAGCAAAGGGAGGTGCCATGGATCGATAACGCCTTTGGCTCCTGGAAATTGTTTCATGTCTGGTGTCACCAGAAGCGGCCAAGTTGCTTCGAAGCCGTCCCAAAGCATATTCGTAACGCCTTTTGCTCCCTCACCACCAATCCATGGCACTGAGAGTACTCTCACATAAAAAAGTGCACCAAAAAACGCCGCAAAAAACATCACTTCTGAAAAAATGAACCACAACATTCCTTGACGATACGAACCATCCAATTGGGCATTATGAAGACCCTGCGCCTCCTCCTCAATTTGCTGGCCAAACCAACCGAATATCACATAAAAAAGGATCAGAAATCCGCCCCCCAGGACAAATGGTCCGGTCGACTCACGATCCGCCGTCATTGCATTGAAGGTCATCGCTGCCCCATATGCCATGAGCCCCAGCGCGATCGATGCGAGAATTGGCCATTTACTCTGATCTGGAACGTAATAGGTTGAATTACTCATAACGATGCTGGTCCTTTGTCATCACTTGTAGAGTTTTTGGAGACTTCCGCGCTGCCCGTTATATCGTATAACGCGTACGACAGTGTAATCGTTGATATATGCTCTGGAAGGTCAGGGTCCACTACAAAAACGAGCGGCATTTCCACATCAGAACCCGCCTCGAGAGGTTGCCGATCGAAACAAAAACAATTTATTTTATTAAGGTATGGTGCGGCTTCAAACGGCGTAACGGAGGGCACGGCCTGCGCTACCATCCAATTGCCGGTGGGATTAGCCGCATAAAAAGAAGTCACCTTGTCTTCACCTGGAAATACGCGAAGATCACGCACCGTCGGCCTAAATTCCCAGGGCATGTCGGACGGGTTGACTGTCACAAATTGGATTTTGACTGTGCGAGAACGGTCCACACTAGTATCGGCAGCAGGCCCTCGATTGAAATTCTTTCCATTGAGGCCTGTGATATCACAGAAAACATCGTAGAGAGGGACAAGTGCGAAACAAAAACCAAACATAAATACGGCTCCCGCCAAAAGCCGTATTACGAGACGATTAGTTGTTGGCTTTGCCTGCATTAGTCAATCTTCGGGGGCGTTGAAAAGGTATGGTACGGCGCGGGTGAAGGCACGGTCCACTCGAGTCCATGCGCACCTTCCCATACTCTGTCGGTTGCCTTCTGCCCTGCCCGCACGTTTTGCACAACGTTGTAAATAAAGACTAATTGTGAGAAGCCAAAAATAAATGCTCCGACCGACGCCATGCTATTAAAGTCAGCAAACTGCAACGCGTAATCAGGAATACGCCTCGGCATACCTGCTAAACCGACAAAGTGCATGGGGAAAAAAGTAAGATTCACACCCACAAAGGACAACCAAAAATGAGTCTTACCCATAGTTTCGTTAAGTACGTGCCCTGTCCACTTGGGAAGCCAGTAGTACGCAGCGGCCATAATAGAAAAAATTGCTCCCGGAACTAATACGTAATGAAAGTGAGCCACCACAAAATACGTGTCGTGATACTGGAAATCAGCTGGGGCAATCGCAAGCATGAGTCCAGAGAATCCACCCAGGGTGAAGAGCACAACAAAAGCAAGCGCAAACAGCATCGGTGTTTCAAAAGTCATAGACCCGCGGAACATTGTAGCGATCCAATTAAACACTTTCACACCGGTCGGGACTGCAATTAACATTGTCGCAAACATGAAGAATACTTCGCCAACAAGAGGCATTCCGACCGTAAACATATGATGAGCCCACACCACGAATGATAGCAATGCAATTGATGCGACCGCATATACCATCGACGAGTAACCAAATAGTCTTTTACGCGCAAACGTTGGAATAATCTCACTAATAATGCCAAAAGCCGGCAAAATCATAATGTAAACTTCGGGATGTCCGAAAAACCAAAATATGTGCTGGAACAGAACAGGATCGCCGCCGCCGGCCGCATTAAAAAACGACGTCCCAAAATGAATATCCATCAGCATCATAGTGACCACACCAGCGAGAACCGGCATAACAGCAATTAGAAGAAATGCGGTGATTAACCATGTCCATACAAAAAGCGGCAACTTCATCATCGTCATGCCAGGAGCCCGCATATTCAAAATAGTGGCAATAATATTTATCGCGCCCATGATCGATGACGCACCCATAATATGTACACCGAAAATAAAAAAGGTGACCGAATCAGGGGCGTATGTGGTCGACAATGGCGCGTAGAAAGTCCATCCAAAGTTCGGACCACCACCAGGCATAAAGAGCGAGGAAAGAAGAATTAAGAATGCAAAAGGAAGAATCCAAAAGCTCCAATTATTCATCCGCGGCAAAGCCATATCAGGTGCGCCAATTTGTAGAGGCACCATCCAATTCGCAAGACCAACAAAAGCCGGCATCACGGCTCCAAAAACCATGATTAGTCCATGCATAGTCGTCATTTGATTAAAGAAACCTGGCTCCACTAACTGGAGTCCAGGCTGAAACAATTCAGCACGGATCACCAATGCCATCATCCCACCGATCATGAACATGCACAGACTAAATATGAGATACATCGATCCGATGTCTTTATGATTAGTGGTGTACAACCAACGCCCCAGCCCTTTGGCTGGGCCGTGATGATGCGAATCGTCATCTTTCACATGCGGCAGATCAATGTCCACTGTAGCCATAATGCTTTTCTCCTATTGCTGAACTGCGCTTGGCTGAATGGAATCTCCCACGGAGTTGCCCAAGCCATTTCGCTGGAATGTAACAACAGCCGCTAGATCAACGGCTGACAATTGCTGTTTAAATGCCTGCATTGCGGTTCCTGCTTTACCATTCAGCACAATATCTAAATGCTTCTGGATAGGACCTGTCGCGATTGCGGACGCTGTAATAGCTGGAAATGCACCCGGCATTCCCTGCCCATTGACCTGGTGACATCCGGCGCAGGCCGCGTTATAAACGCCTTCACCCTTTGCAATCAAATCAGCCACAGCATAGTTTTGAGACGCCGCCCCAGCACTTATAAGCTTCATGGCTTTTTGATCGGCGACCCATCGGGCGTAATCCGCTTCAGATTTGACTTCGACCACAATCGGCATAAAACCGTGCTCTTTACCGCACAACTCCGTGCATTGGCCACGGTAAATTCCTGGCTCTTCAACACGGACCCAAGACTCATTTACAAAGCCTGGAATGGCATCTTTCTTCACAGCAAAATTAGGTACCCACCAAGAATGAATTACATCATTTGAAGTAATCAAGAAACGTACCTTTTTGTTCACAGGGATGACCAACGGCTTATCAACTTCGAGGAGGTAATTCGAATTTTTAACCTGGACATTGTTAATCTCGTCCCGCGGGGTCGAAAGATTCGAGAAAAAATCAATATCTTCATTAAGGTATTGATAACGCCATTTCCATTGATAGCCAGTCACCTGTATGTCGACATCTGCTTCAGATGTGTCGTACATATTTATCAATGTCGCAGTCGCTGGTACCGCCATCGAGATCAGAATTACAAATGGAACCACAGTCCAAATAACTTCAACGGTTGTATTTTCATGCCAATGTTCAGCAACTGCACCCTTAGACTTCCGATGCTTGAAAATCGAGTAAAACATCACTCCAAAAACAGCGACACCAATTACTACACAAATCCAAAAAATCAGCATGTGCAGATCGAAAATTTCACGCGACAATTCGGTCACGCCTTGAGTCATATTCACTTGCCAGTCTGCCTTTGCGGGCAAAACAAATAGCGAGAGGGCCAAAACCATAGCTTTGGTCATCCGCACACCTCCTGAATTTTGATTGTGTATTGTGGCGGTTTTGTCATCTCGTTAAAGAGACCTAATTATGTTATTAATAAATTTAACTTGGGCGTATTACTCTCAATTGCAAGACCTTAGTCTACATACCATAGTACAAATTGCACAAGCCCGTAAACAGCCAACAAGAACAACAACGTAAAAGTGATCCCGGCTGCTACAAATACCGGGAACTTTCCATCTATAAAATCGCGTTCGCGCCTTTCATTAGATTGAACGCCTAAGAAGGCTGACATAGTGCTCAGCAAAGCTCTCAACCACAATTTCATGTAAACAGTTCGCTCACTGAGAGCTACTTTTAAATAAACTATAATGGCCTATAATTTTCATACCCTTGCTCCTCTTTTAACAGCGCCTGTTTCAATTCTAAAGAGATCAGCTAAAAGCTAGCATCATCAAGCTTCAAAACAAATGGCCTAACGTCACTTAAAGCTCAACTGAGCCACTCTATTATTCAGGTCGGAACGTCCGAACAAATTTACTTCAATGATCAGTAAATACCGTCATTCCAAGCAAAAATTAAAAATTCGGAGTAAAACTTATTAATTACACACGAACCCTAATTTAAGCCTTACTTCTTGAAAATTTACGCCATTTACCAAGCTACACGCTCCACGAACCAAAAAGTTCCTATTAACCCAATTAGGATAGACGCCGGTATCGCAACTCGGGTTCGATACCAGGATTTATTCAGAACCCAAATACCAACCACTAAATAAGCCACAGCAATCACTACCAGTTGCCCGAACTCAACCCCGATATTAAATGAGAGTAACCCCACCAAAAAATCTCGCTGAGGTAGCCCAAGCTCGATCAAGACGCCAGCAAAACCTAGGCCATGTAGCAACCCAAACAAAAATATAACCAGCGTACGTTGCGCCGCTACTCGTTCATGCCAGCAATTTTCAACAGCAACGTAGATAATAGAGGCCGCTATTAACGGCTCAACAATACTAGCCGGCAAATTGATCACGCCGTATAGACCAAGCGCCAAAGTTACTGAATGCGCTATCGTAAATGCTGTTACCTGAACTAAAAGATCGACTGCTCGCTTAGAGATCAGCGTCAACCCAAGAATAAAGACAATGTGATCCAATCCCTTAGGCAAGATATGGGCGAATCCAAGCTCCATGTACTCAAGCACAATAGTCAGAAATGACCGAGATACGGCACTATCGAGTGAGATCGGGCCGGTAGCCTCACCTGTCTTAACAAATTCGACGCGAGGATCGGCATCAGCCAGAAAAAGACGTACCGCAGTATTTGGCATAGATAGGTCGACTTCGTAAACAAAATTGGTTGCTCCAACAGGTAAGTCAACGGAGAGATTTACCAATGATATTCGCGACAACTTATCATCATCAGCTGGTAATACCTCAAGATCATCAATGGTGATTAGCAGAGACTGCTCCATAGCAGAGACCTTTATTGCTTTGACAAAATCTGAATATCGTACTGCAAATGCTTGACCCAATTCTTCAGATGAAAGCGCACGCAATTGGTCATACATCGGTGCATTAAGTGAGTCATCGGTATCGGTCAGCCCTGGATCTATCCCAGCCATCCAAGCCTCCAAGTTCACCTCCAACTGGAGACTCAAAATATCTTCTCCGAACTGAAAGGTCGCAATGGCCGGGCGCATTTCGTGAGCACATACCGAAAGACTCAGTACCCAAAAGAAAAACACAGCGAGAAATCGATGCATTGGCTATACACTCAAGAAAAATCAACAACAGGACATTTTATGAAGATACACCGAAGTGTTTGGACATGCATTGCTGTCTTTCTCTTTTCCGCTCAATCCAGTGCTCACGAGTTCTGGATTGAACCCTCACTTCATCACGCTGATACACCTAACAGTGTTGATATTTTATTAAAGGTGGGGCAAAACTTCAGAGGTAACGCTCAACCATATCTTCCCACAGACATTGCGCGTTTTGAATTGATTACTGAGCGGAAAACGATTGCAATCAAGGGGCTCATGGGAGACTCCAGACCAGCGGCAAAAATTACCCCAGAAGCCGGTCTTAACAGGGTGATCCATCACACCACGCCATACTCGATTGCATTTGACACTGGTGATCAGCGCTGGGCAGATTACGTTGCACTCGATGGCTTGGCCAATCAATTAAATAAATTTCCAGACCTACCAAAAGAGACGCCCGTCAGCGAGCGCTATGTTCGCTCAGTCAAAACATTAATTACAGTGGGCGCCGGACCATTCCAAGATAAGCTAACCGGCCGAATTCCCTTTGAATTCGTGCGCGCGGGCCCCTTCACTCGACTCCTTCCTGGCTCACATACTTTTACTTTGTATGACAAGGATAGACCTATGCCTGGCATTTTAGTAAAAGCATTCCGCCAAGAAGATCGGATGGTCGTGGATGAAAACGTCACGAACGCCGCTGGACAAATCAATCTAACTTTACCTTCATCTGATCGATACATGATTAGCGGTGTAGTCATCCGACCTGATTACGAATCAGATAATAACTGGATCAGTCACTGGCCATCACTCACATTAGAAGTTGCCGATTAATTAAGCATCAAGTCAATAGCTTTTGCTGAAGCATGGAAAGCAAAGCTCGCTGTAACATGAGTGACGGCGCCAAGACTGCCTGCGCAATCAAGTCGATTACCACCAGCACTGGGCTTTTTTTGACCAATTGTGCCATCTGGTTGAAAATAACGAGTTTGCTCATCAGAGTAAACGGCAGTCACCGAAAAACGCTTACCCAGCGTTCGCGAAAACCCATGTCTATTTCGTAACGTTTGGCGCACAGCAGCTAACAGCGCATCTCCATTAGTTTTAGATAAATCACGAACCTTAATATTCGCCGGATCAATCCGACCACCAGCTGCGCCAACGGTAATAATAGGAACATTTATGCGCTTCGCGTGAGCTATTAGTGATGCCTTCGCCGATTGGCTGTCGCCACAATCGATGATCACACTAAGCGCACTATCCACATAGGCGTCTAATGTCTTTTCGGTGATAAAAACATGATCCATCCGAATCCGAATATTTTCAGATATTTGACGACATCTCTCAGCCATTACCGCAATTTTAGAGCACCCGATCGTCTTGGATAAAGTATGAACTTGGCGGTTGGTATTGGTGACACAAATATCATCAAGATCCGCCATTCGGATCTCGCCTACACCACTTCTTGCTAAGCTTTCAACAACCCACGAACCAACCCCACCTATGCCAACCACATAGACGCATGACTCATTCAGGCGGGCATAAGCCCCGTCGCCATATAATCTGTCGATGCCAGCAAAGGCATCAGGCGGTTTTCTGGACATCCTTTTCCGATAATTCAAAGGCTGTGTGCAGCGAACGGACCGCCAACTCTAAATACTTCTCATCAACGACGACTGAGATTTTGATCTCCGAAGTAGAAATCATCTGAATATTAATGCCCTCAGCAGCGAGTGTTTCAAACATTTGAGTAGCAACGCCCGCGTGCGAACGCATTCCTACGCCAACCACTGAAACTTTACAAATCTTAGCGTCCTGCCTCACCTCACGAGCCCCTAACGCTGTAGACACGCCTTCTAAGACTTCAAAGGCAATATCTAAATCATTACGATCAACTGTAAACGTAAAATCAGTAGTTTGATCCACTCCAACATTCTGGACAATCATATCCACTTCGATGTTTTTATGGCCCACAGGCGCCAATATCTTCGCCGCCACACCCGGCACATCTGGCACACCTACTAAAGTGAGTTTAGCCTCGTCTCGACTAAAAGCGATCCCTGAAATAATCGGTTGTTCCATCGAATCTAACTCCTCAGTGGTAATCAATGTCCCAGGACCATCCTCGAAAGTGGAAAGCACCCTCAACGGTACATTGTATTTTCCTGCAAATTCTACCGCGCGAATTTGTAATACCTTTGAACCAAGCGAGGCCATTTCGAGCATCTCCTCAAAGGTGACCTTATCCAATCGCCTGGCCGAGCTAACTACCCGAGGATCAGTCGTATAGACGCCATCAACGTCTGTATAAATCTGGCATTCATCAGCCTTGAGTGCCGCAGCAAGTGCAACTGCCGTCGTATCTGAACCGCCTCGACCAAGAGTCGTAATATTGCCAGCGTCATCCATACCTTGAAAGCCCGCCACAATAACCACATATCCAAGATCTAAATCAATGCGCATACTCGCATCATCAATCGCCTGAATTCGCGCCTTCGTATGCGCACTGTCCGTGCGAATGCATACCTGTGCACCAGTATAACTTTTTGCCGGGCAACCTAGCTCGTTTAAAGCCATTGCCAAGAGCGCTATAGTGACTTGTTCTCCAGTTGAGAGTAGGACATCCATCTCTCTGGGCAAGGGCCGTTCGCTGATGTCGCGCGCCAACCCAATTAATCGATTGGTCTCACCACTCATCGCTGAGGGCACGACGACAATTTCGTGCCCTTGATCCACGAAACCTTTAACCTTCTGAGCTACTCCTAAAATCCGCTCCACGGTTCCCACGCTGGTTCCGCCGAACTTTTGAACGATTAACGCCATTGAATTCCTTAACTCAGTTGTTCTTCGAGCCAGCCTGGCACTGACTTCAGGGCTCCTGGCAATGATGCAGGCTCAGATCCACCTGCCTGGGCCATATCTGCCCGACCACCACCTTTGCCACCGACCTGGCGAGCTACAAAGCCGACAAGGTCGCCTGCTCTCATGCGCCCAGTCAAGTTATCTGTCACCCCAGCGACTAAATTAACCTTATCTTCTCGAACAGTTGCCAAAACAATCACCCCCCGATCCAAGCGATCCTTGATGCGGTCCATGGTATCCCTTAAAACTTTAGGATCCTGCCCTTCGAGTGTCGCCACCAGACACTGCACACCGGCTACTTCAATCAAATTATCGAGTAAATCACCACCGGCCTGAGTGGCCAATTTCATTTTCAAGCTATCTACTTCACGTTCAGCAAACTTCAAGCGATCATTTAATTGCTCTATCTTCCCATTCACTGAATCAGTGCCAGTTTTCAATAATCTGGAGGCTTGTTGCAGTATTTGCTCAAGGTCACGAATCTGCGTAATCGCTCGATGGCCAGTGACGGCTTCCAGCCGACGAATGCCAGAAGCGACGCCGCTCTCACCGATGATTTTAAAAAGACCAATATCGCCAGTTTGAGCGACATGAGTTCCGCCGCAAAGTTCTATTGAAAAATCACCCATTGAAAGAACGCGGACCTCGGCATCATATTTTTCGCCAAAAAGTGCTATAGCACCAATTTTCTTGGCCTCATCTATTGCCATTATTTGAGTGGAAACTTGTGAATTTTTACGAATTTCTTCGTTCACCACATCCTCGATTCGACTCAACTCAAGATCCGTAACCGGCCCGGGGTGCGAAAAATCAAAGCGAGTTCGATCATGCGTTACTAGCGACCCTTTTTGCATAACGTGCTCACCCAGCACTTCACGCAATGCCGCATGCATCAAATGAGTTGCCGAATGATTCAACGCTATTGCATTTCGTCGCAACCCGTCGACTCGAGCTGACACCGTATCACCAATCTTTAGATTGCCCGTTTCAAGGCTGCCCTCATGACAGAAATGCGGTCCCGACTTCTGAGTCGTCTCCACTTTAAATGCAGCACTAATAGAAACTAAGTCCCCAGAGTCTCCCTGCTGGCCTCCACTTTCTGCATAAAATGGGGTCTGATTCAACACGATCATGCCTCGATCACCAGCCGCCAAAAGGTCCACCGACTTACCATCTCTCACAAGAGCAACCACTGCCGCACTCGCCTCAAGATGCGTGTAACCCAAAAACTCAGTACCACAATCTAAATCCAGCCGGACTCGCCCCTCGACTACAAAACTCGAGCCTTGCCGTGAGTTATCTTTCTGTTCCGACATCGCTCGATCAAACCCTTCGATATCAAGGTTTAAACCACGTTCTCGGGCGATATCGTTAGTCAAGTCAACCGGAAATCCATGCGTGTCATATAACTTGAAAATCAAACCACCAGAAAGAGTATTTCCTTCCAATGAAGCGATCGCTACGTCTAGCACTTTGATGCCAGCATCGAGGGTTTTTGCAAACTGCAGCTCCTCTTGCTTTAACGCAACCACAATTCCATCTTCCGCATCACGGAGCTCCGGATACGCCTCACCCATCTCGGCAACAAGCACATGAACTAACTTGTGAAAAAATACGTGGTCACATCCAAGTTTATGTCCATGCCGAATGGCACGCCTAATAATCCTTCGCAATACATACCCACGGCCCTCATTGGCAGGAAGCACACCGTCGCAAATCAGAAATGAACAGCTTCGAATGTGATCAGCAATCACTCTTAGGCTCTTCGCCTCAAGATCTTCAGTTTTAGTAACTTCTGCAGCTGCCTTGAGAAGGGTCTGAAACAAATCAATTTCATAGTTTGAATGCGCACCCTGCATTACAGCAGCAACTCGCTCAAGACCCATTCCAGTATCTACTGATGGCTTTGGTAGAGGTGTCCGCGTGCCATCTGCAGCCTGCTCAAACTGCATAAATACTAAATTCCATATTTCAATATAACGATCTAAATCATCTCCATCTGAGCCTGGAGGACCACCGGGCACATGAGGCCCATGATCGTAAAAAATTTCACTACAAGGGCCGCAGGGACCCGTATCCCCCATAGACCAAAAATTATCTTTATCACCAAGCCGAGAGAGTCGAGCAGGATCAACGCCAATTTTCTGAAGCCAAATATCCTCTGCTTCTTGATCGCTATCATGTACGGTCACCCAAAGTTTCTCGGGCGGCAACCCTAAACGTATCGTTAAGAACTCCCAGGCCAATCGGATAGCCATTTCTTTAAAATAGTCACCAAAACTAAAATTTCCAAGCATTTCAAAAAATGTATGGTGCCTAGCCGTATAACCCACATTTTCGAGATCGTTGTGCTTTCCTCCCGCACGAACGCAGCGCTGTGCTGTCGTAGCGCGATTGTATGGCCTGCTTTCTTCGCCCGTGAACACATCCTTAAACTGGACCATCCCTGCGTTGGTAAAAAGAAGCGTCGGGTCATTTCCCGGAATCAATGAACTGGAGCTAACAATGGTATGCCCATGCTCCCGGAAATGGTCAAGAAATTGTGAACGTATTTCAGCGCTTTTCATGGTCTGTCAAGTGTCTAGCATTCTATAAAAAAACAATCCTAGCCCATAATTGAGTCGACTGCTTCAGTTGCATCAGAAAAGCTAAAACCCCTAGACGCCAAAAACCGCAGCGCCTTGTCCCGAGTTGGATCTTTTTTACTTCGAAGCCACTTCCTGAGCACTTCGGTCGCCCGGTCCTGCTCAGAAGCAACATCACAACCCAACCAGTCATCGATCCTAGAACTATCAATGCCGTGTGTCTGCAATTCCAGCTCAATTCGCCTAAGACCCCACCCTCGATTGAGTCGCGATCGAACCAGTGCTTCTGAAAATCGCTCATCGGATTGCAAACGCTCAGTAATGAGCCAATTCAAGAGAGATAAACGCTCGATGAGCGAAAGCTCCGGATGTTTGTTACGAAGCTTTCGATCGAGTTCGGCCCGAGAATGTTCTCTGCGGACCAGTGACTCAATCAATGTATTTTTAGGATCAGCCGCCACTACTCTTACGCATAATTTCCAGTCGAGCAAACAAGCCAGAAGTATCCCAGCGAGCACCGCCCATGGATTGCACTTCGCTATACAGTTGATCAACCATTGCTGTTACGGGCAATGCAGCACCATTTTTGCGCGCCTCAGCCAGACAGATCGATAGATCTTTACGCATCCAATCGACTGCAAACCCATGCTCAAACTCGTCAGCCAACATAGTCTTGTAACGATTTTCCATCTGCCACGATTGCGCAGCACCTTTACTAATGACATCAACAACTTTGTGTGCGTCCAGTCCAGCAGCCCTCGCAAAGGACAAACCTTCGGACAAGCCCTCAACCAAACCAGCAATGCAAATTTGGTTCACCATTTTTGTAAGCTGGCCAGATCCAACTGGGCCCATTAATGAACAAGCGCGAGCAAATGCATCTATTACCGGGGCCGCCAAAGCGAAGTGAGCTTGATCGCCCCCAACCATAACCGTAAGAGCTCCGTTTTCCGCCCCCTGCTGTCCACCTGAAACTGGGGCATCCATAAAGCCCAATAACAAAGTCTTGGCTTTTTGATCAAGTTCGCGGGCCACTTCGGCACTCGCCGTGGTGTGGTCAATAAATAGCGAGCCTTCGCTCATGCCGCTGAAAGCACCATCGGAGCCCAATACAATACTCCTCAAGTCATCGTCATTGCCGACACAGGCAAAGACGATATCTTGTCCAACAGAGGCCTCACGGGGCGTTGCAGCAGAATTCCCACCAAATTCATTTACCCACTTTTTCGCCTTGGCTTCGCTTCTGTTATAAACAGTAACATTATAACCGGCCTTGGCTAAATGCCCCGCCATTGGGTATCCCATGACACCCAAACCTAAAAATGCAACATTCATCTAAAACCCCGCCTTTAATTTAAATAAACTAAGAATAAATACCATGCTCAGCCAGCTTTTTTCTCAAAGGATGAACACCCTCCCAATTCATGGGGGCAAGCATGGCATGAATCCAGTCAGACTCGACCTGCTCGACGCGATCGAATCGCCAATCAGGATTTTTATCTTTGTCGACGAGGAGTGCTCGAACACCCTCGCACCATTCACCATCGCCGAGCATATGCATCGCTAGATCATGCTCTTGAATAACGCACTCGTAAAGACTCAGAAATCGGCTGCGCTGAAACTGATGGCCCGACACCAATGAGGCGCCCGGACTAGCCTGCTCGAGGCCAACGAACAGTTCGGGAATGGCTTGATACCAGAATTCTATAGCTCTCCACACTCCTTCTGGGGTCTGATGACGTATGCGGTTGACCAATTGAGACCCAACTGCCTCCCATGGACCTTGACTAGGCGACCGACTTGTAACCTCCGAAAGCTTAGAACCAAGATCTGATAGAGCCGCGTATTTACTTGAAAAATTAAGCCCACAAATAGTGTCAAGGACCGCATCCTTCTCTTGCCGAGGCAATAACCAATCTGCCAACTGCAACCAGCATGCATCACTCGCTGATACCGTCGCCCCAGTCATAGATAAACATATCCCCAAGCCGTTAGTTGCACGGTTCAAAAACCAACTACCACCGCAATCTGGCACAAATCCGATCCGTACCTCTGGCATCGCGAGCTTCGAATGTTCTGTCACAAATCGGACATCTACGCCCTGGAAAATACCCATGCCACCGCCCATGAGATAACCATCGCCCCAAGCAAATACTGGCTTTTGCATTTTCCGAAGCCAGAGATCCAACAAATATTCATCAGCAAGGTAATCTGACGCATGGCTCAGATCGGTTACACCACCTTTTTGTCCAAAATTAGTGACATCTCGAACATCACCGCCCGCACAAAATGCTTTTTCAATCGATGATTCGATCCATAAACCAAAGATCGAATGATCTGATTCCACTCTTTTAATAATCTCGAGCAATTCAAATATCATCCTATGATCAAGAGCATTAAGTGCTTCAGGACGATTTAAAGTGGCGACGGCTAAAAGGCCATCGATACCCCGAAGAGGACGAGTCGAAAATTGAATAAAAGGCTCAGTCATGCTTTCTCCATTGAATATAAGGATATCTTTATATTATTATGTTTCGAATGTGGACATCATACGACAATTACATAGACGCTTTAAAAGCAATTTCCGAGCCCACACGATTTCGTTTGGTTCGTCTTTGCGCCCAAGGCGAGCTCACCGTCTCTGAATTAATGCGCATTGTGGGGCAGTCTCAACCTCGTGTTTCGCGTCATCTTAAACTATTACAAGATGCCGGCATTTTAGAGCGATTTAGAGAACAGCATTGGGTTTTTTATCGCGTTGCGCAAGAGGAACACTACCAGTTGTTAGTCTCAGGGCTGATAAAGCAAATCGAAAAAAACGAGACCATAATACAATTAGATCAAAGTCGGCTTATCGAGCTCCAAGCTGCGCGCGCCACGCTATCTGAGACATTTATCGAAACCGAGCTTCCTGATTGGTTGCGTCTACACGAATACCATGGAGACACAGCGCGTTTTGAAAGTGCCGTCCAAGACGCTCTCGCTGAAAAAACGGTTGGGCATCTTTTAGATGTTGCAACAGGAACAGGACGGATGCTAAAAATCGTAGGCCCATTGGCCAGCAGTGGAGTAGGCATTGATCTCTCAAAAAAAATGGTAACGGTTGCGCGGAGTGTTCTCGCAGAATCTGGCTTAACCCACCTAACGGTAAGACAGGAAGATATGTATCAAATGCGCTTCGCTGCCAGGCATTTCGACACCATCACCATTGATCAGGTACTCTATTTCGCGACTAATCCTGATGCCTTAATCAAAGAAACTGCTCGCGTATTAAAATATGGGGGTCGTTTATTAGTAGTCGCATTCACGGCCTCTAAAACGGCTAAAACGCCGCCATCAGTGGGTATCGAGCTATCAGATATTCAACAATGGATTGAGAGTGCCGGACTCAAAATCACAAATACCAACATACTGCCGGGCGATTCGCTCGATATCAGCCTGTTAGTCTCAGAAAAAGCTAAGGATGCAACATGAGTCCGCCGCGTGTCTCGTTTGAATTTTTCCCGCCTAAGTCCCTGGAGGCGGAACGAAGCCTATGGAACACCGTGGATCGGCTCGCACCTTTGCAACCTGAATTCGTGTCCGTTACCTACGGTGCCGACGGATCAACAAGGGAACGGACTCATCAAGTTATTCAAAAATTATTGAACAAAACAGCTCTTCTTCCGGTCCCTCACTTGACTTGCGTCGGAGCTCCGCGCGATGAAATTGATGCCATCGCCGATAGTTATTGGAACATGGGGGTACGTCAAATCGTCGCACTCCGCGGCGATCCCGAAGGTGGTTCCGACGCCGGTTACAGCCCCCATCCCGATGGTTATGCGTATGCATCTGACCTAGTCGAGGGCCTAATGAAACTCCACCCATTTGAACTTTTTGTAGCCGCATATCCTGAAACCCATCCACAGGCATTATCTTCTGACGCTGATCTTGATAATTTACGGCGCAAGATCGATAAAGGAAGTCGACGCGCCATTACCCAGTTCTTTTTCGATAACGATATTTTTCTTCGCTTTCGCGATCAAGTTGCGAAAGCTGGGATCAAAGTGGATTTAATCCCGGGAGTCCTACCTGTCACCAATTACAATTCCTTACTCAGATTTGCAAGCGCTTGCGGCACAAACATCCCCAGCTCACTTGCTCGCTTATTTGAAGGGCTCGACGAGGATCCGGTTACCCGCCAATTAATCGCAGCACACGTTTCTGTAGATCAAGCAGAGGCGCTAGGCCGTGAAGGCGTGGAAGATTTTCATTTTTATACCCTAAACCGTGCGGACTTATCATTCGCCGTCTGTCACGCACTCGGTGTTAGAGGTTCCCAATGACTAGAGAAAAGAGAATTAAATGGCTCGAAGCCAGCCTAAAGAGCCAAATTCTCATTCTCGACGGTGGAATGGGCACAATGATCCAAGGCGCAGGTCTTGGGGAAAGCGACTATCGCGGTGAGCGTTTCAAAGATTTTAACCAAGATCTCAAAGGGAACAACGACCTCCTAACTCTCACCCAACCAAAATTCATTGCATCAATTCACCGAGACTATATCGAAGCCGGTGCCACCATTATTGAAACCAATACATTTAATTCAAACTCACCGTCTATGGGCGACTACTCAATGGGGAACCTGGTAGCCGAGCTCAACCGAGAAGCCGCAAAACTAGCACGAAATGTAGCTGATACTTTTGAACGCCCAATCCTTGTCGCCGGCGTCCTTGGCCCGACCACCCGAACTTGTTCGATCAGTCCCGAGGTAAATGATCCTGGCGCCCGAAATATTACTTACGCTCAACTAGTTGAGACATATGCCGATGCTACGCGAGCCTTGTTGGAAGGTGGCGCAGATCTCATTTTAGTAGAAACAATTTTTGACACTTTAAATGCAAAAGCAGCGCTTTTTGCCATCGATGATATTGCCCGTGAAACGGGCATTCAAATTCGAATAATGATTTCAGGAACCATTACAGATGCGTCAGGCCGAACTCTTTCGGGTCAAACGACGGAGGCATTTTGGCATTCAGTTCGTCATGCAAAACCTCTCACCGTTGGCCTAAACTGTGCGCTAGGGCCCAAAGAATTGCGGCCTTTTTTATCGGATTTATCAAAGGCAGCTGATACTTATGTATCAGCGCATCCCAACGCTGGACTTCCCAATCAATTTGGTGAATACGATTTAGAGGCCGAGGAGATGGCATTGATCGTTGCTGAATATGCAGAAAGTGGTCTGGTCAACATTATAGGTGGCTGCTGTGGGACAACACCCGAGCACATTCGCCTAATCGCAAACAAAGTGGCTGAATTAACACCACGGGCGATCCCAAAGCTCGTACCACGCATGAGACTAAGTGGGCTTGAACCTTTTGTGGCAGACGAAACTACTGGGTTTGTGAATATTGGTGAACGAACAAATGTTACCGGCTCCGCTATGTTCAAACGTTTGATTTTGAATTCTCAATTTGATGAAGCTCTAACTGTTGCGCGCCAACAAGTCGAAAATGGGGCGCAAATCATCGACATCAATATGGACGAAGGCATGCTGGACTCCAAAGGTGCCATGGTAACGATTTTGAACTTAATTGCCTCAGAACCAGACATTTCTCGAGTGCCTGTGATGATCGACTCATCAAAATGGGACATTCTCGAAGCGGGCATGCAATGCGTCCAGGGTAAGGGAATTATTAACTCGATTTCCTTAAAAGAAGGTGAAGCAAACTTTTTAGAACAAGCTCGTAAAATCCGTCAATATGGATTTGCAGTAGTCGTCATGGCTTTTGATGAGGCTGGCCAAGCTGATACCCGTGCTCGCAAACTTGAAATCTGTAAAAAATCATATAAGTTACTGACCGAAGTAGTCAGTTTCCCCCCCGAAGACATTATCTTTGATCCCAACGTCTTTGCAGTCGCCACAGGAATCGAGGAGCACAACAATTATGCTCAAGATTTTATAGGTGCTTGTAGCGATATCACTGCACAATGTGCTCATAGCTATATCTCAGGAGGTATCTCCAATGTTTCTTTTTCTTTTCGAGGCAATGATACGGTCAGAGAAGCGATGCATTCGGCCTTTTTATTCCATGCGATTCGAGCCGGCCTCTCCATGGGTATTGTCAACGCTGGACAGTTAGCTATCTACGAAGACATTGATCCAGAACTCAAAATTCTTGTTGAAGATGTGATACTGAATCGCAACGGCGATGCAACTGAAAACCTTGTCGACGCAGCTCCAAGATTCAATCTCGGCAAAGAAGTTGTTGAAGATACTGTTGCAGAATGGAGAAACGGGTCCTGCCAGGAACGACTTTCCTATGCTTTGGTTAAAGGCATCGACAGCTACGTTGTGGAAGATACTGAAGAAGCTCGGCTGCAGGCAGACAGGCCCTTACGCGTTATTGAGGGGCCACTCATGGATGGAATGAATACAGTCGGAGATCTTTTCGGTGCGGGCAAAATGTTCCTGCCGCAAGTAGTAAAATCAGCGCGGGTCATGAAAAAAGCGGTTGCCCATCTGACTCCTTACATAGAAGCCGAAAAAGCAGCCTCAGGCGATACCAGTCAAGAACATGGTGTGATTATCATGGCTACCGTCAAAGGTGACGTTCACGACATCGGTAAAAATATTGTTGGTGTGGTTTTGCAATGCAATAACTTCAAGGTCATTGACCTCGGGGTAATGGTGCCAGCACAAACGATTCTGGATGCCGCTAAAGAGCATAACGCGGACATTATTGGCCTATCCGGACTAATCACGCCGTCATTGGATGAAATGGTCAACGTGGCTTCAGAAATGGAGCGCCAAGGCTTTACATGTCCACTATTAATCGGAGGGGCCACGACTTCACCAGCCCATACATCAGTAAAAATTGATCCGGCATACTCAGGACCTGTGCTTTACGTCAAAGATGCTAGTAGAGCTGTTGGCGTGGCATCAAAACTCTTGGGCGACTCCAGAGCTGACTTTTATGCTGAAATTGATCAAGACAATCATGCTAAGCGCAAAGCCCACGCGGGCCGCGCACCGAAAAAATTACTATCAATTACTAATGCAAACCAAAGACAAGCAAAGCTTAGGTTTGATTCAAATACCATTTTAACTCCAAAGCTTCTTGGCCGGCATGCATTAGTGGATTATCCATTAGATGCCTTAGTGCCAGCTATCGACTGGATGCCATTTTTTAATGCCTGGGAATTTTCAGGGAAGTTTCCGGACATATTAAATGACCCTAGAAAAGGGTCAGAAGCCCGCAATCTATTTAATGACGCTCAGGCTATGCTGAAGACGCTTATTGAAGAAAAATGGCTTCGTGCAAATGCAGTGATCGGTTGCTTCCCAGCGTACTCTGAGGGCAACACCATCGTCATTCTGAACCCCAACGACCCCAACCAAATTCTCGCGAAAACTCATTGGCTCAGGCAACAACGACCCATGCCCGATGGCAAGCCTCAACTGTGTCTCTCTGATTTCGTGGCGCCCAAGGAGTCGGGGCAAATCGACTACATTGGAGCCTTCGCGGTCACTACCGGCCACGGCATTGACTCCCATATTAAAGCTTTTGAAGACGCTCATGACGACTATCAGGCAATTTTATTAAAAGCACTGGCCGACCGATTTGCTGAAAGTTTTGCGGAGCATCTACATCAACGCGTCCGCACCGAATTTTGGGGCTATGCTCAAGATGAAACCCTGTCAAACGATGATTTAATTCGTGAAAAATATCGAGGGATTCGACCAGCGCCAGGATATCCAGCCTGCCCAGATCACCGCGAAAAACGAACACTTTGGGACCTCTTGGATGTAGAGGCAACGACAGGAATCTCACTGACAGAAAGTTTAGCGATGTGGCCTACCGCATCCGTTAGCGGATTCTATTTTGCACATCCTGATGCTCGCTATTTCACACTTGGGACCATTGGCCAAGACCAGCTCACAAGCTACAGTCAATTAAGAAGAGAGACCACTGAGGAGAATGCACGCTGGTTATCACCCATCCTTAGCTAGGTGAAACATTGCTTCCAAGAGACTGGTAGAGCTGGCCAGGTCTATGAAACGCCAATCTTTGGCCGAACATTTATTTACCATGCTCATTCTAAAAGTTACTCGATCACTTTTTCCTGGCAAAATCGATTAATAAAAATTTGAGTTAGGCAGGACGATTGATTCGCGCCGAAGCGGATAATTTGCGCGCACACAATCAAATATTTCCGAGCGCTTGTAGGCAGTAGATCCAAGCAGACTCATACGTAAATCCCCACAGATAGCAGCTAATGAACAATTAGAACGAACCCGTTCGCTCTCAGACCCCCCAGAGTTTACTTGACGTGCGATAGAGTCCAAAAATTCAGGACGATTCATAGATGGCAAGCTTTTCCCCATCAGCTTACAGAACTGTCTTAGAACCAACTCCGTACCTCTCAACTTACCTTCCACCGAGTGCCCTGCAATATGAGGAGTCACTCGCCATGCGCGCGCTAACAAATCATCCTCGATGAATGGCTCATTGGGGAAAACATCCAAAGCCACATCAAAATGTAACGACTGCAGAAGATCATCAACCAAAACGAGAGGGCCACGCGCAGCATTGATCAACAGGCTGCCTGACCTCAAGATTGCAAGTAATTCATGAGTTAAAAAATATTCAGTTCGATATGGCATCGCTCTGGTCAAAGGCACGTGGACAGACAATACGTCCGCCTGTCTAAGCAAAACATCCAATGGGACATGGTCGGAAAATTCACCGCGATCTGCCCTCGGAAGGTCAGAGCCAAGAACCGTAATGCCTAATTTTTTAGCTCGACTTATTAAACGACTTCCAACCTGACCTACACCCAAAACACCCAACGTAAGTGTCTCAATGTCTTTATGACGCCAATCGACCCAGTCAAAGAGTGTAGCCAAGACATAATCGGTGACAGCGAGTGCGTTGCACCCGGGTGCCGAAGCGATTCTGATACCCCGCTCGTTGAGTGCTTCAACTGGTAAATGATCCACTCCTATCGTTGCGGTGCCTACGAAACGCACCGTCTCTGGCAGAGCAGCCGCATCCAACCGAGTTGTGGACCGGATAAAAATTCCAACTGCCTGATCAAGTATTTCTTCGGGAATAGTGCGCCCGCAATACGAGCGAATCTCGTAATCATTCGGCGCCAATTCGGCTAAACCAAGTAAGCTTGCGTCAGCAACAATTACAGACATTGAAGTTTCCTCTCATCGAATTGCACCATTGTCGCTTATACTACGAAGGACGAACAAACAACGATTCTTATGCTGACATTCGATCCACACTTAATTTCAGTGTTGCCTAAACCAGGTCGCGCTGCACAACGTATCACCGAAGCGCCGGAGGCGGCAACGCCCCTATTAATCAGTGATCTTGCAGCACAAGCCGACGCGCTTGTCCTCGTGCTGGTAGAAAGTTCGCACGATGCACAAAGCTTGGTGGATTCCCTTCATTGTTATCTCGGCCAACAGCATATTAGCGATGGTAATGGCGAGCCCGTGGGCCAGTCTGAACTACCTATTTTGCACCTTCCTGACTGGGAAACTCTGCCGTATGACAGCTTTTCACCCCATGAGGACATTATCTCAGAACGGCTCAAAGCACTCAGTCAATTAAACACATTGACGCGCGGGATCCTGATTCTTCCAATACAAACACTTGCGCACAGACTACCCCCTAAAACACATTTGGATGGACAGAGCTTCTCGCTCAAAACTGGAGATCGATTTGATTTAATTACCGAGCGGCGCCGACTCGAAGCCTCAGGCTACCACGCAGTCGAATCAGTTAGGGGACACGGCGAATTCACCGTCCGTGGATCAATTCTAGATGTCTTTCCAATGGGGTCCCACCATCCATTGCGAGTAGAACTCTTTGATAATGAAATTGAAAGTTTGCGATCTTTTGATCCCGATACGCAACGCACCTTAATCAAAGTTGACTCAGTAACACTTTTGCCCGCCCGTGAAATCCCGTTAACCGAGACAGGAATTACAATATTCAGACAGCACTGGCACGAAACATTTGAGGGCAATCCCAGAGATTGTTCCATATATCAAGACGTGTCCTCAGGACTCGCCCCGCCAGGCATTGAATACTATGCACCTTTATTTTTTCGCAGCATGTCAACACTGTTTGATTACCTGCCCGAAGAAATAATCACCGTGAGTGTCGGCAAAGTTCATGCGGCCTTAGAGCAATTTTGGACTGATGTCTCGGCAAGATATGAAAGCCTAAGACACGACTTGAGAAAACCAATCTTGGCACCAGAGCTGCTATTTTTGCGGACCGAAGAGCTCTTCAAATTATTAAAGCCGTTGGCTAGTTTGGAAATTCAACCAACCCTCATTTCACACCCAAGACTTAGGGTCTTGCCCGAGGTTTTCTTTGACATTAGAGGAACAGATCCAGCAAAAAATATTCGAGCACTAATCGAGCAAGGCTTAAGCCTTCTCTTTGTAGCCGAATCGGCTGGCCGTCGCGAAGCACTTCTAGAGTTGCTCGCAAAACACGGCCTGCGTCCCAAATCTATCGATCAGCTTGGCGACTTTAATCCGGCCTCTGAAGGGGTGGCGATCACGCTCGGGCTTCTCGACCATGGAATCTTAATTGATCAAATCGCAATCATCCCTGAAAGCAGTATATTTGGTCGTCGTGTGCACAAAAGACGAAGGCGGCGTCAGCATGAAATTGCTACTGATCTGATTGTTCGAGATTTGTCCGAACTCAAAATCAATGATCCCATCGTACACATCGATCATGGCGTCGGTCATTACCGAGGCCTCGAAACCATCAATATGGGTAATGACATTAACGAGTTCGTAGCGGTTGAATATCAAGGTGGAGCCAAGCTATTTATTCCAGTTACAAATCTAGGAGTTTTAAGTCGTTACGCGGGCGGTGATCTAGAGGCAGTAAGAGTTCATAAACTGGGGACCGATCGATGGAGTAAAGCCAAGCAAAAAGCTGCAGAAGAAATTCGTGATAAAGCGGCTGAACTGTTGGATATTTATGCGAAAAGAGCAGCCAAAGAGGGGCATGCTCATCAAATTGATGATGATCAATGTGAGCGCTTTGCCGAGGGATTTCCATTTGAACTAACGCCAGATCAAGAAACGTCAATTGATGCTGCGATCACAGATTTGCGGGCGCCACGCCCAATGGATCGACTGATTTGCGGTGATGTTGGCTTTGGTAAAACCGAGGTGGCGATGCGTGCAGCCTTTGCGGCAGTCAGTAGTGGCAAACAAGTATGTGTATTGGTACCGACAACGCTCCTAGCACAGCAACACTTTGAGAGCTTCCGCGACCGCTTCGCGGACTGGCCTGTGACCATTGAAGTACTAAGCCGCTTCAAATCGAGAATCGAGACCAAAGAGATCGTTGAAAGAAGCAACAAAGGTGGAATAGATATTATTGTCGGCACCCACAAACTTCTTTCAAGTGACCTCAAACTACCTAATCTTGGACTCTTAATTATTGATGAAGAACACCGATTTGGTGTTGCTCAAAAGGAAAAGCTGAAAAAATATCGGGCAAATATTGATATTCTCACGTTAACAGCTACTCCTATCCCACGGACTCTAAATTTATCCATGGCAGGTATTCGTGATTTATCGATAATCGCGACCCCACCAGCCCGAAGACTTCCGGTAAAAACTTTCATCAAGCAAAAGGATGATGCTCTTCTTAAAGAAGCCATGTTGCGTGAACTACTCCGTGGTGGGCAAGTCTATTATTTGCATAATGAAGTCAGATCAATCGAACGTACGGCAGACGATGTGCGAAGACTGGTGCCTGAGGCCCGTGTCACGGTTGCACATGGACAAATGCGGGAGCGAGAACTCGAAGATGTCATGAGCGACTTCTATCACAAGCGCCATAATGTCTTGGTATGCTCCACCATCATCGAGACGGGGATAGATATTCCATCTGCCAACACAATTCTCATTGAACGAGCCGATCAGTTTGGCTTAGCGCAGTTACATCAATTAAGAGGACGCGTTGGCAGATCCCATCATCAGGCCTATGCTTACCTCTTAACGCCAGATCCTCGCGCGATGACTTCGGACGCACTGAAACGTTTAGAAGCGATTGAAGCCGCAAGCGATTTGGGTGCTGGATTTCAACTCGCAACACATGACCTCGAAATCCGTGGTGCTGGTGAACTGCTGGGTGAAGATCAATCCGGAAACATGCAAACGATTGGCTTTTCACTATATACAGAAATGCTTAATGAAGCAGTCACAGCAATTCGAGAGGGGCGAATACCCGATTTTGACCAAACGGAATCCATACATGCTGAAGTAGACCTCAAAATCCCAGCCTTGATCCCGCCAAATTATTTAAATGATGTACCTATCCGCCTCGAGCTTTATAAGCGGATTAGCACTGCGGAAGATTCAGAATCCTTATCTGAGATCGAAATAGAAATGATTGATCGATTCGGCTTATTGCCGCCCCAAGCAAAAAATCTCTTTCATCAGGCCCTGGTCCGAATACAAGCTGAATCTCTTGGCATCAAACAAATCACTATGGGCCCTCAGTCAGGCCGAATTGAGTTCCGCGAAAAAACTAAAGTTGATCCTATGAAGCTCATCCGTCTGGTACAGTCCAAGCCAAATGAATATAAACTCGACGGTGCAACCGCCATTAAGGTAATTCGGTCTTCTGTCAGCACGGCTCAGAGACTTAGCTTGATTGGGGACATTTTACATTTACTAGGAGGAGAATCCGCCGCATGATGACACGGTCTCTTTGGATCAGCATATTAATGCTTTCCGCAGCAATCACCCAAGCGGACACCCGACCCTACGCGCTAGAAGTGCTGGTCTTTTCACGGGCGGAGCCGGTGCATACTATTACCGAAGCTTTTCCTCCAGAAGAACCCGTTGCTCCAGAAAGCTTTGATCTGCTATTTGCGCTGGATTCAGGTTATAAAAATTTGAGGCCAGTGCCGGTCTATAGCCACGCTCTTAACAACGCGGCTACCCAGATTCTTTCCCAGACGGGAAGTCGAGTCCTATTTCACAAACGCTGGATTCACCCATTAACAAAGAATCAGAATAACAACCCCTGGTTTCAAATCAACGGAACTGGGCGGTTAGGCGAAACTCTCCGTGGCTATCTTAGATGGTCAATCGATCGATACATTGAGCTCGATGTGGATCTTAGACTGACCAGACGTGACGTGCGTATGAGCGAGAGTGGAGAGCTTTTACCGGAAGTCTATCAAATACGAGAATTTCGAAAAATGTCTTCAAAAGACATTCATTATCTCGACCATCCAGCATTTGGAGTGCTTATCGCCGCTGAGCCGATTGTATTAACTGATCAGATTCAAGATGCAGAGTCTGCGTTGGAAACGCCACCTCAGCCCCTAAATCAGTAATGAGCTCATAAATTTTTAACAGCACATCCTGCTTAACCTGATGGTATTCGGTCCAAACAGTAGTCTTCGTGAAGCAATAAACGAAAAAATCGAGAGAACTCGGTCCAAATAAATTAAAATTCACCATCAAAGTCTGATCGCAATCAATATCTGGATGCTGTCTAAGCATCGACTCCACTTGACTTACAATCGCTCTAACATGCGATGCATCATCATATCGAACGCCAATCGTCTCATAAATACGCCGATGCGACATACGTGATGGGTTCTCAACAGCGACAGATAGAAAGGTGGCATTAGGCACGTAGAGTGGCCGTTTATCGAAAGTCCGGATTGTGGTTAGCCGCCAACCCAACGACTCAACGGTTCCTTCAATATTTCGATCTGGCGATCGAATCCAGTCACCCACACCAAAAGGTCGATCAAGAAAAATCATTAACCCACCAAAAAAGTTGGACAGCAAATCCTTAGCTGCAAAACCAACCGCAATACCGCCTAAACCACCAAAAGCTAGCACACCGGAAACGGAGAACCCGAGCGTTTGCAGAACAATCAAACTACTGGTTATGAGCACTGTAATTCGAATTAAACGACCAATCGCTTCAATGGTCGTTTTATCAAGATCATCTGGTCCCGTGTCCCGCATCATACGACGTTGAACGCGGTCTATAAAACGAATAAATCCCCATGTCAGGGTCGCCACCACGAAGGCTGATCTTAGTGGTGAAAACAAGGCCTCAATATCCAATCCAACCGAGGCCCGCTCGAGGGCAAAGCTGAGTCCTACTACCCATACTAGGGCACGTGCAGGACCCTGCAACGAAGCAAAAAAGGTGTCATCCCATTTAGAACTAGTCTTCTCCGCACGAGCTTTTAGTGTCATTACAAACCGCCTGACGAAGTAAGCGCCAAAAACAGTAAGCAACACAATAACAAAAAGCTCCACACCACGAAGAACGGCCAATGGAGATACACCCAATCCCGTCAATGGGGATTCCAACAAAGACAATACTGTCTCAATTAATAGTTCAAGCATTTCAGGATTCCAAAATCAAAACGGGGCAACCGTGGCAAACATAGTCTGCGAACTCAATCAAATCGTCAGGACGCATGCGAATACAGCCATGGGATTTTGGCACATTCATCGGTTCCGTCCGTGGCGTTCCATGAATGTATATAAACCGTCGCTGCGAATCTACCGAACCTCCGCGGTTAAAGCCCAACTCATTTCCACACAACCACAAAATTCGTCCCAAAATCCAATCGCGTTCTGGTGAGGCCAAGTGCAGGCTGGAGTTCCATAATTCACCTGTGGGACGCCGACCAACAAAAACCGTCTTGGCGCTCATACCTCGCCCAATTACCGCCCGAACTCGATGCAAACCCCGTGGCGTACATCCACTTCCTTCGCGCTCACCAGCTCCCTTTAGCCCAGTTGAACAGGGATAATCAATACTTTCTCGACCCGCACTTACCCGACATATTTGTTTTTTGAGATTGATCTCAATTGCATCGATCACCATAGTTCTGATTCTAACACCCCATAATGCTAAAACTGGATGAAATACCTATGAAAGTAATGACAATCTCTACCTTTGGTGGTCCCGAAGTATTTTTTGCCCAAAACATGCCTGAACCAATAGCCGCAAAAGGCCAGGTTGTTATAGAAGTCAAAGCCTCAAGCGTTAACCCGATCGATTTAAAAATCAGAGCGGGAATGGTTCCATTAGCCACTCAGGAATTCCCGGCTGTATTACATGGTGATGTGTCTGGAATTGTGAGCGAGATTGGGCCAGGTGTTGATCACTTAAAAGTAGGCGACGAGGTTTGGGGATGCGCTGGCGGCTTTCTTGGACTCCCCTCTGGAGCCTTGGCCGAAAAAATGCTCACCGATGCACAACTAATCACGTTGAAGCCTAAGAATCTAAGTTTTGCTGAGGCTGCAGCATTACCCCTAGTGTCATTGACTAGCTGGTTTGCTTTAGCCGACCGCGCCCAGGTAACTGCGGGTCAAAAAGTGCTCATACATGCCGGCGCTGGTGGCGTTGGCCACGTGGCTATTCAAATAGCTAAACACCTTGGTGCTGACGTGTACACAACCATCAGTAGCGACGAAAAAGCCCATCACGCCAAAAATATGGGCGCTAATCAAACAATTAATTACCAGAAGCACTCGGTTGAGGACTATGTGAATAAATATGCCGAGGGAAGGGGTTTCGATGTAGTGTTCGACACTGTCGGCGGTACAAATCTTGACGCCAGCTTTTTGGCAGCACGCCCAGGAGGCACAGTAGTTAACATCGCCGCCCGCTCAACTCATGATTTAAGCCCTATGCATGCGCGAACACTAACCCTTCACGTAGTCTTTTTAGTTGCTCAGCTGGCTAATCCCGCCAATCGTTACACCATCCGGCCTCGCCTCGAAAAACTTTGCGAACTCGTTGAAAACGGAGAGCTTAAGCCTCTTATCGATGAACAGTCTTATAAGTTTGAAAAGGTTGCCGATGCCCATGCTTACTTAGAATCAGGGAAAGCTATCGGAAAAGTCGTCATCACCCGCTAATCGCGTGATCGACTAATTCGATCCAATGCCGAACAGGGGTGTGAACCCCTGTCGATAAGTGTAACTGGCAGCCCACATTTCCACTGACGATCACGTCAGCACCAGTCGCCTCCAAAGCGGCTATTTTATTTTTTAATAGCTGCTTACTCAGCCCCGGCTGCAAGATAGAATACGTTCCTGCTGAGCCGCAACACAGATGAGAATCAACAATTGGCTTAAGCTCAAACCCAAGCTCTCTCAAGAGCTTTTCAGGTGTGCCACTGAGCTTTTGCCCGTGCTGCAGGGTACAGGGAGAATGAAATGCTAAAGTTTCCGTGGTACGACACTTAAGTTGGTTCAAATTTTCCTCGGCAAGGACCTCTGAAATATCCTTACAAAGACTGGAAACCTTTTTTGCTTTGTCCCTATAATCTAGATCAGATACAAGCAAATTCCCGTATTCTTTGACCATAACACCGCAACCAGATGCTGTGATAACAATCGCCTCGGCTCCAGCCTCGATTAATGGCCACCAACTGTCGATATTGTGCTTCATGGCCTGGAGACCACGCTCGTGATCACTCAAGTGATGAGCAACCGCACCACAACACCCACCTTTCTTAGAACTCTCCAGTCGTATACCCAGTCGATCCAATACTCGAGCCGCAGCAGCATTAACGTTCGGCGTTGCCGAAGGTTGTGCGCAGGCCTCTAAAACAATCATCATGCGAGCATGAGCATTCTTCGGCCAATGACTGCGGCGAGCCCGTGGAGGCACTTTACGACTAATAAATGCTGGCAAAATTGGCCGTAATATCTGGCCAATCGCCAGAAGTAGACTAAACAAACGACGATTAGGAATGACATGGATTAAGAGCTTCCTAATCAAGATCTGCGAAGGACTCCTTCCAATCTCATCTTCGATCAGTTTGCGGCCAATATCTGCCAATCTCCCATAATCAACGCCTGACGGACATGTGGTCTCACATGATCGACAAGTCAAACAGCGATCAATGTGAGTTTGTACTTTTCGGGTCGGCGCATTGCCCTCCAAGACTCCTTTAATTTGGTAAATACGCCCCCGAGGGCCATCCAGTTCATCACCTAGCAATTGATACGTCGGACATGTAGCATTGCAAAATCCACAATGCACACACTTTCGCAAAATCGCCTCGGCTTCCCGTCCAACATCCGTATTCGCGAATCGTTCAACAATATTAGTTTGCATCAGGACGCCTCCTCTAAAAATCGGCCACGATTTATTAAACCAAAAGGGTCGAGAGCCTTTTTCACACGATGACTAAGCTGCATTACCAGCGGTTTAAGTGGTTGCATTCCTGTCCCTTCAACCCGCTCACCAGAAAAACAAGTTGCATGTCCACCGAGAGATTCTGCTAGCTCAAAGAGCGAATAATCAAAGGGCGCTGCATGCACCCAGCGCTGCGCGCCGGCCCAATCAAGAATTTCAAACGGAATCGAATTAACTGGCGTAGTTGGGGGTAAAGATAAACGCCACAACCATTCTTGATCTTGCTTGAAAGAGGGGTGCATATGGTGGCAAATACTGTTCCAGAATCTTTTTTGGTTGGCCAAAGTCTCGCCTCCAAGCGCTTTTGCAGCGGCATCAACGCCTCGACCAGTTCCTGACAGACGAACATACAACATATCATTGACCCAGGTAATTGCTGATACCGGGTATGGATGCCGTCCAATACGAATCATCTCGGATAGCGCCCTGGCATTTGAATAAGTGAACATTTGGGTTCGCTCTTGCTCGGGCAATGGCAAAACCTTGACCGAAATCTCAGTCAGTATTCCCAGTGTTCCAAAAGCGCCTACCGACAGCCGGGAAAGATCGTATCCAGCAACATTCTTCATGACCTCGCCTCCGAACCTAAGGTGCTGTCCCAATCCATTGATCAATCGCAAACCAAGAATAGCGTCACGGGCACTGCCAAGGTGAATTCGTCGTGGGCCAGATAGTCCTGACGCCATAGCACCTCCCAATGTCGAATCTTCACCAAACATAGGTGGTTCAAAGGGTAGCATCTGACCCGATTTGGCAAGCAATGTATTGATCTCAGACAAAGCCGTCCCTGCCTTAGCGGTTAATACAAGCTCCGTAGGCTCGTAATTCACTATGCCCGCGTGCTCTCTCATCGAAAGCGGCTCATCTGTTAAAGCTCCACCAAGGAACCCCTTGGTGTTGCTGCCAATTACAGATATTGGCTGCTTATTTTTTAAGCGAGCTGCTAGCATGTCAATTAGATCACTCATCAGAAACGCTCCAATTCCGGATGCGGCATTTGGCCCTTATGGATATGCATCTTCCCAAATTCAGCACATCGGTTAAGCGTTGGTACCGCCTTTCCCGGATTCAGAATTCCGGTTGGATCGAATGCCGCTTTCAGCTCATGAAATTGCGTCAGTTCATCAGAAGAAAATTGGACACACATCTCATTAATTTTTTCAATTCCAACACCGTGCTCCCCAGTAATGGTGCCGCCAACCTCCACACATAACTCTAGAATTTCGGCGCCGAAAGCTTCGGCACGAGTCAATTCCTCTGGATCATTAGCATCAAACAGGATCAACGGATGTAAATTACCATCACCAGCATGAAACACATTGGCACAACGGAGAGCATAACGCTTGGACATCTCTCGCATACGAGTCAACACCAATGAAAGATGCTTTCTTGGAATAGTCCCATCCATACAATAGTAATCTGGAGAAATTCGCCCGACGGCTGGAAAAGCACTTTTGCGGCCCTTCCAAAATAGTATCCGCTCAGCCTCATCCTTTGCCACACGCAACATAGTGGCGCCGGAATCTTTTAAAATCCGCTCGACCTTCAGCAACTCTTCGGCCACCTCATCTCGGGTGCCATCAACTTCGCACAAAAGCATCGCTTCAGCATCCAACGGATACCCAGCTTTAACAAAATCCTCGACGGCAGCAACTGCCGGTCCGTCCATCATTTCTAAACCCGCGGGTATAATTCCTTCAGCAATAATTCGACCGACTGAATCACCAGCTTTAGTCACGTCATCAAAAGCCGCCATTACGACCCGCATTTCTTCAGGCTTAGGCAATAATTTTACGGTAGCTTCCAACACGATACCTAAAAGACCTTCGCTTCCAATGGTGACTGCCAATAAATCGTAACCCGGCGAATCTAGTGCGTCCGACCCTACGGTGACGATTGAACCATCAGCTAGCGCCAGGGTCACAGAAAGGACATTGTGCACTGTCAATCCATACTTCAAACAATGGACGCCACCTGAGTTTTCCGCAATATTCCCCCCAATCGAACAGGCAATCTGGGACGACGGGTCTGGCGCGTAATACAAACCAAGTTCACTGACCGCCTCAGAAATCGCAAGGTTACGCACACCAGGTTCTACACGTGCAGTGCGAGCATCGCCGTCGACTGCTAAAATCCGATTGAATTTAGCCATCACCAATAACACGCCCTCGGCATGCGGCAACGCACCACCAGAAAGACCTGTTCCAGCACCTCGCGCCACCACAGGAACACCATTTTCCCGGCAAACCTTCAAAACATAGCAAACTTCTTCACGAGTCTCTGGCAACACCACCACTTTGGGCCGTGCTTTAAACATTGTAAGCCCGTCACACTCGTAAGGCGCAGTCTCATGAGAACTATGCAGCACTCTATTCGACGACATGCCGCCGGCAAGCGCCGCGACGAGAATCTCTGTTTTCATCACTAATCCGATTAATTGAAATTTGACAAATAAATATTTAAAAAAACGAGATAAACAATATCATACAGAACTTCGCAATCATTAAATAATTGGTCAGACCAATTAGCTAAACAATGACTATCGCAATAGGACTCCATTGATACAAAAAAATCATAAATCTTCTAATTTAAGCAAAATCTCAGGCCCTACGAAGGAGTAAATAGGCATAAACATCAATGCCATTTAAATCATCAGTAGATTAAATTGGTCAAACCAATAAGACGATATTTTTTTGTAGATACGCATAAAGACAAAAAAGATTACTCTCGTTGTAGCAGAACCCTTCAGATCTGAGGAAAATGGAGAAAATGTGATCTGCAATAAACAATGGTGCCCGCGCGCATGCCGAAACTTGGAAAGACGATCTAAGTATAATCTAAAACGCTACTCTCAAGAGTTACCGACCGCCGCCATCAAAAAAACCACATATTTCACCCTGCAAGTGTGGCGTGGCAAAATTCCGTTCCAACTGACAGAAATTTTGGTGACCTTTCTAGCCACATCAACGCAAGAAATCAGATCTTGCATTGAGAAATCAGCTAGCCGGAAAGGCTCTATACTCTTCTAGCCCAAACGGCTTAAATTAATTGAAAACTCTCATTCTTTAGGTGCCGACTCCGAAGCTTCGCCTGGCTCGTCAGCATTAACGACCGGACTAGCTAAAAGTCGTTCGCGCAAAATCTTCTCAATCTCATCAGAGATTGCACGATTTTCATCCAAGAACTGCGCAGCATTGGCTTTTCCTTGACCAACTCGTTGCCCGTTGTACGAATACCAAGCCCCTGACTTTTCAACCAATCCTTCCTGAACCCCGAGATCAATAATCTCACCCATGTGATATATTCCTTTACCATAAATCACCTGAAATTCAGCTTGTCGAAACGGTGGCGCAACCTTATTTTTTACTACCTTCACGCGCGTCTCATTACCTATAACTTCGTCGCCTTGCTTCACCGCACCGATTCTCCGGATATCAAGACGCACAGACGCATAGAACTTGAGAGCATTTCCCCCAGAAGTAGTCTCGGGATTACCGAACATCACGCCTATTTTCATCCTAATTTGGTTAATAAAAATCACAAGACAATTAGAACGCTTGATATTTCCCGTGATTTTTCGCAAAGCCTGACTCATCAGTCGAGCTTGGAGGCCAACGTGTGTATCGCCCATATCTCCTTCAATTTCTGCTCGTGGCGTTAACGCAGCCACGGAATCGATTACGAGAATATCAACACTGCCCGACCGGACCAACATATCGGCAATTTCAAGAGCCTGCTCCCCTGTATCCGGCTGCGAGACAAGTAAATCGTCAACATTTACACCAAGTTTTCCAGCGTAAATCGGATCCAATGCATGCTCTGCATCAATAAAGGCAGCTGTGCCGCCGGCCTTTTGACATTCGGCAATCGTTTGCAATGTCAGGGTCGTTTTGCCTGATGACTCAGGACCATAAACTTCGACGATGCGTCCTTTAGGTAGACCGCCAATTCCAAGCGCAATATCGAGACCCAATGAACCCGTGGAAATCGCTGGGATCGCTTCGCGTGGCGTATCTCCCATTCGCATGACTGCGCCTTTACCAAACTGGCGTTCAATCTGACTTAAGGCGGCATCGAGCGCTTTACGGCGGTTGTTGTCCATCTATCTACCCTTTTCTCGGAAGTGAAATACAGTCCATAGAGTAACGAGGATCGATAACACTGTCAGTAGAAAAATACTGAAAATATTGTCAGTCTTTTAGGGATGTGGCATCAGTCGCTGATTGACCCATGGAATAGTGATTTTTCGTTGATCTCTCAAACTTTCTCGATCCATGGAATCAACAAGATCTGTGATTAACGCAGGATTACGCGGCAGCCTTGGAATCAAAAACTTCAGTACCTCAGGGCTTAAATCCAACTCATGCTCTTGGACCTGGCAGTTAAAAAGCTCAACCAACAAGAAGTCATTCAAACCGATCATGGACAACACCATCCCAGAAACTGCGCGACTCGCTAAATCGGGCAATGCAAACAACCCGTCCAGTCGCGGTGATGCGCAAGCGATAATTAAGGAGCAAGCTTCTTTTTGTTTCCACCAAGAGAATAAAAATTCTTCGATTACGGGGTCTCCAAGCCACGCGTCAAAGCCATCGAGTACGACAGCTTGATTGACTCCAACGCTCTCTAAAAACGAATTGACCCTACTTTTCGGGATTTCTCGACAATTATAATAACTCATTCCAAATTCGGCGCTAATCCGCGTGGCCAAATGTGTTTTTCCAACGCCCTTAGCCCCATGCACCCAGACTGTTTCACCAGATCCGTCGATAGCACGAGCACATTCCGATCGAATCAAACGATGCTCTTCTGTTTCTATCCAGCAACGATTCGCATGAGCTGACCTCGTCGCGAGACGCAGTATTTCCTGAATAGGGCGATCCTTTGTCAACGCAGTGCATAGACCAAAGGTGAAACAAATTGGACAGCACCAAATCCTGAGACTAGGCCGTCAAGTTCCTTCATGGACAGTTCTGTTTCCAACACAATGTTTGCTAATTCTGGATACATCGAGATTTCAGAAATCTTAACCTGAGCCGGGTCTATTTCGAGATAATCCAAGAAGGCCATCAAAACCAATACCTCATCGTAATCGATCGAGAGGAGTTTGGTCTCCGGCAAAGTTACCTTGGCGGTTTGCTCCAAAAAGGATTCAACAAGAA